>Ga0172363_10001245_pt1 | contig 20456 bp, 27 predicted proteins | sample LakKivs2_kivu2a2_FD_114541 | JGI IMG/M metagenome (GOLD analysis project Ga0172363, IMG submission 114541) | Sediment microbial communities from Lake Kivu, Rwanda - Sediment s2_kivu2a2 | ecosystem: Environmental > Aquatic > Freshwater > Lake > Sediment | place: Rwanda: Western Province, Lake... | reverse complement strand
GCCAAAGAGAATTTAGATTTTCATGCCCGGATTTATGGAATAAAAAAAGAAAATCGTCAGAAAAGAATAAAAGAAGTTTTAGAATTAGTCGAGCTTCAAGACAAAGCTAATGTTTTAATAAAAAACTTTTCCGGAGGAATGCAGAGGAGATTAGAGATAGCCAGAGGATTGATGCATTTCCCAAAAGTTTTATTTTTAGACGAACCAACTTTGGGGTTGGATGCTCAGACTCGTCGGCACATTTGGGACTATATTTTAGAGCTAAACAAAAAAGAAAAGGTAACAATAATTTTAACGACTCATTATATGGAAGAAGCGGATTTTCTTTGCCAGAGGGTGGCAATTATTGATTTTGGAAAAATTGTTGTTCAAGATACGCCGCAAAATTTAAAAAATATTTTGGGCGGTGACGTTATTTCGATTGAAGCTAAACCCTCACAAAAAGCCTTCGAGGCTTTTTCCAAACTTCCCTGGATTAAAAAAATCACCCAGCATAACGGAATTGTTAATCTCAACACCAAAGAGGGCGAAAAAAAGATTCCTCTTTTGATGAAAATAGATCAAAAAGAATCCGGTTTTGAAATAGCTTCGGTCAATTTGAGAAAACCAACCCTGGAAGATGTCTTTTTGCATTTTACCGGTAGAACCATCAGGGGACAAGAAGTTAACGAAATGGAAAAGAACAGGATGATGATGCGCAAAAGAATGTGAGCTGAATTTTAAAATTTTCAACCAAAAATTATGGATACAAAAAATTTTCAAACAATTTATGTGATGTGGTTGAGGGAAATGAAAAGATTTTTAAGGGCCAGAAGTCGATTAATTGGTACCTTAGCTATGCCTCTTTTCTTTTTGTTAGGGATGGGTTTTGGCTTCAGTTCCGGTTTTAGTCTGCCTGGCGCGCCGGCTGGTCTAAATTATTTTAATTTTTTGGTTCCGGGAATTCTGGGGATGACGATGCTTTTTAGTTCAATATCGGCTGGCATCTCTGTTCTTTGGGATAAAGAATTCGGATTTTTGAAAGAAATTATAGTAGCTCCTGTCAGCAGAACAGCCATTGTTTTAGGAAGAATTGCCGGGGGAGTTACTACTGCCTTGATTCAGGGAATTTTAATTTTGATTATTTCTATTTTTCTTGGTTTTGAAACTTTTAAAATTTTAGGCATTATTTTCGCCCTGTTTTTAATGTTTTTAATTGGTATCGGTTTTATTGGCTTTGGCGTTGCTCTTGCTTCAAAAATCGCAGATACTCAGGGTTTTTCTTTAATTATGCAATTTGTTGTTTTTCCCATCTTTATTTTGTCAGGTGCTTTTTTCCCAGTCGCTAATTTTCCTGGTTGGCTTAGAACAATCGCTCTTTTTGACCCCTTAACTTATGGAATAGATGGTTTAAGAGCTAGTTTAATTGGTTTTTCTCAGTTTCCTTTAGCTTTAGACTTCACTGTTCTTTTAGTTTTTGGAGCATTGATGGTTTCTTTGGGCTCTTGGTTTTTTAGCAAAACAGAGGCTTGATGATAGGATATTTAAAATTTTTTATTTTATTTTCTCTCCAATGAAAAAATTGGCAGCTTCGTAACCTAAAGAAAAAATTAATCGCGAGAAAAAGACCATCCAAACCCCAGTAAAGAGCGAATAAAAAAGAGCGATTAAATTATAATGCATTCTCCACCTAAAAAATGTGGTAATTAAGGGTGGAGTTTTTTTTCTTTCTACCCAAAATTTATTTAAGAGTCCTGTTATGCCGATTGCTGAAAGAAAAAAGATAAAAGACTGCCATTCAATTGAAATTTTTTCTAAATTCAAAACAAAAGTTAAAAAAATAATCAAAGCTGATATACGATGATTTAAATAATCTACCTGACCCTTGATAAGATAAGTTAAAAAAGTCGCTGACCAGAATATAGCTAGACTGGTTGGTCCCAAAAGAAGCAAACTGCCTAAAATTCCAGTTAAGATTCCGAAAAGAAAAGAGCTTTTCTTGAATAATTTTGCGCCATGTTCATTGTGTAGATCGGTTGTTTTCATGGAAAGGCCCAAAAGAAAAGAGAGAATTAGAATATCGTAAATATTTAAAAACATGTTTTAAGGTTTTCTGATTTAATTTTGATATATAATACCATATTGCAGTATTGTTACTTAATCTTAGTCTTTTTTATTTTGAAATAAAAAATGGGCGCCATGGGAATTATTCGCCCAACTTTAGAAGGAGGAGAAGGGTGAACGTTGTTGCAGCGAGAAAATAATTCCCAATGGTCGCCCACACTGAAAGGGAGAGGAAGGTTTATATCAAGCCTCTTATTTAAAAGAGCTATAAAAAGAGCTTTTTTTGATTTAACCTTCAAAGTAAGAAAGTTATAGAGAATCTCTTTAGCTAATTTAAGATTAAGATGTTCATAAAACTAAGTCAAGTTGGAATTTTAGCGCTTGATAGTATTTTATTTTTTCTATTTTTTTGATATCCTATAATAATTAATCCATTAATTTTCAAAATGATACCACTTGTTTCAATAGGAAATTTTATTAGTTTTCTGGCTGGTTTTTTTAGTTCAATAAGACTTTATTCCGCCTATAAAAAAAGCAAAAACATTGAGATTGGCTATTTTTTTGGCAGCACAGCTTTTATTACTCTTTATTTTTTTGATATTTCCCTCCCCGGTCTGTTGATTAATGATAATTATGTTTTAGGTTTTACCAACGCTATCAGTCTGCCCATTGCCTTGGTCAGTTGTTTATTTTTTGCCATTATTCCTTTGGAACTAATAAAATTAGAAAAATTTAAAAAATTATATATATCCATAATAGCAATAACTATTATCTTAGTTCTTTTGCTAAGAGCCTTGGCTTTTTCTCCCTTACGAAGAGTAGAAAAAGAGAATTTTGTCTTTTGGTTAAGACCGGTTGATAGTCGAATTAAGGTTGCCCATTTAATAGGAGGTTTGGTAACACTTATTTCGCTTTTAATCTCAGGAGCTTCTTTTTTGTTTTATGGCTTTAAAAATCGCCGAGATTCCTATATTTTCCGTCGCTCATTATTATTGGGCGGTGGCGCAACTTCTATGGGAGTTACTGCCGGTGTCAACTATATTATGGGTTCTACGCCCAATATTCAGACTTTAATCAGCGGCAGTTTGCTGGCGGTTATTTCTTTGATGTTAATTTTATCCGGAGTGCTTTATAGAAAAAAAGAATAAATTATTTTCCAAAATTAAACTATGCCAAAATTAATTTTTTTAACCTTGGTGTTAATAATTATTATTGCCGGGATTAGTTATTTGGTTTTAAAACCTGCCGAGTCGCCAACAGAGGAAAGAGACGAGATTTCAGTTTTTCTTTTGAACCTCAAAAAAGAAACAAAATTAAATTTTTCAGCAGTATCACCGGCTCAATTCCAATGGATTTTATCCGTTGAGCCGGGAATTCAAGAAATAGTAATTGAGGGGAAAGGGTTTGAAGTTAAGAATGTACCAGCCGAAGAAGAAAATAACATTAAAGAGTTTTTAAAAAATAAAGATTTTATAGAAGATTCTTTAAATATCGCTGCCGGCACGGTTTCAGAGTTAAAAGGATACAAAAAAGGAAAAATTGTTTGCCTTTTAGTTTCCGGAGCTAGTGGCTATAAAGAAGCAACTGGTCAATGGATTCCACCAGAGCCAAATAAAAGAGATATCGAAATAAGATGTGGAGAAGTGGTAGAAGTAGCATTAAATGAAAAGAAAGAAAATAATTCTGAAGAAGAATCAACAACTTCTGGGTGTTGCGGCGGGGCAGCTCAAGAAGCAGTTTGTACTTCGCCATCAGGAAAAAGCATGAAAATTAATGAAGCAAGACAAATTGCTGCAGCTAGCCAATGCACTGAAAAAGGCAGTCTTCAGAACGTCTCTATGTGCAATGAAAATACAGGTACCTGGTGGATAAATCTTGAACTGGAAAATCCCCAGCAAGGTTGCAGTCCGGCTTGCGTGGTTGACATTGAAAAAAAGACGGCAGAAATAAATTGGCGCTGCACCGGTCTTTTACCTCGCTAATTTTAAAATTATGAAAAAAGCAGAAATCATTTCTTTAATTATTATTTTAATTTCTTTTTTAGTTGGCTTTTATTTTTATCCCAGAATGCCAGAACTAATGGCTTCCCACTGGAACGCCCAAGGAGAAGTTGATGGTTATATTGCAAAGTGCGGCGGTTTGTTTTTATTACCTATATTGTTAGTAATTCTATTCTTTATTTTTATTTTATTTCCCCGCATAGACCCTTTAAAGAAAAACATTGAAGAATTCAGAAAATATTTTGATTGGTTTTTCATTTTGATAATCGGATTTTTATTCTATATTTATCTTTTAACAATTGTTTGGAATTTGGGAGTAATTTTTGAGATGAGATATTTTTTGTTGCCGGCCTTTGGAATACTTTTTTATTTCGCTGGAATTTTAATAGAAAAAGCCAAAAGGAATTGGTTTATTGGAATTAGAACCCCTTGGACTCTGAGCAATGATGTTGTTTGGGAAAAAACTCACAAAGTTGGAGGAAAATTATTCAAAATTTTAGGAATAATTTCTTTTTTGGGAATTTTCTTTTTAAGATTTGCTTTTTTAGTGGTGATTTTCCCAGCTATTTTAGTTTCTCTTTATTTAATAGCTTATTCTTATTTTGAATTTCAAAAAGAAGTTAATCAAAAAAATAAAAAATTATGAAAAAAATATTTTTTTGGGTAATTGCCATAATAATTTTAATCATCGTTTTAGTATTTAGCCTCAATCAAAAAAAGGAAAAAAATCCTCCTTCGAGTGTCAATAATTTTGAGGAATGCCGAAATCAAGGATATGCGATTCTAGAATTTTATCCTCGGCAGTGCAGAACTCCTGACGGAAAAACATTTGTTGAAGATATAGGAAATGAAATAGAAAAAAAAGATCTAATTCAAATTGCCAATCCTCGACCAAATACTATTGTCAAAAGCCCTCTTTCAATAGAAGGAAAGGCGAGGGGGTATTGGTTTTTTGAAGCCTCTTTTCCAGTCCGTTTATTAGATGGAAATGGCAAGGAAATAGGGGTTGTTCCGGCTCAGGCACTTTCGGATTGGATGACTGAAGACTTTGTTTCTTTTAAGGCAGAGCTCCAATTTTCAACCCCAACGACCAAAAAAGGAACCTTAATTTTGCAAAAAGACAATCCATCGGGTCTTCCCGAAAATGATGACTCTTTAATGGTTCCGGTTTTATTTTATTAACAATAAAGAACTCATTTTTTAAGGTCAGTTTTCTTTTTGACGAGATTTTAGCTTGACATTAGCTGAAAATAATGGTAAGATTCTATACATGAAATTGCCCTTTTACAAAATAATTAGGGGGTGGAAAGGATGAATAGGAAAAATTCTGTTGAGGAAGCTGTTGGGAAATTGCATCGCAATAAAATCGAAGTTTTGACCGAAACCGAAATAACGAAAAAAGTTATATCGAAATGTCTATTTAAGGAAATTAATCTGGATAATGGTTTTTCTTTTGATGAATGCGAAAGATGTATTTTTCACGAAAAAGAAAATTGTAGTTGGATTGAATATCCGACAGTTTTAGTTTCAAAGCGCCAGATCAGGAACGATGGCGAATATGGCCCAACTGATCCCAATATATTCCAAAGAATAATTAAATGTGCTTGTTGTGGGAAACAAGGAGGAGAAGTTGAGCTTATCAGCTATTCAGATAGTTTATACAAAGGAGCTTCAGGAAAATGCAAGAGATGTGGTACACTTCATGCTTTTTTAAGAAGTGAAGCAAGAGGAGAGGAAATTATAAAGATTTTTGCTATTCCGCTTGTCCAATGGCCAAAACAAACAATTATTCAAGACTATAAATAGAAGATTCAGAGCCAAAAAGAGGCAAAATAAAATTTTTTGCCTCTTTTTTTATTTCTATTTCATTTTTGTTAAAATAAGAACACAGGTTAGGAAAAAGATTGAAAGATAAAAAATCGAAATGGAACATCAAAAGATTATTAAAAAATTAAAATCTCTTTCCAATCCAAAAAATATTGAGGGAATGGCGCGATTTGGAATTAATCCCAAAAAACCTTTGGGTATTTCGGTCTATGTTTTGCGAGATATAGCCAAAAAAATTGGCAGAAACCACAAATTGGCCCAGCGACTCTGGGAATCGGGAATTCACGAAGCTAAAATTCTGGCCGGATTTATTGCCGAGCCAGAAAAAGTCACCGAAAGACAAATGGAGCACTGGGTTAAAGATTTTGATTCTTGGGATGTTTGCGACCAGGTTTGTAGCAATCTTTTTGATAAAACAAGGTTTGCTTGGCAAAAAGCTTTTGAGTGGCCGGAAAGAAAAGAAGAATTTATCAAAAGAGCCGGTTTTGTTTTGATGGCGGCTTTGTCGGTGCATGATAAAGAATCCAGAGACAAAGAATTTGAAAAATTTTTCCCAATAATAAAAAAACATTCAGTAGATGAAAGGAATTTCGTTAAAAAAGCAATCAATTGGGCTTTAAGACAAATCGGGAAGAGAAATAAATCATTAAATAAAAAAGCTATTCGGCTAGCCAAAGAAATTCAAAAAATCGATTCAAAAAGCGCCAAGTGGATTGCCAAAGACGCTTTCAAAGAATTAACCGACCAGAAAATCCAACAAAAATTAAAAATAAAAAGAGGCAGATAATTTATATTCTGCCCCTTTTTCGTTATGGAAGATATTTTTCTAAAAGGTTATTTCTTTTAAGATATCCCAAGGCGCGGAACGTCGCCGTGACAGCGCAATTGTCTTCAATTTCCGTTTCGCAAAGCTCAATCCATTTTTTAAAAGGTATAGTTTCAATTTCTATTTCTTCAAACTGATCAAGATTTTGTTCTTTCTTTTTTTCTGCTTCCAAACCAATAAAGGTCCAATAATGAGCCCAAGAGTTTCGCGTCGAGGGCCAGAGCGGCGTTTCTCCAATGCGTTCAACTGTTTGGCAAAGATAGCCTGTTTCTTCCATTAATTCTCTCTTTATTGCATCTTCTGGTTTTTCATTTACAGAATTTAAATCTCCACCGGGTATGGTCAAAAGAATTTTATTAGCACCTTGGTAGTATTGGCGAATCGCTACGACTTCTCCTTTCATGGTCAAAGGTAGAATAATTGCCCAATTCTTTTGGCCATAGAGATAAAAATCAACCTCCTTTCCTTTCGGGTCTAAAAAGATGGTTTTTCTTAATTCTTTACCGTATCCCTTAGCTAAAGTTTCTTCTCTTAATTTCTTCCATTCCCGAATCACCTTTAACACCTCCTTAATAAAAGAACTATAACTATATCAAATTATAAATCATATTTTTTATCTGTCAATATTTTCAGGTGATGATTTTTTAAGAAAACTATACTCCAATTTAGTGATTTGTGCTAAAATGAAAAAGACAAAAATTTGATTTTATGCTAATTTTTGGACTACCACTGATATTATTTTTTATTATTTGCCTGATTTACTTTTGGTATAGTTTTTCTATTATCTACCATTTCATTCGCTTTGGTATTGGCCGAAAACCCAAAATTGTTGCTTTGATTTTTTTAATTGGTTCTTTCTTGCTTTTTTCACTAACCTTGAGCGCTTTTTCGCGAATTGAATTGGAAAATTTTTTCCCGCCACTTTTTAGTTTGCTAATTAAATAAAATGTTTTCAATATTAAATATTTTCACTTCTTCGAGCAACAGCTTCCGGGGACAGAAGCCCCAAGAAAAGACTGTTTTGGTTGTCAGAAGACACTGGTTTTGGGTTCTGAGCCCAGCCATTTTTGCTTTTTTATTGGCCCTATTGCCTTTTTTAATTTATCTTTTTATTAGTTCAATGCCTTTTTATCCGGCCGTTTCTAATTTTTACTGGTTTTTAGTTTCTTTCCATTTTCTAATTTTATGGAGCGCCTTTTTTTATATGCTGATGCTCTATTTTCTTAATGCTGTTATTATTACCGACCAAAGAGTGATTCAAAACAATCAAAAGGGATTTTTTAACTACGATATGATAGAAATAAAATTAGAAAAAATTCAGGATATTTCTGTCAAAATAGTCGGGCCGATAGCTACTTTTTTGGATTTCGGTGATTTGGAAATTCAAACAGCAGGTACTCAAGTTAAATTCCATTTTAACGGCCTTCCTCAGCCCCAAAAAATAAAAGATTTAATTATGGATTTAGCCGAAAAAAAATAATTTTAAATTAAAATCTATGGTAATAAAAAATATTCTAAAACTGATTATTTCAATTTTAATCTGCGAAACGGCAGGCGCTATAGGTTCTCTTTTTACTTTTTCTTCAATACCTACTTGGTATGCTAACTTAAAAAAACCATTTTTCACTCCACCCAATTGGCTTTTTGGTCCGGCTTGGACTTTTTTGTATTTTTTAATGGGCATTTCTTTCTATCTGATATGGGAAAAATCAAAAGAAAATAGCCAGAATAAAAAAGCTATTTTTTTATTTTTTTTGCAACTGATATTGAATTCTTTATGGTCTATCATATTTTTCGGTTTAAAATCTCCTTTTTTCGCCTTTTTGGAAATAATTATTCTCTGGTTCGCTATTTTATTTACCATCATTAAATTCAAACTAATATCAAAAAAGGCGGCTTACATCTTAATTCCTTATCTTTGTTGGGTAACCTTTGCTTCAATTTTGAATTTTTCGGTTTTGATTCTTAATCGCTAAAAAATCACTTAATTATTTTTATTGAAATTTTGGCTCCAAAAATTATTTTTTAATTATGAGAATTTGGGATTTAAAACCAGAAATTTTGTGCCGAAATCATCTTTTGGCCGAGCATAGCGAATTACACGCTATTTGGTTGATAATTACCAAAAACAAAAAGGGTTTTAAAAACCACCCTGAAGTTAATCGCTGGCGAGGAAAACTTAAAGCTCTTTACTTAAGGCATGATTGGCTGGTTAAAGAAATGAAAAAAAGAGGTTATTCTCATCATTCTCCGCTTGAAAAAAAATTCGCCTTGGGGCGAGCAAAACAAAATATTTTTATTGATTCACCAAAAAAACAAAAAATCATTCTGAAAAGAAAAAAATGTCTTTGCCAGACGACTATTTAATTTTTTTCTAAAAAATATACATTAAATAAATAGTACTTTTAATTTTCGAAAAGAGGTGAGAGATAATGAGTAAACTAAATCCTCTGCCAGCACCAACTTCCTGTTCTCACTGCGGCGAAAAATTGGTAGATATAGGAATAAGACGACAGTTTATTGGTCAAGGTCAGAATTACAGTATATATATGATAAAAGAATACTGTTGTCCGAACCCAGCATGTGATTTTAATGAAAAGATAATAGATTATTGGCAACGATTACCAGACGAAATTTAAAAAAGAGCCCATCAAAAAGATGGGCTCAAAAATTTTTGGTATTTTTTAAATCGTTTTATAATTAACCAATGCTTACATATATTATTTTAGGAATTATTCAAGGAATTTTTGAATGGATTCCCATTTCCAGCGAGGGAGTCGTGGCTTTGGCTAGTCAATTTTTAGTTAAAGGAGTTAATGCCATTGATTTAGCATTATTTTTGCATTTAGGAACTTTGGGGGCGGTTTTGGTTTATTTCAGAAAAGATTGGAGAAAAATCTTGACCTTTAAGGATTTGAAATTATTGAGTTTTATTTTTATAGCAACAATCGTTTCTTTGGCAATTGGCTATCCAATTTACAAAACAGTAAAGAACGTAGCTTTGGGTAATTTTCTTTTAGTTTTGACCGGCGTAGGTCTATTATTTACCGCCTACTTTCAAAAGAAAGAAAAAAAATTTGAATTAGATTTTGATAAATTGGTAGTGGTTAGCGGATTGCTTCAAGGGATGGCAGTTATTCCCGGATTTTCCAGGTCTGGGGCGACAATTTTTAGTTTGTCATCTTTCAGCAAGCTTTCTCCGGCCGAAGTTTTGAAAATTTCTTATATGATGTCTGCTCCCGTAGTTTTAGCTTCAAGTTTTTACCTTTTTTTGGAAAATCCGGTTTTTGTTTTTGAGGGCTTGCCGGCTTTGATTTCTAGCTTTCTGTTTGGTTTTTTGTCTCTTCATTTTTTGATTAAATTTGCCGAAAAAATAAATTTCTTTAAATTTGCCCTAATTTTTAGTTTATTATGTTTTTTAGGAGCGGCTTTGGATTTTTTGTTTTAGAGAAAATCGCTATTGATTTTTTGATTTTGAAATGTTAATTTTTAATAATAATTTAGTTCTTTAACTTTTTAGGAGGTGGATAAAATGAAAGATAGAGTGATTGGGGTTTTAATGACAATTAAAAACAATAATGCAATTTCGCATTTAAAAGAATGCCAAGATATAGTCGAAAGATATAAAAAAATAAAAGAACTATTTCCAGAAATATCGAGTTGGGAAATAATGCCAGCCAGACAGCTAATCTTTTTTATTCAGCATTGTTTTAATATTAATTTTGGGATTTGTCCTTTTTATTATATTGATGATGAGAAACAATATTGCCTTCTTGGGGACGAAATCTACGAATGTACCTGCCAGGTGCCTCAATTTTCTTGCATTTTAATTAATGGGAAAGAAAAAAATAAAAATCCTGAAGCTGAAAAAATTATTTCAAATTTTATTGCCAAGGAAATAAAAGAAAATCACATCTTAATATAAAATGCGCGGCTGGAAGCCGCGCATTTTTAATTTTTTGAAAAAGTGTTAATATTTAAAATATGGAGATGGGAAAAATATTTTTCAAAAGGCCATTTTTAATTTATTTTTAATCTTATGGAGTCAAAAGAAATTCAAATTAAAGCTAAAGACGAAGATTTAAAAGGGTTATATTCTAATTTAATGATAGTAAGTCACAACAAAGAAGAATTCTGTCTTGATTTTATCAATACTTTTAATCCGCCGATTTTAACTGCCAGAATTTTAACCAGTCCGGCTCATATTAAAAGAATGATAGAAGCCTTAAAAGAAAATATGAAAAAATATGAAGAAAGATTCGGTCAAGTAGAGCCAGCCAAAGAACAAGAAAACATTTTGGGCTTCCAAGCCAAGTAGAATTTTAGATTTTTGACTTTTTTTTACAGCTTGCTAAAATTTCAAATTAATCAGTACTTTTAAAACAAGGAGGAGGATTGAAATGGAGACAAAGATGTCTTCATCTTTTTTGGATCAAAAAGTAAAGCATGTGATTTCAGTTAAACAGTTCGATTCAGAATTCGTGAATTTGTTATTTAACGAGGCAAGAGAAATGAAAAAAGTGGTGATGGATTTCAAAAAAAAGATTATCAATCAGCCGGAAATGGAAAATTATACTAAACGTTGGGGGACAAAAGGCAAAGGGATAATCATATTTTTTTATGAAAAAAGCACTAGAACCATTGGTTCCTTTTCAGCCGCGATAAACTTTTTGGGTGGCAGTGTTATACTTACAGTCAGTAATGCCAAAGATTCTTCGGTTGGCAAAAACGAATCATTAAAAGATACAATAAGAACTCTCGCAGGCTATCTGCCTGATGCCATTGTTTTACGTCATTCCGAAACCGGCGCCGCTCAAAAAGCGGCTGAGGCTTCGCTAGAAGTACCCATCATTAATGCCGGTGACGGAAGAGGAGAGCATCCCACTCAAACCTTGCTTGATATTTTTACGATGTGTGAGGTCTTTGGTATCGAAGAATTTAAAGAATTGGATGGCCTAAAAATCGCTATAGTTGGAGACGTGGCCAATAGTAGGGCGGCTCGATCCCTTTCTTTTTTCCTTGGCAAATTTTATAAAGATGTCAAAATTTATTATGCCTCGCCTGAACCATTGAGAGTAGACAGTGATATAAAAGATTATTTAAGCGAGCAGGGGATAAAATTTTTTGAAGTAGATAGTTTATTTGAATTGCCGTCAGACATTAATGTGATTTATCAAAACAGAAATAAAAAAGACAGATGGCAAGATTTGGGTATTAAAATTAACTATGAAGAGATTCGAGACAGATTCGCCATAGATAAAAAAATGCTCAGCAGATTTTCTTTAGATACCAAGATTATGGATCCTATGCCAAGAGATGAGCAAGATAAAGAAATTGATCCTGAGATAGATGATGATCCTCAAGCCATTTATTTTCCAGAAAGCGACAATGGTCCATTTGTTCGAATGGCACTTTTCAAAATTGTGTTTGATTAGATTTTAAAAGGGGCGAATTTATTTTCGCCCTCTTTTTTATTTTTAATTGACTTTTTTTATTTTATAATTAAATTAGTTTTTTTAAAAGGAGGTGCTTTAAATGATTTTATCTTATAAGATTTTAGGAGCAGTATCGCTGACTGATTTTTTAAAGACAGTAAAAAAAGGAGCCATCAATATTATAATAAGGGATTATTCCATAGAAAAGAAATCTCAAGAAAAAACAAAGTTTTTTTATCATTATCTCTGCGGTCTTGAATCTGAAGACCAGATGGTGAAATTTCAAGAAAATGTTCTTAAGATAGAAGATATTGAAGATAGTTTAGTTTCAAAGATAGCAGAAGCTAAAAAAGAGATTTTGGAAAAAGCAATTGAAGTTGCCGAAAAATTAATTATTTTGAATTTTGAAATAGCCTTAAATGGCAAAAGAATTGGAATAAGAGATATTTACGACTTTAAAAATAAGTTAAAAAGTAAACCAGACGAGATGATGGCAATGTTTTTTACCATCGATTAAATTTTAAAAAAAGGCTGTATGAAAATACAGCTTTTTTGCTAATTTATTTTATATTTTAAAATTTAATCACTATGTTATTATTAAGTAATATATTGAACGACATATGAAAATTATTAAAGATTCTCAAAAAATCAAAGAACTGTTGGAAAAGGGAGTAGAGGAGATTATAGACAGAAAGCATTTACAAAAAAGATTGGAGGCCGGAGAGAAATTAAGAATCAAACACGGAGTAGATCCAACCGGCAAAAAAATTCACCTTGGCCGTTCGGCTCAGTTTTTGAAATTGAGAGCTTTTCAAGAGTTGGGGCATCAGATTGTTTTAATTTTAGGTGATTTCACAGCTCAAATCGGCGATGCCTCAGACAAAATGGCGATGAGAAAGCCTTTATCGGAAAAAGAGGTCAAAGAAAATATGAAAGATTATTTAAAGCAGATTGGCAAGATTTTGGACATAGAGAAAGCGGAGATTCACTATAACAGCCAATGGTTGCAAAAACTAACTATTAAAAATTTGCTTTCTTTAGAAATGAAATTTACAGCCCAACAAATGATTCAAAGGAGAAATTTTAAGGAAAGATGGGACCAAGGAAAATCAATCGGTTTACATGAATTGAATTATCCTTTGTTCCAAGGCTATGATTCGGTAGCTGTAAAAGCTGATTTAGAGATAGGAGGCTCGGACCAGTTATTTAATTTGAAGGTTGGCCGAGAAATCCAAAAGATTTTTAATCAGCCTTCTCAGGATATTATGACTTTGAAAATGCTGCCGGGTTTAGATGGCCGAAAAATGTCCACTAGTTGGGGAAACGTAGTGACCATCGTTGATTCAGCTGATGAGATATACGGAAAGCTGATGTCTTTGGATGATAAATTGATTCCTCTTTATTTTGAACTTTGCACCTCCCTTTCTTTGGTTCAAATAAAAGAAATTGAAAAAATCTTAAAAGAGGGAAAAATCAATCCCAAAGATTTAAAAACTAAATTAGCCAGAGAAATTGTCGGTTTTTATCACGGAGAAAAAAAAGCTCAAAGAGCCGAAGAAGAATTTAATCGAGTATTCAAAGAAAAAAAACTTCCCAGCAAAATCCCGGTTTTTTATCTTACCAAAAATATTTATTCCTTTCTTGATTTATTATTTGATTTAAAGCAGGTGTCTTCAAAAAGTGAAGCCAAAAGACTTATTTTACAAGGCGGAGTAAAAATAAACGGTGAAGTTAAAAAAGATTGGAAAGAAGAGATTGAAATAAGAGAAGAAATGGTAGTTCAGGTTGGAAAAAGAAAATTCATTCGTTTGGCAATTAAAAAATAAAAAACCAAAATCTCAAATCAAAAAACCCTTCTCGAGAAGGGTTTTTTGATTCTATTTTTTATTTTTGAAGTGCCTTGGTTAGAGGTGGTACAATCTCTTTTTTTCTGGACAGAACATTTTTTAAATAAAGAGAATGATTCTCAACTTTTTTTCCGAAAGCACTTTCTAAATAATTTGTTTCGCCCCACGCCCAAAGCTGAGAAGATTTTTTGATAATATCGGTAACCATTAAGATGGTTAGATTATAATTTTCTTTCTGATTGATTTCCTTTAATTTTTGCAAGATTTCTTCCTTTTTTTCTTGGGCTTCTTTTGGCTCACAAACTTCAACTTGGCCGATTCCTATCTTTTTGTCTTTATAATCAAAAACTTTAAAGTCCGAATAAATTATTTTCTCTGGGCTCATGCCTTTTAAACTGGCTTTTTTCTTTTTAATTTCGATTCCAAAACTTTCAATATCTTTTATCTTGGCAATCTTGGCCAATTTTTTGGCAATTTCAATATCTTCTTTGGTGGTAGTCGGTGAACGGAAAACCACAGTATCGGAAAGAATACCCGACAAAAGAATACCAGCTATTTCTTTTTTAATTTTTACCTTTTTGTCGCCAAGATACTTTTTAGCTATTAGCGTTGAAGTTGAACCCAGGGGCTCGGTTAAAAAATAGATTGGGTTCGGCCCATCAAAACTGATTTTATGATGGTCAATTATTTCTAAAATCTGAGCTCTGGCAATGTCATCGGGACTTTGGGCCTTTTCATTGTGGTCCAAAAGAATGATTTTCTTTCCTTTGACCTTATTTAATGATTTCGGCTGCTTTACCTTAAAATAACTTAAAACAAATTTGGTTTCTTCGTTTATCTCGTCTAATCGGCTGGCTACGGTCATTTTGTTTTTTTTATTCAAATATTCTGAATAGGCAATGGCCGAACAAATACTATCAGTATCCGGATATTTGTGACCGATGATATATATTTTTTCTTTTTTCATATTATATAATATAATAACATATGACTTTTTCTATCGAAAGAGGAGGTCAAAAGATTTAAAAAATGGAAAGAAAAGAAGCCTTAGAATTGTTAAAAAAAGAAATTAAAAACCAAAATCTCATCAAACACTCTTTAGCGGTTGAGGCGGCGATGAAAGATTTGGCTGAAAAATTTGACCAGGACAAAGAAAAATGGGGGATTTGCGGTTTGCTTCATGATATAGATTACGAGAAAACAAAAAATGCTCCTGATTTACATTCAAAGACTGGTTCTGATTTTTTGAAAAATTTGGGCCTTGAAGAAGAAATTTGCCAAGCGATTTTAACTCATAATCAAATTCATGGCCTTGAACCAAAAAGTAAAATGGCCAAAGCTTTATTTTGTCTTGACCCTTTAACTGGATTAATTGTTGCCGCTACCTTGGTTTTACCATCAAGAAAAATTAAAGAGCTTAAAACTGAGAACATTATCAACCGTTTTGGCGAAAAATCTTTTGCCAAAGGCGCCAATCGGGAGATAATTGGGAAATGTCAGGATTATTTGAATTTAAAACTGGAAGAATTTGTTGAAATTTGCTTGTTTTCGATGCAAAAAATCGCCTATCAATTAGATTTAGAATAAATTTTTTTTGAAAAATAAAGATTGAGATTATTTTTTCGGGCTTGACTACTATTTTTACTTTATTTAAGCTAAAATAAGCTGTGGATAAGCTCATTTTAATTAAAAAGGTCGCGAAGTTAAAATTATAATAATTTATTTATTATGGCAACAACAGGATATTGCGTAAAATGCAAAAAAAAGCAGTCGATGAGTAACGAGAAAGAGGTTGAGATGAAAGGAAAGGGCGGAGTCAAGAGAAAAGCAATGACCGGTACTTGTCCAGCCTGTGGAACAAAAATGTTTAGAATTTTAGGCAAGGCTTAAAACTTTTAATATAAAGTTTGAACGCCCGAGTATTTCTGCTTCGGGCGTTTTGTTATATATTTAAAAAATGGATTCTAAAAGAAAGATAATTCTAATCTGTGGTTTGTCTTTTTTAAATATTATTGTTTGGAGCATTATTTATGATTGTGGTAAACCTCATTCTTTAGAAGTAACTTTTTTTGATGTCGGACAGGGCGACGCCATTTTTATCGAAACGCCGGAAGGACATCAAATTTTAATTGACGGCGGACCAGATTCAACTATTTTAGAAAAATTAGCCCAGGAGATATCTTTTTGGGACCAGACAATAGATTTAATTATTCTGACCCACGCCGAGTCAGATCATCTTTCGGGTTTGATAGAGGTTTTAAAAAGATATAAGGTAGAAAATATTGTTTGGACCGGAGTTGAAAAAGATTCGACTTATTTGAAAGAATGGAAAAGACTAATTGAAGAAGAGGGAGCCAATATCAAAATAGCTAAACAAGGCCAGAGAATAATTACCCAGAGTTGTTTGATTAATATTTTGTACCCCTTTGAGAATTTATCTGGACAAGAATTTAAAAATTTAAACGATTCTTCGATAGTGGCCAGATTAGTTTTCAATCAAAAATCTTTCTTATTTTCTGGGGATATTTACAAATCAATAGAAAATAAATTGATTGAGAATAAAATATTTTTGGATTCGGACGTTTTAAAAATTAGCCACCACGGAAGTAAAACTTCAAGTTCGGCTGATTTTTTAGAAAAAGTGACTCCGGAAATAGCCGTTATTTCAGTAGGAAAAGATAATTCTTATGGTCATCCCCATCAGGAAGTTTTGGAAACTTTAAACAAATATGCTATAAAAGTTTTAAGAACTGACCAGTCGGAAGATATCAAAATTATTTCCGATGGTAAAAGTCTTCAATTAAAAGAAAAATAGTCGCAAATTTTTTTAATTACTAATGACTAAGTTTGAAAAAATGGACTTTCCAATTTTTAAAACAAAAATCGAAGGAATAAATAAAAAATTCAATTTAACCGATCCTCAAGAGATTAAGGATTATTTTGAATTAAAGGCGGGAAATGAAATTAAAAAATTAAGAGAATATTTGAAAGAAAATACTTTCGTAGCTTATTTGCTGGGTAAAAAGAATTCGGGTAAGGGGACTTATTCAAAAATGTTCGCCGAAATAATTAATCCGGAAAAAATAGACCATTTTTCCATCGGCGATATGGTCAGGGATATCGATAAAGAATTATTAGACAAAGAAAAAAGAGAAGAATTGATAAAATTTTTGGAAAAAAATTACCGCGGCAGACTTCCCTTGGTAGAAGTTATTTCCGGCCTTGAAAATCGAAGCACCAAAATCCTTTTACCAACAGAATTAATTCTGGCTTTGGTCAAAAGAGAAATGGAAAAAAGAGAAAAAAAATCTTTTTTTATTGATGGTTTTCCCAGAGACTTGGACCAAATAAATTTCTCTCTATTTTTTAGAGACTTGATTGGCCATCGAGACGATCCCGATGTTTTTATTTTAATTAGCGTACCAGAGAAAGTGATTGATGAAAGGATAAAATGGCGAAAAGTTTGTCCGATTTGTAAAACCTCACGCAATCTAAAACTGCTTCCCACCTCACTAATCGATTACGACCAAAGTAAAAAAGAATTTTATTTAATCTGTGACAATCCTCAATGTCAAAGAATAAAAATGGAGCCTAAAGAAGGAGATGAATTGGGCATTGAATCGATTAAAGAACGGTTAAAAACTGACGAAAAATTAATGGAGCAAGCTTTTTCTCTTTACGGAATTCCTAAAATATTTTTAAGAAACTCTATTCCAGTGGAAAAAGCCGCCGAAAGCGTTGATGATTATGAAATCACTCCCGAATATGTTTTTGAATACGAAGAAAAAGAAAAAAAAGTAAAAATAAAAGAAAAACCATGGGAAGTTTTGGACGATGAGGGAGTACTGTCTTTTAGTCTTTTGCCACCGCCAGTAGTTGTTTCTCTGATTAAGCAATTGGTGAAAGTTTTTAATCTTTAATCAGTGCCTTAAAAAAACTTGACAGTATTTTTTAAAGAGTGAAAATAAAACTAGCCTTGGCTTTTCTAGCTTAACCTCTGGTATAAGCTCCGAACGGGAGTCGCAATAGATGAAGCCCGAGGGCTTCATCTGAGACACCCACTTTAATTTTCATCCGGAGATGGATTACTAGAAAAAGACAGGGTCTCCCACGCCAAAGAGTATTCTCAATTGGTGTGGGATTTTAAATTAAAAAAACGCCGAAATTTACTCGGCGTTTTTCATTCTTAATCTTCGGGAGGTAAAGGCGGAAGGTCTACTTTATAGATAATTTCATCGATTGTTAAATTAATAATTTCCAAAAGAAGATCAGATGCTTCTTTTATCTTTTCTCCGTTAATTTTTTCCAGAAATTTTTGGTAATTTTTTTCCAATGGATCGTCAGGTAATTTCTTGACCAACTCTTTTTTTATTTGGTTTTTTCCAATCTTTTCTTCTAAAAAAGAGCAAGAAAGACAAGTTGCTTCCAGTTTTATTTTCAACTTACCCAAAAAAGTAGAATCAATTATTTCTCGCCGTTGGTAGAAAATTTTTTCTCGTTGCAATACTCTAGGAAACATTTTTCTGGCTTGAAGGTCTAGATTGAGATTGTCTTGTCTTTTCTGAAAAATCGCTTCTTCTCTTTCAAGTAAAACCTTCGGATATCTCCCTGACTTGATTTCTTTTTTTCTAATTGTAGATTGAGCCAAGAGCTGAGCCTTGTTTAAAGAATCAAAATTTTCATTTTGGGTTAATCTCATTTGCTTCATTGATTCCACCTTCCTTTAAGAAAAAATATCTTTTTTATATTCTTGGCTTCATTCCAGAAAAAATCTTTAACCATTTCCAGCAATATTTTTATTACAAATGCCAGTCTTTTAAATTTACCTTCTAACCATCTTAACAAAAAAATTATTATTTTCCGCCTTCTGTATTTTTTCAATTTTGACACCTCCTTTTCAAATTTAAAGGTTCTATAATTTTTTACTATACCTAAAATTTAAAAATTTGCCAAGAGTTTTGACTCAAAACTTAGTAAAAATCAGTCGGAGTGCCGGGAATTGAACCCGGATCGCACCCACCCCAAGGGTGTATACTGCCGTTGTACTACACTCCGAAATTAAAAGCTCCAAATCCCAAATTGAAATTTAATTAGATTTTCTGTTTGTTTTTCAATTTGTATTTTTGGAGCTTTCAATTTTTTAAAATTATTTCTTTTTAGAACGGGCCTTGATACATTTAGTACAGGCCAAAACTCTTTTTCCCGATGCTAAATTTAACCATTGGAGATTTGGTTTTTTTCTTTTTTTAGTAGTTGGATTAAACTTTCCTCTGAGTTTGACTATTTGTCTTCCCAGGATTGATTTTTTTCCACAAATTTGACATTGTTTCATATAAAAATAATTTATCATAGTTTTTCTTTTTTTTCAAGAAGCTTTGTGGTAATATTAAAAAACCAAAGCTATGTTGATGACAATTTTTTCTTTAATTGTTCTGTATTTTTCAACAGCCATTCATGAAATCGCTCATGGCAGTATTGCTTTTTTGCTAGGGGACCCAACAGCTAAAGAAGAAGGTAGATTAACTCTTAATCCCTTAAGGCATTTAGACCCTTTCGGTTCGGTCATTTTGCCGGCGATTTTATTTTTTCTGACTCAGGGCCAAGGCCCGATTTTTGGCTGGGCCAAACCGGTGCCCATTAATCCTTACAATTTTTATGATAGAAAATGGGGATTGCTCAAAGTTTCAATTGCCGGTCCCGCCACCAATTTTCTTTTGGCCTTAATCTTTGGATTTTTGATTCGTTTCTTGTCTTTGCCTTATTATTTGGCAATCTTATTTGGTCTTATTGCTATTTATAATTTTGCCTGGGGAATATTTAATTTAATTCCTATCCCGCCGCTTGACGGTTCTCATATTCTTTTTACTTTTCTGCCCGAGAGTTTTTCAAAGATAAAATTATTTTTGCAACAATACGGATTTTTTCTTTTAATTTTCTTCATTTTCTTTGGTCTTGATTTTATCTTCAGAGGGGCTTTATTTCTTTATTCTTTAATTGTTGGTCAGGCATTTTCTTTTTAAGTAATTAAAAAATATTGACTTTTATTTTGTTTTTTGTTAATTAAAATATATTACCGCAAAGCGGCTATTTTTTTGATGTTATGCCGACAATTAACCAATTAGTTAAAAAAGGAAGAAAAAAAATAAGTAAGCGTCAGAAGACGCCAGCTTTGAAGTTTGGTTTTAATCCTTTGAAAAATCGACCCAGTGATTATGGTTCGCCATTTAAAAGGGGAGTTTGCGTAAAGGTTTCCACTGTTACTCCCAAAAAACCGAACTCAGCCTTGAGAAAAGTGGCAAAAGTTCGTTTGACCAACGGAATGGTGGTGACTGCTTATATTCCTGGCGAAGGGCATAATTTACAGGAGCACTCGATTGTTGTTGTCAGAGGAGGTAGAGTTAAGGATTTACCGGGAGTAAGATACCATGTCGTTCGAGGAATCTTGGACACAACCGGCGTGGAAGGGAGAAAACAAGAG
>Ga0172363_10001244_pt1 | contig 20460 bp, 14 predicted proteins | sample LakKivs2_kivu2a2_FD_114541 | JGI IMG/M metagenome (GOLD analysis project Ga0172363, IMG submission 114541) | Sediment microbial communities from Lake Kivu, Rwanda - Sediment s2_kivu2a2 | ecosystem: Environmental > Aquatic > Freshwater > Lake > Sediment | place: Rwanda: Western Province, Lake... | reverse complement strand
TTGTGGCAGTCCGCCATAGGCGGATCCAGGCCGCGAAACCGCCGGCAACCAAGCCTTCGCGGCCTGGATAGGCCGCGCTACACCGGAGCCGTTGGCGTTTCTGGGCCACAACGCAACCGGCTCAGACCGACGCAGACTGCCCCGGCGCCGCCGCCGGCGGGCGCGACGACGACCGGCCGGTCGTTCACGCGGCCACGTACGACCACGTGGGCGTCATCCTGTGGGGCGCCCAGCGCGTCCGCCAGACGCTGGAGCAGGAAGTCGCCCGCCTGGAAAAGTACCCCGCCTTCCGCGTCGGCTGGGACCACGAGGCCTACACCTACGACCACCTGGCCGAGCACGACCCGACGCTGCTGGCGGCCATGAGGGACGCCCTGGACCGCTTCGCCGGGCGCCTGGGCGTGGCAAGCTGCACCTACGGCCAGCCGCTGTCGATGTTCATCGACGGCGAGAGCAACATCCGGCAGCTCACGATGGCGATGGAGACGGTGGAGCGGCGTCTAGGCCGACCGCTGCGCGGGCAATACCGCTTCGAGCTGGCCCTGCTGCCGTTCGAGGGCGACTGGCGGGCGGCCGACCTGCACCGCCGCGCGCTGGAGTACAACTTCCCGCCGGTGACGTGGAAGGCAACGTGGCAGTGCGCCGGCGGCGGCGACGCCGGGGCGGCCCGCCTGCCTGCCGACGGCGGGGCGGTGCTGCGCGTGCGCGGCCGGGGCGAGGCCATCCTCACGGCCCTGTACGAAAGCGGCGGGCGCACCTACGCCCGCTTCTGCGAATATGCGGGCCAGCCGGCGGAGGTGTCGCTGGACTGGCTCGGCCGCGCCGCCCAACTTACGCCGACCGACCTTCGTCACCGCCCGACGGCCCCCGCCGCCGGGAGCGTCGCGCTGCGCCCCTGGCAGGTCCAGACCCTCCGCATCAACTGACCCCGCTCGCCGCGGCGGCGACGGAGAACTCCGGTTCGAAGCCGATGAGAGCCCGCGCCCGGTCGATGCTCACGGGGCAGGCCGCGCCGACGAGCGGACGCTTCCGGGCCGTGACCGCCGGCCAGAACAGCCCCAGCAGCTTCTCCGTGTCGTACAGCACCCAGTTGTGCGTGTCGTTGATGAACAGGGCCTCGCTGCCGTCGTAGTCGGCCGTCAGGGCCTTGGCGATGGCTTGCGCGCTGTCTCGCTCATCGACGAACGTCCAGAAGTTCGCGCGGTCATTGAACCACATGTACGTCAGCGGGTCGTCGTCGAGGCGGGGGCGTCCCTCGCCGCGGCGGCGGGCGTCGAACTCCGCCAACCGCTGGCGGCGGATGGCCGCCGCCTTCTGCCTCGCCGCCGCCAGGCGCTCCCGCCGCGCCTCCGCCGGCATGGCCAGCAGCTCGTCCAGCACGGCGTGCGTGCGGCGAAGGTGTTCACCAAACGACTCGCTGTCGACGTGCCCGGCCGGATGCACCCACGGCAGCCGAAGCGCCACGCTGGATATGCCGTCGCGCCGCCAGTAGTACCGCCCGACGCTCTCGATGAGCTCCTTGGAGAACGAGTACGGGTCGGTGGTGTGCGTGGGGTGGGCCTCGTCGATGGGGAAGTACCGCACGTGGTCGATCTCGCGGATGGCGTAGGTGCAGCCGAAGGCGTTGATCGAGCTGGCCTGCACGACGCGCCGGATGCCCGCCGCCGCGGCCGCGTCGAAGACGTTGATCGTCCCCTGCACGTTGACCCGCAGGACCTCCGTGCTCGGCGCGCCGCCGGGGGCGGGAATGGCCGCCAGGTGCACCACCGCGTCGCAACCGGCCGCCAGCGGGCGAATCGCCTCGGCGTCGGTCACGTCGCAGACGGCGTAGCGGGCGCCGGGGATCTCCACGCCGCTTCGGCGACCGACGACGAGCACGTCGTGCCCGTCTGCGACGAGCCGCGCCGCCGCCGCCCTGCCGACATGTCCCGTGCCGCCTGTGAGAAGGATCCTCATGGTTTGCCCGCCTCCTGTTCCTCCGCCGCCGGCCAGTCGTAGGCACTGGCCTTCACTCGCCGGTAGTTGGCGTCGAGGGCCGGCTGCATGAGGATGATCGCCGCGATGCGCCGCACCATCTCTGTCACGTACCTGGCCTCCTCTGGCAGGGGGCACCGGCCGAGAACCGACTGCTCACGGTAGCTCAGCCATTTCTTGATGACCTGGTAGCCGCCGATGGTGTAGTCCCAGACGGAGGCGGGTACGTTGCGCCAGAATGCCTGCTCGTTCAGGTACACGTCGCGGGTGTCGCCGCCGAGCAGCTTCAGCATCGCCCCGCGTGTGATGCCCCGCGCGCCGGCCTCGGCGACGACGGCCTCGATTTCCGCGTCCGAGTGCTTGCGCTCGAGGAGCTTGCCCTTCCCGGGCATGGTCGCGCCTTCCTTGCCGGCGTGGCCCCACCCGGCCGTGACCGCCAGGTCGCCGTCCACGTCGAGCGCCCCGCCGCCCGCGGTGGTCAGCGCGCCGACGGTCCGCAGCAGGGGTCCGACGTCGCCGGTTGTCACGCCGGGCACGTCGGCCTCGCTGTCCAGCAGGGCCGCGACGCGCCGGCCCAGGGCCGCCGAGGCCTCCAGGGCCTTGCGCCGCGCCGGCAGGGGCACGCGCGGCCAGTCGCGGCGAATCCCGTCGGCGTTCTCCGCCAGGTACGCCGGCGAGTAGCCCACTGCCAGGGCGTGATGCCAGATCAGCCCCGCCGTCTCGGCGTCGGCGTCGGGGTCCTTGATGCAAAGGGACGCCAGGTAACCGCGCGCGGCCTTCGAGAGGTTGGCGACAGGGCGATCCGGCAGCGTGCCGAGGATGTCGAAGAGCGTGGCGTGCCGCGACGCCTTCAGCCGCTCGCCGTTCAACAGCCGCACCGGAAAGTGCCTGGCGTGTCCGGAAATGCAGTCGTAATCGCAGACGAGCGGCGAGAAGTAGAACGGCGGCCCTTCTGGCGTCTTGTCGGCCGTGTCGCGGCTGATGAAGAACGCGTTTCCGGGGAACCGCTGGGATAGAAGCTCGGGGCTGGGGCGCGAGAACAACGGTTGGATGGCTGGGTCCAGGTACGCTGATCGCACATCCATCGGCTTGAAGGGAACGGCACGATGCACTCGGGCTTGAACGTGGCGTTCCCTTTCAGACGGCCCCGGGTTTCCGTGGCGTGGAATTCCCCGCTCGAGCGCATGAACGCCGGTTGGATCCGCCGAACTTCCTCGTCGCTCTTATCGGCGTCAAGGTAGTCGGCCAAGTATGCAAGGCGATCGCTATCGTGCCTGTCCACGATCAGAGAACACCCGCGTCGCTCCACCGGCCCATTGTAGTGGGCAACGCATAGTTCACCCACCCGCGGCCAGCGGGCATACTCCGCCGACACTTCCTCCGGCCGGAACGAGAAGCGGTTGTCGCGGGCCGGTTTGGCGCGAGTGTAGCCCGCGCCGCCCTTTCTGACGCGCAGCGCCGCAAGCAGATCCTGCCGTTTCGTGACGCCCCAGAAGTGCCGGAAGCGCACGGCGGGCGTCCTGTCGCGGACGGCCTTGCGGACCATCACGCACACGGCCGTGCCCACGCGGATGCCCTCCCGGTTGTGCTCGGTGGAGAACACCGACGGGTCGGGCTTGCCGTCGGGGGTCAGTTTGCCCGTCTGGCGGCTGTCGCCGTTCATGCAGTCGAACCAGAGCTTGTCGAACTCGCTGAGGAACCGCCGGCGCATGACGACGAAGGACGGATCGCCGAGGTAGGAGAAGTTGGAGATGAACGACACGATGCCGCGCCCGGTCATCTCCGCGATGCGCCGCTCGGCCAGGCGGAAGAAGCGGACGTAGAGGTCGTCGAGGTTGAACTTGCGGATGCCCCAGCCGCCGTCGGCGACGTGCCTGTTCAGCCCTTCCTTGTACGGCTCGACAAGCCCCTGCTCCTCGGCGGGACTGACTCCCGCGAAGGCGTTGTACGGCGGGTTGCCCAGCACCACGAGGATGCGCTCGTCGTGCTTGACGCGCTCCGCGGCGTCGCGCTCGGCCTCCAGCTCCGGCAGGGGCAGGATGTGCTGCTTCGGCGCTGCCGGCGGCTCCCAGCCGGTCAGGGCGTTGGTGAGGTACACGCCGACCCGCTCATCCCGCGCCACGCTCAGCGGCGCGCCGAGGCGCTGCAGCAGCAGACCGATCTGCAGGTGCGCCACGACGAACGGCGCGGGCAGCAGCTCGAAGCCGAACACGCGCGTGCGGGCAGCGCGCTTGATGTCGTCGGCCAGTAGCGCGTCGCCCCCCTTGGCTTTCAGCGTCGCGCCGATGGTCCGGAGCACCTCGACCAGGTAGGCCCCCGTCCCGCAGCAGGGGTCCAGGACGACGACGTTGGGGTCGGCCAGTCCGTCGGGCAGGCGCAGCTCCTCGCGGAGGACGGTCTCGACGCGGGCGACCTGGTAGGCGACGATCTCCGGCGGGGTGTACCACACGCCGAGCTGCCGACGAAGAAGCGGGTCGAAGGCCTCCAGGAACGGCTCATAGAAGTACTGGACGGCCTGCTCGTCCTGGAAACGGCGGAAGAACGCCGCGCGGTCCACCCGGTTGAGGGCCCCGGCCGTCCAGTCCAGCGGCTCGACCAGCCCCAGCGGCCCGAGCTTGCCGGGCGTGGCGACGGCCTCATACAGCGTGCGGATGAACGGCACGTGGAGCGACCATTCGGCCTCGTGCCAGTTGAACTCGTCGCTCCGGTCGGGCCGCTGGCGGTGCCAGAGCACCCAGGCCGAGAACACGCCGTAGAAGATCGTCTGCACCAGCGTGGAGCGGAAGAAGTGCTCGCCCTTCTCGCCGGTGAACTTCGTGCCGAGGGCCTCTTCCATCGCCGCGCGGACGCTGGCCAGCGCCGGCAGGTCCTTGCGCTGCTCCACGCGGGCCAGCGCGTCGCGGGCGTAGGATGCCAGAAACCACGCCAGGTCCCGCGGCGCCGCCAGCGGGGCCACGGCGAGCATGGCCCGCTTCAGGTACTCGCACAGACGCTCGCCCTGCTCCGCCGCGGTCTTCTGAGGATGCGCGGCGGCCTCCCAGAACGCCCGCTCGTCGTCGGCCAGGCCGAACGACTCCGCCGGCAGGGACCGGCCGCCGGAATCCCGCCCGACGAGAAGGAACTCGCGAAAGCTGGTCACGAGCACCAACCCGTAGCGGGCGGCGTAGCGGCGGACCTGTTCGCTCCGGGCGACCTGGCGGACATCCTCGGCGGGGGCCTTGGCTTCGATCGCGCCGCGCTCGGGAAGCTGGCCGGGAAGAGGCTCTGCGTCGCCCTGGCGCCGGAACTGGTGGGCGGCGAACAGCCCGCCGTCGGGCCAGCCGGCGCCGCGGTCGGCGAGGGTCATCACGCAGCGGACCTTGGGTTTCAGGGCCTTGCCGAGTTCGTTCAGCAGCCCGGCCAGGGCGGGGTAGTACGACTCCTCCGGGACCGATGCCCCCGTGGCGTGAACGTCGCGCATCTCGCGCAGGTACGTCTCAACCGCGTCCATGCGCGAGTTTCTACCCTCCTGTCGGCCCTGCCGCAATGGGGGGTCTCAGTCCAGCCCGCCCTTGAGGGGCTTCTTGCGTTTCTTCGCCGGCGCGGCCTCGGCCGGGGGCGTCTCGGCGGCGGCGGGGCCTGTGTACTGCGGCATCGACGCGAGCTGCCTGATCGACAGGCTGATGCGGCGGGCCTCCTCATCGACGCCCAGCACCTTCGCCTGGACGGTCTGGCCCTCGCGCACCGCGTCGGTCACGCTGCGCACGCGCCCCTCGGCCAGCTCGCTGACGTGCACCAGCCCCTCCACGCCGGGCGCCAGCTCCACGAACGCCCCGAACGGCTCGATGCGCCGGACGATGCCCTCGGCGAGGCTGCCGGCCGGCCAGCGGACCGACGCGCCCATCCACGGGTCGTCGCCCACGCGCTTGATCGACAGGCTGATGCGCTTCTTTTCCTCGTCCACGCTCAGCACGCGGACGTTGATCACGTCGCCTTCCTTGACGATCTCGCTCGGGTGCTTGATCCGCCGCTGGAAGGTCATCTCGCCGATGGGCACCAGCCCCTCGACGCCCTCGGCCAGCTCGACGAACGCCCCGAAGTCGGCCAGGCGCGTGACGCGCCCGCTGACCAGGCTGTCGGGCAGCCAGCGGGCGGCCGCCCCCTCCCACGGGTCCGGCAGCACCTGCTTGAGGCCCAGGCTGATCCGCTCGCTGTCGCGGTCCATCTTGAGGACCTTGACCTCGACGGTCTGGCCCTCGGCGACGACCTCGTGCGGGTCGGCCACGCGGCGGTGGGCCATGTCGCTGACGTGCAGCAGCCCGTCGACGCCGCCGATGTCGACGAACGCCCCGTAGGGCATGATGCTGCGGACGACGCCCTTGACGATCTTGCCCTCGGCCAGCGTGGCGAGCATCTTCTCGCGCAGCTCGGCGGCCTGCTTTTCCAGCACGGCCCGGCGCGAGACGACCACGTTCTCGCGGACGCGGTCGATCTCGACGATCTCGCAGGTCAGCGTGCGGTTGAGGTAGCCCTTCAGCTCCTCCACGCGGTGCATCTCGACCATGCTGACGGGCATGAAGCCGCGCACGCCGGCGACTTTCACCTCCAGCCCGCCGGTGTTCGAGCCGGTCACGCGGGCCTCCACCACCTGCCCGCGCTCCAGCGTCTCCCAGGTAGCCGCCAGCACCGCGCCCTTCCGCGACAGCATCAACAGGCCCTCGGCCTCGTCGTAGCCCTCCACGTTCACCTCGATGCCCTGGCCGACCTCCGGCAGCGGCTCGTCCTCGCCGAACTGCTCGGCCGGCACGACGCCCTGGTCCTTGCCGCCCAGGTCGACGAAGATGTCGTCGCCCTGAATGGCCAGCACGCGCCCGATGCGGGTGTCGACGTCCTTGCCGGCGGGCGCGGGGCGTTTCGCGGCGGCGGCGGGGCCGGCCTCGGCGGCCTCCTCGGCGGCCAGGAGCTGCTCGATGCTCATGTCGCCCAGGGCGTCGTCGATCTCGCGTTGGACATCCGGGTCCAGCCCGCCGCCGGGGCGGTGAATGTTGTCGCGCTGCGTCTTCTTGATGCTCATCCTGCGTGGACCTCATGCGCCCGCCCGAACGGCGGGCGTGGGACTTCGCATTATACGTCCAACCGCCCCGGCGGGGAATCCGCTACCGGTCGCCCCCGGCGGCCTGGCGGATGCGGCGGACGAGTTGCTCGCCGCCCTCGACAAGCTCGATCTCGACGGCGACCTGCCAGATGGGAAGCCCCGCCGCCGCGGCCGCGGAATCCAGCTTGACGTGGTCTTTCTGCGTGGTGACCAGCAGCTCGGCGCCCCCGCGGCGCGCGTCGGCGGCGATGTCGGCCAGCAGCGCCGGCGTGCAGGCGGCGTGGTCGTCCAGCGCCCGCAGGCCGCACAGCTCCGCCCCCAGCCCGCGCTCGACCGTGGCCCGGAAGTGCTGCGGTGCGGCCAGGCCGCAGAAGCCGTACACCCGCCGCCCGCGCAGCTCGGCCGGGTCGCGCCGCCGACCGGCCTCGTCGATCAGCCCCGCGGCGCGGTGGGCGGCGGCGTGGAACGTGGCCGCCGGCGCCAGCCGCCGCAGCCGCCCGCGAAGCGCCCGCAGCTCGCCGCCGTCCACCTCGTCGCAGTGGGTGACGACGACGGCGTCGGCGTCGCGCAGGGCCGAAAGCCCCTCGCGCAGCAGCCCGCGCGGCAGGCAGAGGCCGAAGCCGAACGGCTCGCCCGCGTCGATGAGCACGATGTCCAGGTCGCGCCGCAGGCGGCGGTGCTGGAAGCCGTCGTCCAGGACGAGCACGTCGGCGCCGGCGGCGACGGCGTCGCCCGCGGCGGCAACGCGGTCGGCGCCCACGTGGACGGGCGCGCCGGTGAGGCGCCGCAGCAGCTCCGCCTCGTCGCTGAGCGGCGGCCCGCCGCCGCCGCCGTCGGCCATCCGCTGCGACCTGTAGCCGCGGATGAGCACGGCGGGCGTGCGCCCGGCCTGGCGCAGACGGCCGACCACCCAGGCGACCATGGGCGTCTTGCCCGTGCCGCCGACGGTCAGGTTGCCCACGGAGATGACGGGCGCAGCCGCGGCGCGGCTGGGCAGAAGCTTCCGGCGGTATCCCCACCGCCGCAGGCGCATCGCGCCGGCGTAAGGCCAGCTCGCCCCCAGCAGGCCGGCGCGAAGCAGCCGCGCGCCCGGACAGCCGCCCCGAGCGCCGAGGAACTGCCTGACCTTCTGCTGGTCCATGGCGGCCGACAGTCTACCGCCGGCCGCGGGCCAGCGACAGGGCGCCGAATGCCCCGTCGGCGGTTGAACCATCGTATACTGTCCGGCCGCGGGCGCCCGACAGGCCCGCCGATGGAGAGGAACCCATGAGCGACCGCGCGATTCGCATCGCGGCGGCGGCCGTGCTGGCCGCGCTGGCACCGGCGGGGTCATTGGCGGCCGACGGGGCCGCCGCCAGGCAGATCCTTGCCGCCGCGAACGTGCGCCGCGGGTTGTGCCTGCACCTGGGCTGCGGGCGCGAGGGCTCGGCCGGCCTGACGGCGGACCTGGCGGCCGCGGGCGAGCTGCTGGTGGGCGGGCTGGCGCCGGACGACGCCTCGGCCGCCCGCTCGCGGGAGGCGATCCGCGCGCGAGGCCTGCTGGGGCGGGCGGTCGTCGAGAAGCTGCCCGTCGCCCCGCTGCCGTACGTGCCGGACCTGGCCAACCTGGTGGTCATCGAGGATTACGCCGCCCTGGCCCGCGCGGGGCTGACGATGGAGGAAGTCCTCCGCGTCACGGCCCCCGGCGGGACGGTCTGCCGGCTGGAGGACGGGGCCTGGCGCACCACGGTCAAGCCGCGCCCCGCGGACATGGACGACTGGCCGCACCCGACGCACGGGCCCGACGGCAACCGCCACAGCCACGACAGGCTCGTGGGCTTTCCCGTGGGCCTGCGCTGGCAGGCGGGGATGCCGATGAACTTCACCGCGTGGGCGGCGGTGCGGGGGTGGGTGCTGGCCGGCGGACGGTGCTACATCCTCAGCTCCACGCAGTGGGACAACCTGGCCGGCCGCGGATCGCCGCACGAGTTCCTCGTCGCCCGCGACGCCTGCAACGGCCTGCCGCTGTGGCGCGTGGATTGCCGCACCGTCAACGACGGCAAGGCGCTCAACAGCCACAACCTGGCCCCCCTGACGGCCGGCGAACGGGCGGTGTACGTCAACTGCGACGGCAGGCTGACGGCGCTGGACGGCGCGACGGGCGCGGTGCTGCGGACGTACGCGACGGCCGACCCGCCGGCCCGCGTCGCGCTGTCCGGCGGCGTGCTGGTCGCCTCGTGCTGGAAGGCCCGCAACCGGCCGGGGCTGTGGGGCGAGTGGAACCTCGACGGCAACGCGGGGGCGGTCTGCGCCTTCGACGCCGCCGGCGGGGCGGACAAGTGGTCCATCCCCGCGCCGGCGCGATACCTGCTGCTGGCCGGCGGGCGGGCGCTGATGGTTTTCCCGGCCGGGACGCTGACCGGCGAGACGACCATCGTGGCGGCCGACCTGCCCGGCGGCAAGGAGCTGTGGCGCGTCGGCGAAGGCGCCCTGGCCTCGGCCCACGCGGTGCAGGCGGCGCCGGCCGGGCCGCCCAAACCCGCGCCGAGAGTCGCGCCGAAGCCGCCGCCAAAGCCCAATCCGCTCCGGGACCCCAACCTGCTCGTCGAGCCGGGGCTGCTGCCCGGCCTGCCCGGCGTCGTCAAGCCCCAGCCGCCGCCCAGGCCCGCGCGCAAGGCCCCGCGCCCGCGCGGCATCGAGGGCGAAGTCGACCTGCTCTGCGCCGATGCCGCCGTCGTCGTCGTCTCCCTGCCGCGCGACGTGCGGACGGTGGTCCTGTCGGCCGCCGACGGGCGGAAGCTGTGGGAGTCGCAGGAGTATTCCGGCGCGGTGCTGGTGGGCAGCCAGCTCTGGCTGGGCAAGAGCGTGCACGACGCCGCAAGCGGCGAGGTGAAGGGCGCCCTGCCCATCGGCATCCGCCCGCCGAGGGCCTCCGCGCCGTGCACGCCGACCACCGTCGTCGACAGCCGCCTGATGGTCGAAAGCCGCGGATGCACGTACTACGACCTGTCGGCCTCGACGGGCCAGCCGGAAAAGCTCACCTACCGCGGCGCCCGCGGGGCGTGCGTGGAGGGGGCCACGCCGGCCAACGGGATGTTCTACACCGCCCAGAACCGCTGCCGTTGCACGCCGAACCAGGTGCCGGGCTTCCTGGCCTTCGGGCCGGGCGGCACGCCCGTCGACGCCAACGCCGCGGCCGCCACGCGCCCGACGGAGCGCGGAGCGGCTTTCCCCGCAATCGGCAATCGGAAATTGGCAATCGGCAATTCTTCGGACTGGCCCGTCTACCGCCACGACGCGGCACGCAGCGGTATTTCCCCCTGCCGCCTGCAGACAAAGCTCGCGGTGTTGTGGCGAACGGAACTGGCCGACGCGCCGCCCCGCTGGCTGGCCGACGAATGGCGCGACGCGTTCTCCGAAGCGCTCACGCCGCCAGTCGCGGCCGCCCGCCTCGCCGTCGTCGCGCGCAGCGACGCCGGGCAGCTCGTCGCGCTCGACGCGGCGAGCGGCAAGGTCCGCTGGCGGGCCGAGGTGCCCGGCCGGATCGACTCGCCCCCCACGCTGTACGGCGGGCTGTGCATCCTCGGCTGCCACGACGGCTGGGTGTACGCCTTCGACGCCGCCGACGGGCGGGGCGCCTGGCGCAGCAGGGCCGAGCCGCTCCCGCGGCGCATGGCGGCGTTCGGGCACGTGGAGTCGGTCTGGCCGGCGCCGGGGTCGGTGCTGGCCGCCGACGGCAAGGTCTGGACGCTGGCGGGGCGCAGCAGCGACAGCGACGGCGGGCTGATGCTCTGCGAGTTCGACGCCGCGACGGGCAGGTGCGTTTCGGCCGGGCCTTCGGGAATGGGCGGCCACGTGGACCTGCTGGCCGTGACCGCCGCGGCGCCGGCGGCGGGCAAGGCGCCGGGCGCGGGCCGACCGAGCAAGGTCAAGCTGCTGGACACGTCCTGGCGTGCGTGCGGCGGGCGCAACCGCACGGCGAGTCCCGGCCTGTTCATCCAGGCCGGCGACAGCACGTACCTCTGCGACGGCGCACAGGCGGCCTGCTCGCGCGAGAGCTCCGCGCCGGCGGCGCCCGGGGCAAGGCCCAAACGCGGCGGCAGGGCGACGCCCGTGTGGCGCTTCCCGCCCGCCCCCGCGGCCAGGCCCGCGCCCGACGCCCCGCCCCAGCCGCGACCGGAGATCTACTGCATGGTCCTGTCGGCCGAGACGCTGGCCCTCGGCGGCACGGAGCCCGCCGGCGACGGCAAGGCCAGCGGAACAGTCTGGCTGGTCGCCCCGACCGACGGAACGCTCGTCGCGAAGATCGACCTGCCGGCCGCGCCCGTCTGCGACGGCCTCGCCCTGGCCGGCGGAAGGCTGCTGGCATCCTTGGCCGACGGCAGCGTCGTCAGCCTGGGCCCGGCGGCGCGATAGCTTTCCGCTCGTTGCAGACCGCTGGAAGGGGCTGCCCGGCGCCTACGACTTGCCCAGCTCGTAGAAGCCGTGGCCGATGTAGCGCAGCTTGCCCTGGCGCGCCAGCTCCTGCCAGACCGCGTCGGGCCACTCCGTCGGCGGGGTGATGGCCGGCGTGCCCGAAGCGGCGCCCTTCGACAGCGGCCCGCGCCCCAGCTTCGATTCCTCGTCCAGCACCGTCAGCGACAGGCGCTTGCGGAAGGCCAGCAGGGCCTTGCGGCAGGTCTCGGCGTCGGGCGCGTCGGGCGCCTCAGCCGCCGTTGCCGCGGCCGGGCTGCGAAGCTGCTCGATCAGCTCGGCCAGCCCCGCCACGTCGCGCATCCCCACCACGCCGGTGATGCGCCCGCCCGGCAGGTCGGTCTTCTGGAGCAGGCGGTAGGCCTGCTTCCACTGCTCGCCCGCCCGGCGCGGGTCGGCGAAGCCGCGGATCGCGGCCAGCAACCTGTCCAACTCCGCCACGGTTGTCGGATCGTCCGCCATCTGCGACTGCTCCCGCCGGCGATCGGCCGGAACGGGCATGATAGCCGCCCGCGCGCTCGCCGTCACGGGTTCAGGAAGCAGGAGGGGTCCTCGGCCAGGAAGTCGCCGCTGTGCGCGTAGGCCTTTCCGCGGCAGCCGCCGCAGATGTCGCGGTGGCGGCAGGCGCCGCAGCGGCCCTTGAGGTTCGCCCGGTCGCGCAGGGCGCGGAACACCGGCGCCTCGCGCCAGATTTGCCCGAAGGGGCGATCGCGCACCGAGCCGCCCGAAACGGGCACGAACGGGCACGGCCAGACCTCGCCGTCGGGCTTGATGTACACCACCCCCCACCCGGCCGCACAGCCGTGGAACAGCCCGCGGTCGAGCCATCCGGCCCGCCCGTCGCCGCGCCGCGCGCCCAGCAGGTGCGCCCAGTACTGCGGGGCGGCCACGGGCTCGACGATGGGCAGGGTGTCGGCCTGTGCGGCCGCCAGACGCCCCAGCAGCCGCTCGTTCTGCTCGGCGCTCAGCGCCCCGATCGCGGCCGCCCGCCCCATCGGCACGACCTGGTAGCACAGGACGATGACCGTCTCGAGCCGGTCGCAGAGGCGCAGCATCTCCTCGACGTTGTCGAGGTTGGCGGGCATGGCGGTGAAGTTCACCTGCGCCAGTATGCCCGCCTCGCGGCAGGCGCGCAGGGCCGCCAGCGCGCGGGCGAAGGCGCCGTCGCTGCGGCGGATGCGGTCGTGGACGGCCGCGTCGGTGTGGTCGAGGCTGACGGCCACGGCACGCACGCCGCGGCGCTTCAGGTCGCGCGCCACGCCGGCGTCGATGAGCGTGCCGTTGGAGGCGATGACGTTGTTCAGCCCGCGGTCGGCGGAGCGGGCCAGCAGGTCGAACAGGTCGGGCCGGACCAGCGGCTCGCCGCCGGTGTAGACGAGCATGCCGAATCGCCTCTCCGCGGCGAGCTGGTCGATCAGCGCGAAGCCCTCGCGCGTGGTCAGCTCGTCGTCGCCGCCCCGGCCCGAGGCCGCGTGGCAGTGCGAGCAGCGAAGGTTGCACGCCCCCGTCACCTCCCACACCGGGTGGTAGGGAAAGCCGATGCAGCCCATGCCGACCGACCCGGCCGCCACCGAGGTGGCCGGCAGGGCCTTGCGCCGCAGCCAGGCCCCGCGCTTCCGCCAGCCGACCAGCCGGGCGAAGCGCAGGATCGACAGCGCCTGGCGTGGCACGTCGGCGAGGCGGCGAAGCGAGTTTCGGCCAAACGGCTTCATCGAACGGTCGGCTCACACCCGGCAGACGAACATCGCCGCCGTGCTGACCGCCAGGTTCAGCGCGAGCGTCAGGGCGCAGAGGGCCTCCAGCGCCCGGCGGCTGCGCCACAGCCCGCCCAGCACCGCGCCGCTGAGCAGCCCGGCCGCGGCGCCGGCAGTGCCCAGCGCCGCCCACGCGGCCGGCGTGGCGGCAGACAGCGCCGCCAGAAGCGCCAGCGACGCGGCGGTCAGCAGGCCCGCCGCCGCGTAGACCCACGCCGCGCCGCGGCGGCCCAGCCGGACGACCAGGTTCCTCTTGCCCGCCAGGCGGTCGGCCGGCTCGTCGGGAAACTCGTTGATGAGGATGACGTTGAAGATCGTCAGCCCCACGGGCACGCTGACGGCCCCGGCCTGCCACGACAGCCGGCCCGTCTGCATCAGGAACGCCGCCATCACCGGCACCGGCCCGTAGCAGATTCCGATCAGCGTTTCTCCGACCCCGCGGTAGGCCAGGCGCACCGGGGGCAGCGAATAGCACACCCCCGCCGCCAGGCCGAACAGCCCCAGCGGCAGCAGCAGCAGGTGGCCGGAGGCGGCCACGACGTAGACGCCGCCCAGCGCCGCGGCGCCCGCGGCGGCGGCCGAAACGTGCAGCACCCGCCGCCGGGCGATCCGCCCGGAGGTCACTGCCGTCGAATGCGAGCCGCCCGAGAAGCGGTTGCGCTCCATCCGTGCCGACAGCGCGTCGGTCTCGGTGTCGAAACACTCGCCCAGCAGGTAGGTGGCGAGCATCACGGCCAGCGCCACGGCCAGCCCCGCCGCCAGCAGGTCCGCCCGCAGCGGCGCGCCCGACCGCGCGGCCAGCACCGTGCCCAGCACGAACGGCAGCACGCCCACGCTGTGGAACGGCAGGCGGGCCAGCGTCAGCCAGTCCGTCACGGCGCCCGCGCCCGGCGGGCGAACTTCGGCGGCGTCGGTCACGATGGTCTTCCTTTCGGCGCCTGCGGTGCATCTTACGCCCGCCGGCGGGCGGGTTGCGGCGGGGCGGCCGCGGCACCCCCCGGCGGCCGAATGGGGTTCCCGTCGCCGGCACATATACACGACGCGCAGGATGTGGCATTGCTGTTTTCCCGCGGCCGGTCGGAAATTTCTTACAAGAGTGCTTGACATTGTTGTTGGTGGCGGGGATATTTCCCCCACCGACGAGAGAAACAGGAAACCAAGAGAAAGGAAGACACATGCCCCGGCCAAGTCTGTCGAACGTTTCCATCGCCGCACTTCGCAACGAGATCGAGCGGCGCGTCAAGAAGCTGGCGTCGCTGAAGGCCCAGCGCGACGCCCTCGACCGCCAGATCGGCGAGCTGGAAGGCGCCGCCGGCGCGGCGCCCAAGGCCGCCGCCAAGGGCGGCCCCAAGCCCGCCGCGACCCGCGCCGGCGGCAAGCCCCTCAGCGCATACGTGAAGAAAGCCCTGTCCAGGGCCGCAAAGGGGCTGAAGGTCGCGGAGATCGAGAAGGCCGTCCTCAAGGCCGGCTACCCCACCAAGGCCAAGTCGATCTACAACCCCGTGATGAAGGTCCTGACCGGCGGCGAGTTCCGCAGGGTCGCACGGGGCGTGTACGCCGCCGGGCGCAAGGCCCCGCACGGGGCGGCCGAGAAACTTGCCGACGCCACCAAGCCGCCGGCCCAAGCCAACCCCGAGGCCAAGCCCGAGGCCAAGCCCGAGGCCAAGCCCGAGGCCAAGCCCGAAGCCAAGCCCAAGGCCAAGAGAGGAACCTTCAGCCAGAGCGGCGACCAGATGATCCTGGGGCTGCTGGAAGGCGGCAAGACGCTCACCACCGCCGAGATCAACCAGGCATGGATAGGCGCCGGGCGCGCCGGCAGGGCCGACGTGAACCTGTCCGGACTGGTCAAGTCCGGCAAGCTCAAGCGAGAGAACATCGAAGGCAAGAAGGGCAGCAGGTACTCGCTGGCCTGACCGCCGGTGCCGGCAGAAAATCCGCTGCGACGTCAGCGGCGCCCGGCGCGGGGCGATTGTGTCCCCGCCGTGTCTTCTCTCCGCCGCGGCCGCAAGAGCAGGCGGATGGGCACCTCCGCAAACGGCAGGCGGGATCGGAGCTGGTTGACCAGGAACCGCTCCCAATCGCCCGTGAAGCTCGCCGGGTCGTTGACGAAGCAGACGATCGTCGGCGGCGCCACGGCGGTCTGCGAGGCGTAGTAGACCTTCGGCTGGCGGGCGCCGCGCTTGGCGCTGGGGCCGCGAACCGCGGCGATCGCCTTCATCGCCCGGTTCAGATCGCCCGTGCTGACGCGCGTGTTGGCCTGGGCGAACAGCTCCTCGGCCAGCAGGACCGTCTGGCCGACGTTCAGCCCCTCGGCGGCGCTGGTCAGGCTCAGCGGCGCGTAGGTCAGGAACGGAAAGACCTTCTCCAGATAGTCGCGGTAGTCTGCGCCGCTGGCGCGCTGGCGGGCCAGGTCCCACTTGTTGACCACCAGCACGACGGGCTTGAACTCCTCGACGGCCGCGGCGCCCAGCAGCTTGTCCACCTTCCCCACCGGCACGGAGGCGTCGATCATGAGGGCGACCACGTCGGCGCGGCGGATGGACCGCAGGGCGCGGTGGTGGCTGTAGAAGTCCAGGTCCTCCCTGATTCGCCGCCGCTTGCGCACGCCGGCGGTGTCGATGAGCGTGAACGCCCGCCCGTCCAGCTCCACCGTCACGTCGACGCTGTCGCGCGTGGTGCCGGGCCGCTCGGAGACGATCACGCGCTGCTGGCCGGCCAGGGCGTTGATGAACGAGCTCTTGCCGACGTTGCGCTTGCCGACGACGGCGAGCTTCATGACGGCCTGGCGCGGGGGCGGGGCGGGCAGGCCGCCCAGCGCGGCCGAAACCGCCTCCGTCAGCTCGCCGATGCCCAGGCCGTGGCGGGCGGAGATGCGCACCGGCTCGCCGAAGCCCAGCACCGTCAGCTCGCCCGATTCGGTGGCCAGGTTGGGATGATCGACCTTGTTGGCAGCCAGGACCACGGGCTTGTCGGCGCGGCGGAGGCGACGGGCGACGAGGCGGTCCAGCGGCATCACGCCGTCGCGGGCGTCGACGAGGAAGATGACGACATCGGCGTCGGCGACGGCGCGGGCGATCTGCTCCTCCACCTGCCGCGTGAGGCCCTCGGCGTCCTCGACGCCGACGCCGCCGCTGTCCACCAGCTCCACGTGCCCCCCGCCCAGCGCGCAGACGGCCGAGACGCGGTCGCGCGTCACGCCCGGCTGGGCGTGGACGATGGCGATCCTGCGACCGGCCAGACAGTTCAGCAGGCTGCTCTTGCCGACGTTGGGCCGGCCCACGATGGCGACGATCGGCGGCCGCATGGCCGGGTATCCTACCGCGGCGGCGGCGGGGGGTGAAGCGAGTCCGCGCAGGCGGTGGACAAGACCGACCCGCTGAAGCGGGCCGGCCGGCGAAGAGCCGCCGTTGCGGCTTGACTTGCCGGGCGTGCGGTCCGTACCATCGGGACGTGGACGCGTGGTTGCGGCAAGGCAGAAAGGTCGTGCGGATGAACCGGCTGGTCACGTTCTGCGCAGGGGGGGTGTTGGCGGCGTGTGCGGCGATGGCGGCTGAGCCGCCGCCGCTGGACATCCCGCCCGGCGCCCGCCAGAGCGGCATGCTCCAGGAGCAGAAGGACGCCATCGCCAAGCGCGTGGGCTACTGGGTCGGCAAGCTCGCCGACGCCAGGAGCGCCGAGGACGTTCTGGCCGCCCGCAAGGGGCTGGTCGCGGACTATTTCCGCTACGGCCCCGACGCCCAGGAGTACCTCTACACCTGCGCCGACGCGACGGACGCGGCCGGGCGCAAGTTCCTGGCCTCGCGGGCGGCGGGCGATCCGTTGCGGAGCCTGAAGGAAGTGAACCTGGCCATGGCCGCGGCGAGGATGGCGCAGGTGCCGATCCAGCCGCTGCTGGAGGCGATGGTCGCCGGCGGCAACGCCGGCGTGCGGTACTTCGGCTGGCAGGGCTACCGCCAGGTGCGCCCGCGCGTGCTGGCGCAGGGGATGCTGCCGGCCAAGATGATGCTCGACGCGATGCGCAAGGCCGCCGCCGGCGAGACCGACGGCCTGGTCGTCGCCGAGCTGATGGACGCGATGGCGCTGCCGGCTGCGCCGGAGGCGGGCGTGCCGCCCGGCACCTACCGCTCGGCCCAGGAGGAGGCGTTCTCGATCCTGCGGGCCACGTGGAACCGGCTGTGCCGCGAGCTGCTGAGCGGCGAGGCGGCGATGGCGGACGGCTGCCTCCGCGGGCTGGGCGCGATCCAGGCGCTGGGCGAGGGCCTGGGCAACCCCGACGACGTGCGGAAGGCGGCAATGCAGATGGTCCTGAACGCCGCGTACTGCGCCAGCGTGAGCTACGACCGCGCCGAGCAGCTCGGCGCCGCCGCCCGCGTGGCCGAGGAGGCCGCCGCGCTGGCCGCCCGCGTGGCGGCAGGTCAGGCCGACGACGCCCTGAAAGAAGAGGCCGACCGGCGCAGCGAAGCGGCCGCCAAGCTGGCCGAGAAGCTCGGCGTCGAGCCGCGGGCGCTGACGGGCATGGGCCCGCAGGCGGCGATGGCGCTGTCGGCCGACAGCCTGCTCCTGCGCGATTGCGAAGCCGCGCTGAACCGCCTGAGCGGCAAGACGGCGGCGAGCAAGCCGGCGGCGTGGATTCGCAAGCCGCTGGAGTCGGCCGCGGGCCTGGAGCGGGGCGCGGCGGTGCGGCTGGGCGTGCTGAAGTGGGTGGACGAGCTGGTCAGGGAGGGCCTGACGCCGCCGAAGAACGTCTTCGCGACGGCGACGGCGCCGTCGTGAGCCGGCGGGGCAGGCCCGCCGCCGCCGCGTTGCCCAAGACGACCTCATGAAGTGGTTCTACATCACCTCCGTCGCGCTGGTGGCCGCCCTGTCGTTTTCGCCCCTGGCGACGCTCCGACAGGAGAACCTCGACTTCCTCGCCGGCAAGGCCGTCAGCTACCGCACCTACGGCGCGAAGGTCAAGAGCATCGACCCGGCCACGTGCGGTGACACCACCTCCGCCGACATCCAGGGCGAAATCTACGAGTCGCTGTACACCTACCACTACCTCAAGCGGCCGCTGGAGGTGATCCCGCAGCTCGCCGACGGGATGCCGCGGGTCTCGCCCGACCGGCTCACCTACGCCATCCGCATCCGCCCCGACGCGACGTACCGCCGCAACCCGTGCTTCGGCACGCGCGGCGACGGCAGCGGGCGGTTCGCCACGCGCGCGGTCACGGCGGCCGACTTCGTCCTCCAGTTCAAGCGCATCGCCGACTACCACATCGAGACGGACCTGGCCTTCGCGTTCGTCAGCGACAAGATCGTCGGCGTGGAGGACTTTCGCAGCCGCACCAAGGGCTACGCCAAGGGCGACCTGTCGCGCTATTGGAAGGAAGACCTGGCCGGCGTGAAGGCCCTGGACGACCGGACGCTGGAGATCCGTCTGACCAGCCCCTGGCCGCAGCTTCTGTACGTGCTGGCGATCAACAACTACGCCCCGATGCCGCGCGAGGCGATCGAGTATCACCTGATGACCCGCCCGAGGGCCGGCGCGGCCGGAGGCGCCCGCGAGCCCATCCCGCCCGGCGAGCGCGACCCGGAGATCCGCGAGCCCGCCGCCGCCGTCGGCACGGGCGCCTACTGGCTGGCCGAGTGGGTCAAGGGCAGCAAGATCGTCCTGATGCGCAACGAGGATTACCGCGACGTGCGCTACCCGACCGCCGGCGAGCCCGGCGACGCCGAGCGCGGGCTGCTCCGCGACGCCGGCAGGCGCCTGCCGCTGGTCGACGTGCAGTACCTCACCTTCGTGGCCGAAGACAACCCGATGTGGATGCTGTTCATGACGAAGCAGGCCGACGCGGCGGGGATACCGACCGACCTGTACAGCCAGGTGATCACGCCGGGCAAGACGCTGACGGACGCCTGGGTCCGCCGCGGCATCAACCTGCGCAAGAGCACCTCGCCGGTGGTGTACTGGCTGGCGTTCAACATGCAGGACCGCGTGCTGGGGGCCAGCAGGTCGCTGCGCCAGGCGCTGAACCTGTGCTTCGACGTCGAGCAGTACATCGACGTGCTGCACAACGGTCGCGGCGTGCGGGCGGTCACGTACGTGCCCACCGGCTTCGAGGGGCGCAGCGACGCGCCCAGCCCCTACGCCCGCTACGACCTGGCCGCCGCCCGCGCCAAGCTGGCCCAGGCGCGCAGGGAGCTGGCCGAGGCGGGCGTGATCGCCCCCGGCGGGTCCATCCCGCCGCTGGTCCTGGACACCAGCGGGCGGTCGGAGTACTTCCGCCGCCTGGGCGAGTTCGTGCAGAGGGAGTTCCGCAAGATAGGGCTGGAGGTGAAGGTCGAGCTGAACGACTGGCCCACGCTCCAGCAGAAGGTCCACCGCAAGCTGGCCCAGGTGTACACAATGGGCTGGCACGCCGACTACCCCGACCCGGAGAACTTCCTGCAGCTCTACTACTCGCCGAACATCAAGCGCGGCACGAACAACACGAACTTCTCCAACGCCGAGTTCGACAGGCTCTACGAGCAGATCGCCGTCATGATGCCCTCCCCGCGGCGCACCGAGCTGTACGTGCGCATGCTCCAGATCCTCAACGAGGAATGCCCCGTCCTGCTGCTCAGCGAGCCCATCAGCTACTCGCTGCGATGGAACTGGGTGCTCAACGGCAAGCCCCATCCCATCGGCTACGGGCTGGGAAAGTACATCCGCATCGACGCCGACGCCCGCCGCCGGGCCGGAGGACGATGAATGCTCGCCTACGTCCTCCGCCGCCTGCTCCACTCGGCCCTGACCATCCTCGGCGTCATGCTCGTGACGTTCCTGCTGTTCCGCGTCGTCGCCGCCGACGTCGCATCCGCCAACCTCGGCCAGAAGGCCACCGAACGGCAGAAGGCCGAGTGGCGCCACAAGCACGGCTACGACAAGCCGCTGCTGCTGAACTACCACCGCCGGCTCGTCCTGACCGACCGCACGGCCGGAAAGGGCTCGTTCACCGTGCGCGACCCGAAGGGCTCCAACGTGTCCAACGCCCTGGCGCTGGTGGCGCCGGCGCGCGGCGGCGAGCAAGGCGCCGAGGGCGGCGCCTCGGCGCAGCCGGGCAACACCCTCATCGGGCGCTTCGTGCCGATGCTGTCGGGCGACACGCCCCTTGCCGCCCTGACCGGCGGGGCCAGGCTAACCGAGGACCTGCCCGGCGGCAGGCCCGGCCGGGCCGTCCTGGG
>Ga0172363_10001243_pt1 | contig 20471 bp, 23 predicted proteins | sample LakKivs2_kivu2a2_FD_114541 | JGI IMG/M metagenome (GOLD analysis project Ga0172363, IMG submission 114541) | Sediment microbial communities from Lake Kivu, Rwanda - Sediment s2_kivu2a2 | ecosystem: Environmental > Aquatic > Freshwater > Lake > Sediment | place: Rwanda: Western Province, Lake... | reverse complement strand
ATGCTTTCTTTTTTAAAGGTTTTGAAATAAAAAAAGGAAATTCCCAAGACAAAAAACAAAAATACTCCGCCGAATATTATTATTAAATTTCTTGGCGGGAGACCAATTATTGAAAGAAAAATTAAAACTCCAAAAAAAATGGTGACCAGATTGACAGTCCAATCTAAAATTCTATCAATAATTACCGAGGCCACTCCTTTTGACCAGGGAATTGAATTTTTATTTTTTAGAATATAGGCCCGAAAAATTTCACCTCCTAAAAACATAACTGGAGCTAAAAACATTACCGAAAATCCAGCCAAATAGAGCCTAAAGAGGTCTCTAAAAGGGGGATTCACTTCTTCCCCTTTTAAAATCTCTTTCCACTTCCGACTTCCAATCAGCATAACCAATAAACTTAATCCAACAATTACTAACCCCTTCCAGCCGGTGAAAACTAAAAAAGCCCTTTTTATTTCCTGCCAGCCAACGAGCTTTAAAACCCAGATAAATAATCCTACCCCAATCAAAAGAGAAATCAAAAAAAGCAAAAATTTCCTCATATATAAATTATATCCCATTTTTCTTCCAAAAACAAAATCCCAAAAAATTAGAAGATTTTAAAAAATTAATAAAATTTATCTTTTTACTTACAAAGTTTTATGAGCTCTTTGGCGTTTTCTATGGCATAGCCATGGAAGTCATTGTTAAAGTAGACATAGACATCGCAATTTTTCAGCCATTTTTTGATTTTTTGAGCTAAGGAGCTAAGCTCCTTTTTGATGTATTTTGAAGCGAATAAAATCTTTGAACCATGAAGCCGAATATAAATAAAATCGGCAGTGACAACTTCAGCTTTAGGATAAGAAGGCGAATCGGCGATTACCCAGGCAATATTATATTTTTTCAGCAAATTATAAACTTTTTTATTACACCAAGATTGGTGGCGAAATTCAAAAGCATATTTTATTTCCGCTGATTTACGCTGATCTAAACGCTGACTTACGCTGATTGATTTTAAAAAACTCTCAAGACGGTTTATGTTCTCGACTGTTGCTTTAAAGGAGGGCGGAAATTGAAACAGAATTGGGCCAAGTTTTTCTTTGAGATATAAGGCGTTTTCTAAAAATTGCCTCCAAGCCTCTTGTACTCCGTTTAACCTTTTAATATGAGTAATAAATCGACTGGTTTTAACAGCAAAAATAAAATCGGCCGGCGTTTGGCTGTGCCAATTTTGATAAGTGTTCGGCCGGGGTAAATGATAAAAGGAATAATTTATTTCTGCTGTTTTGAAATGCTGAGAAAAATATTTAAGTTTATCTTTCGATGGCAAATCTTCAGGATAAAAAATGCCATCCCAATGCGAATAAACCCAACCCGAAGTGCCAATAAAGAGGTTGCCTTTTGGCATAATATTTAACGAAGTTTATTGTTAAGAAAAGTTACAATTTGAGAGCTAACTTCCGGAGAAGACCAAGAGTATTTATGTCCTGGGGCTTGAATAGCTTGAGAAAAGGTTAAATTTTGGCCATTAATTTTAGAAAAAATCCATTTGAAAGGGGCTCCAAGGAAAGCTGAAATTAGAGATTTGGTATCACCTTTGGCTAAACTATCTTTTCCGTTATTATCTAACAAAAGAATATTTTCTGATTCAAAATTATCATGCCAAAAAGGAACTCCAGCAACAATTGCATAAACTGAGTTTTTCGATTTTTGAGAAATTTTTTCCATAGTTTCGTCAACCAATACACCTCCAGCAGAGAGTCCAGTAATTATAATTTTTTTATTCGGCGTTTTTTCAACTAAAATTTCTAAATCTTCAGTCAAAATTTTTGAAGAAGATTTAAAGGAATTAAAAAAATCTCTAGCTCCAGCTATTTTTCCTAAAAAATCATTTTTGGTTCTTTTGTAAGGAATTACTAAAGAATTATAACCCAAATCCTCTAATGTATCTTGAATCCCTGCTATAATTGGGGCGAAATCCTTTGCTTCTTCAAAAGGAGTATCTCCCCAACCACCGGAATTAAAAATGATAATAACATCAGTATTGGAAGCTAAACTCAGAATTTCTTGAGTTTGAAAATTTTCCGGAATTACTTCCGGCCCAAAAAGAAAAAACAAAGCACAAAGAATAACCAAAAAGAAAATAAAGCGTTTTACCTTTTTCATTTTACTGATTACTGAAATTTTTATTAGAAAAGAGAGTTATAGTTTAAATTCGAGGTTTTATTTTTTGATGAAATTTTTTATCCATCTCTTCAATAAGTTCAAGTAAAATCGGGTCATCAAAAAATTCTCTTGCCCATAACCACCAAGGTTTCTGAGGAGGCTTTTTGTATTTTTTCCAATATTCGAGAGCCTGCAATAAATTTTCTATTCGATCAGCTTGCTGAAAAAACCTTCCTTCCGAAGTCAATCCTTTTTCATAATCTAACCAAAGATTTCCTATTTCCTTTTTTAAATCGGGGGGTAATTTTGAAATAAGCTTCTCTAGGGCCCTCTCTTCCCTTATATATTTCTCAAAGGTTCTCTTTTTTCTTTCCTTAGCTGGAAACCTTGGCCAAGTTTTCATTAATGCTTTTAATTTCTTTTTAGTCCTAGGCAGAACCGAGTCATAGGGAGTTGAATCCCCAGCGTATATTTCACACAAGTCATGAATTAAAGCCATCTTAAGAAGCTTCTCTATATTAAACCCCTTCTTCTTTTTGCCCAAAATCCAGCTCATTATCGTTGCTCGAAAAACATGCTCAGCAATACTCTCTGGGTCTCTTATTTGATTTATTACCCAGCCTCTCCTCGGCATCCCTTTTAATTTCCCAATTTCTATAAAAAAATTAAGAAGATTTCTCATATTTTAATCTAATTTATCATATTTTATCCAAATAAAAAAGAGGGGGTGACAATCCCCTCCAAGATAAAACAACCGAAGACTTTTAGCTAATTTTATATTTTATCTTCTTTATTTTATAAATTGTTCTGATGGAAGAGGAAACAATAACCTCATCTCCAACTCTGTGTCCCAAAAGAGTTTCTCCGACCGGCGATTCATTGGAAATTTTTCCTAAAGCTGGATTTGCTTCTAAGGTCCCAACAATGGTAAATTCGTCATTCTGTCCATCAACCTCAACTAAAACTGTTGCTCCTAAATTTATAATATTTTGCTTTTCTTTAGGAGGAGATTTAACCAATTCAGCATTTTTTACAATATTTTCTAACTCGGCTAATCTTGCCTCTAAAAAACTCAAATCTTCCTGAAAAGAAAGATATTCTGGGTTTAAGTCTTCAGACTCCCAAAGTTTTGGCACCCCTCCTTTGGTTTTGGAAAATTTAAGATTTTTGAGGTCTTGATATTCTTTTTTTATTCTTTCTAATCCTTCTTTAGTTAAGTAAAATTTTTTTTCTTCAGCCATATTTTTTGAAAAATCCCCTTTGATGAGGGGATTAGTTTCTTTTAATGAATAATTTTTTCTTAATCCCCTCAGAAAGTCATTTTGATGAATGCAGAAACAACAATGAGATAAACCCATCTTAGCTCAGAGGGGACAATATTATTGTTAATTTTTATATTATTTCTTTCTAACATTTCTTTTAAAATAAAACCTTATCATATTTAATTATATTCTTTCAAGAAAGCCTGTCAAGGGCTTTAGAAAACTTACTAAAATAGCTTTTCTCGTTTGCTTTCTTAAGTTATCCACAGGTATATCTGATTTTATTAAACCAAGATAATCTGTCAAGCCTTGGCTTTAGGTAATGGGCGGATTCCAGACCTTAGGAATTATGGGCAACTCACCGACGCTAACATCGATATGTTTTACCCCTGACTCACCTCTCACTTCTTTAGCTATAAAATTTTCTATACTTTCTAAGTTTGGAGAAATAATGCTGGCTAACAAATTATATTTCCCCGAAGTTCTCACCAAATGATAAACTAAGGGAGATTTTTCGAATTTTTCAATTAATTTTGAAATTGTTTTTTGATCTGCCTCTATTTCAATATTAGCACTTACTGAATAGCACTCTCCGATGTTAAGTAAACCTTGAATTTTTAAAACTCCTTCGTTTATTAATCTTTCTACCCTGTTTTTGACTCCTACCGGACTTAAGCCAGTTTTTTTTGCAATTTCAACAAATGATTCTCTTCCATTCTCAGATAGGGCTTGAATAATTTTTAAATCTGTTCCATCTAATTTTTCCAAACTCCAAGGGGCGTAAGCAGAATAACCCTCGACTGAAAAATCAGCCAGACCAGTTCTATCGCATAAAACTGCAAACTTTATGTCTTTTATTTTTAATCTCTCTTTTTTTGCCTTCATCACCTCCATTGCTCTTTTATAGCTTTTACCTGAAATTATATCATTATCAACTATTAAAACTTTTCTTCCTTTAACCCTATCCTCTTCTAACCCCTTTCCATCATTTTCCATAGTTGTGAAAACGATTTTTTTATTTTGTTGGCTTAACCACTGGTAAAGTCCTAAGCCATAAATTTCACCGTCATCTCCCAAACCAATAATGCAACCTGGGTCTTTTCTAAAATATTTCTTTATATTTTTGCCAGCACCAGCAATAAATTTTTGAATTGATTTATACTTTAAAAGAGTATTTTTCGGCATATTTTTTAACATATTCCTTTATTAATGCGTCTCGCAGTTGAGGGGTGGCAGCGGCAATTAATAAATCTATTTTATCATGTTGTCTACCGGGTATAAACTCATAATCCTGGCAGCTTCCATCAGAGTTAACATTAACAATAGAACAGCCAGCAGCTTTAGCAATGGGAAAACCGGCGTCAATTTCTGACCTTGGTTCATTAAACATCACATAAGCATCAATAGCTCCCGAAGCTAAATAGGCGTAGATAAATGAGCCCCCCTGGGGATACAAAAGTCCTTTTGGGTGCATGTTTTTAACTAAATCTCCAAAAATATCAAGAAATTTTGTTGAATATATAGATTTCATCAAATAAGTAGCTAGGACAAGAGGTCCTTCTAAATTTTTCTTACCCGATGGCAAAATTTTCTTATTTTGGCGACTTTTTATATCCAGTGAGTAATTTCTATTTTCATTAGAAATATAAAATTTTTCATTCAAAATATCGGCAATACCGGTAGCGATGGGATTTCTTTTTTTATCATAGAAACTCAAGGCAGTATACCAATTGTGCTTAAATCCTTTAAGAAAAAGGGCTGAGCCATCAAAAGGATCAATTGAACCGTAGAGAGAATCTCCATTTTTAATATCCCTGGCTTCCGGCTCAGAAAAAATAGTCGCCTTTAAATTATATTTCTTCAGCAGTTTCTCTAAGATTTCTTCTCCTACTCTATCAATTCCAATTTCAATATCCTCCGGCCTATTTATCACCTCACCCAAAATCTGTCTACCTTCTCCTTTTTCTGCTCTTTTTCTAACTTCTTTAGTAGTTTCAGTTAAATATTCAATTAGCAGGTTTTTAATTTTTGGGTTATTCATGATTAATTGTTATATAACTTTGTCTATTGCCAATCTTTTAAGTTACCACATCTAAAATTTCTGTCAAGTTTTTTCTAAAAAGAGTTCAATTCTCTAACTAATTTTTTATTTTGGGTAGGTGTCCCGACACTAACTCGAACAAAGTGTTCCATTCCTTTACCAAAAATGGCACAATTCCGAAGAATTATTCCTTTTTTTTGAAGTTCGAAAATAATATCTTTTGCAAAATTCGGCGAAACATCAACTAAAATAAAGTTTGCCTGAGAAGGATAAATTTTAAATTTGATATTTTTTCTTAAATATTCTCTGCCCTCTTTAATTAACTTAAGAGTTTTCTTAAGATATCTTTGATCTTCGAGGGCGGCTTTAACGGCAACTATGGCTAAATTATTTATTGAGAAAGGAAGCCTTACTTTTTCAAAATCTTTAACTAGATGCCGAGGAATTACCCCATAACCAAATCTTAAACCAGCCAGAGAAAAAGCTTTAGAAAAAGTTTGAAGGGCAATTAAATTTTTGTAGCGTGGAACTAAATCGGCTATTGAATATTTTTTTTCGGAAAAATCGATATAAGCTTGATCAACATAAACATAGGCCTTGGTTTCCTTTAATATCTTCTCAACCGCCTTTCTTTCAATTACATTTCCGGTCGGATTATTTGGTGAGCAGAGAAAAATCATTTTGGTTTTTTTACTAATCGAGGAAAGGAGTCTACTAATTGGGACATCGAAATTTTCATCTCTTTGAATAAATTTTGGCCTACCTCCGCAGATCCTAGTTACAAACTCATACATTGCGAAAGTGGGAGGAGTAATAATTGTTTCGTCATTTTTATCAATAATTATTTTTCCCAAAACATCTAAAACATCGTCTCCTCCTGCTCCAAAAACTATATTTTCTTTAGGGATTTTTAAATATTTTGAAATTAATCCTTTCAGTTCAGTCGGATAACGAGGGTAAATATTTATACCTTTAATATTCTCAATAATTGCTTTTTTTACTGCCGGCGAAGGCCCAAAATTATTCTCATTTGAAGCTAATTTTATTATTTTTTTTGGATCTAACCCAAATTCTTCAGCTACTTCCTCAATCGATTTTCCAGGAATATATTCCTCTAATTCTGATAAAAATTTCTTTTTTACCATGTTTCAAATTAACCCTTTAGTGCTTGGTAATTCTTTTAACATTCTTTTTTCTTTGGAACAAGCAACTTTCATTGCTTTACCAAAAGCTTTAAAAATTGATTCGGCTTTGTGATGTTCGTTCTCGCCAGATAATACCCGAATATGTAAAGTTGCTTCTAAATGTCTAACAAATCCCCAGAAAAATTCTTTTATTAAATCAGAGTCTAAATCGCCAATTTTTTCTTTTTTAAACTTACAATTAAAATTTAAAAAAGCCCTGCCAGAAATATCTATTGCTGCTACTGAAAGAGCTTCATCTAAAGGAAAAACAAAATAGCCTGCCCGGTTGATTCCCTTTTTATCTCCCAGGGCTTTTTTAAAAGTTTCGCCAAGACAAATTCCAATATCTTCAACTGTATGATGTTGGTCAATCTCTATATCTCCTTTTGCTCTAATGTTTAAATCAAATAATCCATGTCTGCCAAAGTTATTTAAAAGATGATCCAAAAAAGGAATGGGGGTTAAAATATCAGTTTTTCCTTTTCCGTCTATATTTAATTCTATTTTTATATCGGTTTCTTTCGTTTTTCTATGAAAAGAGGTTTTTCTTAGCATGAATTAAAAATTTTATTAATTTTATCTAACTATTTTGTTTATTGGAAACTCGACTATTCCCTGGCAACCCATTCTTTTTAATCTTGGGATTAATTCTCTATTTTCTTTTCCCTTGCAAGAAATTTCAACATCATACCAATCTTCTCCAGTTATTTTTTTAATAGTTGGTAATTTTGGTAAAACTTTTAAAATCCTATTTAATTTCTCTCCAGGAATATGCATCATTAAATTCACTACTTCTTCGCCTCGTACCGCTCCCTGAAGTGAAAGAGCTAAATCCTCAATCTTTTCTTTTTTCCATTTATTTTTCCAAGTGGCTTTATTAGCAATTAGTTTCGTTGAGCTTAGAAAAACTGTGTTAAGAATTTTTAAATTGTGAGCTCGGAGAGTAGCTTCGGTCTCAGTTATATCCACTATAGCATCAGCAAATCTTGGCGGTTTTACCTCAGTTGAACCCCAGGAAAATTCAACCTTGGCTTTTACTTGATTTTTCTTTAAATAATTTTTTACTAAATTAACTGCTTCAGTTGAAATAATTTTTCCCTGGAGGTCTTTCACTGATTTTATTTTTGAATCTTCTGGAACTGCTAAAACCCATCTTACTTTCTTTATTTCTTGTTTAGCATATTTCAAATCGCAAACTTCGATTACTTTTGCTTTTGTTTCTAAAATCCAATCATCACCAGAAATACCTAAATCTAATTTTCCTTGTTCAATATATCTTGGAATTTCCTGAGCTCTTAATAAGAAACATTCGATCTCTGGATCATCGATTTTTAAAAAATATCCCCGCTCAGGAATCTCAATATCAAAACCAGCTGATTTAAATATTTTTAAAGTATACTCCTGTAAAGATCCTTTAGGAACTCCTAATTTTATCTTTTTTGGCTCCATTAAAGAACAACTTTATTTAGAGGAAACTCCACAATATCAGTGCAACCAATTTTTTTAAGTTTCGGAATAATTTTTCTTATCTCTTTTTTATTAGCCACTGCTAAAACATCAAACCAATTTTCTCCCCGTAACTGAGTTACAGTTGGTTTTTTTAAAGCTGGTAAAACTTTAAGAACTTCTTCCACCATTTCATTTGAAGCATGAAGCATTAATCCTGCCATCTCCTGACCCAATCTCGCCCCTTTAAGTAAAATTGCCAAATTTTCAATTTTTTTTCTCTTCCATTTATTTTTCCAAGCCTCTTTATTAGCAATTAACCAAGGGGAAGTCTCCATTAAAATATCTAGAGTTTTTAAGCGAAACTTTCTTAAAGAATTTCCAGTATTCACAAACTCAATTATTCCATCGACAAGACTCGGGCACTTAGGCTCGGCTGGTAAATTAGTAAATTCCACTTTTGCTTTAACCTTGTGTTTTTTTAAATAATTTTTGGCAATTTCTGGAACCCAAGTTGCTATTTTTTTTCCTTTGAGGTCTTTTACTGAATTTATTCGTGATTTTTCTGAGACAGCCAAAACTATTTTAGCGCTTTCCCATGTTTTGTAACCATAATCAAGATCAACTAATTCGATCACCTTGGCTTTACTATCTAAAATAAAAGCTTTCTCGGTTATTCCGACATCAACAATTCCTTTTTCTACTAAAGGAGCTAATTCTTCAACTTTGCTGGTAATACATTCAATTTCTGGGTCATCAATTTCTATTCGGTAAGAATGCTCATCAACTTCAACCCCATAACCCGCCTTTTTAAATAATTCGACAGCTCCTTCTCGAAGATATTCCCATGGAAAACCGAATTTTATTTTATTTTGTTTTTTCATTTTATTTTTTGATAAAAACAGGTTTTATGACCGGTGTGGCACACTTTTCCAATTTGCTTAACTTTAATTAAAAGAGTATCATTGTCGCAATCGAGCCAAATTTGTTTTACGAATTGAAAGTTGCCCGAGGTTTCGCCTTTTTGCCAGAGTTTTTTTCTCACCCTCGAAAAATAAGTAACCTTTCCTTCTACCAAAGTTCTTTTCAGAGCCTCTTTATTCATAAAACCAAGCATCAAAACTTTTCCGGTCTTAAAATCTTGAGTAATCACTGGAATTAATCCGTTTAATTTTTTCCAATTTACCCTGTTAAATAATTTTGCCTTCAGCAAAATTGCCGCTCTGCGGCATTTAACAGGGTGAATTTTTGCTAGTTTTTTACCTAACATTAATTCCTTTTTCTTTTAAATATCTTTTTAATTCAGAAATTTTAATTTCTCCGAAATGGAAAAGGCTAGCAGCTAAAGCAGCATCGGCCTTGCCTTTTTGAAACGCTTCTAAAAAATGTTCCTTTTTACCAGCTCCACCAGAAGCAATCACTGGAATAGAAACACTTTTTGAAATCCTTTTAGTAAGTTCTAAATCAAATCCTTCTTTTGTTCCGTCTCTGTCCATACTGGTGAGAAGAATTTCTCCCGCACCCAACTCAGCTACCTTTTTTGCCCATAAAATGGCGTCAACCCCGGTGAATTTTTTACCTCCATAAATTGAGCACTCAAACCAATTATCCCGGTTTTTGGCATCAATGGCTACTACCACTGCCTGGGAACCAAAAGTTTTGCTTAATTTTTTAACTAATCTCGGATTTTGAATCGCCGCTGTATTAATTGAGATTTTATCTGCCCCGGCCCGAAATAATCTCTGAGCATCTTCAACACTCCTAATGCCGCCACCCACAGTAATTGGAATAAAAACTTTTTGGCAAGTCTTTTTAACAACCTCAACCATAGTTGTCCTTCTTTCAGCCGAAGCAGTGATATCCAAAAAAACAATTTCATCAGCCCCTTCTTTATAATATCTCTCAGCTAATTCCCAGGGAAGACCGGTATATCTTATTTTTTTAAATTTGATTCCCTTAACTATCCTCCCGCCCGGTTTTTCGAGGTCGCAGTCCAAACATGGTATTATCCTATGAGCTAACATTAAATTTCAACAAAATTTTTTAAAATTTTAAGTCCGACTTTACCACTTTTTTCAGGATGAAATTGAACTCCAAAAATGTTTTTTGATTCGATCGATGAGCAAAAATCTATTCCATAATTAGTTTTCGTTATAATAATTTTTTTATCTAGGGGCTTGGGATAGAAACTATGCATAAAATAAACAAAACTCCCTCCCTTAAGTCCTTTGAGAATTTTCGATTTTTTTTGAATTTTCAATTGGTTCCAACCAATCTGGGGTATTTTTGCTTTTTTGAGTCTCGAAACTTTTCCCTGAAAAATGCTTAAACCCTTAATTTTGGGAGCTTCTTCACTTTTTTCAAATAATAACTGAAACCCCAAACAAATTCCCAAAAAGGGAATTCCTTTTTCAATCGCCTTTTTTATTGCCAAATCAATCTTCTTCTTTTTTAAATTTTCAATTGCCTTTCCAAAATTCCCAACTCCGGGAAAAACGAGTTTTTTTGATTTTTCTATTTCGCTCGGATTATCGGTGATTTTTGTTTCTACCCCTAAATATCTAAAAGCATTTTCAATCGACTTAAGATTTCCCATTCCGTAATCAATGATAGTAATCATATAAATGGTTTCAAATCGGAAAGTTTTATTTTCTTTTCAGAAATGGCTTTACCAATAATTGCACTGTTCAATCCAATTTTTGAAAGTTTTTTCAGATCTTGAATATTTCTTATTCCACCAGAAGCGACAATTTTTAAATTTGGAAATTTTGAGACGAGTTTTTTATAGAGAGAAAAATTCGGCCCTTTTAAAGTTCCATCTCTTTCAATCTCTGTACAAATTATTGTTTTTACACCTAACTTAATTAAATCCTTCAAAAAGGAGCTTAGTTCTTTTTTTGCTTCTTTCTGCCAACCTCGATAACAAATCTTTTGCCCCAGAATATCCACAGCGACAATAATTTTATTTTGAAATTTTTTGGTAATGCTTTTAAAGTTACGTGGCTCCTCCAAAACTATACTTCCTAAAATTACCTTATTTATTCCTAAATTTAGAAGTTTTTTAATGTCTTTTTCATCTTTAACTCCTCCACCAAATTCAATAAAAAGGTTTGTCTTTTTAGCAATTTTTTTAATCGTCTCCCAGTTTTTTATTTTTCCTTCTTTTGCCCCTTCTAAATCTATTAAATGTAATCTCCTTAATCCGGCTTTTTGAAAAAGCTGAGCTATTTTAAAAGGATTAGAGCTATATACTTTTTTTGATTTAAAATTACCCTGAATGAGTCTAACACATTTACCATCGATAATGTCAATGGCTGGAATGATTTCCATATAAAAATTATATCATATATTTTGATTTTGTAAAATTTCTGTTTTAGAATGAGAATATGAAAACCTTTATTATTCCGACTTCTCAGGTTGGGTATTTAGTAAAGAGAATGAAGGGAAAAACAAAGGATCTCGAAGTTATTTCCCCTGATTTAAGTAGGGATAGAAAAAGATATTTTCCCGATGGCGAGGTTTATATGAGAATTTTAAACGCTGATAAATTAGGAGATAAAAGAGTTATTGTTTCACATTCAGGAGCACCGAGGCCAAATGAAGGGTTAATGGAACTTGAGTTAATTTTACAAATTTTAAGGGATAATAATGTAAAACCAGAAGTGTTTTTTACTTATTTCCCCTACGGGATGCAAGATAAAGTTTTTGACAAAGGTGAAACTAATGTGGCTGAAAATCTAATTGAGAAATTAATAAACTATTATAAAGTTAAAAAAATTTATGTTATTGATCCCCATTTTGGGGGAAGAAAATGGATCAAAAAATATCCAATAATCTCCATTTCGGCAGTGCCACTTTTAATTGAGAAAGCTAAAAATGATTTTGGAAAAAATATTTTGTTTTTTTCGCCAGACATCGGTGGAAAAAGACGAACTGGTTTTAAGGCAATGGAGAAAAAAAGGTTAAGCTCTTTTGAAGTAAAAATGTTTCCATTGAGAGCAAATTTTAAAGGGAAAATAATTGGCGTAATCGATGATATGATTAAAACCGGTGGAACTCTTCTAAAGTTTTACGAAATCGCCGAAAAATTGGAAGCTAAAAAAATTATTGCCTTAGTTACTCATGGAGTAATGCCAGTGGGTATTTCGAAAATAAAGAAAAAATATTCAAAACTTTATTTAACAAATACGATAAAACAAAAGGAAGCAAATATAGACATAATTGATTTAATCTTAAAAACCATCTCTAAGGCATGATAGAAATTGACGGTTCCTACTTAGAAGGCGGAGGTCAAATTTTAAGGACAGCTTGTGCTCTTTCGGCGGTAACGAAAAAACCATGCCGAGTTTTTAATATTCGGGAAGGCAGACCCAAGCCGGGCTTGATGCCTCAGCATCTTTTGGGAATTCAGGCCTTGACCCAACTTTGTAAGGGAAAATTAGAAGGAGATTTTCTTGGTTCAGAAGAAATTAAATTCTATCCAGGAGAAATTGACAGAGGTCGGACCTCTGTCAATATTAAGATCGAGACGGCAGGAAGCATTACCTTGGCCTTACAAACTTTAATTCCTCCAGCTTTGTTTGCTTCTAGGGTGGCGGGTGGGTGGCGTCCAATAAAAATCACTTTTGAGGGTGGAGCTACCGATACTTTTTTCTCGCCAACCATTGATTATTTTCGTTACGTTTTTTTAAAAATTTTAGAGAAAATAGGTGGAAAAATAGAGATTAATATTTTGAGACGAGGTTACTATCCAGAGGGCGGAGCAAGGATTGAGGTGAGAGTTTTGCCTGCTAAATTAAAGAGTCTCAATCTTACTAAGCGAGGTTTATTTCAAAAGATTTTAGTAATTTCTGGAGTTTCAAATACTTTAAAAGAAAAAAAGGTGGCTGAACGCCAAGTTGCTGGAGCAAGAGAAGTTTTAGGAAAATTAAAATTACCAACCGAAGAAAAAATCGAATACTACGATACCCGTTGTCCGGGAAGCCAAATTTGTTTGGTTGCTGAATTTGAAAATACATTTATTGGAACCGATAATTTAGGGACACTTGGAAAAAGAGCTGAAGATATTGGCAAAGAAGCGGCTTTAGAATTATTGAAAGAACAAAAATCGGGTGCTTCGCTAGATAAACATTTAGCTGACCAGGTCCTTCCCTATATGGCATTATCTCCCGGAAAATCCCAGGTTACTGTTTCCGAGATCACTAATCACTGTAAAACCAACATCTGGGTAATTGAGAAATTTTTAGAAGGGAAATTTAAGACGAAGGAAAATTTAATCAGTTGGCTCCCAAATCAATAATATGCCAATTTTAATTCAAGCTAATGCAAAATTAAATCTCGATTTGAAAATTTTAGGAAAAAGAGAAGATGGTTATCATTTTATTAAAAGCACGTTCCAATCTATTGATCTTTCCGATTTTTTGTTATTTGAAAAATCGAAAAGCGATCAATTTACCGGAGCAGTAATCTGTCCTGAAGCAGAAAATATTATTTTTAAGGCTAAAAAATCCTTAGAGGAAAATCTTGGGAAATCTTTGCCTTGCCAAATCCATCTTCAAAAAACAATCCCAATTGCGGCCGGTCTCAGCGGAGGAAGTGCCGATGCTGCTGCTACCTTAGTTGGTTTAAATTTTCTTTATAATTTAAAATTATCTAAAAAAGAGTTGGTAAAAATTGGAGTAAAAATTGGAGCCGACGTACCATTTTTCTTTTACGGAGGGACCTGCGAGGTTAAGGGAATTGGAGAAAAAGTAACTCCAGTTAAACGAAAATTGCCAAAATTTTTTTTAATTTTTCGCCCACATAAAAGACTTGAAACTAAAAAGATGTACGAGTTTTATGATAAAACCGGGAAAAATTTTTTAGAGATATCCAGAGAAAGTTGTCCAGAGATTGAAAAAATCGAAAAACATCTTAATGGTTTCGGGTTCGAGCCAAAACTTTCTGGTTCTGGACCAACAATGTTTTGTGGAATAAACAATTATAAATTAGCTAAAGAAATTGCTGAGAACTATCAAGGTTTCAATGGAGACATTTTTATTTGCCGACCCGAAAGTAAAGCCCTAAAGATAATAAAATTATGAATATTGCTATTATTTTAGCTGCCGGTGATAGCGAAAGACTACAACCCACCCACCACCCTTCAAGGAAAAATCATAGAAGGGGAATTAATAAGATTTTTTATCGGATTAGGGGCAAACCCTTGATTTTTTATACAATTTCCGCTTTTGAAAAACATCCCCAAATTAAAAAAATAATCTTAGTGGTTAAAAAAACTGATTTTAGAAGATTTTTTTCCTTAATTAAAAAATATAAATTCAAGAAAATAGCGAAAATAGTCGGAGGTGAAAAAGAACGACAAGACTCAGCTTTTAATGGGTTAAAGGCAGTTGAAGACCTAGAGGCAAAACCCAGAGATTTAATTTTATTCCATAATGGTGCAAATCCCCTTGTTTCTCAAAATGAAATTACAAATGTTATTAAAACGTCAGAAAAATACAAAGCAGCTTTAGTTGGTCAACCAGCAAGAAATACAATAAAAGAAGTAGCTAAAGATAAGTTTGTTATTAGAACGGTGGATAGAAAAAAAATTTTTTTGGCCCAGACTCCTCAAGCGATTGAATATAATTTAGCCAAAGAAGCCTTTGAAAAGGCTTTTAAGGATAAATTTAAAGCAACAGATGATGTTTCTTTGGTAGAAAGATTAGGAAAAAAGGTCAAAATGATTCCCTGCTCTTATAAAAATATCAAAGTTACCACTAAAGAAGATTTAGAAATCATCAAAAGGCTATTATGAAAATCGTCTTTGCGAAAAACATTGGCTTTTGCTCCGGGGTCAAAAGAGCAGTAGCTATTGCTGAAAAATCATTAAAAAAAGACCCAAAACCAGTTCAGTTTTTAGGCCCATTAATTCATAATGAAAAAGTGGTTGAAGGATTAAAAAAGAGGGGAGGAAAAATCGTTTCTAATTTAAAAGAAATTAAACCTGGAACGCTAATAATTAGAGCTCACGGAGAAGTTTTAAATCCAAATAAAATAAAAAATTTATTAATTAGAGATACGACTTGCCCTCTGGTAAAAAGAGCTCAAAATTCTGCTAAAAATCTTTTTAAACAAGATTACCAAGTAATAATTATTGGAAATAAAAATCACCCAGAAGTAAGAGGGATAAAAGTACAAATTAGCAATAAGGCAATTGTAGTTGAAAATCGGTTCCAAACTAAAAGATTAAAAAATTTTAGAAAAATAGGGGTAGTAGCTCAAACTACTCAAAATTTAGATAAAGTTAATCAAATTTTAAAAATTTTAAAAAACAAGGCTAAGGAATTTAAATGGGTGAACACTGTCTGTCCCGAAGTGATATTTCGCCAAAAGGAGCTGTCTGAAATTTCAAAAAAAGCTGATGGAATTTTAGTGATTGGATCTCGGTCTTCGGCAAATACTAAACGATTAGCAGAAATAGCAAAGGAAGCTAAAAAACTGATTTGGTGGATAAATTCTTTAGAAGAATTAAAAAAAATCAATTTTAAGGGTGTTTCTAGTTTAGGAGTTACCTCGGGAACTTCTACTCCAGACTGGGAAATTAAAAAGATTAAAAAATATTTAAAAAAGGCGAAGAGGAGTTCGTCCTCTTCTTCATCTTCGCTTTCATAGTCGAAAGAGAATTTCATTCTCTTTCTCACCTTCGCTTCCTTCGGAAGCTCGGTAATGGAAGCTCGGTAAATGATTAAAAGACGAGGAACCAAAATAGTAAAAATTGGCAATCTAAAAATTGGAGGAGATTTTCCCATTTTAGTTCAATCAATGACTAATACTTCTACCTGGGATGTTGAAAAAACCGTTAAGCAAATTGAAAAATTAGAAAAGGCTGGTTGCGAAATTATCAGAGTAGGGGTTCCTGATTTGAAATCAGCGAGAGTCCTTTCGAAAATTAAAAAGAAAATTCGTCTTCCTTTAGTGGCCGATATTCATTTCTCGGCCGATTTGGCTTTAGAATCTATCAATCAAGGAGTAGATAAAATTAGGATAAATCCAGGAAATTTCCCAAAGAAAGACTTAGCTAAAATTGTAGAGCTTTGCAAAGAAAATAAAATTCCAATTAGAATCGGAATAAATAGTGGCTCCCTTCAGAAAGATATTTTAGGAAAACATAAAAGAGTAACTGCTGAAATGATGGTAAAATCAGCTTTAAGGAATATTAGATTGATGGAGAAACTCAAATTTTATGATTTAGTGATTTCTCTTAAGGCTCCTGACGTTGAAAGAACAGTCAAAGCTTATCAAATGTTAGCAAAAAAAGTTGATTATCCTTTTCACTTAGGAGTAACCGAGGCTGGTGGAGAATTTTCTGGAACTATTAAGTCAGCAATCGCCCTGGGAGTTTTACTTTCCGAAGGAATTGGGGATACGATCAGAGTTTCTTTAACTGAAAATCCAATTGAAGAAGTAAAAGTAGGCTGGGAGATTTTGAAAAGTTTAGGTTTAAGGAAAAGAGGAGTAAAAATTGTAAGTTGTCCTACTTGTGCCAGGTCAGAAATTGATGTGATAAAAATTGCAAAAGAAATTGAAAAAGAAACTCGCGATATAAAAAAACCGCTTAAAATAGCGGTGATGGGTTGTTTGGTTAATGGTTTGGGAGAAGGGAGAGAAGCTAATTTAGCAATAGTGGGGGCTGGAAATAATTTAGCTTTAATTATGAGAGATGGTAAAATCATTCAGAAAGTAAAAAAAGAGAATATTCTTAGAGTATTTAAAAAAGAGTTGAAGGTATCATAAAAGAAGAATTTAGTAACTTCGGCTCTTTTTAAAATGTTCGAAATAAATCCGTTTTATTATCTCATTGGCAAAAAGATAAGCTAAAATTAAAGAAAGAATTATCAATAAAGAAGAAAGGAGAGGAGGAGTGAAGTGAAAGAGATTTTTTCCAAAATTAGTGAAAGGCAAAATTAAAGTTAAAATAAAAATTAATATTGATAGAAAGATTAAAATTCCACTCGGCCTCTTAGCCATTAAGAAAAATTTCCGACTTCTGATTGAAAAAATAAGGAAAATTTCAGTAAGGACACTCATTATAAACCAGAGGGTCTGAATTAAACTTTCATTTTTTCCATAAAAAATTCCCAAAAAAGTAAAATCGAAAATAGAACTGATAATAGCTAAAAAGATAATGAATAGAAATATTTGATTTAATCTGTACATTTTTGGCTTTCTCAATTCTTCAATATCGACACTATCTCCAGCAAGAGAAATTAAAGGAAAGTCTGACAAAAGGTTAACCAACAAAATCTGGACAGGCAACATTGGTAAAAAAGGCAAAATCAAAGACATGGTGGCAACTGAATAAAAATTTCCAAAATTGCTGGAGAGGGTACATTTTATGTATTTGTTAATATTAGCAAAGATATTTCTTCCCTCTTTAATTCCCGCAATGACTATTCTTAAATCGTTTTCCAATAAAAAAATATCTGAAGCTTCTTTTGAGACATCAGCTGCTCCTCTTACGGCAATTGCTACATTGGCAATTTTTAAGGCCGGAGCATCATTAATTCCTTCTCCTAAAAATCCAACTTCATATTTTTTTTGAAGAGATTTAATAATTTTTAACTTTGTTTCCGGAGAAATTCTGGCAAAGACCTGACATTCTTCACATTTTTTCTCAAATTCATTTTCAGAAAGCAAATCCAAATCTTTCCCTAAAATTACTTTTTTGGGGTCATCAATCAATCCAACATCATTTGCCACTTTCCCAGCCACTTCAGGGGCATCACCAGTTAAAATTTTAATTTGAACTCCGAGTTTTTTCGCCAAATGGCAAGTTGTTTTAGCTGTTTTTCTTAAAGGATCTAAAAATGTAATGTAACCCAAAAATTTTAAATTTCTTTCATCTTCTTCAGAATATTCTTCTTTGCCAAAAAATTTGTAGGCAATTGCCAAAATTCTTTTCCCTTCTTCACCCTTTTCTTTTATCTCCTTAATTATCTCTTCTTTTTTAAATCCACCCTCAATCTCCGAAGAAATTTCCAAAATCACTTCCGGTGCGCCTCTAACGATTAAGATTTTATTTTCATTTTTTACAAGAACGCTATTTCTTTTTCTTTCCGGATCAAAGGGAATTTCGGAAAGGAGTTTAAATTTCTTCCAGGCCAACCTTTTCTCTTTCATAGCTCTTTGGAAAAGGGCAATATCGAAAGGATTTTTTACCAGTTTTTCCTTTTTTTCTATATAAGAAGAAGATGAGAGGAAAAAAGTGAGACATCTTTCTTTATCTTTTGAATATACTTCATCTACCGTGAGTTTATTTTCAGTTAAAGTTCCGGTCTTGTCGGTACACAAAATTTCCATATTTCCTAAATCTTCAATTCCTGACAATCTTTCTGTTACTACTTTTTTTCTTGCTAACCTCAGAGCTCCTCTTGAAAGGCTAGCCCCAACGACAACCGGCAAAGCTTCTGGAACTATTCCTACAATTAAAGCCAGACAAAAAATTGCAAAATCAAAAATATTTGTTCCTTTTTTAATTAAAAAATTGGCTAAAAAGACAGCTAAAATTGTAAAGAGAACGGTTCTTAAAACGATTTTCGAAAAATCGGTTAACTCTTTCTCATAAATACCGGGCTTTACTACTTCAGCCGTTAATTTAGTAATTTTCCCAAACTCAGTATTTTTCCCGGTGGCAATGACTATTCCTTTTGCCTTGCCAGAAATTACCGAAGTTCCTGAAAAGGCAATATTTTTCGCCTCAAAGATCTCTTTTGCCTCTTTTCCTAACGATTCAGAAATTTTTGCTGTGGGTTGGGATTCACCAGTTAAGATTGATTCATCAACTAAAAAATTTTTGGCTTCGAGAATTCTCAAATCTGCCGGAATAATATCTCCTGTCTCTAATAAAACTAGATCTCCAGGAACTAAAAATCTTTTATTAATAAATTTTTCTTCCCCTTCCCTCAAAACTTTCACCTCCTCTGGTAAATATTCTTTTAAAAGCTTGATTGCCCTTTGGGCTCTGAATTCTTGAAAAAATCCAAAAAGGATGTTAATAAAAGCGAAAATGAAAATTAAGATTCCATTTATTTTCTCACTGAGAAAAAGAGCTAATATTCCGGCAATAAAAAGGAGATAAAAAAAGGCAGATTTAAATTGCCTGATTAAAATATTAAAAGTAGTTATTTCCCTTACTTTAATCTCGTTTAACCCATAAATCCCTTGGCGATTTTTCACCTCTCCTTCCGCTAATCCAGTTTCTCTACTTTCCAATTCTCCAAAAATTTTCTCTTTTTCTTTTTTTGTATATTCCAAAAAATTCATAAAAGTTTTTCGATTTCACTCTTAATTTTATATCTGTTTTCTCGAGTTAAATAAAAAATTTTTGTGTCTTGTCTTTTTTTAATTTTATCACAAAAGGGATTTGGCGTAATTGTAATTATACCAAAAACTTGTTTTAAACTATTTAAAGCTGCTAAAACTGCTTCCTGAAATTTTTTCGAGAAAAGCTCCATAGCGCCTATTTCATCGACCAAAACCACTTTGTTTTCTTTGATCGCTTTTAAAATAGATTCAACACCAATTTTCTCTAAACCTTAAATATTTACTTTATATCTACTAACTCGATAGGGACTTTTAATATTTATATGGGCTAAAATTCCTTCCTCGATAAATTTAAATAGCTCGGGTACATCTCTAAGTTTATTATACCCCGTTAGAAAATCTTAAAGTAATCATTGAAGGAGTTTTTCAATTTCTTGTTAATTTTCTAACGGGTTATACAACTGAAAAGCCGCCTTTCGGCGGCTTTTCAGAACATTTCAGCGTCTAAATCTTTCTGCTCTTCTTTTTGCCCAACAATCTCGACAATAAATAGGTCTATCGGGAGAAGGCTCAAATGGAAGTTCGGTTATTTCTTTTCCGCAATCAGCGCATTTCCAATTTCCCTGATACATTTGACGCTGGAAAGAAGGGCTTTCCTCAAATTTTTTGGGAGTCATAAATTTAATTTCTTAAATTAAAAAACGACCTTTTCCACCTTTGGAGTCGCTATTTATTTTAGTTCTCGTGAATTTTAAATTATCGATAACTTACTTTAAATAGCCAACTTTAGGCAAATCCATTATATAATGTTTGTTTAACAAGTCAAGTGAAAAAGCCCAATTACTTTATTTTGTTTTCCTACTTCTGCTTCGGATTCTTGGCAAATAATATTAAAAGTTTTAATCGCTTCTTCAGTTTTATCAATAATGAATTTAATCCCCTTTTCTTGAATGAATTTTTTAGTTTCTTCGGTAACTTTTGCTATTCCTGCTTCACCGGTTCCAATAATGATTATCTCAGGATTCTGTGCTATCGCCCTTTTTACCTCTTCAATATCAATAACATGGCTTTCTCTTCGCCACCATT
>Ga0172363_10001242_pt1 | contig 20473 bp, 23 predicted proteins | sample LakKivs2_kivu2a2_FD_114541 | JGI IMG/M metagenome (GOLD analysis project Ga0172363, IMG submission 114541) | Sediment microbial communities from Lake Kivu, Rwanda - Sediment s2_kivu2a2 | ecosystem: Environmental > Aquatic > Freshwater > Lake > Sediment | place: Rwanda: Western Province, Lake... | reverse complement strand
GTCATACAGATTAGAAATCGTTCTTTTAATTTATTCATGATATTTGCTTTTGTAAAGCGAGTAATACTTCTACCATAAATTGGTGTGTGGACCATTTTTCTACTTGCTCAGGTAGAAATTGAACATTGGCAGTTTGTTTACTAACAAAGTTAGTATAAAGTGTAGTACGGCATAATAATGATTGAGCGAATTCGTCATTTTCAAAATCAGGTGTTTTGGATGAACTCATAGAAAGAATATTGTGATGGCGATTTACGGCTTCACTTAGTTCTTTAAGCCATTGTTCTAAAACTTGCACTTTACGTTCTAACTGTAATATATCGCTAGAATTGTATCCGATTTGTTCATGTGTCATGAGATATTTATGGGAAAGAAAAGGGTTACGATTTTTGATCGTAGTTGTTTTGGAATTCTTCGGTTAGACGGGCAGCGGATAGGTTGGGGCGTAGTTCATCAACAATGATATGGGTAGGTTTGGTGTCATTGTCTTTAATATATTGAACTGCGTCGTTAAGGCTTAGATTGTCGGGAACTTCAAATTCGCAAGTTCCGATAGCCATGAGGATAGGGGCGTATACTTTCATGATAAATATTCCTGGATTTGGAGAATGCAGCGTTTAAGGTCTACTAACCCTTTTTCACCTTGGTTAGCGATGCGTGTTGGGTGCTGGATTTCGAGAAACTCGTAGCCGAGTTTTGTAAGTTGCTTAGCGGCAACTTTGCCAGCAGCTATGATATATTCAGGTTCGGCGAGTTGAATTAGTTCGTCGATTCGTGGAGAGCAGTTTGTAACCTCTGTTGCGTTTGGCGGCTCGGTTGAGGTTTTTGTTTCGTTGAAAGGTGTACAAGCTATGGCGTGAGTTATACCGTAGCTTTTGGGTTTTATAGATTCTTCGATGATACGTTCTAAAATTGATCCCGAAGGGGATTTGGGAGGAAATGGAGTTTTCGAAGAATGATCCGACATACCAGGGCTTTCCCCGATTATTAGGACCTCGCATGGTAAGCTACCTCGAAATAGAATTTTGGAATGAGGTAGAGCGAATGAACAGAGTGTGCATTTATTCCAGCGAAGTTTATGCAGACTAAATAAGGCCGAGTCCTTCGGGGAACCGAAGACAATTGTAGGGGTGTTTGTCGATTTGTTTTTTAATTGTTTTCCACTCTTCTTCATCAGGAAAAAACCATCCTGTTTCTTGCTTGTTAGAGTCAATGGCTATAATTTGAATTTCTTCAAACGTAAAGAATCTAGGATCAGCGATTTTCCTATCTTCGCAAATAGCTCGACATTCAGTGTAGGATAAGTAACGATTAGCATTATCACTACGAACAATATATCCTTGTTCATCATATCGAAAAGATGCGAGAATTGGAATTGATTGGTGAGCGTAGAGTTTACGAGACATATATCGGTTACGAAAATGGCCGATAGGTGTAGCGTGTTGTTTGATTGCTTTATGTCGTTGGTTGGGAAACTCTTGGAATATATTGTGCTCGATTTGAGGGTTGGTCAATGGAACACCTTGACAAGCCATTATCTCGTTTCTAAGAAACAACTTTTCAAGGTATTGGGTGAGAGTTAGTTTAGTTGTGCGACCTGCCATATCGAGTCGTTTGCGATTGTAAACTCGACCTTGATTGTTACGACGAACTGGAATTATTTCTTCACCAACTGTTTGCAATATATGCTTGGTTGTTTTCCGAGATAAATCAATTGTTAGCGTTTCGATTTGTTTGATGTTGTTTGCCATATGAGTAATATATTAAAGTGTGTACACCGAGTCCGGTCGTTAATTTATGGGAAGAGAAATGGGTCTGCCCATATTGCGAATTTAATTAAATTCACAAAACGACCGAATAGCTAATTTCCCAAATACTGGGTTTCCCTGCAAGAGGGTAAACTAAAATATTTTTAGGTATGAGTACACACTACATAAGTAGTGTATACACTGTTATAGATTTTTGATGCGAAGATATTCGTTTTTATCTTCTTGAGATTCTTGAATACAATCAAGGATAAATAAACGAATTGCTTGTTTACCTAAAAATGGAATACGGCTTAGGAGGTTCGTTAATATATTAGTTTTCTCAGCGGATTCTAATAACCATTCGGTTATTTCGTCAATTCTTTCTTTGCAACCTTCGGGCCCCCAAAGATTCATTTTGGTCATACGATCTTCGCAGGGGCAACCTTCGCGAAAATTGAATCCAAGGTGCATAAGTCGGTTGTGCAATATATTGCCGGGTAGTTTGTATGGCACTTTACGTTTTGGTTTTGGAGCGGGTTGAGTTGGACCTTTTTCCCAGTGTTCGAAATATGCTGGATTTGTTTGGCAAAGATATATCATACGATCTGATTTATATCTTTGGTGCTTTTCACAATATCCGGGATTAGTGCATTGGCAGTTCATTATGCTGTTACTACGGGGGTAAATCGTATGTCAGGGCATGAAGTGAAACATTCACTGCTACGGTCAGTACAGTAAGGAGTATGGCATCCTATAGTATCGCAAGGTGGGTCGAAGCATATCGGGGATGGAAAAGCACAAAGCACTTGTAGTTCAGGGAATATTAATTCGATGGGATTACAAGTAGATTCATCTTTAATTGCATTGCGAACTGTCCATGCGGTTTGTAGAGGGCCTATTTCTACCCATGCAAAAGATGGCTGATTAACGGAAGGACTTTGAAAATCGTAATCGGGTCCAGCAAATCCTAAAGTTCCCATACCTTCTTGTGTGCAGGTAAATTTAGCAGTCCATTGAGCACCTACAGGAGAACCACATCCTTGGACTTCCGAATACCAAGTTACTTTTTCAGGCCAGAGATATGAAGTTGGATTTAAGAATGATTGATATAGGGGAATGGTTGCTAGGGCTGCGGAGTCTGCCCCAATGCTAATAAATGACAAGTATAATATATCGGGGTAACAAGCAAAGTCATCGCGAGACTTTTCACAAAAACAGGGGCACTTTTCACAATCGGGGCGATCTAGCCAATGTAGCTCATATAGCCAATCATCAAATGTTCCTTCTCGGAATGCGAAATTACCTACAGGCGTTCCACCAGATGAATAACAATCATCCCCTATACCATCATCGCAAAATTCAATATGAGGTATAACGCCTATTTGGGCGACAACAGCTAAGCCAGGAGCATAGCATAGTTTGAGAGGTATATCGTAAGATACACCAGAATACGTTTCTTCATGAACTATTAGAGATTTATTTCCTTTCCATAAAGTTAAAGTTGCTTGGCTTGTAAAGAAATTATGGGATACGGTAACGACGTAGGCGGGGTTTGTTGGGTTGCCTAGCGATACTTCCCAGAAAGATCGAGTACCATCGGATGCTCCTACTAACTTCATTGTTGCTATGAATGAACCGTTAGGATATTGCGGAGGATGGCAAATTGTAGTTGCTAGGATTCCTGGTGATATAGAATTAAGTTCATTGTCTTTGATTTCCCATTCACCACTAATTTCATGCCATAATCCTGTGGGTGGATTCGCATCAGGGCGATCAAAGTTATCTTCGCCTAAACGGCAATTGCCACAACAGCATAATCTAGTAGGCATATAGGGAGTCCAAAATTGCGAAATTTATTAGCTGTCAGGATCATCATAAGCAGTACAGCAACGATCATCAGCTACCCAATGACAAGGAGTTAGTTCGTCTTCTTCAGCTTCAGGGTCACGGCTTTCGGCTATACCTTTTGAACCCCAACCCCAAATACCTTCAAGTTGTTCAGGTTCTAAATCGAATATACATTGCGAATGATCGACTACATCAACTTGAGTTCCGATAAGTGATTCAATACCACAAGAAGTAACTTTGATGGTTACTGTAGCAATTTTTAATCCAGTGTATGGAGCGTCATCGCCTTCGCTAGTTGCTGTACGAACTGAATCAATAATATATTGAATCATTTCTCCAGAACCGTTGTTCCAGAGATTAATTATGGGAAGGCGAGGTAGAGGCTCGACTTCATATATTAGATTGGGGCCGGTTCCTGTATCAATAAATAGGCAGCGAGTGTAGTAGCGTTCATACCAATTATCTTCATATTTGGGAGCTACGTGAAAAGATCGTTTTGAAGTTGTTCGATATAGATCAATTATTTCTTGACCAAGAGAATCAGCGGTTGCTTGGTTATCGTCAGTTACATAGAAAAATGGGTAGTAACCCGATTCACAATTACCTGATTTACTGTCATGGTCATCTACTTGGTAGTAGTATTGTTCATCTGTAATATCTCTGTAACGAAATAACACGGATACGCTGGTTGGATTGTCGTGTTCGATTAGTGATTCTTCGTAACTACGAAAACGATCAGTTCGATCCGTACCAGGTGTGGTTATGTAGAGTGTTCCATCACCACGATCATGGAATGTATGCCCAATAGCTCGAAGCATGTAATCTATCGCTTCAAGAATAGTCATCCCATCTATTTTTAATTTCTCGGGTTTACGACTAGGGTAGTTGGCTCCAGTATGATCAGCTACAAAACTAGAGCTAAGTAATATTTCATCAATGATTTGTGTAAATGTTTTGTGATCGGAATCATCATCAGGCATGTTATAGTTTTTCTCTACAACTCTACCTAATAAACGATATTTCTTTTCACAAGTTATTAAGATGCAATGGTGTTGGTCGATACGTAATATATCGCGAACATGCAGACTTAACGGAACTTCATTAGGGAATAGAGTTATTTCTACAGTTTGCGTTTCGATAACTTCTTCAATTTCGGAATAGGTTGTTAAAAAGTATCCTTGACCTACTTTAGCTCCAGCAAGGTATTCTTGGCTATTACATTTTTCAAGGTAATGCTTGTAGAAATTACTATGCTGGAAAAAAGCATGTAAGTGGCGAGGGTCAAGTAATTTAACAGCCATGTTACGAAGCCATTTGAGTGTTGCCAGGATCAGCGTTATCAAATTCAGTCAGCTCATCGCCTACGTTAGCTACGGGTACGATAGGTTCAATTGTGTAATCTACAGTACGACGAAAAGCAAGTTGAACTAAGTTTGATAGAATTTGAGTATCGAAGTCACCAATGACATTGGTTACTAAAGGTGTTAGTGAAGCTATGAAAGCCATATATGGGACTTTTCGGCCAGTAGCTGAACCAAAGCCAGAGGAACCTTGAGATTCTATAACTTCAGGAGGGATACCCATACCTTCAAGAATTTCTGTCTTTAGGTCTTTAGGATATTCCATTAGTCCTTGAGGTGTAATGTTAGCACTAGGAGGCTCGTAACTCCAAGCATAATCTTTGCCTCCAGAATCTTTCTTGTTAGTGAGAACAAGAAACCCTCCAGTTAATTTATTGGTAATGATTTCAGCAGCTACTTCACTATTTAGGCGAATGTTGCCTACTTCGTCAGTTTGGGAACCTTCAGGATATCGAAGTGTTCCACTGTCATAGGAATTCTTGTAGTACCATAGTCGGCGAATATCTCGGGCACCACCAATTGACCATAGTTCGTGCCAAGGAACGTGCGGACCTTTTAAGCGAGAACGACCTGTAAAGTGGTTATGTTCTCGGCCATGAACATGCCAAAATGCTTTTGGAATAGGAATATATTGATTACGGTCACGAAGGAACAAACCTGTGATTCCGCCTTGGCGAGATACTGGACGAATCTTAGTAGGTTTGTATTTGAATAGGTTATCAAAATGAATTTGCCCTTTTGAATCTTGCTTATACATAACTTGTGAACCAGAATATCCCCATTCTAATGCTGATAGGGCTTTAGATAATCCAGTTTCCCAAAATCGTCGAAGTTGTTTTAGAATATATTCTTCAACTTCAGAATTTTCGCAAGTTACTTTGTACGAGAAAACAAGATTCTGGCTAACAATGGATTCATTGATAGCGGGGTTGTCTGCGTCTTCTTGACTGAAGAATTTAGTGTATGTTTGAATGGGTCCTTTGATTAACCATAAACCAAATACTACTCTAGGATCGAGTAGCATTGATTCAATAGTCATGAAATTAAAGAATGGAAATTGATGAGCATACCTCGGGTCCATACCTTCATAGTAATCTGACTCTAAGTGAGTTCGAGAGGCTTGAATTCGCCTAAGTAGGGATTCGGCGGTTATGGGCATTTTGGTATCTCAATTGTTCTTTGATTAGTTCCGCTTGAGCTTTATCTGCTTGGTGAGCATCACCCGTAGCTAGATAAACTAGGGAACGTAAGTAATCGGGAGTCATAGGACGGGAACGAATATAAGCATCTAAATCGTCGATAGCATCTAGTTCCCGTCTTACAATATACATTAATTTAATGATGCGGGGATCAGATATTAAGATACTGTTTCGACGGAAGAACTTGGCAATATCAATGATTTTTTTTTGAAGTTGTCCATTTGATACCAAATAGCATCCATCAAAACGATTGCTTGCGGAATATTGAGTTGATGATTTTCATAACGACTATTGAATAGTCCAGTAAAGATAACACCGGGTTTTTCATTAGACTTATGCGAAGCGTCGTAGGCTTCATCAACTAACGCAATGAGGTCCGCAAGATCAAATTCAACTTCTTCATTTTGGATATGAACAACGACCTTAGTTTCTTCTGTAGTTGGGAGAAGGATTTCGATAGCCATGATATATTCCTATTAAGTAACTTGACTTGGTGTACCCATTTGTTGAATACTGCTTAATATATTCTGGGTAGGTATTTGCCCGTCTATTGTATACATAATATCCCACATTGCCAAGTAGGTAGGATATTCACTTGCGGATTGAACTTCTACGTGTTTCCAACGAGGTTTACCAACACGGTAGGCAGGTACACCCCCTATGGATACTATTGAAGGCATAGGTATTTGGTGGCCTACGCGGAGAGCGTGTCCTGTGAAACGAACATATATTCGACTGTAATTTCGAGCAACGATTTCAGCCGGGGCTGTAATTGTTTGATTGGCTTGGTTAATAGTTCGAAAACGATCTGCAAGTAAATATGAACTTGCTGGAGTAGAATCGGCATAAAAAGTTTTCCCAGTGTCCTCCAGATAATCTATGGGAATAGAACCCGCTTCTTCAATAATTTCGTATTCCGGTTTATATTCAAGCCAACTATATTCAGGTTCAATATATTGATTGAATGGTAAATTTTGGGATAGAGATACATTATTGTAGAATCCAGGTTGAGAACTTGAAGATGGTGCCCAGTCTCCGACGTTTTGTGACTGACTTAATGAAAAATTGTAATCATTGTTCAAAGCTTCTTGCAAAGTATATTTATGGGAAAAAATAGGATTTGTATTTCCGTACAGGGGGATTAAGGTGCTATTCGCTGCTTCTTCGGGAGCAAATCTGTTGTTAGGATTATTCGGATTATTGAATAGACGCCAACCAAGATAGGAATCCATTTGGTTAACGCGAATAGGTAGGATACCTTTACCGGGAGCAAATTGTTGAGTAATCCAATCTTTAGTGCTGTGTTGCCATAAAGTCCATTGTTTGTTTAATGGCAGGGGTTGGTTAGTTGTTGTTTCACCTAGAACTACTCCAGGAGCATTTCGTATTTCTTCAGGAATTGAAGTGTCATAAGTTCCGTATGAAGTATTGACGCGGCGAAATAGCCCTGACGAATATATTAGGTTGTCGAGATCAGAGGTGTGCATCCATTCAAATTCAAAATCTACTTGGCGACCATAGATTGATTCTTTGAGCATAATTCGTAAGGGAATATATTTGCCGTTTAGACCATCGGGTAGTGTGCCGCCAATTGATTGTGTAGTTTCTTGTACGTTCTTGCTAGTGAATAGTTGAAGACGTAATAAACGGTTTCTGACAATTAGTTGAGCAATGTAGAAAGCGTATACTTTAGGTGTGTAAGGCCCTAGAGTAATTGTGCCTGATAAACGGTTTAACCAAGTACGAAATCCGGCTCCTTGAAATGGATCATCACCAAATAAGCTCGAAGATACTTCGTGTTCAGCTTGAATTTCTTTAGTGCCTGGATACAACGCGTTATCGTGTTTAATTTCTTTCAAACTGAAAGTCATAACTAAAGTAAACAAATCTTTTTGATATGTATTACCTTCTTCGTAACGGAATCCTTTGATTAAGGGAGGGAGAGATTCTACGAAAGTGAAATTACGAATTTGCTCAATTAAAGAAGATATATCATTTGAGATAATTGGGGCCGTGAAAGTAACGGTAGTTTCTCCCTGAAGAATTACATCACCTTCTTCATCAATATTTAAGTTTAATTGTCGAGATACGCTAGAGATGGTTGTTTTGTTATTAAGTGTTCCATCGGCGGTAATGTTAACGCGAAGATTGTGTGTAGTGAACAGAATTGTGAATTTTATTAAAATAGCTTGATTGTTGACGTAAGGCTCTACGATGACTTCTTGAGGGTAGGGCCCGCGTCTAGCATCTTTTCCGTAGGTAAATAATCCAGTAAGTCCGATTCCTACTTCAGGAATAAATAAATTTAATCCTTCTTGTAGAAGAATAGAACGTATTGATTTACACACTTGTTCTATGTTTAGATTATCTAGATTTGCATCGTATAGAGTTCCTTCGTACTCTAGGACATGCTCAATATATTTAGGCGTATGACCAGCTTCATCATATTTAGGATGACTGGTTAGCTTAATGCTTTTGGATGGAGGTAATATAACTTTCCGTAAATCTGGAGATAATATATCAGGTCCAGTATAGGTTGATTCGTATCCGTAGGAAATGCGACCAATGCAGGGAGTAGTCATTATGTGCGACCTGTGAAAAATCTATCTAGTTGGCTTAAAATCTTGGAATGCGTATTACTACGGGCTGAACCTAATACTTTGAGAATTAGGTTAATTACTTTGCCACCTTGACCGAATGTCATCCAATTGAAAATAGCGGTTAGCATTCGTAGCATTAGCGTAAATATATATATTGTACTTCGCATAAATGCAAGAATAGCTAATAAGATTGGCCCAAAAGTTTGAAGTAATTCATTTTGAAAACCCATCATAGCTATTTGTAGATCAGTTTTCGCGTCAACAATAGAGGATGCAATAGAATCAATTTCGGAAGTACGATTCATGTTAAATTCGAGTACACGAAGTTTTGAATTGATTGTGCTATCTAGTGTATTCGGGGCAAAACCTATAGCATCACGTTGAACACGTTGAACTGTTGCATTTGCTGATTGTGATAAACTATCTATAATTCTATACGGAGCAGCTAGATAGGCTTTCATAAAAGAAGGCATACCTCCAGGTATGGATTCAATCATATCCGCCTGCCCTTGAAGTCTACTGGAAGTAAAATTCATAGGGTCTTCAGTAGATATAGATTTAACAGTTCCCGTTATAGATTGTTCACCTACTTTAACTGCTTTAGTTAATTGTTCATCAATTTTATTGGCAATGTACGCTACTAAGCCAATAATAGGAGCAGCGGCAATGGCCATACTTAAACCAGCACCAGCAGCTCCTAGAGCAGCAGCACCAAAGTTTTTCCAACCGCCCCCTCCAGCTCCAGCGGCTCCGGCTCCGCCAATACCTCCAGGACCTCCAGGGCCACGATTACCAGGGCCGCCGGGAGCACCTCCAGGTCCATAGTATTGTTGGGTAGGTCCGTATTGTTGTTGATTAGCTGGGTCTATGTAATAAGTCCACCGGCTTTCTTGGGGACGTACAGCTAGGGCAGAACCCGCGTTAGGGTTTCGGGGAGTGATTGGTTGAACTAAAGGTTTAGTACGATAGTAAGGTAATCTAAGAACATTAGAACCAAAATTAACTGAACTGAAAGATATATCAGGTGTTGGTAATCTTTCAAAGATTCCAGATTGCATATCTGGGATGCGGGGAGCACTAGAACCAGGTCTAAAACCCGAATCAATATATTCTGAGAACGTAGTTCTCATTAACGCATCCATAGCAGAAGCATTATCTGAAGCAAATCGTTCCCTATCTCGTTGTAGAACACGATTTGATTCTTTTAAGTTTTCTGTTAATTTACGTAATTCTTTCTCTAATTCTTCAATTCGTAATTCACGATCTGGACGTAAGAATTGTTTATCTAAGCTTGCAGATATAGAATAGCCGGGAAGACGTAACGCTGTTGCAATTGAATATATTCCAACTCGTTGATTTTCTCCTGATTCACGAATTGCAGATTGTTGTTCTCGAATTTCTTGGCGTCTTCGTCGAAACTCATTTTGATTTTCATATATTGCTTCGTTATAGCGACGACGAATTTCTCGACGTTGTTCAAATAACTCTTGAACACGATCTGCTTTTTCTTCTTTGAATTGAGAACGAAGTAAGTCATAATCAGGTTCCTCAATTGCATTAATAAATGCTTGTGGAATATTTGGAGATCGAGAGGCTTGCTCAATTCGTTGTTGTTCTTTTGATTGCTGGTATCGAGCATCAAGAAACGCAGTAGCTTCCCATAATGTTTTATGGATACTAGGATCGCTTTGAATTTGATAGCCGCGTGCTCCTGAAGATTTACCTAATTTGTAAATAAACCGTTCACGATATGTGTATGTAGATTCATTTACTTTTAATAAAGCAGGATCATCGGGAGTCACTTGCTCTAACATTTGTTGAGCACGACGTTGGCGAGCTTTTAGGTTTTCAATACCTGCTGTAGCTTCGGATAGAGTCCGATAATTTTTCGGTAGCCCAGGTTCATTTATGGAGGGAACTTCCCATCCACTAGCGGACTTGCGAATTTCGTGGCCTTCGTATTCGTAATGGCCTGCTTGAATTTTACGAGGTCGGCGTTCTGGTTGGTTTCCTTCTCCTTCGAAATTGATGTTGACTTGGGTTGCCATGCTTAGATACCTAGGGGCTGAGTGTTCGTTTAGACAAATAGCTAGAATATATTAAGTAATATATCCTAGCTATAAAATTCAGAGTCAGAAACAACGGAAGTTGTATTTGTAATTGTTACCCAGAAATATTCTGGTAATACTTACCAAGTAGTTTCGACAAAAAATAGTGATTTGCTACAACCACTAGGTAATGTAATCGTAGGACTTCCGTCACTAAAGTTTGTTTCACTTATGGGGAAGATATACATTTGAATTGGTAAATAGCGAGGTTGTGTTCCTGAGAATAAAACTCGCGTATTGTACGCTGGAGCTAGAATTGCTTTAGGATATGTAACCGTGGCTGGATTTACGTTTTCAATACAGCCAGTGAGCACTAAAGGTTTTGCAAGTTGCCAAAGTGACGTACCCGCGATTGGGATAACACCTCGGACTGGGTCCCACGGCCAACTTAATGTAGCCACAGCAGCAGCATCAAATTCGGCGAGCAGCATATCCACAGTTACGATAGCTCCAGAAAAGAGCATATCAACAGGAGTTTCGCCTACCGAGTCAAAGTTGACTGGGCGAGCTTGGTTACTATAGCCCATTTCGTAGCCACTGACAGTTTGGCCTAGAGATAGACCGTTCCATGTAGCAGAATAGGCACCTTGAATTACTGCCATAATATATTACCTCGTTATGTCAGTGGACTTCGGGATTTGGTGAATCATGGATTTGCTGAATTAAGTCAGCAATGTTTGTAGAATTGATCTTACTGGATTTGGTAGCTTTTGTCAAAGCATCCAATTGTTGCGTTTCATCGTATGCTGATTGTGGTTCAATTGATTCGTCAGGATTTCGAGCATGGAATATATCAAGGCAACGTGAGCAAGTTACAGCCGAGATAATAGGGCTAGTTAAATACGGCGGTTTCCCATTTACGGGTTTTAAGCTAAGAGCAGCTTTAGCTTTGCAAGCTATAGTTAAACTGGTGTTTACACCAGAAACTATTTTTGATGCGTGATGCTTGTCCCCTTCTTTTGATTCGCGAAGCCAGTGGATTAAATTTATGGGAAGAAGAAAAAACGATTTGTGCGTTGGGCAATTCGCTGTTTCAAAAATTTGATCGCATTTGGTACAGCGGAACGGCATAACTTGCTCGATATATCTAGGGGCTGAAATTGTGAATTTTATTAAGTGACGGTCGAGCTAATAAAATTCACAAATCTGGACTGGGTATATACCTACTTACTATATATACCTCTATATAGGTATATATGTATGTATGGACTATCCCGCTGTTGAGTTTAGAGACAATTATTTAGAATATCAAGAGCCAACCCCCCAAAATTTATTTGTAACGAAAACCCAGCAATTCTTCGCTTATCGCTCGCGTTGCCCGTATGATCGGCGTCAGCTAACCACCAAGTATAGTCCCGCTCCATTGGGAGGGGGTCCATACCCATAAAACGGTTTTGACCAGATATTGATATATCGAGATCAGGTATATCTCCAATTTCTGCTGCCCAATCTACTTTAATTCCTTCTCTGCTTTCCAAAGATAGAATTATGTTATCGGCAACTGTTAGCATCTCAGTGTACACACTTCCTAAGTTTTCTTGAGGATGTGGTCTACTCCGCCGACTAAGAACCAGATCATAAGAATATATTATTCTTGTGAACTCTACATTTCGTTCAGGGCTTAGCTGGGTGTTAGCGTAAGCTAGGAACCATTCGCCTGCTGTAGGGTATGGTCGCCCATTAGGCGATATATTGATGCGAGAATCATTTTTCTCCATAAATATTTCGGCGGCTTTGAGCCGAGAAATAATTACAGAAGCTAGTTTACTACTGAACATTAGAAAGGTATATCCGCTCTACGAGATTTAAGGAAAGCACGCCATTCAACGTATGTTAGTTTTGATTTTACGATATTCAGGTATTCTTTTTCTGCCAAAAGTAATGCTTGGGAATGAGCGTGACGAATCCAAGCTGTAACATCTTCGGGAATAATTGGTCGGGCAGGTAATTGACTTGCTGGATCACCTTGGTCTACTCGTTCTGCGTAATCAATATCTATTTTAATTGTTACGTCAGATACTCCACGATATATTACAACTTGATTTGGTGAAGGGTAGTAACGATTGTTGGATACGCGGCCAGGTGCTGTGGCTCGAACTAAATTGCCTGTTCGAATATTGATTAGCTTAGCTATGGGGTTAGATTCTTTGTATCGTTCTACTGCTTCCCATGCTTTTTCTTTAGCTTTTCTATCTGATAATTTTTTACGATTAGCTTTATAGCTACGTTCATAGACTACTCGTTGTGTAGGAGATAGAGTTCCTACATATCGTTGATTTCCAACTTTGTGTTCTTTGAATTTTGTTTGGAATGCTGGATCATTTTTTAATTTGTGAGTTCCAGCTTCGATTCTAGATTTCTGCTCTATTGTCTTCTTAGATAATGGAAACCATGCATTACCATCTTGATCCATACCAGTACGTGCTCTTGCCCAGTATGATATATTAAGTTCTTGAATAAAGTAATATGTAAGCCAGGCTTTATATGTCGTATGCACTGACATATATTCTCGAACTTGTCCAGCTAATACTTCAGGAGGTATAGTTCCTGAAGGTAAGTTATATTGAGGCATTACCACCACCAGAATGGAGTTGTAAATGCTGAAAGCTGTCCTCTACCCATTCGGGATGATGTTGCTGGAATAACACGAATTGGGGTAATGTTGAAACGGTTGTCGTGTAATATATTGTAAGCAAGTGGTCGAACCCCTGAAGTTTGAGGTACGTCTAAAAAAATTAGATTATCTCTTGCTTCTTCGAGTTCTTTAAGTGCTTCTTCGTATTGATATTGAAAGAGAGTTGGATTGCCGCGACGAAAAGAAAGAAAGTAGCAAGCAATATAAGTAGCTCGCTCTCTAACCCAAACAGATAATGATAGTTGTTGGTAATCATGCAATCCTGCTAAGTATTGATTTACTTTAACTGTAGCTCGTTCAATGATTTCTAGTAATACGTCAGCGTCATCATTTAGATCAGCTACTTGTTCTCCGAGCCCGATGGTGGAGTAGAGTCTTTCAATTTCTTCTTCGGAAGTGTAGACGAATTGCAGTCTTGTTCCATATAGTGACATTTAAGAGCCTCTAGTTTTTGTTTGAATTCGTCAGTAATTTGAGGAGGTTCTAAATCTTCAAAATAAAATATAGCAATTATAAAATAAGTATCTTTGTTCGCATCTTGCAATAGATACATATATTTACTTTTAGCTTCTGCTATTTGAAAACTTAGTTCTGAAAATGTTCCAGGAATAACTTCATCTATCTTTATACTTAGATCACCGTGTTGTTGTAAGCGATGTAGTATTTCGTAATAACTAATATCTAAAATTTGAGATAGTGAAGTTTCAATATATTTAGGGTTGAATGGGTATACGTGTAAAACTCGTTTGAACCAAGGCCTTATGGGAGAAAGAACTTGACCAGAATCATGGATCGCGGCGAGGATTACAGTTTTGGCATTTACCTCACTGTATAGTTCTGTGAGTTTGTTATTTAGATCAATGATTTTGGAAATAGTTTTTATTGTTCGATTTGCTTGATTCCGTTTTTCATCCTTTAATTTTGATCGCATAAAAGCGAACACTTGCCAAAGTACGAAGAACAATATCAAAGAGATTTCATTAACTAGAAAATCTCGAATTGCTTCCATGAATATATCTCTTCTTTATGAAATAAAAATAGCGTACCCCGTTAAGAGTACGCTATCGGGGTTCAATATATTAGGTTGATTAACCTACGGTAGCATAGTAGCAAGATCGTTCTACGAACAAGGCAGCCGCTGCGTTATTCAAGAACTTCAAATCCCAACGAGGTGGATCAATACTACGTTGACGACCCATGGCAAAACCGGAAGCAATTCTAGGAGCTTCTTGCTCATTGAATTGGATTGGTTCTGAACCAGCCACTAGACCACACCAATCTCCAGGTTCAGGAGTAATGATAGCTCGACCTGTAGGGATAAAGTATTCCCAGTTTGCTTCCGAAGTTTGATCTGCGAAAGTTTGAGATACTTGACCCTTAATATATCCACTATTGTAAATGTGGAAAGTATATTCAGGTAAAGCCCGAAATACAACGTCAACGCCAGTATCAGGGAATCGTTCACCTGGCTGGACTTGACGACGAGATAGCGAATCGAATACTCGATAAGCTGAACCCCCTACATCTTGCAATCCAGCATTCATCAAGATTGGAGCGAAGGTTAAACCGTTCATCCAAATATGACGGAGTGGATTGCCATTCAAGCGGGAGTGAACTGCTTGAAGGGTGTAGAGTTGAGTAATAATATCAGTGGCTGGGTTAGTCCATAACGCACTGATAATATTAGCTGATGCTGGGCCAATAGGGAGTGATCCCGTATTTTCCACAGGCAGCAATGTATCAACATTGGTAGTGTTGGAAGCGAAGTTTTTGGCGGTGAGCATCATATCTTCGCCAATTGGAGTTAGACCCCAACCACCACGGAACATCATAGCAGCCATGAACTCATGGTTGTTTTGAATAAGTTCCATACCGTACTTGATTTGGCGAGCAACGTATGATTGCCCTCGATCATCAACTTGGCTGTATTGTCCGCCAAGAGGACGATTGCGAAACACCAATTCGTCTTCAACGGGGATAGCGTTGTAGGATCGCATAACCGTAACAGACTGTTGTCCAATAGGTTTGCGATTCAAACGACCTGGGCCGCTCATTGGAGAACGAATAGGCATCAAACTACGTGTAGCGTTATACACGTCGTAAACACCTGTTCGACCTTGGATGGTTTGGGAAGGCATATCCATAGGGCCTAACCCATAGAATCGTTGAAGTGTGGTCCCTGAACCATACAATTTCTGAACGATTCGCATAACGAATGGAATCTTCATCAATTGTTCGTAACTAACACCTTGCATACTATGAACCTCTTTTGTGAATTTTATTAGGTAAAGTTTCTAGCTAACTAATATATTAGGTAGCTACAGTTACTGTCATACCCGTGTAAATATTGGGAATGACCAACCACTTGGTTCCCGTACCAACGACCTTGAATGTACCACCAATCTTTTGCGATGCGGTTTGCAAAGCTACAGAATCAGCAGCAATATCATTTTGGGTAATGATAGTATCAGGAGTACCAGCAACTACGATCATGTTTTGGTCAACCGTATTGGTGAACCAATAAGCTAGGTCTTTCTTAGCTACAGTGGGTAATGTGAAGGTTACAGCACCAGCCGCACCATCCGTAGTAAAGTGAGTTCCTCGGTCAGCTTCAGTAACCGTATAGTCAGTTGCTTGTGCTCGCATATAGCGAGGTTCAAGCGTATTGTAACCGACAGGGTCATCATCGAAACGGAAAGAGCGAGACATTTGGTTGCGGATAACGTATTCGTTATCTGTACCTACAATGCCAGCACTTGTCAAAGCAGCTTGGACTAGGCCCTTTACTTTGACGTTACCACCAAATAGCAAGTAACCTACAAAGCGGTCAGCATTGCTACCGGCTCGGCGTACATATTGGGAGTGTAGGAGAACAGCGGCAATACGCTGGGTTCCATCAACGGCTGTTGGGTTCCATTGGCGTAGCTTACCATTAGCGGCTACTTGTCCCATAAGTAGACCAGGGCGAAGCGTTTCAGTAAAGTTGGTATTACCAGCATCACGACTAGCTCCATCAATAATGACGTTATAGCCGATAACTTGCTGGTGAGGGTTTCCCCAAAAAATTGAGGTAAACTGGGGTTCAATAGCCAGCAACTCACTGGTCTGTCCCGGTGTTAGAAACCCACCTTCAAAATTCAACATATTTATACCTTTGAGAAAATTTGAGTATCAGGAATATATTACAACTTAGTTAGTTGTAATTAAATGTAGTTTAGCATTTGCTCAGCTAATTTGTTTGCATCTTCATCCGACAGTTCTTGGTTTGAACTATCATCGGGTTCGTGAACTGTAGCACCCGTTGGCAAGGAATAACTTGTGGTAGGTGCTGGCTTAGTAGTCGGAACAGGAATTGCTTCGAGTGCTTCTACTAGGCTTTCAATGTTTGGCTTAGTAATTTCCCCATTACTGAAATTCAAAGAAATTTCAGCAATTTGGGGTAGCAATGTCTTCTCCATATATTCCTTGGTAATACGCTTGGTATCCAAAAGAACATTGGCACGGCGAGTTAGGTTAGCTTTTTGATCGCTAACTAACTTAGCTGTGACAGCTTTGGAGAATTGTTGCAAAGATTCAATGTTTGCGTCAAGACTATGGTCTGTTGTGGGAGCAGCAGGTTTAACCTTGAACCCAAAATCGTCCATAGTATAGGGCTTACCAGTAGCCGGATTTGGAACTTTGGAATCAACGAGTGCTTGGGCTTGTTGCTGTGTAAAAGGCATATCTACCTCAGTGCTAAGAAATACAGGGGAAGGTTCAATTACATAACCATCATCGGGATTAGCTCCCTCTTTCTTGGTTAATTCTAGCTGGCCTAACGAATTGAGTAAATAGGAAACAAGATTCTTTGAACTACATTCTTCGGGTAGATGAATTTGAACTACTTCACGAAGACGAGTTCGCAATACGGATATATCATCTTCACTGGCTAAGTGAGTTGATAGAGAAACAGTAAAATCAGCAGCATCAGCTAATTCAAAATTACCAGTGCTGTAATCTACAGGGTGGGTACAGAGAGCAACGTGAATAATAGGGTCGTTGACCCATTTAATTCCTTTACCATCCGTAAACTCGGGGCGAATTGAAACTGAACATTCTTGGATAGTTTTTGATAACTTACCAGCCGGGGTACTTAAATCGTTAACGTCACCCTCTGCATCAATAGTGCCGAATAAGGTGGTAACGCCATTCTCTTGCTCTACCCAAAACTTGTCCCAATAGCCACCATTGATATATGGATCAGGTGTTGAATCCGTGGACAGTTTGGGAAGTGCTTGTTTGTTATGGGAAAAAGGAGCGGGAATTTTCAACCCAGCTTGGATCATCGAATTAGCAGTTGTTGCCATCTTTGCTAATCGTTCTGGAGAGAATTCACTTTGAATTCGTTCCCCATTTCCACTGGTAGCTAGGTACTTTCCAGTTCGTAAAATTGCTTTTCGGAATTTCATATTTACCTCAAGAGAAAATTTAGAATATATTAGGTGCCTTGCCGATACTTATGGAAAGGAAAAGTATTCTTTGCTAATAAATTTCACAATAACAGGATAGTTACTTTTTAGTAGACTTTGCTTTTTGGCAAGAACCTTTGCTGTAGGCTTTTTTACCAGGTGTTGGTTTATAGCCTTTCCAACATCGACTAGGTTTAGTTGTAGTCTTTTTAGACATTAGCGATAGTACCTATACTGAAATTGTGGATTTAATTGGCGTCGAAGATTTTCCGGTTCGTGCATTTGGGCCGGAGTTAAGTTGTATCCGGCAGAGTTTAACACTTGACCCGTGAAGTTGGAACACCAAGTACCATTTGATCTAGCACCAGGACGAAAGTAGGCTCGAAGTCTGTAGGGTTCGCCTAATCGAGACTCAGCAGCCCGTTTAGCTAAGTCAATTTGTTGGCGAGTCATGGGTAAATAGTAAACGTCGTTTACTGTTCTTCTCTTCCCATAAGTAGACAGCGAGGTTTTTCGAGCACGCGGCCAATCTTGCTCATATACTACGCCATCTAATACAAGAGCGGAGTGGGTGTAATAATCTCCGGTTATTCGTTGAGCAATTCGACCTATAGGACCTTGTTTGGTACTAAGGATAATATATTGCCCTGAAGCTATGCTAGGTAGCAACCAGATAGTAAGTAAAAGAATATATTTAAGCATTTACGAAATCCTTGAGATTGAAGGAATCTTGGTTGGGAACAATAGCATCAATACGATATATTAACTTCTTGTTTAAGTCAAATAGCTCAATTCGATATTTCTTGTTACCTAGAACTATTTGACCACCTTGAATTAAGTCTACACCTACATATCCAGTTTCATCGCTAAGTGCTTGAACTGGTTTGGTAGATACAGTTACTGAATTGGTAGTAGTATTGAGATCGAGTAAAGTAGCTTTAAGTAATACACCTTGAATTGGATTACCTTGACCATCAATTACATAAGTATAAACTCGACAAGTACCAGCAGGAGAAGCTAGTAATATATTGATTGGATCAAGTTCAATATCTAAGTTAATATTGACATTTGTAATTTCCACTTCAAAATCAGGATAACTAGCAAAACCTGTAGGTGGTAATACTTTAACAGTATATGTACCTGGGTCAAGGTTAATAGTTGCGTCTCCTAATATATTTGTTCTAGCTAAAATTCCAGTACCAGCAATATTGAATGTACAACCAAGTACACCGACATTACTTCCAGTATAAGCGAACAAATTAAGTTCATATAATCCAGTTGACGTGGAATCTATATTAGCATCAACTTTACCATCAGTAAAAGTTAGTTGCGAAGTTTGATCTTCAATAAGTTGGCTAGTTGATTCAAGGGCTAACCCATCAACAACAAACTCTCGCAAGTCTGCAATAGCGGAAGGTGGCACTGTAGCTAATATATCGCAAGCTTTTTCCAGCAACACCAATCGAGTTGATATATCGAAGCCCGCAGCCCCTGGGGGAAGTGGAATAACTTCGATAGCATCAATGCGGTGTAGTGCTCGTTGGTTGCCCAATGCTATACGTGTTTCGGTAAGGTTGTTATCCATTTCAGCACGTAGCTGATTGGAGAACCCTTCCACGAAGATACGAACTGCACTACCAACAACGTGTATTTGATACCAGTAGAAAGTATTGCTGATTAAATTGCCGGGGTTGTAAGTAGCAATCGTCTGAAGGGCCGAGCCATCAAAATACACCAAGTTGATATAACTACTGAACCCAGCTTGATCTGCTTGTATACCATAACAAGTCTTATCGTCAGCCACCCGGAACCAGAAATATATCGGGTTAGCGTTTTGGCTAGTCTGACGGATTCGGACAATAAAGTTTTCACTTGCTGCGTCCCGAGTGTATTGGGTAAAAGGCAAGCCGAATACGTCAGCAGGTAATTTGACTTCGTTGCTCTGGATTTCCAGGGTGCCGCCTGAATGGAATCTAGTCCAGGGAGTACCAGAGAAATTGATTTCGGAATTGTGGCTGGCTAAGGTTGTTCCGTTGGCGTTGGTGAACGTGTCCTTGGTGGAATATATTAGTTGAGTATTGTCACCGGACTGTGAAATACTTAACACCCACACCACCTCATCTGTGTTTGCAGGTGAAGCACCAGCACGTTCAAAAATTACTCCGCTGATCTCACTATTACGGCTAAACGAAAACGATCCCGCTACTCCTGCTGTGAGCGTGACAACATCACTACCCCATGCAGGCGTCTCACTGATGGGGTTTGGCTTAAAGTAGTAGTTTTTACCAGATTCGCCTTGGAAGTATTCAGTCACTGTTGCCATCGGATTTCTCGGTTTTTGGCTTAATTGCTTCCGCAAGGACCTGTAACGCTTGCTCAATCACCACGTAGTCTCTACGTGATGGTTGCACTCCTGGCTCAGTAGCACCGCTAAGAACTTGTAATGCTTGTTCAGGTGTCATGTTATTCATTTGTTTCTTCTTCCTCTTCGTCATCTTTTGGCACCCACGCTTCTTTCAGTGCCGT
>Ga0172363_10001241_pt1 | contig 20475 bp, 16 predicted proteins | sample LakKivs2_kivu2a2_FD_114541 | JGI IMG/M metagenome (GOLD analysis project Ga0172363, IMG submission 114541) | Sediment microbial communities from Lake Kivu, Rwanda - Sediment s2_kivu2a2 | ecosystem: Environmental > Aquatic > Freshwater > Lake > Sediment | place: Rwanda: Western Province, Lake... | reverse complement strand
CAATCTGATCCACCTTGACTTTGCCCACCTTGCTCACGGGCTTGACATTGTCCACAGTATGAGGGCAGGCAATCATCGGCTCCAGGTTAGAAACATCGATTTCAACCAACTGGTCGTATTCAGCATCAGGGTCGGGCGCGAATATGTCAATCTTTCCTTTAACCTTAGCTTCTTCCCTGAGATATCTCAAAGTTTCTTTATCAGGCGGAACAATGCCCGAAGTGGCTCCAGCTTCTACCGACATATTGCAGATGGTGAGCCTGCCTGAAGTTAGCATCTTCCTGATAGCTGGACCATCGTATTCCAGCACCTTGAAACTTGCCCCCTCTGCAGAAATCTTACCAATCAGATAAAGAATAAAATCCTTGGGCAGAACATAGTGCGGAAAAGATCCATGCGCCACAACCTTGATGGTTCGAGGCACTTCCACATTCAGCGCCCTGCCGAGAGCCCAGACTGAAGCCATCTCGGTGGCTCCAATTCCAAAACTGAAGGCACCCAGGGCTCCATGAGAAGTCGTGTGGCTGTCAGTCCCGACCACAACTGTGCCCGGCAGCACATAGCCATTTTCAGGCAGTATCTGGTGGCAGATGCCACCCTCGTCGCCCCTGATGTCGTGAAACTTTTTAATCTTCTGGACAGCAACAAATTCTCTTATTTTTTTCTGATTCGTAGCTGTCTTGGAACTTTCAGCCGGAACCCTATGGTCAAGGATGATAGCAATTTTCTCAGGGTCCCAGACTTCTGACTTTAATCCTGTGTCTTTATAGACTTCCAGAAACTGGTTGATGACCAGAGCCGCATTTTCGTGCGACATGGCCAGGTTGACTCTGGGCTCGACCACCTCGCCGGCTCTAACCTGTTTCTGACCCGTAGCCCGAGCCAGGATTTTTTCTACCATGGTCATACCCATCGACTTTACCTCCTTTCCCAGCTCAGCAGCTGGAAACGAATCAGGACGTTGACGTTATCTGCCATAACTAAAAACCTATCTATATTTAGACTGTAACTTTTCTCTGGGCAAAAACTCATCTTCCAGGGCTCGATAATCCCTGAGTCCGACAAAAGTGGTGTATTCCTCAAAAGGTGTGACCCATTGAGTCTGCCCGGCCAGGAGCCCGGTGGGTGAACTTTTCAAAGCAGTGAAGAAATTCACGAGTGCCTTATGCATAACCATGATTGAAGCTACCGGGATCGATACACGGCCAACACCCATTTTCGCCAGCTCTGGAATTGGAACGAGCTCGGTCTTGACACCAGTAATGGCATCCATCAGGTTGATTGAAAGCGGACCTTTGATTTCTCTAACAGCTCTTTCAATTTCAGCTCTGGATTTAATACCATCGATGAAAGTCAGGTCAGCCCCGGCTTCCAGATACAGATTACATCTGCGGATGGCTTCGTCCAGACCAGCAACAGCAAAAACATCTGTCCTGGCATTGATGATAAAGTCGCGGTCAAGTCTATCCCTGGCCCTGACACAGGCCTTGATTTTTCCGACCATTTCTTCTGCTGGGATAACTTCTTTACCAGCCATGTGGCCGCAGCGTTTGGGAAAGACCTGGTCTTCAATGTTCAATCCGGCCGCACCCATGGTGATAACTCTTTCCGTTACCCAGGCAGCATTGATGGCATTACCGCCACCGGTGTCAACATCAGCCATAACAGGGATGTTTACGGCCTGAACGATGTTCCAGGTGAGGTCGAGGACATCCTTCATCTGAACCAGGCCGACGTCGGGTTTGGCCAGAAGCGAACCGGCCAGACCGAATCCAGAAATCTGAATGGCCTCAAAGCCGCACTTTTCGATAATCCTGGCACTCAGAGCATCATGACAGCCAGGAACGACCACTGCCCGGCGTTCCATGATAGCCTTCCTCAGGATGGTTGTCTTATTCATAAATTTCTCCTCAGGCGTTGTTTTTTGAATAATTATTATAATAATAATCAGATCTGTTTGCCAGAGAAGGAGAACATCCAAAAATAAAATTTGGAAGAAGAGAACGGCCTGAACGATAAACCTGAATAAGCCTTTTCCACCACGGCGCGGCCAAACCCTGTTATTAATTCGTTCAAATTGGATACTATTTTTCGCCCCAAAGAAGAATTCATTTGTCTGAGAAAAACAATCGTGGTATACAGAATTAAAATCTGTCTGGAGATGGCAGTTGGCGGAAAGAAACGGCCTGCCTGAATATCTTATCGGCTGGTTAAGAGTCACTTCACCTCAAGCCAGAAGAGCTCTTCTGGCTTCGTGTTTCGGCTGGATGCTGGATTCCTTCGATGTTATGCTTTACGCCTTGGTCCTGGCTCACTTGATGCGAGATCTTGCGATGTCAAAACCTGTAGCCGGTCTTCTCGGTTCGCTGACGCTTCTGGCCTCAGCTTTTGGCGGAATGATTTTTGGTGTCGTCGCTGACCGCCTGGGTCGAACCGTGGCTCTCAGAGCCAGCATCTTGATTTACTCTGTTTTCACAGGCCTGTGTGGTATTTCTCAGAATGTCTATCAACTTGGCGCTTTCAGAGTTTTTCTTGGCCTCGGCATGGGCGGTGAATGGGCTTCTGGAGCCGCTCTGGTATCTGAATACTTCCCTTCCGAACACCGGGGAAAAGCCCTCGGCTTTATGCAGAGCTTCTGGGCCGTGGGCTATGCGCTGGCCGCACTGGTCGCGGCTATCATACTCCCGCGTTTTGGCTGGAGAGCAGTTTTCTTTGTGGGCATATTGCCGGCGCTTATTGTTTTCTGGATCAGGTCAAACGTGGAGGAACCAGAGCTCTGGAAAAAGACCAGACAAAAAGTGGACTTGCTGGACTCCAGGCAGAACACACCGGTTTCAGTTTCAGATGAAAGTCCAAAAGAGAAACAAAAAACTAAAAAAAATCCCGGGCCGGAAAACAAAACGATTCGGAATCTCTTGCGCGGTCCGCTTCTTAAAGCAACGCTGGCTGTGACTCTGATGAATGCGCTGACCATGTTTGCCTGGTGGGGTTTTAACCTGTGGATTCCAGGTTATTTATCTCTCAGCCAGAATCAGGGCGGAGTCGGGCTCAGCACAAGACATACGTCGTCACTGGTTATTTTTATGCAGTTAGGCATGTGGCTCGGCTACCTCACGTTTGGTTATATCAGCGATTCTTCAGGCCGCAAAAAGAGCTACGTTTTCTACCTGATTTCGGCCAGCCTGCTGGTATTTTTGTACTCAATTGCCCGGAGTCCTCTCCTTCTCTTCTTTCTTGGGCCGATGGTGGCATTTTTTGGGACGGGTTATTTTTCTGGTTTCGGCGCTTTAACGGCCGAGCTCTATCCCACCCGAATCCGAGCTACCCTCCAGGGAATAACTTACAACAGCGGCCGGATAGCCTCAGCCATAGCTCCCCTCGCAGTTGGTTCCCTGGCCCAGGAAAGCGGCTTCCGGACCGCGTTCTGGCTGGTTTCTGCGGCTTTTATTCTGGCCGCTCTGACCTGGTCTTTCATTCCTGAAACAAAAGGTAAAGAGCTGGATTAGCTCCATAATTGTTTTTTTATGATTTTTGCCGCAGGCTATTTCTCCAGTGTTTATTGATTTAATCCCGACTCATTTCTAAGGTAAAATCCACCTCGAATAATTTTTTCATCTTCCTTGAGGCTCAGAATTGAGCCACAAACCACTTTACATTTCAATCTATTCTGTATTTTTTCAGCAGGCTTTCCGGGACCTGGCCGTTTTCAGTCCACTGCTGATGGCTGTAATAGGCATCCAGGATAGAATTGTAGAAAACAGGGTCTATCGCTTTTCCGGCTTGAGGTCCAACTTTTAGAGGTTGTGTAAACTTTGGCGGTATGAAAGCATCATAGTCGCGCTTTCTTCCCTGGCGGTTGTTTACAAAGCGTTCAAGGGCATAAATCCTGCGTCCACACTCTTTAAGACTTTCAGCTGTATATTCAAGTCCGGTCAGAGCCCGGTACATTTCAAGAAAGACTGGAGAGGTAAAGTCTTCGGTAAAAAAGTCGCACAGCCCTAAGGAATCGGTCAGGGCCTTGCCTGCCTGGCTCCCGGCCACATAAGCGGCCAGGTTTTCTGCTCCGGCCAGCCCGCTTTCTTCCGCCTGAATAGTCCAGGCATAGGTGTGGTCTCCGCGGCCACGGTTAGAGGTGCCGTAGGCAGTAAACATACCCGGAAAAACTTTTGGTTCTATTCCTGCATAGCCAAGGCCAGCATAAGCTGCGGTCAGGCAGCGCACAGCTTCTTCAGGGTCAATTCCCGAAAGAGTATTAATCAATTCAGCTATCAGAACGTCAGTTGGCTGAGCCAGCAATCGTCCAAGGTCACTTCTGAGGTAAGTTATATCTTCCAGGGCTCGAATCATGCTCCTGGTATCGCCAAAAACCGGCGCGCTTTTATACTTCAATAAGCCTTTTTCATTCAGTTCCATGGCTCCAGCCATCACGCTGCCGAAGGTCATGGTGTCAATGCCGAATTCATTGCAGAGATGGTTCAGGTAGAAAATCCCGTCGCGCTCCGTCAGGCAGCAATTTATCCACAGGGCGATAGTTTCAAATTCAGGTCGTATGCCCTCGTGAGCATACACACCACTCCAGACAGAAGCCGACCGGGTGCACAGAATGTGGCGACAACGATTACAGACTTTATGCTTGCCAGCAATCTCAAGAAAAGCTCTGGTCGAAACCCGCTCATAAAGCTCAGGGTCAAAATATCCTTCGTCAAAGTTGTGCCAGGGCAAATAACCACCTTTTTTGCCCAGATAACGGCCGTTAAAGGCCCTGTCCAGCCACCAGGTCGTCCCGGTTTCAGGACGGAACGAGGCTGTCCAGCCCGGCTCGTTGACATGGACGTGAACCGATTCGTCAATCTGTTTAGCTGTTTCCAGGAATTTCTCCCGGTCACGAAAAGCAGGAAGCTGGCGACCATACGCAGTGATGGCTACCAGGTTCTTAGAGCCAAAGACTGCTCCCGCCCCGCCCCGGCCAAAGTTGCGGTGATAATCAGCCGTAAGACAGGCAAAGGCAATCCGGTTCCAGCCTGCCGGTCCAGCGCAAACGGAAGCGGAGCCGGGGTGTTTTCTGGTTAAGAAATCAGTAACTTCTGAAGCTCGGCGTAAAACTTTTTTTCCGTTTCGCTCTTCAAACAAGTCCGGCTCGGCTTCCATAATTTCAACCTTTCCTTCCTTGACCAGTATCCTCACCGGTTTATCAGCCTGACCGTCGATCACCAGCTGATCCACGCCAGCCCGCTTAAGCATATTCGGAAAAACGCCGCCACAACTGCAATGAGTCAGAAGCCCAAAAATCTCTGGCCGGTTTTCTAACCAAGCTTGCCTTACAGGAGAATAAGTCATTGTGCTGATAAAAGAACAGGAACCCCTTCCGGCAGTTGGAATCGCAGTATCATTCAAAGACGAATTGCCTATGATGATTCTGTTAGCCGGTGACAGCGGGTCCTCGAGCCAACCTGTCTTTTTCAAATGGTCATAAATCAGGTAAACCTGAACCCCCCGACCTCCTATATACAGGCGGCAGACTTCAGGGTCAGCTTCGTTAAGGTCAACTTTTCTTGAGCTAAGGTCAACAAACGCCCACTTTCCGGTGTACCCAAAAAAAGACATTTTATCAATCATTATTTCTCCTGAATCGAAGTTATTTCTAACGGGTATTGAGATTATAAAAAACTCAAACAAAGTGTGCAAACGATTTAATCACGACTGATGATTCTAACCGGGCCTGAACCACTTTAAAAATTTTCCTGGCCAGACTGGACCTGGCTGGTTATTAATTCAGCGATTGATGCCCGAACTAAGGATGTTACTTATTATCGTGGCGATCCTTGACCGTGTAAATGACTGACCGCGGGAGGAACATTATCTTAATGTCTTTCATCACCTGGCCAGGCTTCAGCTCAATTTTCATCGGCAACGCAGTCAACACTTTAGCCCCTTTGGGCAGAGTCTCTTCATCGACCATCAGCTCATAAGAACCAGGCAATATGTTTTCAAAAACAAAATTGCCTTTTTCATCGCTATAAGTATTCAGCTCCTCTGTCCTCATCTTTTCCAAAGTCTGGCTCAATCCTTCCTCAGATAAAGGCTTTAAGATAATAAGAACATCCTTCTGAGGCTGGTCTTCCTCATCAAGAACACTATTCTTGTTTGAATCCTGAAATACCTTGCCATAAAGGTTTGCTGCTTCGATTAAAACAAATTCCACCCTGGAAGTTTTTCTTCTTTCAACCACCACCGTCTGTCTCTCAGGAGCCATGAGATAATAGTTGGCGGGTATGTGCCTGAAATCAACGCTTACGGAATGCAATCCTTCAGGCACACGGGAAAAAGTAAATTTACCGCCGGCATCTGAAGCTACTGAGCTTCCATCCTCAAGCTGCAAATTGACATCTTTGAGGCCTCGCTCCCCCGCATCCAGAATTCCGTTCAAATTATCGTCCAGGAAAATCAGTCCCTGGATTTTGCCGGCTCCAGTCAGGACCGGTCCATAAGCTCGGCCCTGAAAACCGAGGGCTTCGCCCCAGTTGAACCGTTTATCAACTTTTAGAGTCAACCAGTAGTTGGCCGGTTGCTCAGATTCCAGAGGCCAGCTGGCTCGAAAATCCAGCCTAACTTTAATCATCCAGGGCAATTGCCTGCCAAGACCGAGAAAAAGTTCCAGTCTCTTTGCTGCCCATTCTGTATAATATCCTGACCTGAAATCCGAATAGCAAAGTTCTCCATAAAAATCAGCCCCAAAAAATGCCGGAGAATAATTAGATAGCCTGAGCCTGTTCTGAGATGAAACCTGATTTTGAAGGTAATCATAATAGCGCGAGTTCTCAGCCTCTACCTGCAAGTAGGCATTTTTCATATAGTTATATCGGAAGCCAAGATAAAATGAAGGATAAGTAAAATCTCGCCCGTCATTGACCCGGTCGTCATAATACTGGAATCTGACTCTAAGATAAGGATAGAGTTTCCCCACGTACTTAGACAATTGAAGATAAAAGCCCGGGCTAAGGAAATGCCGGTAATTTTCATCCTGTCTTCTCGACTCAGCCGTGCTGAAATCCAAGCGAAAAGTCAAATCAGGCCAGGGAGGAGAAATGAGAGAAAAGCCTGTAAAGAATCTCCAGAAATCAATGGTGTTGAGCTCCGGTTGTCTATCAACGTTATCATGATAATAATCAGCTGAACCGAAAAGAGAAAGCGTTCGCTTGGGTTGATAACGCCAGGACAGGAACAGACCTTCCTGGTCACGGCCGTAGGCAAACTCGCTACTCAGGTTTTTAAAATCAGCATCCACCCGACGGTAGTTTATCTCTGCCGACCACCGGTTGCGAGTTATAAAAGGGCCAAAACGAATCGAATAGCCCGGTGTTCTGGTCAGCTCATTTTCTCCAGCTGAAAAACTGGCTAAGCTTTCAGTAACCAGCCTGAAGCTCCCGTTTACTCTCAGTTCTGATTCCACGAGCAAAATATCGTTGGTTCTGGTCAGAACCTCGCCCGCCCAGCTCGTTTCGTTTTCCGTGTGCAGTAAGCCGAAGCCAAAATAATATCTGCTCGTCGGCTCGAAGCGCCCCAGAAAACCTGTGGCAGTTTGCTCGGTGAGACTGTAGGCTGTTCCCAGAAGCCCGCTCAGCCTGGCCACCCGGCCTGTAAAAAAATCCAAACCAAAGCTCTTATACTGGAAGCCGGCAGTCACTCCGCGTAAATAATTATAGGCAGGAAAATAGTTGGTGAAGCGATAGCCGAGATTGGTAAACTGAAAATCACGATCCCCAAGCCTCACGCTAAGGCTTAGATTCCCGGCTTTAAAACCCTGCCAGGAAAAATACCAGTGAGCAGCGTCAAACTCTCCTCCGGTCAAACGGCCATCAAACCAGCCGGAAAAGCTCCCGTAGTTCACGGTGTTCTGATAAAGGTCTAAATGGAAGATGTTTTCATATTGATTGACATATGATGGACCGGTCAAAGAATAGACCCGGCTGCGATTCCAGTAAGAAAAATTGAGATAGCCCTGGTCAGCGAAAAGCTGGGCCGGGCAAAAAGAGAATAGAATCAGGAAGACAATTGATAAAAACAGGAAAGATTTTATCAGTTCAATATAGAAAGGCGGACCTCTCCGGAGCCTCCTCTTATCATCCTTCCTTTTTTCCATCTCATAAATCAGCCTGACTAAATCAAAGAAGCAGTAAAGGTAATAACCTGGGTATATTCACCCGCAGCATAATCCCACGAGTTTTGAAAATACAGAGTCAGCTCCCCTTGCTCATCTCCCCTTCCATTGGCTAACAAGGTATTCTGACCGGCAGCCAGAACCCCGTCATTAAAAGGGGGTTTGGGAGTTGCCACCCAGGAAACCTTAGCTATGGAAATAATAGCACCCTCAGTGCTTATCAGATTACCTTCGGCCGTGATAAAAAGATTCCAGCGGCGATTTGGTGGCCAGGTTGTTATCTCAATTCTAACAGGAGTGTTAGCCTCAATCACCTGTTGATCATCGGGGTCAGCTGCGGGAAAATTAACAGCCGACGGGAAAATTCTCAGACTTACTGTCCACTGTTGAGGCTCCAGCGCCTCTCTATAAAGGCAATCTGCCCGGCTTGAAATTATCAAGAGACAAGAGATAGCAATTATTTTAACTATGCTGCTCAATTTGGACCCTTTTTCAGGTCCACACATATCTCAAACTCCTTCAATCAGGATGGTCACCGTAGCCTGGTAGGTGCCAGGAGCAAAATTGGGGTCCTCAGCAAAAAAGAAATTCAAAGTTCCCCGCAGAGTCCCGGAGCCAAGGCGCTTAGCAACCAGGGCTGGAGCCGATTTACTTAGCTGGCCGGAATAGAAACCACTGCCGCTGGCTTGCCAGCTTATGGTTTCAATCGGAATGGTATAGCCGGTCGAACTATCAGTCAGGTCGTAGGAAGCCAGCAGCCAGATATTAACTGTAGAATTATAATTAGAGGTCATCTTGACTGTGAGTTCAAAAGAACCTTCACTGGCTGGAATTCTCTGTGGCCCGCGGGTCTGAGAGGCCACGGTAAAAGAAATAAAACCAGTATTAATCTCTATCCTGGTGCGCTTTTCCACCTTAGCGGTCAAAGACACAGTAGCTGTGTTCTGCGCAAGAACGGGTTTCGTTAAGAGAAGGAAGTTAAATAAACATAGAAATATAACCATAATTTTATAAGACTTTCCCATAGATAGATTCTTCCATCTGCTACTGATCAGCCATTTCATTTTTTTATCTTTTTCCCATTGCTTTTTAATTCACTATTATTTCTTTCTCCAGACCGAGCAGCTCATCCCGGCCGATGTCGAGTCTCACTTCTACCTTATAGTTTCCAGCAGTTAATTTTTCTTTTAGCGGGATGAAGACATAACGCTCGGCTTTTGGCAGAACCACTTCATCAGGAAAGTCGAGCTTTAAAATCTTCTTTCCTTCTGTAGATTTGACGGTAGTCTCTCCTTTTAGCCTGAAATGAGTTCTGCCTGAATTTCCGACCCTAAGTTTGATCAACTGAGAATCACCGCGCTCCTCAAGAACAAGGTCCTCCAGACTGCCTTCTGGCTGGACTTTGCCAAGAACGACATAGACCGCGGCTGCAATTTTCCCGGTGATAGCCACCTGACCTCGCGCACCTGCTTCCGGTGCCTCGGGGACACTTTCGAAAGAAACAGCCGCATGATATCCGCCAGCTTCTGTTGCTTCCGGGACAGAGACTGTGAATCGAACGGTTTTCATTTCACCTGGCTGCAGCCTGAAGTCAGAAGGATTAACTTTTATCCACTCTCTGCAGGAAAAACTCACCTCTCTATTGCCAATAAAAGCAGGAGCGCCATCTTCCTTCATAAACCAGTTTTCAGCGTAAACTTTAAGCCTTATCGGTCTGGCTGAATTATTGCGGACATAAAAAACATCGGTCACCTGGCTTCCAGGCTTGGCTTTCAGCTCAACCCTGATGGGCGAGACTCCAAAATAAATCTGAGCTGCGAGGTCTGAGAAAAGAAACAAACCGATAAATAAGGATTGGAATAGTATAAAAAGTATTCTTACTTGATGTCTTCTCATGTTTCCTCCTGGTATCAGTTCTGTGGCCACTCTTTTTAAAATTCTACGTGAATCGTTCAGCCCGGTCAAATAAAAAAGGGAGAGGAAGCCTTTCCTCTCCCTTTGATTTCAAGTAATGCCAGGTTCAAACCTTTGACAGAGTATACGTGGCTATCAAGCTATAGGTCCCAGGTGCTTGAGTCAGATAATCACGAAGGAAGCTGAAGCTCATTGTCCCTTCATGCCAGTGAAAGGCCGCCCCAGACCACGAGCCGACCGTAACAGGCGTGCCGGCTTGAAGAGAGCCAGCTTGATACCCAGCACCTGTAACTGTCCAGGAGACAGTGCTTGCAGGAATGGTGGCATCAAAATCGGTTTGTGCTGTAACTGTAAGAGTGAGTGAGGAAGAAGGAATAAGTATGGCAAAAGCTCTGACATCTACTGGATTCTCGTTAGCTGGAATCTGAACAGATGGCGGGTTTTGCTGGATGGCTGGAGCCACATCAGTAAAGGTAATCGTATTCTGGCCGATATAGAGGTCATACCATTCAGCCAGAGTCACCACAAAATTAAGATCCCTTGAAGCCTGAGCCAGAGCAGGAACCATGCTTACTGCCATGAAGAGAACCGCGGCTATTGCCAATGCCTTAATTGTTTTCATTCTCATCTTAGGATACCTCCCTGTAAAGTTAAGTATTATATTATGCGGGAAATATGCCAAGTCAAGGAGAATTTTGGCGAATTTATATCTTATTGATAATAAATAAAATAAAATTTTCAATTTTCAGGTAGCTGCACCGACTAAATAGAAAAAGGACATTTTTTGCCCAATGGCAGTCCTTTTTTGGCACTTATACGTTTGCGATTTTTTGATTTATCCCCCTCAGAACGAATAGAGAGTAAACATTCCTTTATATCTATTATAGCTGTGATTCGATTCTCCCCCCGATTCATAAAAAATAATCCTTCCCCTTCTTGTTCCTGACCCCTGCCAGATACCGAAAACAGTCTCCTGATTTAATCTCACCTGTCCCTTTCCCCTGATTTCTCCCTGGCCAACCCATTCTATTTGGCTTTCCTCAAGAGCATTTTCTACATTCGCCAGCACTGTGCCTCTTAAAACCACAGTTTTTTCTCTTTCAACTGAAATCATGGCCCTGATTTCAACCGGCCTGCCAGATATAATTTCAGCTATGAGCGATGTATTATCATTTCCCCTGGCAGCCATTTTTTGAGCACCAGAATCTATTTCCAGGATAAGCCATTCTTTTATTTCAAGTGAAAAACCGCTCGCTAAGGTAGCATCGGCCCTGAGCCACAAAAAAGAAGAGAAAACCAAAAGAAGACCGCTCGCTACTACCTTTACCACGTTTCTCAGGTTCTCTATGTTCATCGTTCAATTTGTCCTTTCAATTCCCGTCGCTCATTTTTGCCAGGAATATCTTAGCAAAACGCGTGCCAATCAGTCGGCCCTTTATCTAATAGATTATGAATAAAATAGAAAAATATAGAGATTGACTTTGTGTCCGCATTCGTTATGCAGGCCTCAATCAAAACGAACCTTATTTGCTCAAAATAAGTGACTTAAGTCTGGATGAACCTCGAGTGTTCGGAATTGTTACAATTTTTATAAGCCCGGCCTCTCAACATCTTAAAAAATTTCCCAGCAGTGCGAAACATTTCGATCCGTTAAGTCTGGCAACAACGACCTTATCCCTGCATCACCTTACGAAAATTTTTTTCTGTCAAGAGAAATGGCCGGCCCCAATAGACCCTGATGCTTAAATCCAGGAACCGATCGAATAGACTAAAACGATTTATTAGCCCTTAATCTGGAATCTCTTGAGCTTCCTATAAAGAGCTGGACGGGTAAGGCCGAGCATGTTGGCCGCTTTCTGTTTGTTAAAACCTGCTGCCTTTAGCACTTCAATCAGGTGCCTTTTTTCGAGTTCGGCCAGCTTCAGGTGAGCATAGGGATAGGGTTTCTCCTCAACTATTTCCGCCTGAGCAGCTTTTATCAGGGCTTCAGGAAGATGATAAACATCTATGAAGTTCTCAACCGTAAGCATCACACCCCTCTCAATGACTTTTTCCAGCTCCCTGATATTCCCGGGCCAATCATAATCGGCGAAGATTTTCTTAACGCGGTTGGACAGCCCCCGGACTTCCCTGCCAAATTTCAGGTTGTATCGGTCGAGAAAATGAAGGCACAGCAGGGGAATATCTTCCTTCCGCTTTCTCAGCGGGGGCAGGTTAATCTCAGACACGTTTATGCGATGGAAAAGGTCTTCTCTGAATCTGCCTTTCTTAACTTCTTCTCTCAGGTCACGGTTGGTGGCGCAGATGACCCGAACATCTACTTTGACCTGACGGTTGGTTCCCAGAGGCTTAAAAGTCCCTTCGGATAGGAATCGTAAAACCTTGGCCTGGCTGCTCAAGGGCATTTCGCTGATCTCGTCAAAAAAGATTGTCCCGCTGTCAGCTTCTTTTAAAAGACCGCTCCTGCTCCGGTCAGCTCCGGTGAAGGCTCCGCGTTCATAGCCAAAAACTTCTGATTCAAAGAGCGATTCCGGCAAGGCGGTGCAATCTACTACAACGAAAGCCGATCTCCTTCTCGGGCTGAGATTATGAACAGCCCTGGCAGCCAGCTCTTTTCCGGTTCCCGTTTCTCCTGTAATTAAAACAGTAATCTGATGCTTGGCCAGGCGTTCGATTAGAGAAAAAATCTCAAGCATTCTGGCATTACGACTGACCATACTCTCGAATGAGTATTTGCTGGCCAGTTCTTTCTCTAACTGGAAAGTTTCCTGCCGGATCGATATCTTTTCTTCCAGCCTTTTCAAGCTCTCAGTTAAAGATTCGGAATCAAGAGGCAGGCTAAAATAATCACGTGCTCCGGCGCCGATGATTTTGGCCACTCCGGACGTGTTTTCTGGTCTGCCCAGTATTATCACTTCAAGCAACGGGTCATATTCTTTTATTTTCCTCAGAAGGCCAGATGCCTGGGACATAGTTCCTTCTCTTTCCAAAATCAAAACTCTCGGCTTTTCTTTATGTATGGCGGAAATAAAATCCTCTTCTGGGGAAACCCGGGAAAGCTCATAGTTTGAGAAAGGTAAAGTTTTCTGAATTTCTCTTAACGTAGCTTCTTCTGATGAGACTATCAGTATCTTTAGCATTGACCGTCATTACCAAGGCGATTTAATAATGATTATAATTGATTATATAGATTCATAAAAGCACTTTGTTTCTTGCTTAAAGCTCTGGACGGTGCCACCAGTAATAAAGCATAACTTTGATGGCTTCTCTGATTTCCCGGCTCGAAATCTTGGACTTCCCTTCCTGGCGGTTGATAAAGGTAATAGGAACTTCGACCACCGGAGCCCCGCTTTTTTGAAAAAAATAAAGAAATTCTGGAAGAGCCGAATAACCTCTGGCTATCAATTCATCCATGGGCACTTTTTTAAGATACTCAGACCGGTAAGCCCTGAAGCCGCTGGTGCAGTCTCTGGTCTTAAGGCCCATAAGAAGCCTGGCCATGAAATTTGCTACCCGGCTATTGATTTTCCTCTTTAACGGCCAGTTTTCAATTTTCCCTCCAGAAACATATCGCGACCCTATGACCAATCCAGCTTCTGATAACTTTCCTATCATCAGGGGTATGATTTCAACTGGATGGGAAAAATCAGCGTCCACGGTTACCACCCGCTCATAGCGTTTTTCCAGAGCCAGTTTAAACCCATCATGGTAAGCTGTCCCCAGGCCGAGCTTTCCCGGACGGTGGAGGACATGAACCCGGTGCGGGTTTTTCTCACTTAAAAGCTCAGCCAGTCTGCCAGTGCCATCTGGAGAATTATCATCAACAACCAGCACATCAATTTCTTCCCCGGTAGCCAGAAGCTTCTCAACCAGATTAGTAATGTTTTGAGCCTCGTTATAGGTTGCAATGATAACCAGATACCGGCTATTCATACGACAATTCTATCAGAAATATCGCCTGCGGGTAAAAGCCCTTTCCTTTAAGAATAGCTTAAGCTATACTTGTTTTCCGGCCCGGAATCCAATTAAATTATCTGGAGGAAAGAATGTCTGAGAGGCGCTCTGAAATGGTTCTCAACCTCTTTAAAGAAAGCAATGCCCTGCTTAAAGGACATTTCAAGTTGACTTCAGGCAAGCATTCAGAATGGTATTTTGAAAAAATCAAGCTGATCGAAAAACCCGTGGTGCTTGAAAAAATCATTGACCTTCTGATAAAAGATATAAAGAAGGATCAGCTTGACTTCGACTATGTCGTCTCCCCGGCTTACGGTGGTATAGCCATAGGTTTTCTTGTTGCTCTCAAGCTCGGCAAATCTTTTGCCTTCACCCGGAGAACCGATGAAAAGATGACCATCAGGTCTGGCTTTTCCGGCCTGGAAAAATCCAATGCCATAATCGTAGAAGATATCCTGACCACCGGAGGGTCGGTACAGGAAGTACTGGAATGCCTGAAACAAAAAGAGGTTGAAGTCAAAGGGATTTACTGCCTCGTTGACCGGAGCGGCGGCGAAGTTTTGATCCACGGTCAGCCAGTAAGAAGCTTGCTGTCTTTAAAGATAGAAGCCTTTGAACCCGAAGCCTGTCCGCTCTGCCAGCAGGGTTTACCTCTGGTCAAGCCTGGCGCTTCGGACAAGAAATGAAGGTAATTCTGGCTTCTGAATCCCGAAGAAGAATAAGTTTACTCAAAAGAGTTTTTAAATCTTTTTCTATCATTCCGAGCGGCCTGGACGAAAACCAGTACCAGGACAAAGATCCGGTCCGTTTTGCCCTTAAGGCGGCTGAAGCGAAAGCCAGAGAAGTCGGTGAAGCTTACCCTGAAGCCCTGGTGATCGCTGCTGATACCGTAGTCGTCGCAGGCGGCCAGATTCTGGGTAAACCAAGAGACCAAGATGAAGCCAGGCAGATGCTCCAGACATTATCCGGCCAGAGACATAGCGTCACAACAGCAGTTGCTATATTTCAGAAAGCCCGGGGCAAATTACTGAGCGATTTTGAAACCAGTCTGGTCACATTCAAGAGGCTTTCTCCTGAGGATATAGAGACTTATCTTGACCTTAACACCTACGGAGATAAGGCTGGCTCTTATGCCATTCAGGAGGTCAAGGATAAGTTTCTCGAAAAACTCGAAGGCGATTATTACAACGTCGTTGGCCTGCCGCTCAAAAAACTGCGCCAGCTTGTTCATAGATTCCTGGAGCAGAAGCTTGAAGTGGAAATATCTTCTCTTCTTTTACCTGACGGCGTGGGTGTGGCTCAATCAGAGGGCCGGACCTTTTTCGTCGCAGGAACTTATCCTGGCGACCGGGTGCAGATTGCCTTTGAACAATCTGCCCGAAAAAATATAAAAGCCAGGTTGATTTCCATAATCACTCCGTCACCTTCCAGACGGCCTGCGCCGTGTCAGCATTTTGGCCTGTGCGGTGGCTGCAGTCTCCAGGATTTAGACTACAAGGAGCAGCTTCAGCAGAAAAAGGAATATCTGCTCCGGGTTCTTAGAGAATATTTCCCATCTAATTATCGTTACCTTGAGTCAGAAGAAATTTTGCCTTCTCCTGATCAATACTTCTACCGCAACAAGATGGAGTTCTCTTTTGGAGAAGCCGGCGGAAAAGCATTTCCGGGACTAAAGAAAAAAATTCACAACAGGGAGCATAAAAGAGATAAAAAAGTTGTCCATCTTGAAAAGTGCCATATTTCGACACCGCTGACCGAAAAGATTTTCCCAGTCTTTTCTGAGTTTGTGGACAAGTCCGGTTTGCCTGTTTTTAGCCTTCAAAACAAGCATGGCTTTTTCCGGCATTTAGTCATCCGCGAAGGAAAAAAGACGGGCGATTTGATGCTTCTCCTGGTAACCACCAGCCAGGCCAAAATTAATCTGGATGATTTAACCCAGAACCTCGTTAAACTTGTTCCTGGCCTGAAAAGCTTCTGGTGGGTAGAAAATGACCGCATCTCAGATGTAGTAGCGTTTGAAAAGGCTCATCTTGTTTATGGCCAGCAAGCCATAGAGGAGAGCCTCCTCGGCTTTCGGTTCAGAATCTATCCAGCTTCATTCTTCCAGACCAATCCCGCAGCAGCGGAACTGGTTTATTCCAGGATTGTGGAAGAGGCCCGTAAACTCCGGACTCAGTCAGCTCTCGGACTTTACTGCGGTTCAGGAGCCATTGAAATCTGCCTGTCCGCAGTGGCCGGAGAAGTGCTGGGCGTTGATTGGGATGGAGAGAATATCAAGGCGGCTGAAGAAAACACCCGGATTAACAACCTCAAGAATGTCAGGTTCTGGGAAAGCTCGGTAGAAGCAGTGCTTCCAGAAATCTACCGTGGAGCCTTTGACCTTCTGATTATTGACCCGCCGCGGGCTGGAGCGAGTATGAAAGGACTGAAACAAATCGCTTCCCTGAGGATTCAAAACGTCTTTTATGTTTCCTGTAACCCGGTTACTTTAGCTCGAGACCTGCAGGTACTGATTGATAGCGGCTACCAGATAACTCACCTCTGCCCCATAGACTTCTTCCCTCACACCGCGCATCTTGAAATAATTGCTTTCCTCAGCCGATAGCCAGAAATGCCTTTTTACGGGTCAGAAGACTCTTAGCTTTAAGCCAGATCTATTTTGTCTGCGTGGTTAGGAAAATCGGCAGAGTCATCTGTTTTACCTGGTCCATCAGTTCTTCTATTTCATCAATGTGTTTATCTTCGTCCTGCAGAATTTTTTCCAGAACTTCCCTGGTAGCAAAATCTCCAACTTCACCGGCTAACTTAATAGCGGCATTGTAAGCTTTGATGGCGTCAAATTCAGCCTTGCGGTCAAATTCCAGCATCTTCGGGACTTCATCGCCGATAAAGATTTTCTTCAGCTCTGAGACCACCGGGATTCCTTCCAGAAACAGTATCCGGCCTATGAGTGATTCAGCATGCTTCATTTCCTGAATTGCTCTTTTCTCGATAGTCTCATGAAGCTTTCCGTATCCCCAGCTGTCACACATTTCAGAATGGACCATGTATTGATTGATGGCCGTCAGTTCATCGGCCAGCAAAGAATTCAGGGTCTCGATCAGTTTTGGGTCGCCTTTCATCATAGCCTCCTTAAAAATTTAGTGTTTATCATTTTACCCTATAATCAGAACGGTGTAAACGATTAGCTTTTAGCTCATCTTTCTTATAAAATTGACTGAGGTCGATGATAAAAGCCATACCAGAAGATTTTATCGTTGAAGAAATCGCCACTCTGCCTCTTGAGAATAAAGGAGAATTCAGAGTCTATACTCTGACCAAAAAAAACTGGACCACGCCAGACCTGGTCCGTTTTCTGGCCAGACTGCTGTCAATATCTCCCAGGGCCATTGCTTATGGCGGGAAAAAAGACAAGCATGGGATAACGAGCCAGTACATTACTATCCGCAGCCAGCGAGATTTCAGCCTTAAGGAAAAGAATTTTTCCCTGAAAGCTCTCGGTTTTATGAAGAAACCGATGAGCCCGGCTCTTATCCAGGGAAATCGCTTCCGTATTACGATACGCAGTTTGAAATCGCCCGAAATGGCTCTCCAAAATCTGGAAGAGGTTGGGCTCTACGGATTTCCCAATTTCTTCGACGACCAGCGATTCCGCGGAACTGACCGCAACCTGGGTTTTTTCGCGGAGAAAGTCCTGCGGACCCATTACAACGGCGCTCTCCAGATTTTTCTTCAGTCGCAGAATATCAGTTCATCGGATAAAAAAAACAAAAAAAGAGTGGCTGAAATAATCTCCAGCTGGAGAAACTGGGAAAAGTGCCTGGAGCTGGCTCGGGGTTTAACAGAAAAGAGGATATTCCGCACTCTTCTTCTCCGGCCTGACGATTTTCTGGCTGCTCTGGAAACGATACCAAGGGAAGAGATTGCTATGGCTTATGCCGCTTTTGGCTCATTTCTCTGGAACGAGCTTCTGCGACGGCTCCTGCGAGAAAAAATCAAAGACCTTAAAGAGGTTCAGGCCGAATCCGGAATTTTTCTCTTCTGGAAAAGGTTGGATGACAAAACCCTTAATTACTTTGAGAATTTGAAATTACCAACTCCGGCAGCCAGGATGCAATTTCCGGATGACTTGACGCGCGAGCTTTATCTGAGACTGCTTGAAGAAAACAACCTGAAATTCAGCACTTTCCGGACCAGAGCTCTGAGCCGGGTTTTTTTCCGTTCCTTCCAGAGAAAGGTCTTGCTGTATCCTGAAAATCTGGAAAGTATCGAGACAAAAGAAGATGAACTCCACAGCGGGAAGAAAGCCCTGGTTCTAACCTTTTCTCTCCCCCGAGGCGCTTTTGCCACCATGCTGGTTAAAAGAATTCTTCTGGATGAATAATTTTTTTGCCACTGACTGAAGAAGTGCTCGAAACTCAAGCCAGAAATCATTTGATTCGTGCCTGCGAATAAGATAAAAATTAATCGGAGGACAAGAGCAATAGAATGAAAACGGCGGCCATCATCCTGGCAGGGGGCCGGGGAATCAGGCTTGGGTTCGCTTCGCCCAAGCAATTTGTCTCGCTCGGAAACCGCCCCCTCATAGATTATTCAGTGGAGAAATTCGTAGCCCTTAAAGTTGAAAATATTGTTGCTGTGCTCGTCGATGATTATCAGAAATACTACAGGCTGCATCCCGCCATTTCTGGTGTGGCCCGGGCTGGAAAGATTCGACAGGAATCAGTCTTTAACGGATTAAAAGCTTGCCCTGAAAACACTGAAATCGTTTTTATCCACGATGCTGCCCGGCCCTTTTTTCCGTTAAGAAATATTGAAGAAGGAATCAGGCTCCTTATAAAAAACGAGTTTGATGGTCTGGCGCCTGCAGTTCCCTCGACCGATACGCTGGTTGAAACACAAGGCCGGCAGGTAATTTCATTTCCGGACCGCCAGAAAATATACCGCACCCAGACCCCACAAATTTTTTATTACTCCAGGATTTTCAAGGCCTATGAAAGCCTTAAAGACCGCACTTTTACCGACGACCTGTCAGTGGCCCACCGGGCTGGAATGCGGTGCGGACTGATCGAAGGCAGTCAGATGAACTTAAAAATTACTACGGAATTAGACTGGCACTTAGCAGAGGAGCTGCTAAGCTCCGGTGGGCTGGAGTTTATCTGAAGCCCTTTTCTTGAACTGTCGTCTGGAATAACTGGCAAAATAAGCCGCCTCCAGAAAAGCACCAAAAGCCACCACGACCATGGTCCACCTGGCCAGACCAAGAGCAATCAGGACAAAAGCTGCTGTGGCAAAAAAATCGCGACGATAGACAAAAGCTATTTTGCTTGCCAGCCGGTCAAACCAGCTTTGAAAATCCGGGTCTTTGATACTGGCCTCGACTTCTTTGACCACAGCTACTATGTTCCGTCCAATACCAGTTTTTCTGGAATAATTAATGAGTTGAAAGTAGAAGGCCAGCATCGAGGCAAAAGCAAATATTCCAAGATAAAGCCAGAGCCTGCTACCTGTTGTCCGGTAAAGTCCTACAGGCAGAGCGGCAAAGAAAGAAACAAAGGTCACGGCATCGGCAGTAACATCCAGAGCTCCGCCTGATTTCGTCACCCGATAGGTCAGCCTGGCATTTTCACCGTCACAGCCATCGATGATTGAAGCCAGCTCAAAAAGAAGAGCACCGGATAACATCAATTCTTTCCCATAGCCGATAAAGAAAACGCTTAAAAGTCCAACAGCAAAAGTAAAAATGCTCATCATAATCGGAGTTATGTTCAGCTTTAAAAGATATCTCGTCAGGAAAAGCGAAATCCGTCGGTTAATCACCCGGGCAATAAAGCCGTCTGTAGGTTTTCTTCCGGTTTGCAGCAACAGTTTCTCTGCCCGTTTCAGTCCTTTTTTATCCTGAACTTTCAGACAGAATCTGCTCTGAACCCGTAATGTCCTGAGCCTTTCAGGTTTTTCTTGAATCGATTTTATTAACAAGTCCAACCCGCTGCCGGTAGAACCAAACATCACCGGCAGGAAATCCAGGAGGGCACTCCTTTTTATGAGCGCCATTCCAGAACATAACTTTGACCGGGCATCGCCCTGTAGATTTTCAATCAGGACGATCTCTTTCGTTTCTTGATTGACTTCATTCACCAGGCAGGGCAAAAGCTCCGGGTCAAGCGCGAAGTCATCTTCTATGATCAGAAAATACTCGTCCTCTGCTGACTGACCAAACCTCTGGCCGGCATCTTCAGGTGAAACGGTTTTGAACCTGATTTCTCTATCAAGAATCCTCCTGTCGGAAGACAGCACAAGAATTGTTTTCTGAGTCCAGCTTGCGTTTTTATGGCAAAGCCAGAACTCTTCAATTCCTGCCTGATGGGCGTTAAGAATGATTCTTTTAAGGAGAGTAAGACCAAGGAGCTTTCTGGAGCTTCCTCCATTCAGAAGAACAAGTGCTTTTG
>Ga0172363_10001240_pt1 | contig 20477 bp, 22 predicted proteins | sample LakKivs2_kivu2a2_FD_114541 | JGI IMG/M metagenome (GOLD analysis project Ga0172363, IMG submission 114541) | Sediment microbial communities from Lake Kivu, Rwanda - Sediment s2_kivu2a2 | ecosystem: Environmental > Aquatic > Freshwater > Lake > Sediment | place: Rwanda: Western Province, Lake... | reverse complement strand
AGGGCCGGGCCGATGCCGTCGGTGCTGTCGTGGTCCGTGATGGCGATGCAGGCGAGATCCGCCTCCAGCGCCGCGGCCACGACGCGTTCGGGCGCAAAGGTGCCGTCCGAAAAATGCGTGTGGATATGCAGGTCAGCTGTCAATTTACCCTCACCCACCTTCCCGCCGAAGGTCCCGTGACGCCTCTCTTATCGCGGCACGGGATAAATTGTCCCTGAGCCTACCCCGCTGCACTCGCCATCCCTGGGGTTCTCAGGCGAAGGGACAGGTTTCCGTTCCTTAACAAAAAAAACGGGTCAGCGCGTCTTGTGTATCTTGTCGAGGATGCCGTTGACGAACTTGCCGCTCTCCAGGTCTCCGTACTTCTTGGCAAGCTCGACGGCCTCGTTGATGGCCACCTTGGGCGGGACGTCCTTGCGGTAGAGCAGCTCCACCGCGGCCAGCCGCAGGATGTTGCGGTCGACGGCGGCCATGCGGTCCAGGTGCCAGTTGGTGGCCGAGGAGGCGAGGAGCGCGTCGACCTCGGCCCGGCGCTCGGAGAGCAGGGCGACGAGCTCGCCGACAAAGGCGCGCAGCGAGGGGTCGTCTCCGACATCGGGGTAGTCGGCCAGGAAACCGTCCAGGAGGTCCTTGGGGTCGGACGCGGTGATGTCGGCCTGATACAACAGCCGCAGGATCATCTCGCGCGCCTTGGTGCGCTTCCTCATCGGACTATATTATATCCGCCAGGTTGGCCATTTCAATAGCGTGCAGCGCCGCGTCGCGGCCCTTGTTGCCGGCCTTGCTGCCAGCCCGTTCCATCGCCTGTTCCAGCGTGTCCGCGGTGATGATGCCGAAGATGGCCGGCACGCCCGTCTGCATGCCCACGTGGGCGATGCCTTTGGCCGTCTCGCTCGCGATGAAATCAAAGTGAGGCGTGTCCCCGCGGATGACGGCACCGAGACACACGACGGCGTCAAACTTCTTGGACCTCGCCGCCTGCAGCGCGACCAGCGGGACCTCGAAACAACCGGGGACCCACGTGACCGTGATGTCCGCGTCCTTGGCGCCGTGGCGCAGGAGCGTGTCGGTGCACCCCTCGACCAGCGCCTTGGTCACGAAATCATTGAAGCGGGAGGCGATGAGCGCGAACCGCTTCCCCTTTGCCACCATCTGTCCTTCGTTCACTTTAATCATCCCTCCACCTCCGCTTTCCCTCACTTGCCTTCCCTGAAAGCGTCCCTGCGCGCCTCTCACTCGCCTTACTGCGAGCAGGGACAGACACCACTATCTCTTAAAAATGAGACAAAGGTCTGACCTTTGTCTCATTTTTATTCCAGCCAGTGGCCGAGTTTTTCGCGCTTCGTATCCAGGTAGCGGGCGTTGACGCTCGTCCGGGGCATCTTGAGCGGCACGCGCTCGGCGATATGCAAACCGTAGCCCTCCAGGCCCACGATCTTGCGCGGGTTGTTGGTCAGCAGGCGCAACGACGTCACGCCCAGGTCCACGAGGATCTGCGCGCCGATGCCGTAGTCGCGCAGGTCCGGGGCAAAACCCAGGGCCTCGTTGGCCTCGACCGTGTCGAGCCCCTTGTCCTGCAGGGCGTAGGCCTTGAGCTTATTGGCCAGGCCTATGCCGCGCCCCTCCTGCTTCATGTAAAGGATGACGCCGCGGCCTTCCTTGGCGATGGCCGACATGGCGGCCTTAAGCTGCGACCCGCAGTCACAGCGCAGCGAGCCGAAGACGTCGCCGGTCAGACACTCGGAATGGACGCGCACCAGGGGGCTCTCCTTCGCCAACGCCCCCTCCCGCATGCCCATGCACAGGGCCACGTGGTGTGACCCGTCGAGCGAGGACTCGTAAAGATGCATGTCGAAGGTGCCGAAGGCCGTCGGAAGCGCCGTCGTGACCGTCCGCGTGACGAAACGCTCCTTCTTGCGGCGGTACTCGATCAGATCCTCTATCGTGCACACCTTGAGGTTATGCGTCTGCGCAAAGGCCTCGAGCTGAGGCAGGCGGCTCATCGTCCCGTCCTCATTCATGATCTCGCAGATGACGCCGGCCGGATACAGCCCCGCCAGCCGCGCCAGATCCACGGCCGCCTCTGTGTGGCCCGCGCGCACCAGCACCCCACCCGGACGGGCCCGCAGGGGAAAGACGTGGCCGGGCCGCGTGAAGGCGGAGGCGGTCGCTTCGGCCGCGATGAGCTTCCGGATCGTTTGGGCGCGGTCCGGGGCGGAGATGCCGGTCGTCACCCCTTCCCGGGCGTCCACGGACATCATCCAGGCCGTGGCATACGGGTCTTCGGCGCCGGCGCCGAGCCGGCCAGGATCCGCCATGGCCGGAATGGCCAGGGCCCGCAGCCGCTCCTCCTCCAGGGGGACACAGATGAGGCCGCGGCCGAACTTGGCCATGAAGTTGACGGCGTCGGCGTCAACGAAGACCACCGGCAGGATGAGGTCGCCCTCGTTCTCGCGGTCCTCATCGTCGACGACGATCACCATCTTTCCCTGGCGCACGTCCTCGAGGATCTCTTCAATCGTATGGAAGGCCATAAACAAGTAATCCCGAAGCGTGGGCTTCGGGATAGATAAAGACGGCGCGCGTTTCGTCTTCTCCCGTCTAGGCTATCGACTATTGGCTCAAGATTCGCACTTGATCTGTCCCTGGCGCCTGCCTCTGCAGGCTCGCCGCCAAGGACTCGCAGGCTTGTCCCTTCGCAAGAGACTCACTGCCAGCTGGGAATCCCACCCTATCCCGAAGACGGTCTTTACTATACCCCTTCGGGCCAAAGTTGTCAAGGGCCGACTTGTCCGGTATAATACCTCTATGACCTCACGCGTCGCGCGCCTTTTCATCAGGAAGAAGTGGACCCTTGCCGTCGCAGAATCCTGCACCGGCGGCCTGATCACGCACAGCCTGACGAACATCCCCGGCAGTTCGCGCTACCTGCGCGGCGGCCTCATCGCCTACGCCAACGACCTCAAGCAGCACATCCTCGGCGTCGCCCCGAAGACCATGCGGCGCCACGGCGCGGTTTCGCAAGAGACGGCCCTCGAGATGGCGCTCGGCGTGCGGCGCGTGATGCAAAGCGACGCGGGGCTCGCCGTCACGGGCATCGCCGGTCCCGGCGGCGGGACGCCGTCCAAGCCCGTGGGCACGGTCTTCATCGCCTGTAGCACCGGACAGCGCACCTACTTCAAAAAGTTCCACTTCACGGGATGCCGCCGCAGCGTCAAAGAAAAAACCAGGAGGGCCGCCCTGTCCTTCCTCCTGGAATGCCTCTCATGAGCTCCCAACGCCTCTTCATCGGCGTGGACCTGCCCCCTTCGGCCAAAGAAGAATGCCAGCGCATCAGCCAAAGGCTCAAAAAGACCGGGGCCGACGTCAAGTGGGTCGAAGAGGCAAACTTCCACGTGACGCTCAAATTCCTGGGCGACGTCGAAGAAAGACGCATCCCCGAAGTGACCGCCGGCTGCGAAGCCGTCAGCAGGGTCCAGTCCGCCTTCACCTTCTCCCTCAGCGGCCTGGGCGCCTTTCCTTCTGTCACGGCGCCGCGCACCCTCTGGATCGGCGTTCAAGCACCGGCGACAACCTTCCCGTGCTTGGCCCAGCGCCTCGAAGAGGCGCTGGGCGCCCTCGGCTTTGAAAAAGAAAAACGCGCCTTCCACCCGCACGTGACGATCGGCCGCGTGCGCTCTCCCCGCAACCGCGTGCACCTCATCGCGGCGCTGCACCAACAGACGCAGGACGTCTCGGTGCCCGGCCTGCCCGCCCAGACCGTCACGCTCTTCAAAAGCGACCTGACACCGCGGGGCGCCATCTACACGGCGCTCGCGGCCCTGCCGCTCGCAGCACCGTAATATCCCGACGTGGTCCTTGGGGGTTATTCGAGAAAGGAGAGGAGTTCTGACCGGGAGGCCAGGACGAACTTAATGTACATCCCCGACAGGAAGCGCAGGTCGGACTCGGCGACGAAATCCTCGGGGTTGGCGGTGGCGACGACGAGCATGTTGTCCTGTACGTCGATGGGGAAGACGCAGTATTTCTTCAGGGCGTCGACCGGGACCTTCCCGACCGCCTCGGGGTTGATCTCGTAAGACGCCAGGCGCACGTAGGGGATCTTGTACTGCTGGGAGAGGCCGTCGATCAGGTCCGTCTCGGAGACATAGCCCCTGTCGATCAGGATTTCGCCCAGCGTCCTCGACGAACTCTTCTGGTCCTCCATGGCGTTCTGCAGCTGCTCGAAGGTGACGTAGCCCTTCTCGATGAGGATCTCGCCGAGGATCGAGCCGTACTGGTGGGCGAGGACGGCGTCGAGCTTCTCCTTCGTCGCGTAGCCGCGGTCGACGATGATCTCGCCCAGGAGGCGCCGCTCCTTCTTCTGTATCTCGAGCGCCCCGAGGAGCTGTTCTTCGGTCAGGACGCCGCTCGTGACGAGCAGCTCACCCAATTTTTGAGGGACCTTCGGCATGGGCTAATCCAAAGAGAGGACCCGGTCGATCTCTTCCTTTGTCGTCACGCCCTCTTCGACGAGCGGGCTGAAGGAATCGGCAAAGGGCACCATATTCTGCTGCACCGCCACCTGACGCAGCTCCTCGGCCGGCGCCCGCTTCAAGATCAACTCTCTCATTTTATCACTGATCCTCAGAATCTCAAATAGCCCCATCCGCTTCTTGTAGCCGATGTTGGCGCACTGCATGCACCCCTTGCCCTTGCAGACCTTGCAGATCAGCCGCACGAGCCGCTGGGCGATCACGCCGGTCAGGGCGTTGGCGATAAAGAAGGGCTCCACCCCCATGTCGAGCATGCGCACGATCGTGTTGACGCTGTCGCGGGCGTGGATGGTCGAGAAGACGAGGGTACCCGTCAGGGCCGCCTCCAGGGCCGTGCGCACGGTCTCGGGGTCGCGCATCTCGCCGACAGCGATGACGTTCGGGTCCTGGCGCATGATCGCCCGCAGGCCCGTCACGAAGGTCAAGCCGAACTTCGGGTCGACCTGGACCTGGTTGAGGCCGGGGAACTTCACCTCCACGGGGTCCTCGATCGTGCAGATGTTCTTCTGGCGGGAATAGATCTGCTGCAGGATGGAATACAGCGTCGTCGTCTTGCCGGAGCCGGTGGGCCCGCTGATGACGACGAAACCCTCCGCCCGATCGATGAGGGCGTGGACCCCCTGCATGGCCGTCTCGCGCATCCCCAGGTCCTCCAGCTTCATGCAGTAACGGTTGCGGTCCATCAGGCGCATGACGATCTTCTCGCCGATGATGGTCGGCATCGAGGCGACGCGCACGTCGAACTCGACGCCTTCGCTGCGGAAGGTCATGCGACCGTCCTGCTGTTCGCGGTGCTGGGTAGGATCCATCTCGGCCATCAGCTTGATGGCGTTCACCATCGAACCGATGTTCGTCTTGTCGTGGCTGAACCGCTCCAGGTCCTTCAGGAGGCCGTCCACCCGGAAACGCACGATGAGCCCCTCGTTCATGTTCTCGCTGTAAGGCTCCCAGTGGATGTCTGTGGCGCGCTCCTTGATGCCCCTGCGCACAAAGGTGTAGATGAGATCCAGCGTCTCCTGACGGACGTCCTGTCTGCGCTCCACCATAACGAATCCTCCACGACAGACTGCAGGGGTTATACCCAACTTACTATCCTACAACACTCCCAGCCGCTGCGCAAGCCACAAAATCATCCCCACGAGGCCGCCGGCAGCCAGGTCGTCGAGCATGATCCCCCAGGGCGGCCGCAGGCGCTCGAGCCTTCTCATCCCCAGCGGCTTGACGATGTCCGCGCAACGGAAACCCGCGAACCCCAGGGCGAGGGTGGCGAGCGTCACCGGGACAAAGCAAAAAACGCACATCATGCCGCAGACCTCGTCGATCACGACCGGACGCGGGTCCGCCGCGTCGAAGACGGCCCGCGCATGACCGCAGCTCCAGAGGCCCGCCGCCAGACAGCACGCAAAGGCGACGTAGAAAAGGGCCGGCGTCCCGCTCAACCCCACTGTCAAAAGCAGACCCGCCAGGCTCCCCCACGTGCCCGGCGCCAACGGAAAATAACCGATAAAACCGAATGTCGCGATAAACAGGACGACCTTCTTTTTCATAGGCTGCGGATCAACCCCCGGTTCTTCCACAGATAGAGGAACCCCGACGCCAGCGTCAGGAGCACGGTGACGACCATGCAGACCGTTATCGTCTGCTTGAAGAGGAGCTCGCGCTCGGGCCCCCAGAACGTCAGCTCTTGGCTGACGGCGCGCAGGAACAGGAAGAGCAAGATGAGCAAGATCGTCGTCATCTGGGAGAACGTCTTGTGCTTGCCTGCCGTCTCGGCGGCCAATACCTGGCCCCGGCGTATGGCGAAGAGCCGCACCCCCGTGATCAAGAACTCCCGCGCCACGATGAGGGCCACCATCCAGGAGGCCACCAGCTGCAGCTCGACGAAGGCCAAGAAGACGCCCACGACGAGAACCTTGTCCGCCAACGGGTCCATGATTTTGCCGAAGTCCGTGACGAGGCCGCGCGCCCGCGCGATGCGGCCGTCGAGATAATCGGTGAGACAACACAACAAAAAGAGGAGCAAGGCCATGCCCTTGGCCGCCCCGCCGGGCACGAAGAGAAGCGCCATCAGCAAAAAGGTCATCAGGATCCGCGAGACGGTCAGCTGATTCGGCAGGTTCATGGGAGAAGTTCTCCGGAAAGGTCGTGCGTCGAAGACGACGTGATCCGGCACGCGACGATGTCCCCGGCCTCAAGCGGCCGGCGGCTCGCCACGCGCACGACACCGTCCACCTCCGGCGCGTCCTTATAACTGCGGCCTATGTAGCCCCACAGACTCACGGCCTTGGCCCCTCCCCTTTTGGTCTTGCGTCCCTGGGGCGGAATCCCGCCCGAAGGCCATGCCTCCGCGCCCTCATGGACATGGCCTTCTGGGTGCGTGAGGCAAGCGCCGGCGCCCCGGCCCGGCGTCTCGATCAGGACATCCAGGCGCCGGCCGACGTCCTGGCGCAGGTTGCGGCGCGAGACCTCGGCCTGCAGCCGCATCAGATGGTCCATGCGCTCGCGCTTGACGCGGGCCGTCACCTGGCCCTTCAGGCCGTAAGCACGGGTGCCTTCCTCACGAGAATACATGAAAACGCCCATCCGGTCAAATCGCAGGTGCGTGACGGCGTCGCAGAGCTCGCGGAAGTCGCGTTTCGTCTCGCCCGGGAAGCCGACGATGAAGGTGGTGCGCACGGCCGCGGCAGGGATGCGGCGCCGCAGCTTTTCGACCAGCGCAAAGACCTCGGCGCGCGTCATCCGGCGGCCCATCAGCCTGAGGATGCGCGTGCTGGCGTGTTGGAAGGGCACATCGACGTAGGAACAGACGCGCGGCTCGGCGGCGATGAGATCCACAAGCTCATCTGTCATCCGCTGGGGGTGCAGATACAGCAGGCGGATCCAGGGGATGCGCGTATGCTTGAGGAGGGCCTTGAGGAGCCGCACCAAGGGCAGGCCCCTCGCGTCTGTGCCGCGTTCCAGACCGTACAACGTGATGTCTTGGCCCACGATATTGATCTCCCGGACGGCCTGCGCCTCCAGCGCCCGGACCTCCTTCAGGACAGCCGCCTGAGGACGGCTGCGCAAGCGGCCCTTTATATAAGGTATCGCGCAATACGTGCACGGGTTGGCGCACCCCTCGCAGATCTTGACGAACGCCGTGGGTCCGGCCGTCAGCCGTGCCTGCGCCGGGAAAACGGTCTTAAAGTCGGCCAGACCACCGAAGTCGTCGACCTCTGGAAAGGCCGCGGCCAACTCCTTTCGATAGCGTTGGACCAGGCACCCAGCCACGTAGACGGCGTTAAGCCGGCCGTTGCGCTTGCGCCGCAGGAGCTCCTCTAGGGCCTCGAGGGACTCGCGCTTCGCCTCCTCCGTGAAGCCGCACGTGTTGAGGATCACGGTCTGGGCCTGGTCCAGCCGTGCCCGGCGGCCGCCGGCGGCCAGCATGTCGCCCAGGATCTTCTCGGAATCCACGACATTGCGCGCGCATCCGAGGCTCACCACACAGATTTTCTTTCCCGCGAGCTCCATCATGCGGCGTCCCCTAAAAGAAAGACCCGCCCCTCGCCTGAACCATGCCTGAGGGACGGGCCGTATCAGCTGCGGACGACAAGGCCCTTGGTGGTGATCACGACCTCTTTGAGCGTCTGGCCGCGGCGGCCGATGCGGTCGAGGAAGCGGCCGTTCACCTCAAGCTCGAGGGCCCCGGCGTCGCCGATCCACAGCTCGATCTTCTCCCTGGCCTTCCAGCTCTCGGAACTCCCCTTGGCCAACACGCTCTGGAAGATGATCTTGTCGTCGACCTTGACCTGCAGCCACGTCTTCTCCACGGCCCGCACGACGAGGACGACCTTCTGCTCGTCCTTCATCTTTGTGACCGCGGCGACCGGCGGCGGCGTCTCCTTGGCGGCCGGCACCGCGAGGGAGACAGCATGGGCGCGCTGCTCCCGCCGGCGGACGCGGCACCCCTTGATCCAGCGCACCGTCCCGAAGAGGAGGAGCGCCGCGAGGAGCACGGCCGCCACGCGCTGCCACGGGACGCGCCGGCCGAGGCTCCAGACCCGAAACCAGAAACGTCGCCCCACCTCGCCGGTGAAACGCACGACGGACCGCTGGGACGCGGCCTCCGGGGCCGCGGCCTTCCTGACGCCGACGACGGCCGCCGACGGTATGGCCGCGAGGAAGCGCGCGACGAGCCCCTCCCTGTCCAGGCCCAGAAAATCCGCGTAGAGTCGCAAAAAACTCTTGGTGTAGACGGCGCCGAGCTTGGACGTGTCGTCCGCCTCGAGCGCCCTCAAGACGTCCGCGTGGATGCGGGTCGCGCGGCTCACCTGCTCCAGACTGAGATTGCGGGCCTCGCGGGCCTCGCGCAGGGCCACGCCGATGGACTTCTGCTGTTCGGGGGTCGCCTCGTTATTCTCCGCCATCTCCAAGGGCCTCCCTCGTCCCTGTCTTCTCCTTCAGCCACGCCTCCCTGTCAACGAGGATCTCGCGCGGCTTGCTGCCGCAGTACGGGCCCACGAGCCCCTCCTGTTCCATCATATCGATGAGGCGCGCTGCCCGCGTGTAACCCAGGCGCAGCCGGCGCTGGATGATCGAGACCGACGCCTGCCCCGTCTCGATCACCAGCCGCGTCGCAATGTCAAAGAGCTCGTCCTTGTCGCCGAGGGCGCCGATCGCGGACTGCTCCTGCACCTTCACGATCGAATCGTCGTACGCGGGCTTGCCCTGCTTGCGGATGAAGTCCAGCACGCGCTCCAGTTCGTGATCGGTGATGAAGGAACTCTGGGCCCGGATGGGCTTGGGCTGGCCGGGCTGCAGGAACAAGAGGTCCCCGCGGCCCAAGAGCTTCTCTGCGCCGTTCATGTCCAGGACCGTGCGCGAGTCGACCTTCGAGGCCACCTTGAAGGAGATGCGCGCCGGAAAGTTCGCCTTGATCACGCCGGTGATGACGTCGACGGACGGCCGCTGGGTGGCGAGGAGCAGGTGGATGCCGACGGCGCGCGAGAGCTGCGCGAGGCGCGCGATGGCGCTCTCGACCTGGTCGCGCACCACCATCATGAGGTCCGCCAGCTCGTCGATGACGACGATGATATAGGGCAACTTTTGTTTCTTCAGGTTATAGGCCTCGATGTTGCGCAACCCCTCGCGGGCCAAAAGCTGGTAACGCTGGTCCATCTCCGAGGTCACCCACGTGAGGGCCATCGCCACCTTCTTGGGGTCGGTCACGACAGGACACAGCATGTGGGGGATCTCGTTGAACATGGCCAACTCCACCATCTTGGGGTCGACCATCAGGAACTTGACGTCGTTGGGCGTGGCGTTGAAGAGCATCGAGGTGATGATGCCGTTGACGCAGACGGTCTTGCCCGACCCCGTGGTGCCGGCGATCAAAAGATGCGGCATGTCGGCCAGGTCCGCCACGATGGGCTTGCCGGCCGTGTCCTTGCCTAAGGCCAGCGTCAACTTGGAGTCGTAGTTCCGGAACTCCTCGGTGGCGAGGACCTCTTTCAGGTACACCATGGCCGTCTGGGAATTGGGGATCTCCACGCCCACACGGTTCTTGCCGGGGATGGGGGCCACGATGCGCACGGACGTGGCCTTCATGGTCAGGGCGATGTCGTCGGAGAGACTGACGATCCTCTGGACCTTGACGCCTGGCGCAGGCTCGAGTTCATAGCGCGTGATGACCGGGCCGCGCTCGATGTCCGCCACCCGCACGCTGATGCCGAAGTCGCCCAGCGTGTCCACCAGGATCTTGGCGTTCTCGGTCAGGTCATCCTTGACCTGGCGCATGGAGACGGGCGGCGGAGAATCCAAGAGGTCCAGCGACGGCAGGACGTAGTCCTCGTCGGAGACCTCGCGGATCGCCTCGGCCTCTTCCCATTCCGAATCGAGGGCAGGCCGGGCGATCTTGATGTTCACGGTCGCCGGCCCGGCGGCCTTCTCCTTCTCTTCGACAGGACGCGGCCTCTCCTCTTTCTGCCCCGCCGCCTTCTTGGGCGGCCGTGCGGCCTTGGGGCGGGGCGCAACGGTCAGGCCCAAGGCCAACCCCTTGAGCGCCTTGAGCCTCTTGGCGCTGTTTTCGAAAAACCGGGAGAGGAACGGAAAGAGGAATACCTGGCCGACGAGCGGCAACGCCAGGAGCCCAAGCATGAAGACGAGGACGTACGCCCCCGTGCGGCCGAAATAGTGGGTGAGGAAATCCGAGAAGACGAGGCCCGTGATCCCGCCGCGCCGGAAGCGGACGGTCGACAGCGTCGCGAAAAACATGGCAAAAAAGGAACTCAGCGCCACCGAGAGGACGAAGAGCCCCAAGAGCTTGACGGCGTTGAACCGTATGGGATCGCGGCGCACGCACTTGAGGCCCAGGAAGAAAAGGAAGACCGGCAGGACGTACGCCGCGTAGCCGAAGAAAAAGAAGAGCCCCTCGGAGAGGTAGGCGCCGAAGACGTTGACCCAGTTGCGCGGGGGGACGTTCGGATGGGAGGTGTAAAAGGAGAGGTCCTCGGGATGGTGCGAGACGAGACTCAAAAAGACAAGGACGGTGAGCGCAAAGATGAACAAGCCCAAAATCTCATAGACGTGTTCCTTCTTCATCGGGGGGACGGCTCGCCGTGCGTGCTATTTCTGCTTCTCCTGCTTCTCCTGCTTTTCCTGCCTGGGCCTGGCCTGCTTGCGGCTCAAGTTCACGCGGCCCAGGTCGTCGATAGCGACGACCTTCACGTCGAACTCATCGCCCACCTTGACGACGTCCTCGACATTCTTGACGTACTTGTCGTCAAGCTCCGAGACATGGACGAGCCCCTCCTTGCCGGGCAAAATCTCGACGAAGCAGCCGAAGTTCATCAGCTTCTTGACCTTGCCGTGGTAGATCTTGCCGACCTCGGGCTCCTCGGTCAGGCCCCGGATCATGTCCAGCGCCCGCTCGGTCGCCGCGGCGTCGTTGGAGGCGACCAAAACCGTGCCGTCGTCCTCGACGTCGATGGCGACCTGGGTCAACTCGATGATCTTGCGGATGTTCTTGCCGCCCGGCCCGATCAGCGTGCCGATGGTGTCAGGGTTGATCTTGAGGGTCACGATGCGAGGGGCGTAGTCCGAAAGCTGCGGCCGCGGCTGGGCGATGACGGCGGTCATCTTCTCCAAGACTCTCAGGCGGCCCTGACGGGCGCGCTCAAAGGTCTCCTCGATGATGTCGAAGCCGATGCCGTCGATCTTCAGGTCCAGCTGTATGGCGACGATGCCGTCGCACGTGCCCGCGACCTTGAAGTCCATGTCGCCGTGGTGGTCCTCCAGGCCCGCGATGTCCGAGAGGATGACGTGGCGTCCCCTGTCCGTCACCAGGCCCAGGGCCACACCCGCCACCGGCGCCTTGATCGGAACGCCGGCGTCCATCAAGGCCAAGGACGAGGCGCAGACGCTCGCCATGCTCGAGGAGCCGTTGGACTCCAGGATCTCCGAGACGACGCGCACGGTGTAAGGGAACTCCTCGGGCTTGGGCATGACGGCGTGGATTGCCTTCGCGGCCAGCGCCCCGTGGCCGATCTCGCGCCGACCGGGGCCGCGCACCGGCTTGACCTCGCCGACGCTGAAGGGCGGAAAGGAGTAGTGCAGGAGAAACTTCCTGTAGCTCTTGCCTTCGAGGGCCTCGATGAGCTGCTCGTCCGTGCGCGTGCCCAGCGTCACCACGGCCAGGCTCTGCGTCTGCCCGCGCGTGAAGAGGCCTGAGCCGTGGGTGCGCGGCAGGACGCCGATCTCGCAGGTGATGGGCCGGATCTCGTCGATCTTGCGGCCGTCCACGCGAACCTTCTCCTCCAGGGCCAGGCGGCGAACCTCTTCCTGCTCGATCTTATCGATGGCGGCGGCGACGTCGGCCGCGCCGTAGGGCTCTTGCGCCCCCCCGACGCAGAACCTCTCCTGGGCCTCTTTCATGATCGCCAGGGTCGTGTCTTCGCGCTGCCCCTTCTCGGCCACGCGGCAGGCGGCCTTGATGCGTCCACCGTAGACCGCGCGGACGGCATCGACCGCCCTGGGGTCGACGGTCTTCGGCTCAAAGGCCATCTTCGGCCTGCCGACCTTCGCGATGAAATCCTCCTGCGCCTTGATGACCGGCTGCAGATGCTCGTGCGCGAAGCGCAGCGCCTCCATGGCGTCCTTCTCCGACACGCCCTTGGCCTCGCTCTCGATCATAATGACCTTTTCCTTGGACCCGACGACCACCGCCTCGATGTCGGCGGCGTCGCGCTCGGCGTACGTGGGGTTGAGGACGAACCTGCCATCGACGCGGGCGACGCGGCAGCCCGCGATCGGACCGGCGAAGGGGATCGGCGAAATGCCCAGCGCCAGCGAGGAGCCGTTGAGGGCCAACGTGTCCGGGTCAACGGCGCCGTCGCTCGAAAGGACCATCGCCACCACCTGGACCTCGTTGCAGAAACCCTCCGGGAAGAGCGGACGGATCGGCCTATCGATGAGGCGACAGCCGAGGATCTCGCTTTCCGTGGGCCGGCCTTCGCGCTTGAAAAAACCGCCCGGGATGCGGCCGGCGGAATATGTCTTCTCCTGGTACTCGACGGTCAGCGGGAAAAAATCGGCGTCCTCACGCACCGTCTTGGCAACGCACGCCGTCACCAGCACCACCGTGTCGCCGCAGCGAACGACGACCGCGCCGTCGGCCTGCTTCGCGAGCTTGCCCGTCTCGAAAATCATGCGACCGTTCCCAAAGGGAACTTCTTCTTTGTAGCTCACCGTGACACTCCTTCTTCTATGTTATTCTCTTTGATTATTTGCGTAGGTTGAGTTTCGCGAGGAGCTCCTCGTACTTTTGGGTGTCGTGTTCCCTCAGGTACGCGAGCAGGCGGCGACGCGTGCTGACCATTTTCAGCAGCCCTTGGCGGGAATGATGGTCCTTCTTGTGGACCTCAAAATGCTTTGAGAGCTGATTGATCCTTTCTGTCAACAGGGCGATCTGGACAAAGGCCGAGCCGGTGTCCTTGGCGTGCTGCCGATGCGCCTCGATGATCCCTTTCTTGGCTTCTACTCCCAACATTGCCTCTCTCCTACTCTACCTTATGCTCCAAAGTGAGGCATAGTATACCGTTTCGACGCTTTTGCGTCAAGGATTTTGTCGCCCCCGGGGTCCTGGCCGGCGAAACAATCACCTTCGGGGGTTCAGGGGCCTAAGCTCCGGGACGACGAAAAGGCCGTCCTTCTGGATCAGGCGGCCGTCCAGGTAGACCCCCCCGCCGCCCTTGAAGTCCTTGACGAGGTCCCAGTGGACGCAGGAGCGGTTGCCGTTGTCCGCCTCGCGGTAGGCCTGGCCTGGCGTGAAGTGGATGGAGCCGAAGATCTTCTCGTCAAAGAGGATGTTCTTGATGGGACGCCTGATGTTCGGGTTCAGGCCGAAGGAGAACTCGCCGATGTAGCGCGCGCCCTCGTCGCTATCCAAGATGCGGTGCAGGTCCGCGAGCGACCCCCGGCGGCAAGACGCCTCCACGATCCGGCCCCTCCTGAAGGCAAGGCGCACGCCGTCAAACTCCTTGCCCTGATAGAGGCACGGCACGTTGTACACGATGCGGCCCTCGACGGACGTGCGCACCGGCGCGGTGAAGACCTCGCCATCGGGCATGTTGCGCAGCCCCTTGCACGCGATCGCCGGCATGCCCTTGACAGAAAAGCGCAGTTCTGTGTCCGAGGACGTGATGCGGACGTCCTGCGCGGCCTGGAGCATTTTGCGCAGACGCATCAGGCGGCGCGCAAAGAGCGGCCAGTCGATATTGCACGACCTGAAGTAAAAATCCTCCAGGTCCTTGAGGCTCCTGCGCGCGTCCCGGGCCAGGCCCGACGTGGGGTAACGCGTGATCACCCAGCGCGTGTGGTCCACCCGACGGTTGACGATGGGCCGCAGGACCTTTTGGCGCCGCATGATCTTGGCCATGGGCGCCCGCGCCAAAAGGTGCGTGTCCTCGACGGCGTTGATGCCGATATAGACCGTGGCGCGCTTCATCGCCTGCAGCCCGTGGTGCGGGAAGTCGTCAATCTGCCGGGGCCCCGCGGCCTCGAAGAACGTCCGCGTCAATGCCTCGTGGGTCATGGTGTATTCGGCGACCGCCCCTTTCAGGAGACATCTCTCGTAGACTGCCTGGACCAACGGCAGGGCGCGCACGCCGTTAAAATCGATCATCACGACGTCGCCCTTCTTGACCTCCACGGAATAATCCACCAGGATACCGGCGAGCTTTGCCACGCGCGGATCGGACATGAAACCCCCTCTATCTCTTCTCGGCTCGGATTCTTTAAGCTCTCGGAATCACGGTCACTTGCGTGTCCAGGCTGTTGCCGGAGCGTGGCTTGACGACATAGACCGTGCCGTTCTCACCCTGAAAGTACAGATTGATGCCGGAGACCGCCACGAGGTACCCGAAGTAGGCCGGGACAGGCGGCTGCATCTGCTCGTAAGAGAAGTTGTCGCCCTTTCGCTTGTCGCCAAAAGCGGACTGGGCCTCCAGTATCCGCGCCGAAAATATCCCCGCCACGAGACACCCCAACACGAAACCCGTCACCCCATAAAACGCTTTGTTCATGCTAGTCTCCTCCGATTTACCCCACTGGCCTTCCCTTAAATCGTCCCTGCTCGTTCGCCTCCTCTTGCTACGCCGCGAACCAGGGACGAACAACGCGCCTCACTCCACCTCAACCCGCTGGCGCCGCATCTCTTTCTTCTGTTTATGCCTCTTCTTCCACGCGAGCCGGCGCTCGTGCATGGCCCGCGACGGCCGCACGCGCTTGCGGGGCACAGGGACATGCCGCCACGCCGCGAGCCGCGCCGCCAGGCGGGCCAGGGCCAACTGCCGGTTGGCCTCCCGGGAGCGGCGCTCCTGCCCGACAGCGACCAGGCCCGTCGGCACGTGGAGGGCGCGCACCGCGGTCAGCCGCTTGTTCCTGCGCTGGCCGCCCGGCCCCGAACTCTTAAAATACTGCAGGCGGACCTCTCGTGCATCCACGTCAACACCTTATACCGGCCTCGGCCGGCCGTCAAGAAAACATTGACAAATGCAGGCGGCCGAGTATAATTGCCTCACTGAAAATCTTGAGAGAGCGAGGTCGAACATGGCAAGGACCTGCATCATCTGCAATAAAAAGGCGCGACGCGGGGGCACCATTTCCCGGCGCGGCATGGCCAAGTTCAAGGGCGGCGCCGGCCGCAAGATCACCGGCCGCTCCAAGCGGTCCTTCCGGCCGAACGTCCAGAGGATACGCATCGTCACGACGCAGGGCAGCGTCATCAGCGCCTTCGTCTGCACCCGGTGCCTTAAGGCCGGCAAGGTCAAGAAGGCCCTCTGACCACGGCCCCCACTTCAAAAGCAGGCCCCTTTCCGTCAGGGAAGGGGCCTTTTTTTGCGGCCGAGGGAATCCCCTCGGCCGTCAGCTAAACGGACACGCGCAGGTCGCGGACCTCGAGCTGGAGCGGGTTGTGCGGCCCCCACGTGTCCCACCCGAGGCGGTAGGCCAGATCCACGTACCCGCAGTTCGCCACCGCGTCCAAAAAATCTCCCAAGCCGAAGCCGACCGCCTCGAAGGTCGCGGCCCCGTCCGTCACCCAGAACTTGAGGGTGTTGCGGCCCACGACCGACGGCCGCGAGCGCACGCGCAGGTGCGGGGTGATGAAGAGCGGCCGCGCATTCGCCTCGCCGAACGGCGAGAGCCGGTCGATGTCGCGCATCAACGCCTCACCCGCCAGCGACAAGGGGATCTCGGCGTCCGCCTCGAGGACGGGCGCGCCGCCCTCTTTCTCGAGGCAGGCGCGGCCCACGGCGTTGAGCCTGCGGCGGAACTCGTCCACGCGGCCGCGCTCGATGATCAGGCCCGCCGCGAACTGATGGCCGCCGAATTCCTTTAAGAGCGGGCCGCACTGCGTCAGGGCCTCGTAGATGTGGAAGTGCGGGACGGAGCGCGCCGACCCGCGGCCCACGTCGTCCTGCAGGGAGATGACGACCGTGGGGCGGTAATACCGGTCGACGATTTTGGAGGCCACGATGCCCAGGACCCCCGGGTGCCAGTTCTCCTTGGAGAGGACGATGACGCTCTCCTTGTCCAGGTTGCCCCTCGCGATAAGATCCATCGCCTCGGCCACGACGCGTTCTTCGATCTGCTGACGCAGGCGGTTGTTGTCGTCGAGCTCCCGGGCGAGAGCGGCCGCCTCCCGCGGATCGTCGCTCAGCAAGAGGTCCAGGGACGCATGGGCCGTGTCCATGCGGCCGCTGGCGTTCAGGCGTGGCGCCAGGATGAAGCTCACCGAACGGGCGGAGATCTTCTTGTCGGCGATGCCCGCGGCCTCCATGAGGGAACGCAGGCCCGGCCGCTCGGTGCGCGCCAGCCGGTCCAGGCCGTGACGCACGAAGATGCGGTTCTCGTCGACGAGCGGCGCCACGTCCGCCACCGTGCCCAGGGCCACGACGTCGAGGTTGGAATACAGGTCCTGCGCGCCCAGGGCCTGCAGGACCTTGAAGACGAGGCCCACGCTCGCCAGATCCCGGAAGGGATATCGGCAATCCGCCTGCTTCGGGTCCAGGATGACGTCCGCCGCGGGCAGCGCCGCCGGCGGCTCGTGGTGATCCACGACGAGCGTGAAGACACCCGCTGCGGCCAGCGCGCCGATCTCAGCGACGCTCGTCACGCCGCAGTCGAGCGAGACGAAGATGTCAGCCGGCCAGTCGCGCGCCAGCCGGACCGCCTCGTCGTTCAACCCGTAACCGTCTTTGAGGCGGTGCGGCACGTAGTGGCGCACCTCGGCCCCGCGGCGCCTGAGCTCCTCCTCGAGGAGCGCGCACGAGGTCACGCCATCGGCGTCAAAATCGGTCGCCACGAAGACACGCTGTCTTTTCGCGCACGCCTCCTGCAGACGCTCTATAGCCCGGGGCATCCCCTTCATCAAAAAAGGGTCGTGCAGGTCCGCGAGGTCGGCGCGCAGGAAACGGCCGGCGGCCGCGGCATCCGTGATCCCGCGGTTCAAGAGAAGCTGCGCAAAGAGGCTCGAGACCCCCAGCTCTTTGGCCAGGACGTCCTTCTGGACGATATCCGGCTCTCGGACCTTCCAGATCTTCTCCATGGGCATCCACCGTTTAAGCCTGAAAACACATTTTGGGAGCGCTCAGGTGTCCGTGTCACCTTCGATGACGTTCACATCTTCTCGGGCGCGCTGACGCCGAGAAGGCCCAGGCCGTTGGCGAGGACGGTCTTGACCGCCCGCACGAGCATAAGGCGCGCTGCGGCCAACTCGGCATCGTCGGTCAAGACCTTATGACGGTCGTAAAACCTGTGGAAGACCGCGGCGAGGGACTGCAGGTACGCCGTGAGGCTGTAAGGGTCCAACTGGGAGGCGCACACCTGCAGACAATATCCGTAGGCGAAGAGCGCCTTCATCACGTCGCGCTCCTCCGGCTCCACCAGACGCTGGAGCGCCTCGGTCTTGGCCCTGCCCTTGGCGCCGGCAAGGATGCCGCAGACGCGCGCGTGCGCGTACTGCACGTAATAGACGGGGTTTTCCAGCGTGTGCTTCTTGGCGAGCGCCAGGTCAAAGTCCAGGTGGCTGTCGGTCTTGCGCATCAAAAAGAAGAAGCGCGCCGCATCGCGGCCGACCTCGTCCAAGAGCTCGGTCAAGGTGACGTACTGGCCTTTGCGGGTGGACATCGGCACCGGCACGCCGTCGCGGTACAACGTCGCCAGCTGGACGATGATGATCCGCAGGTCTTCGGCCGGGTGGCCGAGCGCCTGGACCGCGGCCTTCAGGCGCGGGACATAGCCGTGGTGGTCCGGCCCCCAGATGTTGATGAGCTCGTCAAAACCCCGGCGGAACTTGTCCTTGTGGTACGCGATGTCCGGGCCGAGGTACGTGTAGTGGCCGTCGCTTTTTTTGACGACGCGGTCCTTGTCGTCGCCGAAGGCGGTGGAACGCAGCCACAGCGCACCTTCGGCCTCAAACGTATGGTCCTTGATGTCTTCCAGCGCGCCGGCGATGACCTCCGGCGTCAACTTCTCGCGCTGGCTGTACCAGACGTCGAAGCGGACGCCGAACTTCTCGAGCTCGCCCTTGATGACAGCAAGGATCTCCCTGATCCCATAATCCCTGAAGAAATCGGCGCGTCCCTTCTCGTCCAGTTTCGCGATCCGCGCCGCCGCCTTCTTATCGTGCAAGGGCCGGCTGGCCAGGTCGACGATGTACGCGCCCTGATAACCCTCTTCGGGCAGGTCCGCCTTCTCGCCCGAAAGCTCACGGTAACGCGCCTCGATCGAGCGGCCGAGGAGGGTGATCTGATTCCCCTCATCGTTGAGGTAATACTCGCGCGTGACGGCGTGGCCGGTCGCCGCCAGGATGTTGGCCAGAGCGTCGCCGACAGCGGCCTGGCGCGCGTGCGCGACTGAGAGGCTGCCCGTCGGGTTGGCGCTGACGAACTCAAGGAGGACCTTGCGGCCTGCGCCGGCGTCTGAGCAGCCGAAACGCGGACCCAGCCGCACGACGGAACGCAGCATCTCTTCGAAAACCGCCGGCCGCAGGAAGAAATTGAGGTACCCGCCTCCCTTGATCTCGACGCGCTCGACGAACCGCTCCGCTTCGGGCAGGCGGTCGTGGCAGCCGTTGAACTCCCGAAGGATGTCCTGCGCCACCTGAAAAGGGGATTTCTTGACGCGGGCCGCCAACTTCATGGCGATGCTGCAGGAGAGATCTCCGAACGCTTTTTCCTTGGGGATATCGAGGGTGAGGAGGTCGGCGGGGGATTCCGGCGAGGGCGCTGCCGTGCGACCGACGGGCGTCGCCGCGGGGAAACCGAAGGCGGCCTCAATACTCTGCCGGATGAGGGGCGTGAGTTTTTTCTCGACTTCGGCGTACATGAACGTGTTTGGCGTCCGCCCAGAGGCGTTCGAGACTATAGTACGTGCGCACGCTCTCGAAGAAGACGTGGATGATGACATCGCCGTAATCCAAAAGGATCCACATCCCCTCGCGCTTGCCTTCGCTGGACTTCAGTCGCAGGCCCTTCTCAAAGAACCGCTCCTCGATCAGGTCCGCGATGGCCGCAGCCCGGCGCGGCGACGACGCGCTGCAGATGATGAAGTAATCGCAGAAGTTCGCCACCTTCCGCATGTCCAGGATGACGAGGTCTTCGGCCTTGCGCTCCAACGCCAGTTCAGCGGCCCAGAGGGCCTTCTTTCGCGCTTCTATAATCCTACCGCTCCCTTTTATTCTGTTTCGGAGGTTGATTGGAAAAGGGGCTGCCCTCTTTTTTGCGCAAGAAGACAACCCCTCCCCTGTCCCCAAACCGATGCCTACTTGTTGCCTAAAATCTTGAACATGGACGTGCCGCAGGCCGTGCACTTGCCCTTCGCCGCCTTGCGGCCGTTCTTCATGGTCAGCTCCTTCGCGTCTTTCATTTCTCTTTTGTCCTTGCACTTGACGCAATAACCTTCCATGCCTACCTCCTCCTGCTGCTCGCGTTGACAAAATGACGATATCTGTGGACTATTTGTACCACAAGTTCCCAAGGGTGTCAACGGCTTTCCGTGGAGCCCCGCTGGCAAAACCGTGACCCCTCTTATTTTGCCCCGCGGGCGACATCCTAAGCGACCGAGGAGAGCGAAGTATCACGACCGCGCGAAGGCGTCCACTGCCTTGCGGATCACCGTCTCCTCCCTGGCCACCTGCGGCCCCACCGCCGCGACGCGCATGCGCGCCGGCGCCAGCAGCCGACGGGCCACCCGCACGACATCCGCCGCCGTCACGCGGGCGATGCGGCGGCGCACCTCCTCCTTCGTCTGGACCGTGCCCGTGTTCAAGAGGGCGTCGCCCATCCAGAGCATGTGGTCCATCGTATCGTCGAGCGCCATCACGGACTGGGCGGTCAGGAACTCCTTGGCGCGCCGCACCTCGCCCGCCTTGACGCCGTCCCTCTTGAGCCGCGCCGTCTCCTT
>Ga0172363_10001239_pt1 | contig 20478 bp, 10 predicted proteins | sample LakKivs2_kivu2a2_FD_114541 | JGI IMG/M metagenome (GOLD analysis project Ga0172363, IMG submission 114541) | Sediment microbial communities from Lake Kivu, Rwanda - Sediment s2_kivu2a2 | ecosystem: Environmental > Aquatic > Freshwater > Lake > Sediment | place: Rwanda: Western Province, Lake... | reverse complement strand
CCGCGGCTGGGCCAGTTCGAGCATGTCATCGACGACTTCCATGGGAGTCGGCACGAACGGAACGTCGAGATGTTGCTGAATATCCGCTCCGGCCAGGAACAAAGCAAGAACCGGAAACGATAAGAGAGCCAGCTTTTTCCGCATCGATCAACCTCCTCTGTACTCGTTTATTTAAAGGACTATTTGACAACCTACCCGCTGGCTCCGTGATCCGCCACCTCGATTAGCATAAAAGCAAAGCCGGTACTTTTCAAGCCCGCTGCCCCGGTTGCCCCACCGAATACCTACCTCCTGACGTCAATGCCGACTTCGTACAGAGAAACACTGAGCGCGGGCACTTTTATCCGTTTCCCGAATCGGATGTCGGCCATCTCGCGCACCGTGACTCCGGCCGGCTGGCCCGGCACGTTCCTGGCCTGCGGATCGTCGCCGCTGATTACACGGACATCGGCTTTCCTGGCCGGCCTAAGGCCGGGAAATTCGAGAGAGAGGGTCATCTCTTTATCGGTGGGATTCACGACTGAGATCGTCAGAACGTCGCCCGATTCTTTCAAACAGGCCATGATGTCAAGCGGTTCCGGCGACCCGGTCACCCTGACCGGAACGGTGCCGAAGTGACGACGGTACGTTTCCAGAACCAGACCCGTGGTGTCGAAGGCGGCTTCCGTCTGGGTCGTCTTGATCGCCCCGATGACGTTCACGGTTTGGGCGTAATTGGCCATGGAATAAACGTCGGTGTTCCTGGCGTATTCGTTCAGTCCGGCCGCTATACCGAGAGCGTCCTTGAGGAAATACTGGGTGCCGAGCTCGCCGTACACGTATGGCCCATACCAGTAGTTCCATTCGTCCAGGGCCACCGGGATCTCCCTATCTTTAAGCGCCGGGATGGTTTCTCTGTAACGGCGATGGGCCGCGGCTATCCGTTTTATGGCCGCCGGGACCTGATTGACGTGGGAAATAAGACCGGGTTTCTCGCCGACGTAAAAATGTTCGCTTATCAGATCCATGTGGCCGGCTGCTCCGGCCAGTATCGTTTCGCTCCACTCACCTGCGGCGCCGACGGCGACCAGTTTGATCGCCGGATCGACCTCCCTCATGGCTTGGGCGAATTCGATATGCTTCTTTACGTAGTCCAAAAGAGGCATGTGTCCGAGCTGCCATGATCCGTACATCTCATTACCGACGGCCCAGAATACGACCTGCCAGGGTTCGGGGTGACCGTTTTTCGCCCTGAGGTCTCCCATCGGCGTCCCCGCCGGTCCGTTCACGTACTCGACCTCATCGGCGGCCATCTTAACGTCGCCCAGCCCGCTGTTGACCGTTATGTAAGGCTCGGAGCCTATGATCTCCATCAAATCGAGGAACTCATGCAATCCGACGTCGTTGTGTTCGACGCCAAGCCAGGCGGGATTCTTGCGGGGCGGCCGGCGGTCGCGTTCGCCTATCCCGTCGCGCCAGTCATAACCGCTGACGAAATTACCTCCCGGCCAGCGGTAGACCGGAGCATCGAGCTCCTTAAGCAGACTGATGACGTCCGGCCTGAATCCGTTGACGTTGTCGGCCGGCATGAGCGACAGAATTCCGACCGAAAACCAATCCCGCCCGCTTGAAAAGATCTCCAACCGGCCTTTGTCCGTCGACCCGGCGGCGGTGAATTCGAAAAGGAAGGTCTCGAATTCATTCCCGAAACCGCTTATTTCCGCGCTCCAACCGGCTCCGGTTGCCTCATCCCAGATCACGTTCAACCTGACGGGCGCCGCTCTCTTGCCGCCGGCCAGAACAATCCGTCCCCGGTAAGTTCTTCCGGCTTCGAAAGCCAGGCCTTCCTGATAAATACCGGCCGGGCCATCTCCGGAAAGGGAAATGCGCGGGCTGTGTTCTCCCACATACGGCCTGGCTCTGTTCATTTGAACGCCGGCCGGATCACCTATTACTTTCCAGACAGAATCCCGGCCGCCTACGGGATAGAAAAACTTGCGGTCTTCGAACATCTCGGCCCAGATGCCCTGGTAAATACAGCGGCCGAGATGTTCGATGAACTGACCGTAAATGTATTTGGACATCGGCTTGCCGGTTACGGCCACTTCAATCTCGACTTCCGGCCGGCTAAGGTCTTGCCCCGAAAGCCGGATCAATTCAATATCGTCATAGTAAGCTGTTCCTCCAGCTCCGCTCCGGCCTCCTAAAAGACACATAACTTCAACAGCATCATTGGCCCCGGCATCGAATTCGACTTCGACCTTCGTCCAGTCCTTCGTTCCGCCGACGGCCGGCGTCCGGCATTCAGGCCAGCCCCGGACACTGAGCACGGCCCCCTGATTTTCGCCCGGCTCGAGTCCTTCGGTCTTTATCCAGCCTCTCAGGCGGTACCGCGAATAAGGTTCTATCCGGGCTATCGTCACCCAGTACGCACCCGCTGCCTCGGCCGAAGAGATGGCCGCCGCGACACTTCCCGATTTCCCCCCGGGCTCGAGTGAAAACTCTGCTTTTCCGCGCCAGGCTCCTGAGCGCCAGCCGGCCGGAGACCCGTTTTCGATTTCTTCGAACGACGGGTTGACGATGAAATTCAACGGCCGACGGGGCGGCGCCTCCGCCTTATCTCCGGCCGGTCCGCACGCAGCGAACATCGAAAAAATCAACAAAAGAAAAGCAATGATCCCAGAACGAACCCGCTTTGTTTTTCCATTTATTGCAGACAATTTTCACCTGACCTTCCATTCATGGATGCCGGCCGACCATTTTTCCTGGAGCTGGATTTCAAGCCGGAGCCCTTCCGCCAGGACCGGAGTGAATCTCACCTTATTGTATTTATCTTCTTCAGTCCCGAATTCATCCCTCGTATCCACGGGAATCCATTTCCCCGGGCGTCCGTGAAGCAACCGCCAGGAGGTAGGCACCCGGCATTGGCCGGTGCCGGTATCATCGAACCAGTATACGGAGGCTTCTGACAGGATAACCGCTTTTTCGAATTTGTATTCTATCCATTCAAGCGAACCTTTATCCGGCCACCAGTGCATATAACCGATGCCGTCGGCCGAACTCTCGGGCTCGTACTGGTCGTTTACCGCCCTCAGATTGACGGCCTTATCCGAAGCCGTCACCATGGCCTTGGCCTCCAGACCCGGTTCCCGGGCCACTCTGGCCGTTTCAGATGTTCGGGCCAGCCAGACCGCCATTTCTCCCTGGCCGCGGTTGGCCCAGGAATAATACGGGATCAAAACGATCTCCTGCTTTTCAGAAACCGTTTTCCCCGCTCTCTCGATCAGGGACTGCCCGGCCGCTTTGACGACCACAACCCCTTCGAGAAGTCCGGGCGTGGCCTCGACTTCGAGGACGGCGGAATCTTCCATCACCAGGTTCGAGGTCCGGCCGCCGTTGTCAGCCCATTCGGCACAGTAGACGAGCGGCCCCCTCTCCACGGCCACCCGGCCCAGGTCGGCCTTGACGGCTTCATGAGCCACGACCCGTCTGGGTTCCATCGGCAGCACGAGCTCGACCGTGTCGCCGTCATGCCACTCCCTCTGAACCGGCAGGTAACCTTTTTCGAGGACAAGCGGGAATTCCTGGCCGTTAACCTTGACGACGGGTCCGGAATTTCCGGTTCCGATATAACCGTAAAGATCGGACGGAACCGGACGGCCCAGGGCCCAGCCGGGAATTCTGATCATCAGAGTGAACGTGGCCGGTTTTCCCGGCTTAATGTCGAGCCTGATATTCCCGGACCAGGGATAGTCGGTCGTCTGGCGGATTTCGAGCCCGGTCTTATTCACTTTCATTTCGGCCGTTCCCTGAGCGTAAAGATTGACGTAAACTTTGCCCCTGCCGACTGCATACAGGTATCCAGGCACGGAAGCGATGAGCCGGGCGGCGTTGGGCGGACAGCAGGCACAGGAAAACCACGGCGTCCGCTCATGATGTCCGAACGAAGCCAGAGGATTCGAATAGAAGAATCTGTCTCCCGACAGGGATACTCCGGACAAAAGACCGTTATAAAGTATCCTCTCCATCACGTCCACGAATTTGGCATCCTCTTCCAGCCTGAACATTCTCGAGTTCCACAGGAAAGTGGCGACGGCCGCGCAGGTCTCGGCGTAAGCCGAAGCGTTCGGCAAGTGATAGGCCGGGCCGTAACCTTCCCAGGCCCCGGTTGCTCCGATGCCCCCGGTAAGATACATCTTGGAACTTACGACGTCTTCCCAAATCCTGTTCAAAGCCTCTAAATAAGTCCCATCGCCGGTAAGGGCGGCGACGTCGGCGGCACCGGCGTAAAAATAGCCGGCCCGAACGGCATGGCCGACCGCTTCGGTCTGCTCGACGAGCGGCCTATGGTCCTGAGAATACTCTCCGTAGAGTTCATGTGTCCCGGCCTTGCCTCTGGCATCAATGAAAAATCTGGCCAGCTCCAGGTATCTGGGATTTCCGGTGACCCGGTAAAGCTTGACCAGGCCGATCTCGATCTCCTGGTGGCCGGGCGGATTCTGGCGCTTGCCGGGCCCGAATTCCTTCAACAGCAACCGGGCCGAATTGACGGCGATATTGAGAAGGTTCTTTTTGCCCGTGGCTTCGTAATAAGCGGCGGCTGCCTCATAGAGGTGGCCGAGGTTGTAAAGCTCGTGGCTCATGTAGAGGTTCGACCATCTCTCTTCTCCCAGCCAGTCGACTGGAGGCGGACCGCCTATCGTCCGGGCCGTGTAAAGATAGCCGTCAGGTTCCTGGGCGGCGGCGATTTTGGCGATCAAGCCGTCGATATATTCATCCAGTTCAGGTAAGGGATGGGAGGCCAGTGTGTAGGCGGCGGCTTCTATTATTTTGTAGACGTCGGAATCGTCGAACGGATAATTCGTGTAGAACTTGCCTTCTTTATCGCCTGCCAGAGCCCTGGCTGCCAAATCGAAATTATTCACCCGGCCCGTTTCCTCAGCCATCTTCAGGTTATGAGGGACGGTGACTTCACGGTTGGTTTTCAAACGCTTGGACCAGAAGACGTCGTCGAGCCTGACGGCCGTGAAGCCGACCGGTTTGATCCCGTAATCCGTCTCCGGCCTGGATGAACAGGCCGTCAAAAGCAAGATTATCGCCGAACCGGCGATGAAAGCCGGGAATATTCTTTTCATCCTTGGACCTCCCCGATTCGGATTATTAACGAGTCTACCGCTACCTCCGGTCTCAACGAACCAGCCGCGGATAAGGGCTGTAAGTCCAGCCCTGGACGGCCCGGACGACGGCTTTTTTCTCGTACTTCTTTCCATCAACCTCGACTCTCACGACGTATACTCCCGGTTCGACGGGCTCGCCCCGCCTCCAGGCCGGCCGGCCGGTCGTCCCGCCCGAAGGCACGGCTCTCATTAACCATAAAACCCTGTTCAGGCCGGGCTCGTTTCCTCCCTTGATTTCTTCGAGCACCCGTCCGGAATCGTCACAGACGCTTATTTTGACGGGGGAGGCGGGACTCGATTTCAAATAGTAATTGATGACCACGGCATTCGGCTCGTTGGCAGTGGCCAGGTGGCTGTCGCCGTAAAAATGAAAGTTACCTATGGCTCCCTCCAGTCTCCGGGAACGCGGTTCTATGTCGAAAAGATGAAAACCGGAGGCCAGGACCGCCGGACTCAACTCCTGAAACGGGGCGATGTCGGTCACGTAAAGACCGCGGCCGTAAGTCGCGACCACCAGATCGTTTTCCCTCGGATGGATGACGAGATCGGTGACTTTGACCGAGGGCATGTTTCCCCTGAAGGGCAGCCATTTCCTTCCACCGTCGATGGTGATGAAGACCCCATCTTCGGTTCCGGCGAAAAGCAGGTCGGGATTCTTCGCGTCCTGGACTACGGCGTTGATACAGGTGTCGGCCGGCAGATCGCCGGAAATCGAAGACCAGCTCGCACCATAGTCCGCCGTTTTAAAAAGGCAAGGTCTGTAGAGGTCCAGACGCCAACCAGTCTTGGCCACAAAAGCAGTAGCCGGATCATGGGGCGAGGCGAAAACCCGGGAAATCCAGAAGTTTTCCGGTCCGCCGGCTCCGGCCAGAGCCTTGGTCCTGTCGAGCCAGGTCGCACCGCCGTCCCGAGTCACCTGAACCTTGCCGTCGTCAGAGCCTGTCCAGATGATCCCCGGCCTGACCGGAGATTCCGAGATCGTGGTCAACGTGCAGTAGCTGATGTACCCCTCGCCATGCTGTTTGGCTTCATCGTCGGTCGTCAGGTCGGGACTTATTTCCTGCCAGTGATCGCCGCGGTCCAGGGAACGGAACAGCACCTGAGCCCCGGTGTAGATAATGTAAGGGTTGTGCGCAGAGACGGCTATAGGCGGTGTCCAGTTGAATCTCAGCCCATCCTCCTTCGGCCCGCGCCTGGGCATGACCGGCGTCTGAATACCGTACTTCTGATCCAGTCTCCACATGGTGCCCATTTCCCTGTTGTTGTAAAGCCAACGGCCGTCGGCCGGCGAGACGCAGTTGTACATGCCGTCTCCGCCGCCCACCGTAACCCAATCGGACTGGGTCACAAAGCCTGACCAGCCGTTGGACGGACCTTTCCACGAGTCGTGATCCTGCAGGCCACCGTATATGTTATACGGGTCCTCCATGTCCACGCCGCCGGCATAAAATTCGCCCAACGGAATGTTATAGAGATGATGGCACGTCAGCCCTTTATCGTAAGAAACGAAGACCCCGCCGTCGCTTCCGAAAATGAGCCGTTCGGGATCATCCGGGTCGATCCACATGGCCCGGAAATCACCGAAAGCAGCGGCGAACACTCCGTCCGGCGGCCAGGTCAAGCCTTTCCAGGTCTTGCCGCCGTCGCTGCTGCTGGCCAACGACATGCCGGTGATGTAAATGGTTTCCGGATCGGCCGGATCGATGCGCAACTGGTTGAAGGAGTAAGGCGCCTTGTTGAGCGCCGCTTCGTAGCCGGTGTTCACCTTGCGCCAGGTTTCGCCGGCGTCATCCGAGCGGTAAACCTCGTTGCCCATCGTCCGTTCGGCAGGTTCGAGCCCTCGGCGTTTGTCCTGGGCGGCTTCCTCGGCCGTCGCGGGTCTCCTGTTTCCATTCTCCACGACGGCGTAGACTATCTGCGGGTCTTTCTGAAAAACATCTATTCCTATCCTGCCGATGCGGCCGCCTGGAAGCCCTCCGGCCAGCCGGCGCCAGGTGGCGCCTCCATCGATCGTCTTATATATTCCGCTTCCCGGACCTCCTAATTCATAATGCCAGGGTAACCTCGTTTTCTCGTAGAGGGCGGCATAAAGTATCAGCGGGTCGGACCTGACCATAGCCAGGTCGACGGCTCCGATTTTTTCGTCTATGTAGAGAGACTTTTCCCAGGTTTGGCCGCCGTCCTCCGTTTTGAACACGCCGCGCTCGGTATTGGTCGAGAACAAATGGCCCATGGCCGCGACGAAAACCACGTCGGGATTCGCCGGATGGATGATTACCCTGGCTATATGATGCGAATCCTTCAACCCGGCGCTGCGCCAGGTCCGGCCGCCGTCCTCGGACTTGTAGACTCCATCCCCGGAGTTCGAACTGCGGGCGCAATAGGCCTCACCTGTGCCCACCCAGACGATATCCGGCCGGGAAGGAGCCAGGGCCAGGTCGCCTATCGAGAGGCGGCGTTGGCCGTCGAAAATCGGTTCGAAAGTAATCCCGTTATTGGTTGTTTTCCAGACTCCGCCGTTCCGCGTGCCGACGTAAAGAGTATAAAGATGAGCGCGCGCGGGGGTCTCCGGAACGGCGAAGCTTGTCACCCATGAACCGGCTCGATACGGCCCGAGTGCCCGGTAACTCAAGTTCTTCAGAAGGCCGGGAGTCAATCCTTCAGCTAAAGCCGGCGGCGCCGCGGCCAAAGCGGCGATCACGGCCGTAAGCAATAAAAAAACGAGTATGCGTGAACGATATAGCATAGTCCCCTCCTGATTTTTTTGGCTGCGATCCCGATAAAATCAACAGATTGATCCGCAAAGCTGATACATTATATATTAAGAAATAAGGCAAGAGAAAGATGAAAATTTCGGTTCTTTTTGCCAAAGACCCTGGAATATAATAGGCATGCCATAAACCTGCGGAAGGAATTATATACATGGAAAGGCGGAAATATTCAATCGGCCTCGATTTCGGGACCGCGAGCGTGCGAACTCTCATTGTCGATATCCGAAACGGTAAAGAGGTAGGCACTTCGGTTTTTGCCTACCCGTCGGGTAAATCGGGCATAATCCTCGACGCCAAAGACGACAACCTGGCCCGCCAGAATCCGGCCGACTGGCTCAAGGGTATCGAGTTCACCATCAAGGAGGCAATGGATAAGGCGGAAGATAACGACCGGGCCTTCAAGGCCGAAGATATCATCGGCATCGGAGTGGATACGACGGGCTCAACGCCGCTGCCGGTCGACCGGGCCGGCAAACCTCTCGCCTTCTTCAAGGAATTCAGAAGAAATCCCGACGCTCAGGCCTGGCTCTGGAAGGATCATACCGGCCACCGGGAAGCGTCCGAAATAACGGCTCTGGCCGCCGAAAGACATCCGGAATACCTGGCCAAGTGCGGCGGAGCTTATTCGTCGGAATGGTTCTGGAGCAAGATTCTTCATTGCTTGAGAGTCGATCCGAAAGTCTTCTCGGCCGCATTTTCCTGGGTTGAGTACGCCGATTACATACCGGCCGTGCTCACCGGCCAGACTAACCCTCTGACCATGAAGCGCAGCCGGTGCGCCGCCGGCCATAAGGCCATGTTCAACAAAAAATGGGGAGGCCTGCCGGAGGCGAAATTTCTGGCCGCGCTCGACCCGAAGCTCGCCGAACTCAGGTCCCGGCTTTATTCCAGAACGTGGACTTCCGATGTCCGGGCAGGCGGTCTCACCAGCGAATGGGCAAAGAGACTGGGGCTGCGGGCGGGCATTCCGGTGGCCGTCGGCGCCTTCGATGCCCATCTGGGCGCAGTCGGTTCCGGCGTCGACGTCGGCCGTTTCGTAAAAATAATCGGCACGAGCACCTGCGACATCTGCGTCGCCCCGGCCGGGAAAAAAATGGCCGATATTCCGGGGCTGTGCGGAATCGTCGACGGCTCCGTTCTGCCGGGCTATTACGGCCTCGAAGCCGGCCAATCGGCGGTCGGAGACATATTCAACTGGTTTGTGAATGAAATCCAGCCTCTCGGGCCGGAAAAAGGATCGCATAAGAAGCTAACCGGGAAAGCCTCGGCCCTTCGGGCCGGGGAATCCGGGCTTCTTGCTCTCGACTGGCATAACGGTAACAGAACCGTTCTTGTCGATCAGCGGCTGACCGGCCTTATCCTCGGTCTGACCCTCCGCACCAGACCTGCGGAGATATACAGGGCCCTCATCGAGGCCACGGCCTTCGGGGCCCTGACCATAATCAACCGCTTCCGGGAATATGGTATACCCATAAACGAGGTTATAAATTGCGGCGGGATAGCCGAGAAAAATCCCCTGGTCATGCAGATCTATGCCGACGTTACCGGCCTGGAAATGAAACTGGCCAGGTCGGCCCAAACTTGCGCTCTGGGGGCAGCCATCGCCGGAGCGGTCGCTGCGGGCGGAGAAGCCGGCAGTCATACTACTTTCACCGCAGCCCAGAAAGCCATGACCGGCGTCAAGAAAAAGACTTTCACACCCGACCCGGAGAGCCACACCGTTTACCGGCAGTTATACAGCCTGTACAAAGAGCTCCATGATTCGTTCGGCACCCGGGCCTGGTCCGGCAATCTTTTTACCGTAATGAAGGACCTGCTGGCCGTCAAAGACCGGCAGCGAAGGAGACGAACTTGTTAGCCGCGTTGAAACAAAAGGTCTGGGAAGCCAACATAAATCTGGCCGGCGCCGGCCTGACCATTCTCACTTTCGGTAACGTGAGCGGCCTTGACCGCCGCCGCGGCATCTTCGGCATCAAGCCGAGCGGAGTCCCTTATGAAAAAATGAAGCCGTCGGATATAGTCCTGGTCGATCTCGACGGCCGGACCGTCGAGGGCCGGCTCAAACCCTCGTCGGATACGCCGACCCACCTGGAACTTTACCGGGCCTTCGGTTCGATCGGCGGAATCGCTCACACCCATTGTCCTTACGCGACCATGTTCGCTCAGGCCGGGAAGGAAATCCCCTGTCTGGGTACAACTCACGCCGACGTCTTCAACGGCCCGGTGCCGGTAACGAGAAAGCTCCACAGGCGGGAAGTGACCGGCGATTATGAGGCCAACACCGGCCGGGTCATCGTCGAAAGATTCGACGGCCTCGATCCCGGCACCACACCGGCCGTTCTCGTTCACGGCCATGGTCCCTTCGCCTGGGGAGCCACGCCCCGGCAAGCAATCGAGATTCTCATCGAACTGGAGTTCATCGCCCGGACGGCCTTCGGGACGATTCTGCTCGACGGGCGGAAAACGCCGATCGACGATTACATTCTCAAAAAACATCACGAGCGCAAGCACGGACCAGGGGCTTACTATGGACAAAAGAAGGAGGACACCGATGAATAACCTGCCTGAGGTAAAGGCCGGCGTGATCGCCGTCAGCCGCGATTGTTTCCCGGTCGAACTTTCCCGGAACCGGAGAAAGAGGCTCATCGCCGAATGCCTGAAAGCAGGAACGCCGGTCAAGGAAATTGAAACCATCGTCGAGAACGAAAAAGACGTGCTCAAGGCCCTCGACGTAATACACGAGCTGGGAGTGAACACCCTGGTAATATATCTGGGCAATTTCGGCCCCGAGGGACCGGCAACGCTTCTGGCCCAGAAATTCGACGGCCCGGTCATGTTCGCCGCCGCGGCCGAGGAAAGCGGCAAGGATCTGATCGACGGCCGTGGCGACGCCTATTGCGGCCTCCTCAGCGCTTCTTACAATCTCGGCCTGAGAGATCTTCGTGTCCACATTCCCGAGAAGCCGGTCGGCCTGCCGGGCGAGATAGCCTCGGAAATCGCCGGATTTCTGCCGGTTGCCCGCATCGTCCTCGGACTCAGGCAATTGAAAATATTCACCTTCGGACCGAGACCCTATGATTTCCTGGCCTGTAACGCGCCGATCAAGCCGCTCTACGATCTCGGCATCGAAATCATGGAAAATTCCGAACTCGACCTGTATGACATATTCCGTAAAGCGGAGGGAGCCCCGGAAATAAAAGCCGTTGAAGCCGATATGGCCCGCGAACTCGGAGCCGGGAACGCCTATCCCGACCTGCTGGCCGGACTTGCCCGCTACGAAGTCGCCCTCATGAAATTCATGGAGAGCAATCTCGGAGCCTCGAAGTTCGGAATTTTCGCCAACAAATGCTGGCCGGCCTTCGAAAGCTATTTCGGATTCGTGCCCTGCTACGTGAACGCCAGGCTGGCCGCCCGAGGCATTCCGGTGGCCTGCGAAGTCGACATATACGGCACTCTGAGCGAGTACGTCTGCGCCTGCGCCACGGAGTTGCCGGTGACGATTCTTGACATAAACAACACCGTCCCTGATGACTTGCTCGGCCAGAATTTGCTCGAGAAAACTGGCTATGAGCCGACCGATCTTTTCATGGGCTTCCACTGCGGCAACACCCCGCCCGCCTGTATGATCTCGCCCCGGATGAAATATCAGCTGATTATGCACCGCCTGCTCGAACCCGGCCGCGAACCGGACATAACAAGGGGGACGATCGAAGGCAGGCTAAGGCCGGGCAAGGTAACCATATTCAGACTGCAATCTACGGCCGGAACCGTTCTTCGCTCTTACGTCGCCGAAGGCGAAATCCTCGACGTCGACCCGAAAAGCTTCGGCGGGATAGGCGTCGTCGGAATCAAAGAAATGGCCCGATTCTACCGTCACGTTCTGATCGAGAAGAAGTTCGCCCATCACACGGCCATGGCTTTCGCTCCGGCCGGAAAAACGCTATGGGCGGCCATGCGCCTGATAGGCATCGACGATCTGTCTTTTAACCGGCCGGCTGGCATGCTCTACCCCGGAGAAAATCCTTTCCCGGGCTGAGAAAATCACGACCGGCTCACTCTTTGAGAGAGCCGTCTCAGCGGCGGCTTCCCGAGGAGCCGTGCCCCGCTCAGAATTCCTGATGCTCGGTCCGGCTGATTATCTCGTTCTGAAGATCGACGCCGCAGTCGACGAAATAATCGCTGTAGCCGGCGACTCGAACGACCAGATCCCGGTACTTGTCCGGATTCTTCTGGGCGTCACGCAGGGTATCGGCGCTGATCACGTTGAACTGGATGTGGTGACCCATGAACCGGAAGTAAGTCCGGATCAGATCTTTCAAAGCGATCAGGCCCGTATCGTCGTCCAGAAGCTGAGGCGTGAATTTCATGTTGAGCAGGGTGCCGCCCGTGCGGACGTGATCGAGCTTGGCCAGGGATTTGATGACCGCGCTCGGGCCGTTCCTGTCGGCGGCCTGGACTGGCGATACGCCTTCGGAAACAGGATCCTCGGCCAGCCGGCCGTCGGCCGTGGCCCCGGTCATTTTGCCGAAATAAATATGAACGGTGGTCGGCAGGAGGTTGACCCGGTACTGGCCTCCTCTCTGGGTCGGTCTTCCGTCTATGGCCCCGAAATACGATTCGAAGACCCGCCTCATCAGGGAATCGGCATAATCGTCGTCGTTGCCGAACTTCGGGGTTCTGTTGACTATGATCTGGCGCATGTCCTCGAAACCGGAGAAATTGGCGTCAAGAGCCGACGCCAGTTCCTCCAGGCTGAATTTCTTTTTGTCGTAAACATTGTATTTAATCGAAGCCAGTATGTCCGTTATCGTACCCAAGCCTACGCCCTGGATGTAGTTCGAGTTGTAACGGGCGCCGCCGCCGTGATAATCCTTGCCGCGGGCTATGCAGTCGTTGATAAGAATCGACAGGAAAGGCGCGGGCAGGTATTTCGCGTAGAGGGCCTCTACGACGTTGCTGCCGCGGATCTTGACTTCCACGAAATAGCGCATCTGATTTTCAAACGCGTTATACAGCTCGTCGAATGTTTTGAAATCCGCCGGATTTCCGGTTTCGATTCCGATCTTTTTCCCGGTGCGCGGGTCGCGCCCGTTGTGCAGAGTAACTTCGAATACCTTGGGAATGTTGAAGTACCCGGTCAGGATATACGCTTCTTTGCCGAAAGCTCCGGCCTCGACGCAGCCGCTGGCGCCGCCGTTTCTCGCATCCTGGACGCTTTTGCCCTGACGGACCAGTTCCTGGACGATGGCGTCCGTGTTGAAAACCGAAGGCTGGCCGAACCCGGTTCTTATGATCTCAAGGGTTTTGAGAACGAACTTGTCCGGTCCTTTGGCACTGACCTGAACCATGGAACTCGGCTGCAGAATGCGCATCTCCTCGACGACCTCGAGAATGAGATAGCTCAATTCGTTGACCGCGTCGCTTCCGTCCTCCTTGAGTCCGCCCACATTGATCAAGGCAAAGTCGGTATAGGTGCTGCTTTCCTCGGCCGTAACTCCGACCTTGGGCGGAGCCGGCTGATTGTTGAATTTGACCCAGAAGGCCTGGAGAAACTCCCTGGCCGATTCCTTGGTCAATGTTCCGTCCTCGAGTCCCTTTCTATAAAAGGGCAACAGGTGCTGGTCGAGGCGGCCGGGATTGAACGAATCCCAGGTGTTGAATTCCGTGACCACTCCCAGGTGGATAAACCAGTAATGCTGCAGGGCCTCCCGGAAGTTGCGCGGAGCGTTGGCCGGGACCCATTCGCAGACCTCACTGATTTCTTCGAGCTCTTTCTTTCTGGCCGAGTTCCGTTCAACTGCAGCCAGCTCTCTGGCCTTTTGGGCGTAGCGCCCGGCGAAACTTATCAGGGCTTCGGAGCAGACGGCCATGGCCTCCAGTTCTTCTTTTTTGTCATAAGCCTCGGGATCGTGGTAGAAATCGAGGCCGGCCAGAGATTGCTCGATATCCTTTTTGAAATCGAGCATACCCTTGCTGTATATCTTACCGTCCAAAACGGTGTGGCCGGGAGCCCTTTGTTCCATGAATTCCGTGAAGATTCCCGCCTCATAAGCGTTTTTCCATTCCTGGGTCATGGCCGAAAAAATTCGTTCACGCTGGGATCTGCCCGTCCAGAAGGGGATGATCTCGTCCGCATAAATCCTGGCGGTCTCAGCATCTACGGCGTAAGGAGTTTTTTCCCGGTCGTTGAGTTTTTTCAGGTCTTCCGACGAATGAATGCAAACCTCCGGGTAAGTGGGGGTGGCCTTGGGAGCCGGGCCTCTTTCGCCGACTATCAGTTCACCGTCATTAATACAGATCGTTTTGTTCTCCAGGACATGCTTGAAAGCCAGGGCGCGCTGCATGGCGTAAGAAAGGCCACCGACTCCCGGCTTTCTGTAAAATTCGGTCAGGAGCCTGGCTCTTTCGGCGCTGATCGCAGGTTTTGCTTCGAGCGATTGCTGGCGTAATTTAGCGATTCGTTCGTTCATCATCACCCTCCCTTTCTGATTTCAAAACCGGCTTCACGGAAGGCCGCTTCGATATGTTCGTATCTTTCGTCGGTCAATCCTTCGAAACGCCTGAATGAGGAAGCAGCACCCAGACGGACGGCCTTGTCCATGCCGCCCCAATGGTATGGTAAGAGTCCAACGTTTCTGACGTTACCCATTTCGCGGGCGACATCTATTATCGCTTTGATGTTCTCATCGTCGTCATTGGCCCCCGGGATGAGCGGCACCCTGAGCCAAACCTCTGTCTTTATTCCGGAAAGACTGCGGAAATTTTCGAGTATTATGCGGTTGGAAACCCCGGTGAACTCTTTATGCCGGGTTTCATCCATGATCTTCAGATCATAAAGCACGATGGGGACCTTGCTCACAATCTTGCGGAAAAGCCCGGCTGGAGCGAAGCCAGAAGTATCGAGGGCGATGGTCATTCCGGTTTCATTGACCGCATCTATGAGTTCTTCGAGAAATTCCGGTTGATTGAAAGGCTCGCCGCCCGTAAACGTGACCCCGCCTCCGGATTGATCGAAGAAGGCCTGGTCCTTTTTGAGCTCGAGCAGAACTTCATCGACCGTCATGTCACGGCCGACGACCTGGATGGCTTCATAAAGGCAGGCGGCAGCGCACTCGCCGCAGAGGTCGCAAAGATTACGGTCTATGATGATTTCGCCTTTTCCGTCTTTCGTGATGGCCTTAAGAGGGCAGGCCTTGACGCAGTCATAAGATTTCCGGCACCGGGAAGGCCAGTACATGAGTTCGAAGGCCTGACTTATCCCCTCGGGATTATGGCACCAGAGGCAATGCAAAGGGCAACCTTTAAAAAAGACGGTCGTCCTTATTCCGGGACCGTCATGTATGGAATATCTTCTAATATCGAATATTCTGCCTTTCATATTCGATAGCCCCTCCGACCGTGTCGAGCGCGGTACTTTTCCTTTTAGAAAAGCTTAATATATCACATATCAGTTCTAGTGTCAATCTTTTTTTTGGCTAATGTCATTTAAGGTTTAAAAGTGGACTGGGCTCCACAGAAGGCATAGGACATGTGCCTTTTGAGCAGGTTTTAAAAGGAGAACGACTTCTACCGGCCCCGGCCGGGCCGCAAAGCCGGCGCTCAAAAAATCAAGTTAGACGACCTCAAATTAGTCCACTTTTAAAATTCACCCAACATCTTTTTTGGGCTAATTTTTTAATCAAGGAGGGAAAGGCTCGTTTATTTCACGCCGAACCTATGGATGGTAACAGTACTGTATTTCCGCCCGGGCTCAAGAAGGGTCGAAGGAAATTCCCGGTGATTCGGAGAATCAGGAAAATGCTGGGTTTCGAGACAAAAGCCGGCATGTCGACCATATACCTGGCCGCCTTTACCCGTTATCGTGCCATCGAGGAAATTACCGCTGTAGAACTGGATGCCGGGCTGATCCGTGTATATCTCGAGAAAACGTCCGCTGCCCGGCTCGTGAACCACGGCCGCCAGGGCCAGCCCAGAGCGGCTCCTGATTACGAAGTTATGGTCGTAGCCGCCTTGGACCTGATTTATCCGCTCACCTATGACCTGAGGCTTCCTGAAATCGAACGGCGTATCTTTCACATCCGGTAAGTTGCCCGTGGGGATCAAGCTGGAGTCCACCTCGGTGTATTTGTCGGCCTCAATCCGGAGAACGTGCCCCAGGACATCGATTTTCTCCCGGCCGGAAAGATTCCAGTAGGCGTGATTGGTCAGATTGACGTGGGTCGTTTTGTCGGTACTGGCCTCATAATCTATTCTCAACTCGCCGACCGCAGTCAGCCGGTACGTTACCACCGCTTGAAGAGTACCCGGGTAACCCTCCTCCATATCACGGCTCACGTAACTCAGCCTGACTCCGGCCGCAGTCCGCTCCTCGATCGGCTCGGCTCGCCAGAGAACTTTGTCAAAGCCTTTGATCCCTCCGTGCAGATGATTCGGACCATCGTTGGCGGCCAGCTGGTACTCGACTCCGTTCAGAACGAATCTTGCCCCGGCGATCCGGTTCGCATAACGTCCGGCCGTGACTCCGAAATAGGGATGGGCTCCAAGGTATCCGTCAAGGGTATCGAAGCCGAGGATGATGTCAGCGGATGTGCCTTGCCTGTCAGGAATTCTCAAAGAGACGAGAGCAGCCCCGTAGCTCATGATCCGGGCTTCAATACCCGACCTGGCGGCCAGGGTATAGATGTCCACGGGCGCGCCGCCGGCAAGGTTGCCAAAAATTTTCTTAGTGACGGTTATACCGCTCATTGCCTTACCTTCATTCCCCGTAACGCGGCTATTTCTTGCCGCCGAGTCCTTCTATTCTCTTTTTCACTTCCGGCTGGTTCGGGTCAAGTTCCAGCGATTTCCGGAAAGCGGCCAGAGCCTCCGGCCTCTTCCCCATGGCTGAGTAATTCTGGCCGAGTTTATTCATGATTACGGCATTCACGCCATAATGAGAGACCGCCCGCTCGAGCAGAACAACTGCCCCGGCATGGTCACCGGATGCTCCGCAGGCATCAGCGGCCAATATGTAGACATCATATTTAGGTGTTTTATCCGGCCCGACGAAAGTCTCGAGCCTCCTCACCGCCTCATTTGGTTGTTCGAGTGCCATGTATACCCCGGCCAGAGCCGCGGCTATCTCCTCGAAACCGGGCTTTTGCTCGAAGGCTCTTTCCAGGAAAATTTGGGCCTCGGCGTTCCGGCCCAGGTTGAAAAGCTGAGTGCCTATCTCGTACGGGTAGAACGCGTCATTCATGCCGGGTAGGATCCTGGCCGAAATCCAGGGCCTGGGAACTGCTTCGGCAAAGGTCAGGTCGAATTCCTCTGAGGCCGAAATCTCCTGGCCAGCCGCCGTGTATGAAACTTGAACCCGGTAATGAGCCGGCGGAAAATCGCGCAGGCTGATTTCTTCCAGGGCGTCGGGTAGATCCGCATACTCCGACGGTTTGCGAACGATCTCCCGGAAAAGCTGGTCTTCCTGGAAGAAGCCGATTTTTATCAGGCCGCCGGCAGTTGTCTCCTGCGGTAGGTGAAGCTGGAAAGCCACGGCCAGCGTATCCGACGCGGTAAATATCCGGCCGGGCTGGGCATAAATCTGGTAAGGCCCGATGCGGAACGCCTTGACCCGTCGCTCTTCGGGCGCAAGGCGCACGACTTTATGCCCGAGGACCGGCTGGGTAAGCCGCAGCCCTTCGGCGCCCGGCACCCTGACGGTCTTTTCCACAGAGGTGAATTCTTTCGAGGCTTCGTTTTTGATCAGGACGGACAGGTTGTAATCGCCCGGGACCAGGGGAAAGATATCATGTAAATCGAAAGGCTGCCGCGAAGCCGTTCCCATCTGCTCCTCGTCGAGTTCTATCGAAACCTTTCTGGCGAATTGATAAACCGAACGTCCGCCGGCGTCGGAGACGCGGACGCTGACGTCAAGAGCGGTGAAATACCTGTCCTCATACTGGTTGACTGATAAGCGCTCCGGCTCCACGCACAGATGGACGAAATGATATCCCGACGGGTCGCTGGATACCTTGACCAGGCTGTCGCTGTCGATGTAGTTGGCTGAGTATTCAACCTCGACGATATCTTTGTACTCCAGAAATTTCCGGGCGTATCTTTCCTCGACGGTCCGCTCCGGAATCATATCGATCCTCTGAATGAGCATATCAGAAGTCAGCGAGGGACGGCCCAGCCCGCTCTGCTCCTCGCCGGGGATGAGAGCAATGGAAATATCAGCCAGAGTCGGGTCTATCTCCCTCAGGTTTGCATAGGCGGCTTCATAATCGGCCACATCGCCTGAGTAGCCGGCTATCAGCGCTTGAGGGCCGTCCCGCAACGGGCTGTAAAGCCTGTATTCCCCCTGACCATGCTCCTTGAAAAAGAGAAGATAAAAGCCAGGCGGCAGACCGACATCGGTCTTACCCTGGTAGAACCAGGCTTCGCAGTCGTATACACCTGACTTCCCCTCGAAACGCTGGACTTCCTGCGGCTCGCCCAGGATGATGTACATCCTCCCCCGGTCGGTTCTCCAACCTGGCCTGGGCGCTTCCCGCCCGAGATAATGGGTGGCATGTTCGAGACGCCGGTAGTGCTCGGTCTTGAACTCATTTTCCGGGCTTACCGGATTGGGATCCCGATGACTCCAGAAAGCTTCTATGAACATATCACGTTCGCGGTCGGAAGCAAGCTTCAGAAAAACCTCACGCTCTGCCTGGGTCACGATGTAAACGACCTCTTCATCGAGCCACTTTTTGTACATGTCGGGGAGGGGGACTTTCTTGACCTGGGCTTCTAATAATACGCCCGAAAAAAGCAACAAAACGGAAGCCGCCGCGGTTAGGTTTCTCATGCGCATCCTTTCTTACCTCCCGATTCGCACGCGCGTCCTGAGCCTGGCCAGTTCCGCCCCCGTCAAGGCCTTGACTATCATTCAGGAACCCGCCCTGGACAGGACACGTGCCTCCCGGCCCGAGAAGATCGCGAAATCACGCAGACCAAAATATTCCCTCCGGGCCGAGGGCCAGGTCCGGACTTCGACAGTTTCGCCCATCCGTGGATATCCGCGAAAGCGGAAAATCATATCGGTCATATCATACAAAATTATAGCATTTCCGACCGGGATGTTCATCTTTGGCCCAGCCCAGGTCGGGCCGGGACAACAAGAATGTGGATTTTGCGCTTATTCTTTCAGCTTAAAATACTTGAATATCGGGTAAACGGCGCTCCGGCTGCCGGCCCCCATGGATCTCAGGTAGTTATCGAGGACGCCCCAGCCCGTAAATCCGTCGGCCGCCTGGGGTTCGAGGCAGTAGAAGGCGACGTTGGCCGTAGCCTGAGCCATATCGACTTGAAAGGTTCCAGCCGGAAATTCCCTGGTCACCATTCCGGAGAAGGCTCCCTCAAGCTTGACCGTTGGGCCACCTCCCAGACCGGCCGGTGGCCGGCTTATCTTGCTAATTGCGAATTCTTGGCCTTCAGCCGTGACCGGTGCGGAGAGGACGCTGACCTTGACGTTGTGGGTTCGGAGCTTATCCGCTATGAAATCCATGGCGGCCGGAATCAGGTAACCCCGCGGAACTCTGGCTTCCATAGTCCCGACCGGTTTGGCCATGAACTCAAGGCCGCGGACGAGTTCAGGGGCTTTGAGCATATGCGGAGCTATCTCCGCCCGGACACTCGTCCCGGGGATCAACCTGGAAACGTTCGGCTCTTTGTACATCAGGACGTCCGTCTTGCCGTAGGAATCGTACCTGCCGGCGACGAAGTTCGTCAGTTGCCCCGTTTCCGATTTAGCCATAACGTTATCTACGACCTCCCTGTCCGCAGCCCGGCATATCTCCTGCATTTCCCAGCCGTGTTTGCTGGCATATTCCAGGACTTCGGTGATGAGGGCGTAGTGGGCATAGATCCGGCGTTCGAAAGACTCATGCCCCGGCGTTTCCGCCAGGATGGCCATCCGGTTTCTCAATCCGTAGGCATTGGCCACGAACTTGGCCTCCGTCGTCCACCAGGCTGTCTCGTGGCTCCAGCGGGTAGGCGGCCAAACCCTGTCGGTGCCGCAGTGAGTAAAGATCTCAAGCCCGAAGTTCTTGCGCGTTGACTCGCGGATCGCGGGAAATAGCTTTTCAAAAACGTAATTCCTCGGTGAAGGATGGGCGGCGGGCACAGTGCACGTGGCGTAGCCGATGGCATAGCCGTGCTGGACCCGGCCCATCATGTGCCCGTCGTATATCAGAACGGGGTCCCAGCGGTTGAAGACCGTCCGGTAAAGGCCGTTCATCTCGGGTGTTTCGAGCTTAATAGCGTCACGGTTGAGGTTGAGATCCTGGGCGTTGGTCATGCTTCCGAGAAGGTGGGGCGTGCCCTGGCTGAGAGTCAACGTGTCGTTTCCGTCGACGTTGAAATTCGGGCAGACGATTATGATCAGGTTTTCGAGCAGATACTGCCGGCTCCCGAATAAGAGATCTCTCATGATCATTAACAAGGCTTCCTTCGCTTCCGGCTCGTAGGCGTGTATGTTGCCCTGGAGATAGACCACGGTTTTCCCCGATCTGGCCGCCTCCTGCGGCGAATTG
>Ga0172363_10001236_pt1 | contig 20487 bp, 18 predicted proteins | sample LakKivs2_kivu2a2_FD_114541 | JGI IMG/M metagenome (GOLD analysis project Ga0172363, IMG submission 114541) | Sediment microbial communities from Lake Kivu, Rwanda - Sediment s2_kivu2a2 | ecosystem: Environmental > Aquatic > Freshwater > Lake > Sediment | place: Rwanda: Western Province, Lake... | reverse complement strand
GGCTTGGCGGAAGTGCTACACGCCTGCTTCTACCTGCGGAGGGCCCTGCTGTGAAAGCCCTTGCGAAAAAACCCCCACAGTTTGAGGCAGCAACAGGAAACTCGCCCGGCTTCGGCGGCGCCGTTGCGTGCCGCGGCCGGGGCGGATACAGTGCCCGGCGAGGCCTTTGCCGGAAGGAGACGCAATCGCCATGACCGCCGACACGGAACGGCTGTACGCGGAACGTCTGGGGCGCTACGTCACGGCGATGCGGAACGAGAAGCCCGACCGGGTGCCGATCCGCCCGTTCGTGGCGGAGTTCGTGGCCAGGTACGCCGGCTACACGTGCCAGGACGTCACGCACGATTACGCCAGGGCGTTCGAGGCGGTGCTGAAGGCGGCGGGCGATTTCGACTGGGACGCCATGGTCGCCAACATGGTCTACGTCTGGACGGGGCTGACGGAGGCCGTGGGGCTGAACTACTACGCCATCCCCGGCGTGCAGATTCCCGCGGACACGGGCTTCCAGTACGTCGAGCCGCCGGAGGAGAAGGCGTACATGCTGCCGGAGGAGTACGACGAGCTGATCGCCGACCCGGTGCGCTACGCCTACGAGGTCTGGCTGCCGCGTGCCAGCCGGGACGTGCAAGCCAGGGGCCGGCCCGTCAGCCTGCGCAACAACCTGTCGTTCGTCCGCGGCGGGATGGCGATGATGCAGTACTTTGGGGCGTTCGGCCCGCAGGTGGAGGCCATGCGCCGCCGGTGCGGGACGGTCTCGGCCATCGCGGGGATCCTGAAGGCCCCGCTGGACATCCTGGCCGACAAGTTCCGCGGGTACCTGGGGCTGTGCAGCGACTTGGCGGAGCGGCGCGAGAAGGTGAAGGCCGCCTGCGAGGCTTTGGCGCCGCACCTGCTGTGGGTGGCGTTGGCCGGGGCGGACCCCAACCGCCAGGCGCCGATCGCCATCTGGATGCACCGCGGATGCGTGCCGTTCGTCTCGCGGCGGGACTTCGAGGAGATTTACTGGGCGACGCTGCGCCCCATCATCGAGGGCATCTGGGCGGCGGGTCACCAGACGCTGTTCTACGCCGAGGGCAACTGGAACGCCCACCTCGACGCCTTCGCGGAGTTGCCGGCGCGGTCGATCGTCTACCACGTGGACATGGCCGACATCTTCGAGGTCCACCGCAAGATCGGGCAGAAGTTCTGCATCAGCGGCGGCGTGCCGAACTTCCTGCTGGCCTACCGCCCGCCGCGGGAGGTCACCGACGCCTGCAAGCGGATCATCGACGGCGTGGCGGGCGACGGCGGGTACATCCTCGACGCCGGCGCGATCGTGCAGAACGACGCCAGGGTGGAGAACGTGCGGGCGATGACCGACTTCGTCCGCGAGTACGGCGTGTATCCGGGCGTGAAGGCCCCGTGCGACGCGACACCGGCGGCGCCGGAGAAGGGCTTTGCGCCCAGCCCCATGCCCGCCGCGGCAGGCACGCCGCCCGGCGCGACGGTGCCGTGGAGCGAGAAGGTCAAGGAGATGCCGCCGATTACGGGCGACGCCGACATGGTCCGGCGCGTCTGGGAGAGCGTCGACGCCCTGCCGTACCTGTACATCTGGCACCTGCTGGAGGGGTTCTGAGGACGCCGATGAAGGCTGCCGCCAGCGGGGCGCGGGCAGACGGCTCGCCGAAGCATGTCGTGGCCTACGTGGCCGCGGGCAGCGACGTGGAGCCGCATCGCAACCTACCCCGGGCGCTGCGCCTGCTTCGCCGCCGGGTGGAAGTGACGGGCGTCTCGACGTTCTACCGCACCCCGGCCGTCGGGGCGGACGGGCGGGCGATACCCGGGCGGGCGTCGTTTGTCAACGGCGTGCTGGAGGTCCGCACGGCGCTGGGCGCGGCCGAGCTGAGGAGCCAGGTCCTGCGGGCGATCGAGCGCCGGCTGGGCAGGCGGCGCACGGCGGACCGCTGTGCCCCGCGGCCGATCGACCTGGACCTGGTGCTGTACGGAAGCGAGGTGGTCGAGGGGCGCGGCTGGCGGGTCCCATCGCGGGACCTGTCGCGCCCGTTCGTGGCGCTGCCGCTTCTGGAGCTGGCGCCGGATGTGGTCTTGCCGCCGGCGGGCGAAGCGCTAAGCTGTCTGTGGTCGGGCGCGACGGTCGCGGCGTACGGCATGTCGCCGGACGCGGCCGTCACCGCCCTGCTGCGAGAGGTGCTGCGAACATGAACATCGAGCGCGTGGCCGAGCTGGTGCGGGAGCTGCTGGTGGAGATCGGCGAGGACCCCAACCGGGAGGGGCTGCTGCGGACGCCGCAGCGTGTGGCGCTGGCGTGGGAGTTTCTGACGCGCGGCTATCACGAGAAGGTCGACGACCTGACGAGGGCGACGTTCGCCTCGGAGGTCAACAACATGATCATCGCGCGGGACATCGAGGTGTTCAGCTTGTGCGAGCACCACATGCTGCCGTTTTTCGGGCGCTGCCACGTCGGCTACATCGCCCGGCGGAAGCTGCTGGGCGTCAGCAAGCTGGCCCGCGTGGCGGACTACTACGCCCGGCGGCTGCAGGTGCAGGAGCGTCTGACCATCCAGATCGCCCACGCGATCATGCAGGCGGCCGACGCCGAGGGCGTGGGCGTGGTCATCGAGTGCCGCCACCTGTGCATGATGATGCGCGGCGTGGAGAAGCAGAACTCGGTGATGACCACCTCGACGGTGCTGGGCAGCTTCCACGACGACGCCGCCACGCGGCAGGAGTTCCTCCACCTCATCTCCCGCCAGACGCCGTGATTTGGCGCCGCAGGCCGCTGGTGGTATAGTCCGTGCCCGTACGGCGATGCGCGGCCGAGCGAGGCGCACACGAACGTGCTGCGAAGGCTGACAGAGCGGGTTCGCCGAGCGCTGAGCGCTCCCGGCGAGGAGCTGGGGCGGTGGGGGCGGTTCCTCCAGTACCAGGCGCGGCTGTGGCGGTTCTGCCTGCGCCGGCTGGGGCAGAACAACGCCGCGGCGATGAGCGCCGCGCTGTCGTTCCGGACGATTTTCGCGCTGGTGCCGATCATCGTGCTGGCGATCGTGGTGGGCAAGAGCCTGGGGCTGCTGGCGATGGGCAAGGAGGCGCTGCGGACGGCGCTGGACCGGAGCGGCTTTGCGCAGATTGTGGCGGTCAGCACGCACCCGGGCGGCACGGGCGAGGCGGCCTCGGCGCCGGCGGCGAGCGGGAAGGTCGTCAACGTGGCCGACGAGGTCATCGCCATCGTCGACCGCGTGGAGAGTAAGCTGACGCTGGGCACGGTGGGGCCGGTGGGGGTGGCGCTGCTGATCTGGACGGCCCTGACGCTGCTGACCACGATGGAAAACTCGCTGAACCGGGTGTTCGGCGCGCCTCGCAGCCGCTCGACGGCGCGGCGGATCATGCTGTACTGGTCGGTCATGACGCTCTCGCCGCCGCTGCTGGCGGTGGCCGCCTACGCCAGCGACCGCGCGGTGGACTTCCTCCAGACCGCCGGTGGCGGGCTGCTCGCCTGGGCGGTGGGCATCCTCGGCTGGGTCCAGCCGCTGCTGGTGGGCGTGCTGGTGCTGGCGGCCGTGTACGCGCTCATGCCCAACACTCGCGTGCGGTTCAAGATGGCCCTGGGCGGGGCGGCTGTGGCGTTCCCGCTGTGGCTGGTGGCCAAGTGGGCCTTTGCACTGTACGTCCGCAAGGTCGTCGGGCACGACCCGCTGTACGGCTCGCTGGGGTTGATCCCGCTGTTCCTGATGTGGCTGAACCTGTCGTGGCTGCTGTTCCTGTTCGGGGCGGAGATGGCGCACGCGGCGCAGAACCTGGGCCGGCTGATGTCGGCCGAGCAGGCCGAGGGAAAGGTCCTGGGCACGTGGGACCTTCTGGCGGCGGCGGTGGCGGCGGGGCGGCGGTACGCGGCGGGGCAGGGCCCGGCCACGGTGGGCCAGCTTGCATCCGACCTGCGTCTGCCGGCCCAGGCGGCAAGCGCGCTGGCGGAGCGGCTCCGCGCGGCGGGATTGCTGCTGTCGATGGACGGGCGCGGGGAGACGGGCTACGTGCCGGCACGGACGCTGGAGACGATCCGGGCGGCGGACGTCCTGGACATCGGCGGGCAGAGGGAGGCCGGCGCCGCCCGCCCGGAAGAGCCGATCGCGCGAGCGGTGGAGCGGATGCGGGCGGCGGCGGGCGAGGCCCTGCAGAACGCGACGCTGGCGGAGCTGGTGAAGGGCGGGCAATGAGGATGGGCCGGGGGATGGAACAGGGGGCGCGGGGGGCCTATAATACAGAGTTGATGCCGGGCGCGGCGGATATGCTGGCGGCGTGGAGCGAGACGGCGAAGGTGTTCGCCGTCGGCGGGGCGCTGATGGTGGGGATTGTGGCGCTCGGGCTGGGCGTGCGATGGTTGCGGCGGCGCTTCCATCCGACGGCGGGGCAGCAATTGCGGCGGGGCAGCGGGTTTACGATGGAGGAGCTGGAGGACATGCGCAGCGGCGGCAAGATCTCGCCGGAGGAGTTCCGTTCGCTGCGCAGGAAGTTGTTCGGTCTGGACAGCCCGCGAGGGCCGGCGGATAATTCGGCGTCAAGTGCCCCCCGGCGCGATGACGATGATGGTACTGTCCGCCCCGACGGCGGGGCGCGCGCCGGTTGAGCGGCGCAGGGAGTTGACAGAGTGGACCCGACCAACAAGGGACCCGGCGGCGGCAAGGGACGGGGACCGGTGCGTTCCCGCGGGCGCGTGACGTGCAGCTTCTGCCACCGCAGCAGCGACGACACCGCCCCCATCGTCGAAGGCCCCGACGGCGTGAACATCTGCGGCAACTGCGTGGAGTTGTGTCACAACATCGTCCGCCAGGAGCAGCGCCGCGCGGCGCGGACCAAGCCGCTGTTCACGGCCATCCCCACGCCGCGCCAGATCCGCGAGTTCCTCGACCAGTACGTCATCGGGCAGGACCACGCCAAGCGAGTGCTGTCGGTGGCGGTGCACAACCACTACAAGCGCCTCACCCATGCCGACCTGGACGAGGGCGAGGTGGAGATCGACAAGAGCAACGTGCTGCTGATCGGCCCGACCGGCTGCGGCAAGACGCTGCTGGCGCGCACGCTGGCCCGCGTGCTGAACGTGCCGTTCGCCATCGGCGACGCCACGACGCTCACGGAGGCCGGCTACGTCGGCGAGGACGTCGAGAACCTGCTGCTGAAGCTGCTCCAGGCGGCGGACTACGACCTGGAGGCGGCCGAGCGGGGCATCATCTACGTCGACGAGATCGACAAGATCGGCAAGACGAGCCTGAACGTCTCGATCACGCGCGACGTCAGCGGCGAGGGCGTGCAGCAGTCGCTGCTGAAGATGCTGGAGGGCACGGTGGCCAACATCCCGCCGCAGGGCGGGCGCAAGCACCCCGAGCAGCAGTACATCCAGATGGACACGACGCACATCCTGTTCATCTGCGGCGGGACGTTCAACGGGCTGGACGACATCATCAAGCGCCGCCTCGGCAAGCAGCTCATCGGCTTCGCTTCCGAGGGCCAGGACGCGGCGCCGTCCGCCGACGAGCTGTCGGCCATCCTGGCCCAGGTGCAGCCGGAGGACCTCATCCACTTCGGCATGGTGCCGGAGTTCGTGGGGCGCCTGCCGTGCGTCACAGCCCTCGGCCCGCTGGACGAGGGGGCGATGGTGCGCATCCTCACCGAGCCGCGCAACGCCCTGGTCAAGCAGTACCAGCGGTTCTTCGAGATGGAAGGCGGGCGGCTGGAGTTCGCGCCCCCGGCGCTGCGGGTGATCGCGGCCAAGGCGCTGAAACGCGGCACCGGCGCGCGGGCGCTCCGCGCCGTCGTCGAGGAGCTGATGCTCGACGTGATGTACGAGCTGCCCGACCACCGGCAGGACGGCGCCGAGTACGAGATCACCGAGGAGATGGTCGAGGCCGAACGCCCCCCCACCCTCTTCACCGCACGGAAGCGCCACAAGGAAAGCGCCTGACGGTCCCGCCGTCCGCTCAGAGGCCCTCGACCGTGACCAGCGCCGTCGCGCCCTGGCCCGGCTCGATCCGCACGCGGCGCCCGCCAAGCTGGCGCACCACTTCCGCGTTGGTCGTCAGGTGGCTGCTGGCCCGCTCGGCCACATAGCGGCTCTCCCCGCCGGCAAGTGCCGCCAGCACCAGAATCTGGTCGGCCGCGTGAACGTCCACCGCCGCGGCCGAGCCCAGGAACGCCAGGAAGGCGTCCACGGCCTCGTCGGCGACCTCCTCGGCACGCTTGGCGCGGGCGCCGATGGCGTACCATCCGGCCACGCATCGCGCAAAGACGGCGCGGAGGAACACGGCCGTGCCGGGCGAAACGGTGTTCCACGCCTCCTTGGCGACGGCGGCGTGGTGCCCGGCGGCCAGCAGACGCTCGTTGGCGTGGGCCGCCTGACGTTCGATGATGTGGGCGGGCAGCGAGTAGCTCGCGGCCGACAGGACCTCGACGCGCCGCAGGCCGCCGCGCTCGGCGAAGCGCAGGGGCGCCACTTCGTCGGCCGAGCCCAGCCCGCGCAGGCGCATGCGTATCTCGCCTCCGCCGCCGGGGTAGAAGCCCGCCCGCCGCATCTCCAGGTGCGTCTCGACGTTCGCCGCCGCCGCCAGCACGCCGAACACGTCGCGAAGGTACTCGAAGCACGGCGCCAACGGGTTGTGCGTGCCGCCCGTCACCGTCACTTCCGAGTCGCCCGCCGCCGTCGCCAGCGCCGGAATCACCGTCTGCAGCACGAGCGGCGCCGACCCGGCCGTGCCGATGTCGAAATGGTACTGCCCCGCCTTCAGCTCGCCGGGGCGGAACGTCAGCTCCATCGAGCCGAGGGAGGCGCCCTGCACGTCGGCGCCGCAGACGGCTGCCGCGGCGCGCACCGCAGCGAGGTGCTGGGGGCGCAGGCCGGGGCGCTCGCGCCCCGCGCGGACGTTGATGAGGCGGACGTTGGCGCCCAGGGCCGCCGCCAGGGTCAGGCTCGTCCGCAGCACCTGTCCGCCGCCCTCGCCTTGCGAGCCGTCGATCGTGACCACCTGCTCGCCCACGGCTGCGAATCATACCAGTTCCCGCCGCGTGGAAAAGCAGGATGCACGGGATGCACGGGATGGGAAGGACGTGCGGAACAGTGGGGTCAGACCTTGATTGGTGATTAGTGGTTTCCCGGGGGTCACTAATCACTAATCAAGGTCTGACCCCACTGGCGGCGGCGCGGGTGACGGCAGATGCGGCGTGGCCGGCGGCGAGTCTGGCCAGGGCGGCACGGGCTTCCTCGCCGCCGGGGGCCCGGGCGGCGGCGCCGTCGCGGGCGATCGCGCGCAGCACGGCCACCGCACGCAGCATCCGCAGCACCGGCGCCGCAGGCACGCGGTGCTCTGCCAGGGCGGCCAGCAACCCCTCCAGCCGCGCCCCGGCCTCGGCGGACTTCGCCTCGCGAAGGGCCTTGCGCAGGTCGCTCTCGACGGCAGCACCGAGAGCGGCCAGCTCCGCCTCGGCCGACGCGCGTGCCGCCGCGGTGGGCGCGGCGAGCTGGGCGACCCAGCGCGCCACCGCCGCGGCCTCGGGCCGGACGGGCTGGACCCGCGCGGCCAGGAGCTTCGTGGCCGCGGGGCGGTCGAGCAGCAGCGTTCGCTGGGCGTGCCAACCGGCCGCCCCGTTCGCGTCGGCCAGGGCTTCCCACGCCTTCTCCATCGCGGCTGCCGCGGGGCAAACGGCGGGCGGGGGCGGAATGTCCAACCGCCAGCGCAGGGCCGTGCAGTCGGCACTGCCGGAAACGACCGACTTGCCGTCGGGCGTGAACGCGACGCAGTAGACGTCGGCCTCGTGGCCGGTGAACGCCTTCACCTCGACTCGCCGGGCGACGTCCCACAGCCGGACCGTCCTGTCGCGGGCGCCGGCGGTGGCGATCAGCCGTCCGTCGGGCGAAACGGCCAGGCCGTAGATCGCGTGCTCCTTGTGCTGCCCGCGAATGGTCGCGACAGGCAGACCGGTGGCGGCCTCCCAGACGTGGAGCGTGCCGCTGTGGTCGCCCGCGACGGCAAGCAGGCCGTCGGGCGAGACGGCGCAGCACTGCACGAAGCCCCGCTTGTCGAGGGGCATGCGGACGAGCGGCTCGCCGCCGACGAGGGTGCGAATCTCGGCGGCGTTCTGCGAGACGACCAGCACGCTGCCGCCGTCGGGCCATAGTGCCAGGCGCAACAGCGGGCCGCCGCGCCCGTCGGTGCGCTTCCCGCCGGCCTCGACGACGATGGGGCCGGGGCCTTCGCCGCCGCCGGCGAGCTCCAGGTCGGCCAGCTTGCGGCGCGCCATCGCATCCCACAGCGACGTGGCGCCCAGGTAGTCGGAAACGACGATGCGCCCCGACCGCCCCACCCAGCCCACAAAACGTATGGGCGTGAGCCTGCGTTGGCCCGCCGGTCGGGTCGCGGCCGGGACGGCCACCGGCAGCTTGCTCAGCACGCGCCAGTCAGCGGCGTCGAGAATGCTCACGCTGCCGTCGTGGAAGCCGGCCGCCAGCAGCCTGCCATCGGGCGAGAACTCCACGGCCGTGATCGTGCCGGAGTTGGCGTCGCCCATCTCGCGTACGATGCGCCCATCTGCCGCGTTCCAGACGAACGCCGCGTGCTTTTCGGGCCAGGGCGAGCTGGTCATGCCGTGCCCGGTCACGACCGTCCGCCCATCCGGCGAGATCGCCAGGCAGCCGACGGCGTTGTGGTGCCCGGGCAGCCCGCCGAGCAGCGAGTTGCCTTCGGGCATGCCCAGCAGGTCCAGGCCGAACTCGGAGCTGGCGACGGCAAGCACCTTCCCGTCGTCGGACCAGGCCCACCGCTGGCCGAGAGGAATCCCCGTGGGCCGGGTCTCGCCTGTGGCCGGGTCGGCCCGCGCCAGTACCCACGAGGCGCCGCCGATGCAGCGCGCGACGTACAGCAGGCCGCGACCCGCATTGGCAACGAAATGCGGATAGCCGGCGCCGTCGATCCGCCCGGCCGGCTTGCCGCCAGCGACATCCCAGACCACCACGGCCGGGGGGTGCGGAATCTGGCGGATGATGGCGGTCCGGGCGTCATTGTGGACCGGCTCGCTCCAGCCGCGATGCCCCGCGGCCAGCAGCTTGCCGTCGGAACTGAAGCTCAAGGCGGCAACGGGGGCCTTCTCGCCCAGCGGCAGGCGGAGCCTGTTCCTGCCCGTCGCCCAGTCCCAGACCCACACGTCGCTGTCGAATCCCCCCGCCGCGAGGCTCTTGCCGTCCGGCGACAGCGCCAGAGCATCCATGGCGCCCCTGTGCCCGCCCAGCTCGCCGCTCTGCCTGCGGGCGGCGAGGTCGTAGATGCTTACGGACCGCCCGGCTGCGAACAGGCGCCCGCCATCGGGCGAGGTCAGCAGGGACTGCCCGACTGCGGGGTCCTTGGCCGCAAAGGTGTGAACGGTCGTGCCGGCGTTGGCGTCGTACAGAACGATGCCGGCGGCGGGGACGGCGGCGGCAACGGTCCTGCCATCGGCTGTGAAGATGAGGGCCTGGGGCCCGCGGGCACAACGCGCCGCCCAGAGCCGCCTGCCCGATGGGAGCTGCCACATCAGCAGCCGGTTCAGGCCATCGGTGCAGGCCAGGCGGCTCCTGTCGGGCGAGATGGCCAGGACCCACGCGTGCCGGGGATGGCGCAGGCGGACCGTGCCGTAGCGTGCGGCCGCCCCTTCGGGCAGGCCGTCGCCGTGGATGTCCCGCGGCGGCTGTGCCGCGGCGGCAGATGCCAGCAGCACGCACGCCGCCGGCGTCAGCCAGGGATGCACGTTCACCAGACCGCCGGCGTCCTTTCGCCACTCCCCCAGGCGTTCAACGCTCCTTCGGACGCTTGGGCGGCGGAGAAGTTCCCCCCCACGGGAGCGGAAATGCGGTGCCATGCTCACGCGGGGGTCTGCGTGAGCGTGTCTCCCCGCATTCGCGGGACATGCTCACCCGTTTGCTTCGCGTCCGCTCCTGAGCATGGCACCAGTCACGCCCCCGGCGAGACGCGACGCCGGATCAGGCCAGATCGATGGGCTTGCTGCTCTGCCACAGGCCGTGGATGTTGCAGTAGGCCATGGCCAGCAGCGTGCCCGGCTTGGTGGTCTTCATCGAGCAGCACCCCTCGTGGTGAGTGTAGACCGGGCCCTTGTTGGGCCCGTCGGCGGCCTCGCCGTGGGCGGTGAACTCGAAGCGGGCGATCTGGTAAGGGAACTTCGCCCCGTCGGGCAGGAAGTACAGCTCGATCCAGCGAATGTGGTGCTCCGTGGTGTTGGGGTGCGCCACTTCCTTGCCCAGCGTGACCTTCACGCCGAACATCTCCCCGGCGGCCACCCGGTCGTCGCAGTCGATGACCGGCACGTGCTTTTCGGTCTTCCAGTCGGCCGTCTGGATCTTCTGGCTGATCGCCTCGGTCTGTTCCACTGCCGCTGTCATGGGGTCGTCTCCTTGCATCCTGGCATGGAGCGGGCGCCGCCGGGCACGGTGCCGGTCAGTCGCCCAGGTACTCGTTGACGGCGAACCGCAGCTTCGCCAGCGCGGCCTTCTCGATCTGGCGGACGCGCTCGCCGGAAAGGTCGAGCCGCTCGGCGACCTGGCGGATGGCGCAGGGCCCCTGCCCGCCCCTGTCGAGGTACCGCTCGCGGACGACGTTCAGTTCCGTGTCGGTGAGGTCGGCCAGGTTGCGTTCGAGCACGGCCTGGATCGAGTGGACGGCGTCGTCTTTCTGCCGCTCGTGGCGGCGGTCGATTTCGTCGCTTTGCTCCAGTTCCGGGTCGAACTGCGTGGGGAAGCGCCTCTGGTAGGCCCGCGCGTTGCGCGCCAGGCGGCAGAAGCTGGCGAAGATGGCCCGGCAGGCGTAGGTGGAGAACTTCACCCCGCGCGACACGTCGAACTTCTCCACGGAACGCAGCACCGCGGCGTAGCCCTCGGCGAGCATCTCGGAAAACTCCACGCCCGGGAGGCGCACGCGCCCGGCCATGCTGGGCACCAGCCGCAGGTTCGCGTGCACCAGCTTCTCCTGCGCGACGCGCGCGCGCCGGCGCCACTTGTGCAGGGGCGAGGACCGCACGGCCCGCTTGCGCCCTCGCTGCGCCGCCAGGCGCGACAGACGGTACTTCGCGTAGTTGTAGCGCAGGAACAGCACCTTCTCCTGGTCGCAGGTCAGCGGCGCCCGCCCGGCGCGCGGTTCGTCGCCGCCTGCATCATGACCCTCGGTGAGCCGGAAGTGCTGGACGGGGATGTCGGCCTCCTCGCAGCCCCACAGGCCGTTCTCCGCCTTGGGCGAAGCGAACGACTTGTGGTAGACGTACTCGAGGCTGCCGGGCGCCGGCCAGACCGCGCCGCCGCGGGGACCGTCCGAAAGGCCCACCAGTCCGCAGTCGCGCAGCGGCGGGCGCTTCGTCGTCGTTGCCTGATCGATGTCAACTCCTCTGGCGACCATGGGTGCGCTTCCTTTCTCACGCGGGGCGCCGGGGCGAGCGGCCCGGCAGCCGGAAGAACGGCGCCGTACCGGAACATGAGCAGCGTCGCGGTCCGCCCGGCCGTGGCGCCGGCGCCGGCGGACCCGCGGCCGGTTCGCACGGGCCGTTCGCCCGCGCGGGTAGGCCTCAGGCGGACGCCCGCAGGGGCACGCCCGCCAGCGAGGGATGCCTCATCTCGACCGTGTTCGTCCGCAGCTTGCGGTCGAGCTCGCGCGGCAGCGACACGTCGAGGCTGGCCAGGTACCCCGCGACCGCCTCGTGGATCCGCGCCTTGGCCTCCTCGTGCGTCTGGGCGAAGACGTAGCAGCCCGGCAGCGCCGGGCACCATGCCCTGTAGCCGAAACCCTCGTGCGGGGCGATCTTGACGACCAGTTGCATTGCTGGCTCTCCTTTCCCGTATCTTCCGCTTCGTCCGGCCCGACTCGGCCCGGCCGCACGCCGCGGCGACCTGCATGTCCACTATTGCATTGTTGCCTTCCCGAAAATCTATACAAGCGGGGCGCAACCGCGTTTTCGCGGCGGGAAAACCGCCCCGCCGCATAGGAAAACCCCCTATGGGCTGATGACCGGAAATGCCGTGCTCGCGAGGGAAAGACGTAACGACACAGAGGCGCAGAGGTACAGAGGTGGGGAATGCCATGCTCGCGCGGGAACGACACCGCACTTACTGAGAAGGGCTCGGGCGCTGAAGCCCACGACAGGACTTCGTGAGCCCCCGGGGTCAAGAACGAGCCTGTCCCGGGTTACCTGGCCGCTTCCGCGTACATCGCCTCCGCCCCGAAGCGAAGGGCCGCCAGCACGCCTTCGCGCGTCAACCGCGGGTGCGCCTCCAGAAGTTGCTCGATGGCCTCTCCGTCGCCGAGCTTCTCCAGGATCAGCTCGACGGTGATGCGCGTCCCCTTCACGACGGGCTTGCCCATCATAGCGTTCGGGTCGGACTCTATCAACGGATGCACCATCGTATCACCCATCGCTGCGCAGTGTCCTCGCCGTCAGGCCTTCACCATGGGTATACGCCCGACGAACCGGCTGTTCAACCCGCCCGGGCGGCGGTGCGCTGCGCCCGCTTCAGCTTGACCTGAAAGCCCCGGGGCAGGGCGTCGCTGACGTGGACGGGCAGGCGCCCGATGCTGGGGATGCGACCGCACATCAGGTCCACGACGGCCTCGATCGTCAGCGGCGAGACGCCGAAGCAGCAGACGACGGCGGCGACCGCATCGGGAAGTTCGCCGGCCAGGTAGGGCGCGCCGGTGATCATCGCGACCAGCGGCTTGCCGACGGCGAGGGTTTTCTTCAGCGCCTCCAGGACGGGGGCCTCCTGGCCGACGGCGGCCTCGCCGCTGCGCACCGCCGCCAGCATGAAGATCACCACGTCGGCGTTCTTGGCCAGGCCCTCCAGCTCGAAGGTCTGGTCTGCTGTGGGGTTCTGGTCGATCACGGTGCCCCAGGCTCCCGGGAAGTGCCGCCGCACGCTGTTGAGCAGCATGTCGTGCGAGCGGTTGCGGTCGTTGGCGACGCAGATCGAGCAGCTCCGCTGCGCCACCACCAGCGGCGAGCGGAAGCGGTCGGCCGTCAGCGGCAGCAGGTCGCCGACGTTCCGCAGGCACAGCACCGCCTTGCGGGCCAGCCGCCGGCCGGCCTTCACCTGCGCCGCCGTCCCCACGCCGCGCCGCACGCGACGCGGGTCGAATGGCCGCCGCTCGAACATGCCGTACTTGCGCTTCAGCTTCAGCACCTTCTCCACCGAGCGGTTGACCTGCTCCTCGCTGAGGCGCCCCTCGCGTATGAACCGCACCGTCTCCCGCACGGCCGGCGTCAGCTCCTTGTTGACCTTCATCAGGATCATGTCGTTGCCGGCCGCGAACGCCATCGCACAGGCGGTGGGCACGCCCCAGCGGTTGGAGATGGCCAGCATGGACAGGTCGTCGGTGTAGACCACGCCCTTGAAGCCGAGCTGCCCGCGCAGCACGTCCTGGATGATCGCCCGCGACAGCGAGGCGGGGAACTCCGCGTCGCCCAGGGCCGGGTAGATGCTGTGCGAGAGCATCACCATCTCGACGCCGGCCCTGATGGCCGCGCGGAACGGCGGGAACTCGACGGCCTCGAAATGCTCGCGCGGCATGTCCAGCACGTCGAAATCGGCGTGGACGTTCACCTCCGCGTGCCCGCGGCCGGGAAAATGCTTGGCCGTGCAGAACAGCCCGGCGTCCATGTAGGCCCGGATGACCTGCTTACCCAGCCGCGCGACCGTGGCCGGCTCGTCGCCCAGCGCCCGGTGGGCGATCTCCGGGTTGCGGGGGTTGCTGTTGACGTCCAGGCAGGCCCCCAGGAGCATGTCCACGCCGACGGCCTTGAGCTGGCTGGCCGACAGGTAGGCGTTGGCATAGGCCTCCTTCGCCTCGCCGATGGCGGCCAGGCCCATCTGGTTTGGCGTGAGCACGGTGGGGCTGCGGCGGAACTCGCTTTCCTCCATGCCCCCCTCCTGGTCGCACGTGCAGATCGTGGGGACGCCCATGATCTGCCAGCTCAGCTCCTTGACGTCGTGGAGGAAGCGGGCCGTCCGCTCGATGGGCACGAACCTGCCGATGCCGCAGGGATGGTAGCTGCCGCCGCGGATGAACCGCGCGAAGTTGTAGCTCAGCGAGTAGCCGCCGAAGTGGTTTTCCTCCATGTACGCCCGCACCTGCTCCAGCGACTCCTCGGCCACGATGCCGCTGAGGAAGAGCTGCGCGATCCTCTGCTCCAGCGTCATCCCTTCGATGATCCTGCGGATGTTCACGCTCGCCATCGCTGCGCTCACTCCCATTTGCCTTTGTCGTTCGGCCCGGCCCAGAACTGGCCCTTCCGCTTCCAGCCGGGCTCGTCGATGGTCATCGGCTTGGTCTTCCAGCCGGCCTCGATGCGCCGCGTCAGGTCGTCGAAGCCCTTGTTCCAGCTCAGCCCGTCGGGGACGGTGACGTTCATGCTGCCGGCCGCGTTGCCGTACCGCAGGCAGCTCTCCACCGACTGCCCGCGAACGAAGGCGGTGAGGAAGCCGGCGATGGCCGAGTCGCCGCTGCCCAGCGCCCCGACGAACTGCTCTTCCTGGTAGACGGGGAACCACACCTCGCGGTCGGCCCAGTTGTCGATGTCGGCCGGCTTTGTGCCGGCGAAGGCGGCGATGCGCTCTCTGCCGGCCGTGCGGAGGTACAGCCCGCGGTGCCCGCACTTGACCATGGCCACTCCGGTGCCGAGGGCGAGCATCTCGCCGGCCAGGTGCTGCACGTCGCCGACGGACATGTGGTCCAGCACGGTGCTGTGGGCCCCGACGGCCCGCTTGCGTGCGAGGAACTCGTCGCGCTTCAGGAACAGGTAGACCTCCTCGGCGCTGGGGACCATGATGTCGCTGAGGGGGATCCAGTCTTCGAGGATCTTCCGCCACGGCTGCCGCCCGGCGTAGCCGTCGATGTCGGGAATCGACAGGTCCAGCACGGTGGTGGCGCGGCAGGCGCGGACCTCGCGCAGGATGCGCGTCAGCTCGACGCCGGTGTTCTCGTAGATCTTCCTCATCCACGGCGGGTAGCCGAACAGGAACACCCCCGCCCGCCGGACGATGCCGAAGTCCACGTCGTCGTAGCCGAACGTGTCGTTGGCCCCGCAGTGGTGGAGGTAGAACCGGTCGATGCCGGGGATGCAGATGGCGATGGTGTAGGAGGTCGATTCGCCGCCGACCATCCGCAGCCCCTCGAAGCGCCCCTCGTGGCGCTCGTACCAGCCGAAGATCTCCTGCCCGAACTCGTCCTCGCCGCACTTGCCGATCAGCTCGACCTTCGCGCCGAGGCGATGGATGGACACGCCGGCGTTGGTGACCGGCCCGCCGCCGGCCACGACGCAGCGGCCCATGTCGATCATCTTGCCCGGCACGAGGATCTGGTTGATGCTGTCCTGCTTGTCTGCGACGGTGAACTTGGGGATCAGGTCCAGGCACAGATGCCCGGCGATCACCATGTCCAGGTCGCGTTTGCGTTTGCCCATGCTGTCTCGTCCTTTCCTCGCCGCAACGAGCGGTGAATTCAAGCACACGCCCCGCAGCTCGACAAGCGCAAAAAACCGCGGCGCTCACGGAGCAGGTCGCCGAAACGCCCGTACGCGCTGGACGACCGGCTGGCACCGCGGCCGCGAGGCTTCCGCCGGGGCTCGCCTGCCGTTGGTCCGCCGCGCCGGTAACACAAGTGTCCAGGTGCGCGTGAACCGTTTGGCGGCCCGTGCCGCGCGCAGTTGGCAAGGCTAAGCTTCGCCATGATAAGGGATAAGCCGGCGCGAAAAAATTATTGGAAAAACCCGAAAAAGCCCAAACAACCGGGCCGCCGTTGCCGTATATTTCAGTAGAGCGAGCGAGAGGGACCTCCCTCCCCCCTGGGTCCCTCCGGCCGGCAGGGTTTCCGTCCTCCTTTCCCCTGCCGGCCGCGCTTTTATGCGCACCGGCTCGGACGGAAACCCATCGGGTCAGTCGGCCCGCTCCCCCGCCGCCGCCGCACCTACAGCCCGCAGTTGCACAGCGCCGCGTCGGGGTCCAGCCCGGCCGCACGCCAGATATCCGCCGTCTCCTCGCACAGGCCGACCGGGCAAACGTCCGATAACATGCCGCACACTTCGCGGTACAGGGCGATGCGCCGCGGCCGCCCGTAGCGTGCCAGCGACCTCGCGTCGGCCGGCACTTCCAGCGCGGCGAACAGGCCGTGGTTGACGCGATGCAGCAGGTTCGTCTCCGCGCGCAGGGTGCCCAGCGTCACGCGCTCGGGGGCCAACTGCCGCACCTGCTCGGCGATCCCGCGGTAGTCGTAGCCCAGGATCATCGGGTCGATCCGCATCCGCACGCGCCAGCCGGCCTGCCGGAGCTTCGCCGCGGCCGACACGCGGTCGCCCACCGGCGCCGCGCCGCGTTCGTGTTCCTCGGCCGCCTGGGGACTGTTCACGCTGAACGAGACGATCACATTTCGGCAGGGCGGCAGCTTCAGCAGCGGGCGGCAGACGGCCGTGCCGCCCTTGGTCACCAGCAGCAGGCAGTGCGGGCGGCCCTTCGCCTCCGCCTCGGCGCGGAACAGCTCCACCAACCTGCCCATCGCCGGGCGCAGCGGCTCGAACGTCAGGCTGTCCGACAGGTTGCCCGTGTTGAGGACGTAGGATTCCAGCCCGTCGCGTGCGATCCACGCGGCCGCCTCGGCCACCATGTCGTCCACGTTGGAGAACACGTGCGCCCGCCCGCCGAGGTGCCACAGCGAGCTTTTCAGGTAGCAGTACTCGCACAGCGGCTGGAAGAGGCAGCCGTTGGCGTGCGACAGGATGTAGAAGTTCGGGCAGACCGTCGCCGTCGGCGTGGTGCGGAGGATGTCCACGAACTTCGTCCTGCGGGTGCGGAGCTTCGGTCTCGTGCGGGGCTGGGTCTTCATTTCGCTCAACGCGTCTCGTCCGCTGGTGCCCAGGCCGCGCCGGACCTGGGCTTCGAAACCATCAAGGCAACTCCATCGATTCGCCGGGGTGCAGAACCACCAGGTCGGCGGGCACGCGCCGGCAGCCGCAGGTCTCCGTGAGGAACACCCCGGCCTCGTGCTCGGCCAGCTCCTCGTCGCTCAGGTGCATGAGGAACCATCGCCGCGGCGCGACCGCCTCGACGAACTGTGCCCACCCCGAGCCCTGCCACGGGCCGATGAACAGCGCGTCCAGCGGGCGCAGGGCGGCCGGGTCGAGGCAGCGCGTCTCCTCGTTGTCGCCGTCGTGGAAGAAACGCAAGCCGCCCATCTCCACGAGGTAGGAGTTGTGGTCGTGCGAATGCCGCGTGCGGAACGCGCTGACCTTCGCCGAGCGCACGACGGCCGTGGCCGCGGCGGCCAACTGCCCGCGCGGCGCGGGCGCCGGGTCCATCGCGACCATCCGCTCGGCCGGCAGACGCTTGCGCAGAGCCCGGCAGACGCCCGGCGGGCCGAGGACGCTCGCGCCGGTCCGCTCTGCCGCGGCCGCAACGGCGTCGGCGCCGAAGTGGTCCCAGTGCGAGTGCGTGACGAGGATCAACTCCGCCCGCCGCTCGGCGAGGCCCGGCGGCAGCGCCGGCACGGCGTCGCAGAAGGCGTCGATGAACACGCCGGCCCCGCCGGCGGCCACGTGAAAGCCCTCGTTGCCGATCAGCGTGATTGTCGCTCCCATGGGCGTCGCTCCGAAGGACAACAGCATACCGACCCGACGCCCGCGAGTTAAGCGCGGAGTTGCCCCATCGAGTTCCATCGCCACACCTCCCGCGAACCCGCGCTGTGGCCGGCCGGGGCCGTGCTCCGGGCCGCCGGCATGGGCTTGGGGGCAGAACTACTGGGCGGCGTCTGACCGCATTTGTCACAGTCCGGCGGTAGGCTCGGCCCGCAGATGGGAAAGGCAATGCCATGGCAGATGGATCGCCGACGAAAAACGACAGCCTGGACACCACCGAGGACGAGGCCGCTCTGCTTGGGGCGCTGATGGGCAGCCCGGAACAGGTCCCGGCCGCATCGTCGCGGCTGGGCGCCAAGGACCTGAGCACTCTGGCGGCGGGGGTGATCTACGATGCCATCCTGCAGTTGCATCAGGCTGGACGTGACACGGGAGTTCAGAACGTTGCAGCCCACCTTGGCCGATCGGGGCTCCTTGAAAAGGTGGGCGGTTTCGAGCATCTGTCCCACCTGCGGCAGCACAGGCGCGACGTCCGGGACGCCGGCGGTTTGGCGGCCGGCATTCGGGACAAAGCCATGCGCAGGGAGCTTGTTGCGATCGGGCGGAGGCTTGAAGGAAGGGCCAGGGACATCGGCCGCGCAGCGGCACTGACGCTGGACGAGGCCGACTATGAGCTTTGTCTTACAGCCAGCTCATTCCAGGGCAGCGACCTGCCGGTCGCCCCGGTGCCGCTGTGTGATACGGCCGATGCGTTGACGGCCCGGCCGCGGGAAGGCGGCAGCCGCCGGGGTGTCCTCGCAAGCGGGCTGGCCGAGCTGGACAGGCTGATCGGAGGGTTCGCCAGAGGCAACCTCATCACGCTGGCGGCGCGGCCCGGGATGCACGCCGACGCGCTTTTCACGCAGTGGATGGACGCCGTTGCGATTGAGCAAGGGCGTCCGACGCTCATCCTGGCTGCCGGGCAATCGACCGACCACGTGGCCCGCAGGCTCGTCCTGTCTCACGGCCGCATGTTCGCGGAGGGGGGCCAGGAACTTACCCACGATCAGGCCGAGGCGCTGTCGCGCGTGCGCAAGAAGTTGTCCCAGGTCCGGATATCGATCCAGACGAGGCGATGGCAGACCTTTGCGGAAATCTACGCCGTCACGCTGCGGGCCCGGGCGGGACTTGACATCGAGTGCGTTTTCATCGACGGCATCGCAGCCCTGTTCGAGAGAATCCTGCAATCGCGTGGGTCGCTGGCCGCGGAGGACCTATGCGACCGCCTGGGTGAGCTTTCTCGACGGTTCGAGATGCCGGTGATCGGAACGGTCGAGATCGATCCTCCCCAATCCGCGCAGCCAGGGCCGAGACCGTCCACGCGGGACCTCCGGTTGGCCGAACCACGCGGTATTGCTGGAGTGGCCGACACGGTCCTGATCCTCCACAACGAAGACCACTACCATCGGGGCGAGGAAGGCTACAAGCCCGCCGGCGTCACGGAGCTGGCCATCATCCGACACCCCTGCGGATGCGCCGGCTCAATCCCCCTGGTCTTCCAGCCGGAGCAAAACAGGTTCGGGGTGTTGGGGCCGGAAGGCGGTTAGAACGGCCAGGGGGGCAGACGCTCACTGCGTTACAGGAGCCCCCCGCAAGACACTCTGACCTCCGCCGGCCTGAGCGCGTATCCAGAGGAGCGCCGTGTTCAGACCCATTCATCAGCTAAGCACGCGAGGCGCTCAGGCTTGAGGCCAATGCTGGACGATCTCCCGCATGATCCGGTCGGGAGAACGGCGCTGCGGGTGGTCGCAGACAATCATCCTTGTAGGGCCATGCTGGCCGACGTAGTGAACATGTTCCAGATGGACTTCCCTCAGCCGAAACAGGCCCGTCCTCTCCCGGAAAGGTCGGTACCACTCCGGTCCCGTAAGGAGTACGGCGACACCGGGGCGCAAGTCTCTCAGTTCATAGTCAAGGAGCTTCGCGGCTGGGCCAAGTTGAGCGGAGTAACTCCAATCAGGCGGGTTGCCGCCGCGTGCCGGTGACACTCGCATCAGATTGGTCCAGACAATACTGCTGGGCCAATCCTGCTCTCGGTAGCCGTGGTGCGTCGCCAGTCGGCAGGCCGTCTGCCAAAACTGCGACCGACTCGTCCGACAGGTGGCTCCGGAATGCCAACGCTGCTGCACCCAGACCATTGGGCAGGAATCCGCTGGCGCGAAGGTATCCCGGCAACGGGCGATGAGTGCCTCAGTACCGCCTGGTGCGCTGAGCGATTCACAGGTGAACGCTGAGTCTCCCCACCCGTTCAACGCCCTCCCGACAACCATCACCCCACCGGGCCGGAACTTCCGCCCAACCATGGGCCAGAAGGCGCACCACTTTGCGCAACCACTTTTGCGCTTCTGTGCCGCGTCAAGGTGCGCTCGTAGCAATTCTCCAAAAGCTGCACGGTAATCTTCCCCAAAGAGCCCGAACATCGCACTGTCTCCTTTCTTGCGCCATGTTCACACCGTACGAAGACTCAAGCTCAACCCGGCTCCCGACTGCGGGATCCACGGGGCGAGAGATGGCGACCTCCGCCCGACCGGCGTCGCTGCGGTCTGTCTCGCATCGCGAAGCCCGCGCACGAACAGTATCGTCATCGAATGCCTACATGTCAGGCGTCTTGCAGGAATCCCCGTAAGGGGACACTCACGGGGGCCGCGCTCGTAGTTCCGCCGTAAGGCGGCTCTCGGCTCGCCGTCGAAGGCAGAAGAAGACCGCCTTAGGGCGGAACTACGAACAGAAAGCGCTGCTCTGGCCCCCCGTGAGTGTCCCCTTACGAGTCCCCGTGCGGCGGGCCTTGCCGGGGCTTCCCCGGTCGCTTCCGCG
>Ga0172363_10001235_pt1 | contig 20491 bp, 23 predicted proteins | sample LakKivs2_kivu2a2_FD_114541 | JGI IMG/M metagenome (GOLD analysis project Ga0172363, IMG submission 114541) | Sediment microbial communities from Lake Kivu, Rwanda - Sediment s2_kivu2a2 | ecosystem: Environmental > Aquatic > Freshwater > Lake > Sediment | place: Rwanda: Western Province, Lake... | reverse complement strand
CTCTCTTGCTGTTTTTTTTGTGATTTGTTATTTACTACTGTTTTCTCATTTGCTGATTTTAGTTTTTCAAATATTTTTAAGATTTTGATAAAGATTTGATCAGAACGTCTATTATATAGTTTATATAGGTGTTCTAATTCTGTGACATAACTATGAAATGTTGTTCTATTGTATTCATTAATATATTTTGTTATTTGGTCTTTCCTTTCATTTAAATCGCGGAGATTTTTTACTAATTTATTTAAATCATTCCAAAAAATTACTCCTACCATTCTAAGTTCCATAAATGCATCTGTATATTCTTTAATAATTGAATCTAATTTACTTCTCTTTTGTTGATTATTTTGTGGTTGATTACTTTGTGGTTGATTATTCTGTGGTTCATTTATAAACATTTTAAAATATTTATTTTTTGTTAGATTTTCTTCTAAATATGTGTTATTAAATTGATTCATTGAACTAAAATTTTTATTCTTACAATTACTTTCATAAAATTTATCCATTTCTTCAATTATTCTGTAAATTTTATTAATTTTATTTGTATTAGTTTTATTTACTTTTTTTCCTGAAAAATATTTTGCATTTTTTTCTTTTACTATGTGATATAAATTACAAAACAAACCATCCTCTATCTTATTCAAATACTCAACAATATTCTCCAATTTTGTAATTATTCTGGGAGTTGCACCCATACCCTTTAATTTCATCTTAACTATATCTCCATCCTTATACATTAAATACATATGGTCAGAATTATTCTTACCAACTTCTCCAGTCTCCTCAACAGTTATCAATAATTTGTAATTGTTATCATTATGTGTAAAATTTATAAAACCTGAATCTGGGTCATCTTCGTCAAAATAAACAATAACCTCTTTTAAAATCACCATAAATTATATAATATAATTTTTATATTACATAATAATCAAACCTTTGCTGCCTTTGCTGCCTTTGCTGCTTGTCTCTTTTTTCTTAGTGCAGCAACCTCACTATTACTAACTAATTTATCATTCTTACTTCTTATATCTTCCAATGTTCTTCCCAAACCTTCTCTAACAATTGAATCTTGCATTTGTCCTGTTGCAAGTTTTAATCTATCTACTTTATTATTTTTCTTCTTTCTTTCAGCATTAGTTTTAGTTACTGTTTCATTCAAATTAGAACTTGAAGGTTTTCTACCTAATCTTGCTTGAGCAAATAATCTTTCTTCACTTTTTTTGTATTCTTCTTCAGCTTTTTCAAATTTCTTTTTTTCTTCTTCTAATTTTCTCTTCCTTTCATTCCTCCTCTTATTCTCGCCTTCACTTGATGAATTTGAGCTATTTGTTTTAACAGATTTAACATTACTCTTTGTTTTTTGTTCTTTATTGATTATATTTTGTTTTTTTCTTTCATATTCATTATGCATATTTAACAAATCTCTGCTAATTTTGTTCAAATAAACTTTTCTCTTCTCCCAATCTGTTATCATATTAGAACTTATCATCTTTTGTTGATAACCATTCTTTTGTGACTGATAACTTCTCTCAACATCATCAATTGTATTTACATCAGCAAAATATTTATACAAACCTCTCTCCGCCTTTATCTTCTTAAATAATTCCTGTATAAACTCCTTATTTAAATCTAAATCTTCATTAGCAAGTAATCTATTTCTCCTTCTATGCATACTTATCACATTTTTTCTATTATTATTATTAAAAAAAGATTTTTCTGTATTTTCATTAATTCTATTTATTCCAATATTAGCTATATGTTTTAGCTTTTCCTTTTCACTATTAGATAGTCTTGGTAATTCTTTTACATTTACTGGCGAATAACTTTTGATTTGTTTCTCTATATTTTCTGGATTTTCTGGATTTATTTTTTCAATAGGAATATCTGTTTTTACATCAGTGAATTCAGATCCTTTTCGACTTATATTTATATTTTCAACATTTTCTAAAAAATTTTTAAAATATTTTTTCTTATTCTTGTTTAGTAATACAAATGGTTTTTTTTCAACAATTATTGAATCATATTCTATCTTACAATTTATATTATAATACTTCTCAAACTCACCCAACAACTTTTTAAATTTTTCAGATAATTGTGCTGATTCCTTAGAAATTACGTCATATACTTTACAAAATAAACGAGGGTCAATTTTACTAAAATATTTATAAATATATTGCATAGATGTAATTATTCTTGGTTTTGGTCCTAAACCACTAATAACCATTTTTTCTAAATTATTATTTTTATATAGTAAATATGCAAATTCAGTTTTTGCATCTTTATGTTCAGCACTGATTAATATTTTATAATTATCATTTTTAAAATCAAAATTTATATAACCTGTATTTTCATTATCAACATAAAAAATAACATCTTTTAATTCTGCCATTAATATATCATACAAAAAAATCATTTTCTCGCTCATCCCAAAATTTTAATATATCCAATTTTTCCATCTCATCCCTTATTAATCTTTCTATTCCAATATTTCTTAAATCCTGCATCTTCATATACTCCTCATTCGCCTCACCCATACTCCTTATTCCAATGTTTTTTAACTTCCTCAAAGATTTTTCAGTCCAATCTGGAATAATATTATTCACATAAGCTCTTGAGAGTGCATCCATATTATTCTGCAATCCATAATAAAATTCCTGCAATTTATTTAATTTATCCAATTTCTTATAAACATCAATAGAATCAAATTCATTATAAGGAGATATATCCAATTTATTCAATAACTCCCACAAATTAAACGGCTTACACAAACAACCCATTGACAAAAATAAAGCATTCCTTACATCCCAAAAAAACTTATTCTTTATACCCAATTTTCTTGCTACCTCAAAAGATGGACACTCCTTTTGTATCCCCGTAAAACTTAATACCAAATAATACGTCTCACAATCAGCTAATAATTCTTTAAAAAATAATTCAGCATCGGTTTCATATATATTCAAATGATTCATCTTATATACTCCACAATAATTGCTCCTATATATCTTAACACCAGTCTTCTCCTCTATATATCTATCAGGCTCTTTTTTATGTTCAGGGTCAACGGCCATAATTATTACACCATTATTGACGAGGTCAATAATGTTAGACCATTGTCCACCATATCTATTTTTGTCTTTAGACCAGGATGCGGCTCCGATTAAAATAATTTTAAGATATTTTTTCATTTTTGTATATATATAGTATTTATTTTAAGTATAGATGAAATTAGTTTTATTTCCTGGAAGTTTTAAACCCCCTCATAGTGGTCATTTAAAAGTTATAGAAACAATAATGAAGAAATACAAACCCGACATATTTTATTTAATCATATCAAAAAAACCCAGAATTATTGAAGCACCATTCGAGAAAAAATTACATGAATTCTCTGAGCAAGAACTATCCAATTTAGCCCAGAGATTCCAAATTAATAAACCAAATAAATCAACTATTGAACAAGCTATGGAAAAGGGTATTATTCCTGCAATATCACCAAAAGTCACATTAGAATTTTGGAAATCATATCTACAATTATTACCTGAAAATATAAGAGATAAAATAAAAGTTAGTATCGCCAACCAACCTTCTCCAGTATTATATTCATTTGTCATTGTAAAAAATAAAGTTAAAAAAGGGGATGAATTAGTGTTAGTTAAGGCTGAAAAGGATAAGGATAATAAGAGGTTTTCGATGTTTGATAGATTGGATGTAAAAAAGAGGGAGGTATTAATACCTACATTTAAGGATTTTAATAGTTGGCAGATGCGTAAAGCAATTTATAATAAAGATTGGAAGAAAGTTAAAACTTTTTTACCAAAATTGGATGAAAAAGAGAAAAAAAGGTTAATTGGAATTCTTAAGAATATTTGATACCATAATAGATGTCCATTTCCGACCTCTCTTAAAAATATTAATATAATTTAAAAACTCTGCAATACCCTTCTTACTCATATTTCCCCTCCTTACTTCCGATACTTCACAATTTTTCTCATAATCATATATCCGATGTTCTTTGTCTCCAGTCAATTCTATCAATAAATCTTCAATTTCTTTTGAAATAGCTCCATAATACATTTTGTTGATTAATTGGATAATTTTTTGTTCAACTTTGTTTGTTTCAACTTTTATTGTTATTCTATTATCATTAAGAATTTTGGTATGTTTTGACCCGTATTTTGGGGTAGATGGTATGTAAAGTTTATTTTCTTTTTTAAATTTGATTGTTCTTTTCATTCTTCTGCTGATGGTATCGATTTCAATTTCAGCGTCTTTTAGGTCACTTAAAATAGTTTTGTAATCATTGTTATTATTACTTTGTAAATCTTTTTCAACAAAATGTAAAACAATATTTTTTTTCTTCAATTCGTCAATAAAAATCACACCATCTGTAACATTTCTGCTAAATCTTGATACATCATTAATAATCAGGTTAGTATAAGAATAATTTTCAGCAATATTGAGTAATTTTTTTTGTTTTGACATATCTCTTGCTGAAACAATTTCTGAATAATTATGTAATATCTCAAAGTTGCAATTATCACAATATTTTTCACAATTCTTATATTGAGATTCAAGACTTAATCCTTTTACTTGTTTATCCTTGCTAATTCTTGTGTAAATAACAGCGCATTGTTGATTTTTTTTTTCGACAGATCTTTCGAAGAACATTGGGAGTTTAATCATAATGTTTGAGATAAAATTAAATTCAATTTTTTACTTCATTTACCCATTCATTAATTTCATTTTCGTTGAGTCCAATTAATTTTAATTCTTGTGAGAATTCATCTTTCAATCTTTGAATAAAATCATTATTTTCTTCATTAAATTCATTTTTAAGTTTTCTATTTATTATTTCATATTTGGCCATTATTTCTTCATTTTTAGATACAGTTATAGTATTTTTTATTAAATTAAATCCCATAATTGATGTAAGAATTCTTCCAATTTTACCAGATAAACAATAATATCTTCCATCTTCTATTTCATATTCAATAATTGGAAGAACATCTAAATATACATTTTTTTGTTTTGCTAAATATATAATTATTGACATCATTTCTTTTACCGTCATATCTTTATAAATAACAACATCTTCAATATCTTTTAAAGATTGGATACTTTCTAATACTTTAATTGATTTAAGATAATGATATAATTCTTCAAGACATTGATTTATTTTATGATTTATGTGTGTATTATGGACTAATTCTTTATCTTCATATACATTTCTGTAGTGTATATCTATATTATTTTGGAAGAAATTGGGGTAATATATATCAAAATATTTATTCCATCGATATGAGTTCAGATTGGGTATAATTGGATTATCTATTATATATAATCGTTTAATTGGAAGAAAATTGTTAGGTAAGACTATAAATTGGTTTTTAGATATGTTGAGTACATCGAGATTGGTATTGGAGATATCTAAATATTCAAGTTGGTTATTGCTTGCGTTAAGGAATTTTAAGTTTGGTGTATTAAGTTTGATTTCAATAAGTTGATTGGAGTTTATATAAAGCGTTTTTAGATTATTGCAACTAATGTTAATGGAAGATAATTTATTGAATGATAAGTTAAGTTCTTGTATGTTATAATGGTTAAAATCAAGTGAGGTAATGCTACACATTTTAGCTGATAAATATTTTAAATTTTTTGGTAGGTATTTTATAGGGAATGTATCTATTTTATTTTTGTCCATTAAAAGGTTTTTAATGTGAGATTGGTTGAGATTGGGGAAAGTGTGGAATGATAGGTCACAATTTTTGCAATTAAGTGTAAGAATGCATGAGGCGTTGTAGTAGTGAAGTTCTATGTTATAAATAAAAGATTTAATATTTTGGGCGATATCTTGGTTGAAGTAGTTAATCATAATTAGAATTTTTTCATTTTTTGATAAAATTGGGTTATTATTGAGTGAAAATTTTGGGAAGGAGTATTTATTGTTTTTATAAATTTTGTAGAAGGAGTAGTTTGAGCAGTAGATAAGGATTATATAAAAATTTATAAAGCCTAAAAAAATAATATTAACAACATCTTGACAAATTGAGTAAAAATATATAAATAATAACTGAAAATATATAAACATTTTTAGTTAAATATAATTTTGTCTTTAAATCAGACAAAGGGTGGTCCATGAAACCAGCATACTAAAGAATTTCTTAATCCAGATTCCATTTCTGTAACTCGGTGTAATAAATAAGATGGAAAAAATATTACAGTTCCTTTACTTGAAGGTGCTTCAATTATATCTCTATTATTTAAAAATTGGAGTCTTCCTCCTTTATAAGTTTCAGGGTCAGTTAATTGAACAACAACACTTAATTTTCTTGTACTTGAACGTTCTCCACCAAAATCAAGATGCCAGTCGTAATGTCCAGCGTCTTCTGCTTTATATTCAGTAAATTGTAAGTCATCATTTAAATTTGTTATGTGAAATTTCCACATTTTATTATTAGCATTTTTCATTAAACTTATTATCTTATCGTATATCCACTTTGTTTCCTCATTTTTAGGTATCCAACGTATCTGACTTGTACGATAAGATTTATTTATTTTTCCACTTACATTACCATCAATGACATTATATTTGTAGCATATTTCTTTTATTTTTTCTATATCCTCACTTTTAAAGTAATGTTTATAGTAGAAATAGTTAGTCATATTTTCATTTTGTTCTAACAAGTTAACTTGCATTTTTATTATAATAGTAAATTTTTTTTAAATAATGATTTCAACATTTCATAATCAGGTTCATCATTATATTTTAAATCATAGCAATATCTTATATAATCTTTTATTTCATTCACGCATTCATCGCATAATTTATCGATATCAACTTCTAATTTCATTTTAGCTACTAATTCAATATTATTTTTTTTAGATTCATCTTGCCATGGAAGATAAGTTTTTTGTAGGTAAATTAAAACATAACCCAGACTAATTAAATCATCTCTGCGAGATATACCTTTTCTATTATTTGTATGAACGCTCATATACTTTAATGTCCCAAATGGATTGATATTATCGTTATAATCTATATGAATATTTTTCCTTTTATAATTTTTAGCTAATCCATAATCAATTAGATATACATTTTGATAGTCTTCTGTCATAACTATATTATCTGGTTTAATATCGCAGTGACAAAAGCCATTTTTATGTATAAATTGTAGAGTTTCAATTAATTTTATTGCAATATTTCTTAAGCTATAATCATCAAATTTTATATCTATTTTTTTTAGAACTTTACCTAATGTTATATACATTTTTTCCATTATCATATAATTTCTATTTTCATCTGAATAAAATTCATATACTGGAACAATATATTTTTTATCAATATCTTTTTTATATAGGTGACTATGAATTTTAAATTCTCTTTCCAATATAGGCTTTTTAATATCTTTCTTTTCAACCTTGATAGCAACCTTTCTCCCATCCAAATTTATTCCTTCCCAAACAACACTAAAGCTCCCCTTCCCCAACATTTTTTTTAGTTTTAACATTAAAGTATCGTATATATTTTAATGTAATTTCGACATTTATAAATAATGTCTAAGATATAGAGAATAAGCTCTATCTAATTGTTCATCTTTATTATTAGTGAAGGAGTAGTGTGATCTATATCTTCTTAATAATATTTCTATTATTTCTTCTCTAAAAAGGTCCATTTTATAGTACCAGTCTTTTTCGTCTAATTTTTGGTCAAATGTGCCATTATCTATATCTACTAAGATATTTGTCAATTTTTCAGTATTTAAATCAGAAGCTCTTTTAAAAAAATATCTTCTTGACATATTTTTTTATATTAAATTGTTTTTAAGCTGATCAATTTGAAAAATTATAATTATACGTCAAGTCGTACATCGATTCCAACTGGAAATCTTGGACATCCTTCAGGTCCCAATTCTTGATATCTTACGGTAAGTTGTTTTCCTTTAAAATTTTTATCAAAATTTTTTTGAGCTTGAAGGAACCATTCTCTGCGAAGGTCTCTATTTCCGCGTGGTCTGACAGCAAATATTTCTTTTGTTCCGTCAGGTTTGTTATATAGGCATTCCCATATAATTGTTCCGCGGTCTTCTCCGTTAGCTTCTTTAAATCCGATTATTTCAAATTCAGCATCTTCAAATTCTTTATATTTTTGAAGGTCATTTGAGCGGTTTTTGAGAAGATATGGGCCGTTTTTATTGCGGAGCATAATACCTTCGTAACTTTTTTCGACGTAATGTGCGTGTAGAGTTTTAATTTGTGTTTTATTTTCGCAGATAATTGTTTCAACATTTTTTAGGTGAGTGAATTTACCTTTGGAGAATATAGAATCGAGAATACTTTTTCTGGTTTCATAGTTCATATCGTTATCGATGTAAAGGTCGTAGAGGTGATATTGAATTTTTCTTTCGTTTTCGGGGTCACTTTTTTCCACTCTAATGAATCCAGATATTTCTTCAAATGGAAGTTCATCGCTATATAATTCTCCATCTACATATAAATTTGTTATGGATAATTCCTCAGCAATTTTAAAGAACTTTTTCAATTGTGCTACCAAATGTGGCATTTGTTTAAATTCTTTACCAACGCGACTTTTCATAATAATTTCTCCATTTGATAAATTTGACATACATCTTAAGCCGTCTAATTTTGGTTGAACATAGCAAGGAAAGACAATATCGTTCTTTTTCTTGCTGGAAAAGTCAAATTTGTTGGCAAGCATTGGGTAGACGGGTGTTTCAACTGAATCGATTGATGTTGAGTAGCCTTCTTTATCGATTTTATCTTGATATTTTTTTTCAGCTTCATTGCATGCTTGTTGGAAGGCGGTTGTTTGGTTAGATTTTCCAATATTTTTTCCGCTTTCTATAAGTCTGGTGCTAATGGCGAGTTTTCCGTCGATATATCCGTTTTGGGTGGTTATTTCTGCGGAGCCGTTAGGTAATTGTTTAACTGAGATAATCCATTTTTTAGTTTTTCCGGTTTTTGCGTTACCGAATAGGATTGGAAAGTTTTTGTCCATTTTAATTTATTTAAGGTGATTACTTTTAAATAAATCAATTTTTAGTCTAATCATTCGAATGTATCTTTAACTCTTTTAAACATTTGTGAGACAAAAAATAGTAAAATTAGGACGATGAATAGACAGATGCTAAATCCTATCCAATTTATTTTACATTTCTGCATAATATATTAAATATTTTTTTTATGAATTTTGTTCTTCTTCTTGAGGAGTATAATTTGTCCAGATATAGTTATTTGGAAAATTTTCTTCACATCTATATAGTTCATTTGTCATTTGTCCATCTTTTTCAAGTTTTACTATTTTACCTTGGCATTCTTTAAGGCAAGTAAAGTTTGGGATGAGATATCCGGTGGTATTATTATTGCATTTAATTTTATTTCCGTTAAGTATTTGTTGAGAAAATTTTTCAAATGTGAGTAATTTATTTTGTTGGACATAAATGCTAAAAAATATAATAATAAGGAGGATGATTATCATGAGTGACCATGGACTTTTTAAAAAATTTAAGCTCTTCATTTTTTTTATCATTTATAATATTACAAATATTATAAATTAAATTTCTTATTTTCTATTTTTAGGGTTTTCATCTGTCCATTTTCCTTTCTTGCAAATTAAATTACCTTCATAAACTCCAGGTTGGTCATTTCCAGGAGAACCAAATAAACAAAAATCTCCCTCCTTACATCTCGTGCAGCTTTGACCTATATCATCACACCTATCAACTATACCATTTCTTGCATTTAAATAATTACAAGTCCTTACATCCAATTTTGGTGGTTGAGATACCATTGGTTGAGAAGCAGGTGCAGGTGCTTGGATTACTGATTGGACAGCTGGTTCAGCTGCTTCAAGTTCATCTTCTTCAAATTCATCATCTTCTTCTGGTTGATCTTGTTCTTGTTGTTGTTTGTTAAATTCAGCAATTGCACTAATAACTTTTTCAGCAGCTTTATGTGCTATTTTTTCTTCATCTTCTTTTTCAACATCTTCTGTCGTATCTTCTTCATTATCTCCGGCTCTATCATCTTGGGCGAAGTATTCGTATCTTTTCATAGCTGGGCATTGTGATGATGGTAAATAGATAAATAGGAGGACAATAATGATGAGGAGAATTCCGATGATAATTATTGCGGTGTTATGGTTAATCATATTTTTGATTGTTTGTAGAAAACTTTTGGCCATTATAATTATATTAAAGAAATTTTTTTACGTTAATTCAGATAGTTTGTTTCTAATCTCTTTTTTAACTTCTCTATAAATTTTAACCCATAATTTTTGTGCATTTGTTTGTTCATCTTTTTTATCAGATTTTTTAATTTCATCTATCATATTCCATGGTTTTGTTTGTCCAATGAAGTGTATTATTTTTATTCTTTTAGGGTCAAATTTAAGATTATTATCTGATTTTTCTTCTAAATAGAACCCAAAATGTTTCTTATGGATTTCAATATGATTATCAAATAAATTGTAAATATGCAATAAATGCAATTCATCTCTCTCCGGCCAATCACTAAAATATTGATGCAAAAAAGCCTGATCACCCTTACCCCTCTCTTTCTCTATTTTCCCAATCTGTTCTCTCATATCCTCAAAAACAGCCGAACTCGGCTCTATCACCATTAATCCTGAATTTAACTGCACCCAATCTTTTTTAATCATACCACCTGAATTTACTGCAGATAAATTTGGCTTATCAAATAATTCATCTATATTATGCATTACTATCATATCTGCATCGAGATAAACAATCTTATCAAATTGTGTAAGATTCCACATATTTAATTTGCTATAGTTGTAGTATCTTCTATCTTTTTTATCATCAAGAATTGGATTCTTTATTGGTTCAATTAAAATAGTATTAATTTCAGCTTGTTTGAGAATAGATATGGTTTCTTCTGAAATATTGGGAGTAATTAGAAGATTAAATGGGTATTTAGTGTATGTGTTTTGAAGTGTTTTATTTAAAACGAGAACGCCGAATAGATAGGAATCAGTTGATAAAATACTGATGTATGAATATTTCATTAATGATTTTATTAAAAAATTTTATAAATTTTTACGAAATCTAAATAAGTAAAAATAACCAAAATATTTTAATTAAATTATTATGTATAAATTTGAATCTGAAGAAAAAAAAAAGATTAGAGATTTACTACGTATGGATGATGTTGATGATTATGAATTAGAAAACCCAAGAGAAATAACAGATTTCGCATACTTCGGAGATCAACAAAGCTATTTAGAAAATAAAAAATTAAATCCAATCAAAATTTTTATATACGGAAACTACCCACATTTCGAAAAAGCAACAGCCTACTTTATGCTAAGAAAAGCTAATGTAGAATTTAGCAATCAATACAAGCCCGATTACTATGATATTGGTTGGTTCTGGGATTCAAGGATAACATTAGATAAGCGTTCTAAGAAATGTCGTGAGCAAAGTGAGAAAATAAAATTTATTAATTTGTTTCTAATGGATACTTCCAAAGACTTTGTTGCTAAAAGTATGGAAAAATATTTTGGATACTCATTCAAAATTGATCCAAAAACTTACAATGGATATTGTATAGCTAAACATAATGGAAATGGAACAAAATCTTGTTTCTTTTTAAAATGTCCAATTGATGCAGATGAGATATTTCATGATCATTGTTATCAAAAAATTATAAATTATGTTAGCGAAAATGATCCACATATATTATACGAAATAAGAATCCCTATTTTTAAAAATATTATTCCATTCTCCTTCTTCAAAACCAGAAATAAAGGCCTAAGATTCACTTCAAAAAATAAATCAATGAATATTGTCCCCGCTACCTACAAACTATCTCATGATGAATGCCAACAAATTCTTTCATATTGCCATTCAATTGGATTAGAATACGGTGAATTAGATATTTTAAGATGTGAAGAGACCGGTAAAATATATATTATTGATGTAAATAATACACCATGGTGGCCACCTAATAAATTAGGAGATATTGAAAGAAATATATCTTTAAATATGATGTGGAATGCATTTTTAGAGGCTTTTATGCCTGAAAAATATAATAATTATCATATACCTGATGCATATCTTGATGATTTTATAAGTTATAAGAACCCTGAAAAAAATAACAGAGAGAAAAAACTTATATCGTATAATGGATATAAATTTGTAGGAATGAATCAAAATTTACCATATCAAGACCTATGGAAAGAATTACATATCAAATTTTTAACTCAACCAAAACCTCAACCAAAACCTCAACAAAAACCTCAAACTCCAAGAACTCAAGAACAAAAAAGATCACAAACTCCAAAAAAACAAAATGAACAAAAATCTTGCCCACTTAAAAATAAACCGAAAACACAAGAAATTAAATCTGAAATGAAAGCTGCTGATTATCCAATCACACTATTCACAAGAAAATAATCACTTCTTCTTCACATTCCCCAAATCTAACGGCGGAACATACCCATAATTCATATCATCAAATTTACGTTTTATATCAATACCATTGTTAAAAATATATTCAGCGGCATTATAGTCTGCCTGAACATTCGTATTTATTTCATCAACTTTAGAATCATCTTTTGTCTTGCATAAATCATTTAATGCAAGCTCTGAATACCTGCAAATTAAATTTTTTTCAATTGATTTACGATACAAATAATTTACAATATTTTGACTACTTCCATCGTCTAATGAATTATTATATCTCTTATTATATTCTCTTGCAACTTTTCTTGCTGCATTATAATTTTGTTTATAAAAATTATATTTTGATTTTAATAAATCGTTCATTTTTATTATATAAGAATATTTTTTTAGATTTAAACTTTTCACTTATATTTTATCACAATATAATATGAAATATTACTACCAAATTAATGATTTAGAAAAAAAAACATCAAAATTTTACGACTCCAAGAAAAACCCAATAAAAGAAAAAAATCTACCAAATACTCTCCAAAAAGTCGCTTTAGGATTCCCAGAAGCTGTTTTATTTGACCCTCCACTTAAAGGTAAAATATATGCTTATGCGATTGATAGCGCTGGAAGAAAACAATATTTTTACACTAAAGATTATAAAGAAAATATGGAAGAAGAAAAATATAAAAAATTTCCAAAAATTATTGAAAAAGTTGATAAATTATTAAAAGATTGTAAAAAAAATAATGATGAAGTAGCTCTTGCAATTATGTTAATGAATGAGTGTAATTTTAGGATAGGACATGAAAGGTATAAAAAATTGTATGGAACTACTGGAACTTTAAGTTTAAATTCAAATCATATGACAAGAAAAAAAGATGGTATTGAAATAGAATTTAATGGAAAGAAAAAAGAACTTAACTATTGCTATGTTAAAAAAAACTCTAACATTTTCTCAAAATTAGAAAAAATTGTTGATAAACCTAAAACTCCACTATTCAAAGATATTAAATACGATGATGTATATGACTTCCTAAAATTATATAAACTTAGACCAAAAGACATCAGACAAGCAAGTGCAAATAGAAATTTTTATGAAATTATGAAAAAAACATCTTATGATGGTTCAGGTAAAAAATATTTGAAAGAAATATTGGAGAAGACGAGTGAAAAAATGAATCATACTCCAACTGTTTGTAAAACGGAGTATTTAATGCCACAGTGGTTTGAGATAGAGGATGTTGAAAAGTTATATAATTATGTAAAAAACCATGATTTTAGTGATGTAATAAAATATATTTCTCATATAAATTAATGACAAACTACAAAGAATTCGAAGAAAAAAGATTAAAAAGTTTAAAAAAAATTTTTAAAAAATCATACTCATGGATTGATAGCAATATTAATTATAATCACTTCAAAAAAATATACTTACTTGATGAAAAAAAACTTAACAATATTATCGAATCACTTAAAGAAAAAAAATTATCTGAAAAAAAAATTATTAACATACTCTACCTAATCGGATATTCATATGCGCCAGTTCCAGCAGTAGAAAAATTTTATCCATCTGTAATTCACACATCATCTGGTATGGAAAAACGTGGATTAGTTAAATATTATATTTTTCCAAGTGAAAGTAATATATTTATATCTTTTAGAGGGACAAAGACTCTATGGGAATCCATAAATAATCTAAAATTTTATAGAGTTAAATTTGACATATTATCTCAAAAAGAATTTAATGATTTCATCACCTGGCGTGACAATACAACCTCAAATAATAATTTTAATAAAGAAAAAATACCTTTACCTGACGACAAAGATATAGAAGTTCATAAAGGATTCTTAGATGAAGCAAATTATATATATCAAGAAATTATTGATAAAATATCAGAAATTATTAATCCTTCTTGTAAAAAAACAAATATAATTCTTTGTGGACATTCATTAGGTGGATGTTTAGCAACTTTTATGAGCATTTATATATCTTTTTTCTTACAAACTGCTATTAAAAAGGATAAATTATCAATCAGCTTAATTACAGCAAATAGTCCACCTATGGGTAATAAAAATTTTAATTTATTGATATTGTATCTTAATATAAAAAACTATGTTAGATTTTATAATTATCAAGATTTTGTACCATATTATGGATATTATGGTAGCTGGATTGATAGTAAAAAATTTAGACATTTAGATTATATGTTTAAACATGGATTGGAAGATGTAAATAAAGCTGGAGGTAGAATTGTTAATGGTCGTTTAAGTAACACAAATATATTTGTTAAAGATTTTGGTAAAAATTTAGAATTATTTTTGAAAAAAATACAATTAAATCAAGATAAAGAATCATTATTAACAAGAAAATTAATTTTTCATGATTTTTTTAGTATTATTAAAAAAAATAAAGTTATATTTATCTGATATTTTTATATATACTTATTATATACAAAAATGAATAATAACAATTCAACCCTACTATATAAAAACTCCAAATTCATCAAAGAACTAACCCCATCCAATTTTAACAACAATCTAACTCCCAAAACTAAAAAACCAACTCTCGTTAAATTCTACGCACACTGGTGCCCACACTGCACCGATCCAGAAACTCATGAATTCATGGAAGCATTAGCAGAAACTTTACCTAAAAAAGCAAATATTGATGTAGCTGCGTTTAGTTGTGAATCAAGTAATAATCACTCTAATTTTGCAAGAAAAGCCAGAATCGCTGGTTACCCAACTTTTAGATATTACAATAAAAATGGTAAAATAAGTGATTATAATGGACCAAGAAATGTAGAAACATTATTACAATTTATGCTAAAAAATAGCTAATTTATAAAAAAAGGTATTTTTACTATATCCAAATTATATTTACTTTTAATTTTATCAAATCTAATTAAAAAATTATTCCAATCAAGATCTTTAAAAAAAACATCATAAATTAATAACTTAATATCTTCCGATATCGTATTAACCTGCTCAAAATTTTCAACAACAAACCTCAATACGCTTCTTAAAGTTTTTACCTCATATATTCTCGGATAATATATTTCCATTATAATCATACAAATCATATAAGATAAATAACAATTTAACTTCTTAACCCCAAAGGGCCAAATAAAATATTTTATATCATTTAATGCATCTTTATCTATATTTTCTATTTTCCTATTTAATCCAAAGTCAATAAATCGTAAATTATTATTATCATCAAACAAAATATTGTTCAATTTAAAATCTACATTTATTATTCCAATTGATAATAATTCCTTTTGAGCATTAATTAAAGTATCAATTAATTTACATAAATATATATCATTTCTTATAAATAAATTATTAAAATTATTTTTAAAATATTTATAAAACAAGGGCATTATTAAAATTGGATATTTTTCCCTTAAAATAAATTTATACATCTTTTTCTTCTTGATAATAATACTATCCCTATTTTCATCATCATCATTTACATATATATTTATCTTCTTATTATCATGATTTTCCTGCTCCATCTTTAAAATATAACCTATGGAATAATTATTACAATTTATATTAATCTTATCACTATTCTCTAATATCTTTTCAACAACATAAATCTCAGTAAAATCTGTATAATTATTTACTGAACTATTTTCAGGATCCAATAACAATTTAACTGCATAATTAAAATTATTAATTGAAAATACATAACCATAAGACCCAATTCCTATACACTTCTTTAATTGGACAACATATTCCATATTAGCTTCATATTCATTTATATTTGATTTAAATATTCTTATTCTTACCTTGTCCATTAATTTATTGTTTATTCTTTTTATTATTTTAGATATTTTTAAATACTTTGTCAATTTAAAAATATATATATGGGAAAAATCCATATTTCTGATGACCTAAAATCAAAGCTTAATAAAGTTTTATCTAATCGTTCTCCAGAAGACTCAATTAATGATTCTCCAGTAATACCATCTCCAATATGGAAAAATGAAGTAATAAATGAACCAGTTAAAGAAATTTTACAATCTGAGCAATCAATTAAAAAAATAACAAAATATCGTAAAGTAGAAATAGATTATTTAGAATTTATGAAATTTATATTTATAACTTCATTCTGCACAGGAATTGGATTAACATTTGGATTTAAAATTGGTAAAATTATTTTTTACTAAAATTTCCAATTATACATCTTTCTAATTTTTCTCTTTGTGGCTTACACTTCTGATCAATTTTACAACCAAATTCACTCATTACCTCAACCGAATCATTTTCTAAAGTCCCAAGACATTTAGACATCTCTTTTTTCTCTCTTAAACATTGATTAGCCAATATCATCTTCAATCCCTCCTTTAAATCATTCCTCGGCACCCTCTTATTAAATTGCCTCAAAAACTTCTCCATCAAAACCAACTGAAAATAAAAATAAAACATCTTATCCTCCTTATGTTTAGTCTGAACTTCTGAAAAATATTGATCTATATGGTCTTTTAATGTCTGCTGCTTCTGTGGAACAATAATATATAACTTAATATTCTGCAAAGGCTTCTCATTCTTCTTTAAAAATGCAAAAAAATCTTCATCTACATCTTTGTTGTTGTTTATTTCCATAAATGATTTATTTGTTGATGCCTTTAGTTGTTCAGCAATTGATTCTTCGGTTGTTTTCTTAAAGTCAATATTTTCAGTTATCTCATTTACTGCTTTTAATCCATTTATTATAAACGTTGCAAGTTTATTTTCCATTTAATAATCATTTGGAAAATAAAAATTTATTAATTTTTTTTAAATATTTAGCAAAAAAATCTATTATATAATATAATGGTCCGTGTCTCTAATATCGCTAAAAAGGTTACTAATGCAACAAAATCAGCTGCTAAATCAGTAACATCTATCCCTAAATCTTACTCAACTGTATGGGTAATCGTGGCTATCTTCCTTTTAGCCATAATTCTTTTCGCAGTTTTCTTCCCCGGTCGTTTCAATACTTCTAATCCATTTGTACCCGAAACTTTTGATAGCTACTACGACGGCGTTATGGAAAATTTAGAAAACAGTGGTTCTGATAAAAGTTCAGCCGATATAGCAGCTACTCTTTCATCATCTAAGCCTACCTTTGTTATGTTCAAGATGACTGGCTGTGGTTATTGTGATAAAATGCTTAATGATTTTAAAGATGTAAGAGAAGAATTAGCTAAGAACGGTAGTGTAGTTAAAGCTGAATATCTTGATGTTACGGAAGATTCTGGAAATTTATTTAGTAATTACGATGTAAATGGATATCCAACTTTAATGCTCTTTCCAGATGGTCCTTCTAAAAAATCAACTGCAATAAAACACGATGGTGAAAGAACAAAATCAGCTATGCTCAAATTTATCAAAGATAATTATAATAAATCATAATTTATTTTTCAGAAAAATGTTTAATCCATTCTTCTGCTTTTAATTTTCCACATTCTACCATATTTATCTTATCCTCCTTACCTATATCCAAATCCATCGAATTAATTGGATAAGATATCATTATATAATGCTTTAATAACATCAACTTACTATCTAATAAACTATCCACCAAACAAGATATAACTCTTAATCCATATTCTTGCAATTCATTTACTTCACACTTTTTATAACCCCTATGTAATACTATACCCAATGTATGCTTCTTATCCTTTTTTGTAATTAATTCAGATGCAATTGGACTAACTAAGCCACCATCAGCATATAACTCACCATCTAATTCAATTGGTGTAAAGGCTAAAGGATATCCACCTGATATGCGCATTGCTGTGCAAACTTGCATATCTGGTGTATCTTTTGCGGAGAAGTATGCAGGTTTTGAGTTTGTGATATTAGCGCCAACAATTATTATTTCATATTTGGATATTTCTTGTAGTTGTTTGAAGGTTATATTTGGGTCAATATTTTGGGTTATCATTGTAGCTTTAATAAAAGATTGGAATTTATTTCCTTCATCTAATCCAAATTTAGATATAAGAAGTTTTATATCAAATTCTTGAAATTCAGAAAAATTAATACTCTCAAATATTAACCTTATTTTTCTTATAGGCAATCCAATCGCTAAAAAAAATGCAATATAAGAACTCACAGAAGTTCCAATTATTGTTTTAACTGTTGATAATAATTTTATTTGTTCATCCAATTTTTCTATTGCTCCACAAATTGCAATACCCTTTATTCCACCTCCCGATAATATTAACTTCTTTATTTTTGGTATTTTCATTTACATTCTTTAACAATTTTTTTTTATTATTATTTCGCAATATATTTATTTTTTTGTTCTAATTCATTATATGTTCAACGTCAATGAAATTAAAAAATTTATACACGAAAGAGAAAAAGGAAGACTTAAAGTATACGAAGAAGTTCTTGACCTATGCAACCATCGCATTCAAACTGCAGTCCTCAGAGATGAACCATTCGCACTATTTGTCGTCCCCGATTTTATTCTCGGTAAACCTAAATATAATTACGCAAACTGCATAGAATATGTCATCTTCCGTCTTAAACAAAACGGATTCTCTGTAAAATATCACTACCCAAACGCACTTCAAATTAGTTGGGGTAAAACTGATTTTAGTTCAATGCTTAGTATAGAAAATGACCGTGGAACTTTCAATCAACTTGCTATTGAAAATAAATCTTCCTATTTCTCACCACTATTGGAATTTAAAACACCTCATACAGGTGAAAAAATGGGCCTACTAAATCGAAAAGAATTACCAAAGAAAAGTTTAGATTTAACTGCAGAAAGATATATTGGAAGTAAGGTGGATAATGATGATATGACCTTTAAATTTAAAGGTGATAATGATAAAAAGAAGATGCTACAAGAAGAAAAATTTAAAGCTATCAACAACTTTCTTCCAAGAACAAATGTTTTCTCCAATCTAAAATGAATACCAATTTTTTAATAACATATAAACCCCACTCTTATCCCTCTTCTTCTCCCAAAATAAATCTATCATTCTTATCTCTCTATCCAATTTTAATCTTAATAAACTATTATCCAATTTATTATTTACCATAAATTCCTGTATCTCACTATCCTCTACTCCTAAACATTCTAACTCATAAATTAATAATTTTATTGTATGAAATGAATTAAATACCTGGTTCAATTTATTTGGAGATGTATCTGCTTTTATTAAATCAACCTTTTTCTCATTAATTGATGTTTTTATAAATTTTAATAATTCTCCCAAAAAATCACTATCAAAATCATTCTTAAAATCTTTTATCCTCCTCCCAATCTTATCATAATCTAACTCATTTACCAAATTATATTTTATCGCTAACCCAAACCTATTCTCAATATCAGGATTTATTATATTAATAATATTACTTACTAACTGACACCTTTCTAAAAAAAACATCAAAAATAAATAACAATTTAATTGATTGGGTTCAATATTATTTTTTTCTAAAGTATTTGATAAAATATTGACATCAATAATTGATTCAGACATATTTTATCAAAAATTAAAAATCTTTTTTGAGAGAAAAGTAATGTTTTGAAATTATTCTTTCATAATCTTCTTTTTCTATTAAACTTTTTATTCCACTCTTTTCATAAAATCTCTCCAATTTCTTCTTTCTACCCAATCCATATTTATCCAATTCACTTCCTATCTTCTCCTTAAAAATATCTCCCTCATATAACCCCCCTATCTTACATAACCTCAAAAAACTTAAAAATCCATATACCGTAAATTTCGAACCCAATTTTTCCTTTAACTCCCAAAATGTATGTCTATAATTTCTACTCCATAACGTATAGACTACATCCTTATTAGGTGTATATATTTTAATATTATTTGTATAAAATCTTATCGACATTAAAAATTCTTCTCCCCAAAATAAATTCTTCAAATAAGGGTCAAAAGGAACAAATTTAAATATCACTCCATAACAAAAGCTATATCCAGCAGCCCAGAATAAATTTCTCTGCATTCCATCCAATTCTTTCATTTGTGACTCCCATATTGGTATTCCATCCCTTATCTTTTTTAATTTCATTACATTCATTCTTCTATCTTTTT
>Ga0172363_10001232_pt1 | contig 20496 bp, 16 predicted proteins | sample LakKivs2_kivu2a2_FD_114541 | JGI IMG/M metagenome (GOLD analysis project Ga0172363, IMG submission 114541) | Sediment microbial communities from Lake Kivu, Rwanda - Sediment s2_kivu2a2 | ecosystem: Environmental > Aquatic > Freshwater > Lake > Sediment | place: Rwanda: Western Province, Lake... | reverse complement strand
GACGGAGTGTCGTAGGTGGTTTCCATGATCGCCTTTGCCCGCTTGCACATGACCACAACGCGGTCGCTGAGCTTGGCGAGTTCGGTGAGGATTCGCGCCTGGTCCTTGCTGGGCTCGCTGAGGACGGTATGAAGCGTCGTGATCACCGGCATTCGTAGGCGGCGAACCATGTCGAGAATGAGGTTGCCCGACGGCCCTCCGAAGATGCCGTATTCGTGCTGCACGACGGCGAGATCGATCTGGTTGATGTTCAGCAGGTCGGCGGCGAGGCGGTAGTCGTGGATGCGGTTGGCCTGGATCTGGAAACGCACTTCCGGCGGATACTGATAGCCGTCCTGCGTATCATCGATGGCAATGGCCATCGTGTGAGGATGAGAGCTCTCGGCGGCAATCGCGTCGCGCAGGTCCTTGGTGAACGTTGCGATGCCGCATTTCCGGGGCACGTAGGTCCCGATGAGGGCGAGCGTCTGCACGCTCGGCATCGTTCGCATCATGGTGATGGCTCCTTCTTCTGCAGTGCCGATGTTAGTGTTCCTCCCCCCTGACGGAAATCGCAATCGCGAATTCCTCCTTCAACTGCCGTTGCGGATGAGCGCCATCGCTTCGGCGCGGGTTGCCGGATTCTCGCGGAATATCCCGCGAACGACCGAGGTGACGGTGATGGAGCCGGGCTTCTTCACTCCGCGCATCGTCATGCACAGATGCTCCGCTTCCATGATGGCGAGCACGCCCTTGGGCCGCAAGGCTTCCATGATGCTTTCGGCCACGGCGGTGGTGAGCCGCTCCTGCACCTGCAACCGGCGCGAGTGAACCTCGACGATCCGGGCGAGCTTGCTGATGCCGGTCACCTGGTTGCCGTCGGGGATGTAGGCTACGTGGGCAGTGCCGATGAACGGCAGCAGGTGATGCTCGCAGGTCGACTGGAAGGGGATGTTCTTCACGAGCACGATCTCGTCGTGATCTTCGGATTTCAGCACCTTGATGATTCGCTTGGGGTCATCGCCGATGCCGGCGTAGATCTCGTCGCACATCCTGGCGACGCGTGCGGGAGTCTCGCGCAAGCCTTCACGTTCGGGGTTTTCCCCGATGGCTTCAAGAAACATGCGAACCGCCTGCTGCACCTTTTCGTGATCAATCATTCTTCGGATTCCTCAGGAACCAGTTGCGTTACTGCAGGCTTCACTTCGTACTCGACTCGCGGGGGATTATCCCCGATGCGGATGCCGGCCGGAAGGATGATGGTGAGGGGCTTTTCGACCGGCCGCGTGGTGGGCGCCTTCACGTCCATCAGGTCGAGGAGCACTCGAATGCCGGGATCCTCGGCGGTGAGCTGGCCGACGAGGCTGCCGGGGCCCTTCACCTCGAAATCCACGGTGGGGCCGTCCGACCCGAAATCGCGCTTCTGGCCGTCAACCGAGAGGATGGTGACGTTGTAGAGAGACTTTTCGGGCCGCAAGACGCCTATCCTGACGCCCTTGAGGAGACGTGCCTTCACCAGCTCGTCAACCTCGAGGGTGATGTCAACCTTGTCGTCGGCGCACTGGATCGGCACGCTCCTTTCCGGGCTGCCGGGCACCTCGATCCGCGAGATGAGGCGCGTGGTGATGTTGCCACGTGGCGGAGCCAGGTCGCTCACGTGAGCCGGCTCCGTATCGATCCTGTCCATCGTGCTCAGAATGCTTTGCGGCCCCCTGACGAACGCGGTTCGCGGCCGTAGCGTCTTCCGCGTCACCTGGTAGCCCTCGGCACAACCGTCACTGGGCTTCTCGACAGGTTTGAACGCGCGGTCTACAGGATCCGTGTAGACCAGCCTGTCCTGCACGCTCAACTGCTTCGTGATGACGCGGTCGATCTTCACTTCCAGCCATTCCGGGGTGGTGGTGCGAACTTCCACGCCCATAGGCACGCCGCTGACTTTCAGCGACTTGAGCTTGACCTCGGCGGAGTGTACCTGATCGGACATAATGCTCTCTGTGCGAACGTCAGGGAAGCTGCATTTGGCCTCCAGATCCTTTGTGATCGACTCGATGTTTTTTTCGGGGCCATAGAGCTCAGCGGTGAAGGCAAGTGTCCGCCCACCGGGGACAGCCATGCTCGGGCCTGTCTGCACCGGGGCGCCGGAAGGAAGGCTGACTCCGAGGATCATGCCTTCGGGCGGCGGCTCGATCGTCAGCATGACGTTCACTGATCGCGTGGTATGATCACGCCCAGTGCTCACCAGCCAGATGACGGTGGCAATGATGACGGACACGACCTTCAGCCGGAAGTGCCCCAGGATGAGTTGGCGGATGTTTTGCACGGTCTACCAGTTGGTCAAGTTTGCCGGTTGCAGCAAGTAGAGACGCCCCGGTGGGGCGTCTGAGACGTGCCGCCGGCACGTCTCCACGGCGGCCTTCACGACGCTTGTTGTGCTCGTTCGGCGGCCAGGTTGCGCTCGATGTAGAACTCGCGCAAGATGCCGCGGAGCCGCTCGCGGTCGACGTTCCGCTCGATCTTCCCAGCCATCGCGACGGATATCGCGCCCGTCTCCTCCGATACGATGATGCTGACTGCGTCGGTCTCCTCGGTCACGCCGATGCCGGCCCGGTGGCGCGTGCCCATGCCGATGCCGACGTCGATGTTCTCGGTGAGCGGGAGCAGGCACCCGGCGGCTGCCACACGGTTATTCTGAATGATCACGGCGCCGTCGTGCAGGGGAGTCCCCGGGTGGAAGATGCTCATCAGCAGCTCCTTGGTGACGTCGGCGTCGATCTTCACGCCGCGCTCGACGTAGCCGCGCATCCCCACTTCTCGCTGAATCGCTATGAGGGCGCCGATGCGATTCTTCGACATCGCGACGACGGCGTCGAAAATTTCGTTTGCGGTGGCCGACTCGCCGCGCGCCAGCAAGCTGAAGAACGGAGCACGCCCCAGCATCATCAGACCCCGGCGAAGCTCGGGCTGGAAGATGAACAGCAGCGTGACCGCGAGGATGGGCAGCGAGTTGTGCACCAGCCACACGATCACGTTCAGCTTCAGCCACGGCCCGGCCGTCGACACGAAAAACACGCCGATAATGAAGAATGCGGCGAGCACCTTGACCGATCCGGCGACGCGGGATCCCTCGATGAACCGCAGCACGTAGTAGACCCCGAGGGCGAGCAGGGGGATTTCGATCAGCGCCTGCGCCCGCCAGATCTTCTCAATGATTGACTGCAGTTCAAACATGGGAGTAAACCAACACGGACACACACGGACACACACGGACGAGCACGGACGCGCACGAGCGCACCGGCGCACCGGCGCACTGGCGCACTCCTACGCGTAGTGCTTCACAACGCTCCTGAACACGGCCATTCCTTCGCCTTCGGGCTTGAGGCCATGGCGGGTCCACTGCGGGTGCTGAACGCCGAGGGCGTGCCGTTCCGGATGCGGCATCAATCCCAGGATGCGGCCGGTTGCGTCGCAAATCCCGGCTATCGATTGGACCGATCCGTTCGGATTCCACGGGTAGCCGTCTTCCTCGCCCCGCTCATTGACGTATCGGAACACGACCTGCTTGCCGTCACTGATTTCCTGCAACACCTTCGGATCGGCAACGAACTTGCCCTCGCCGTGGGCCACCGGAAGATAGAGGCTCGTGAGGCCGTCGGTGAAGATCGACTTGTTCGGCGGCACTGCCAGGTGAATCCAGCGAGCCTCGAACCGGGCGGAATCGTTGTTGGTGAGCGTGACCTTCTGCGGCGCGCCGGGAGCGAAGGGGCCGGGAAGCAGTCCGGCCTTGACGAGCACCTGGAAGCCGTTGCAGATGCCGAGCATTGCTCCGCCGCGCTCGATGAACTCGTGCAACTGCTCGCCAAGCCCGTAGCGAAGCTCGTTGGCCAGAATCTTGCCGGCGGCTATGTCGTCGCCGTAGGTGAATCCGCCGGGGATCACCAGGACTTGGTACCTGGCGAGGTTAGCTCGGCCGCGCAGATACTGGTTGATGTGCACTGATTCCGTGGCGGCGCCGGCCTGCTGGAAGGCGAAGTCCGTCTCCAGGTCGCAGTTCGTTCCGGCGGTCCGAAGGATGCAGACGTTCACTGTTGCCATTGTGCTTCCCGTTGCGGTTCACCAGGCCAATGGGGACTTCCACGCGTGCTTGAGATCGGCCAGAGCGGCATCAACGATTGCGGCGCCGGCCTTGTTTCTGATCACGAACCTGTCGCTGCCGGTCACCTTCCCGATCAGGCCGAATGGCAGGCCTGCGAGCGCCTTCTCGAATGACGCCTTGTTGCCGGGCTCGACTTCGACGATGAACCGGCTGTTGGATTCGGAAAAGATGATGCCATCGTCGCGCGTCACGCCGTCGTTCGGTGCCGACGCCATGGCGAGATCCATCCCCAGCATTCCCGCAAATGCCATTTCGGCGGCGGCCACGGCAAGCCCGCCTTCGGAGCAGTCGTGACAAGCCCGGACGAGGCCCCCGTTGGTCGCGCGGGTCAGCCCCAGCATCACCTTCTTGCCAAGGACGGCATCCACCTTGGGCACGCCGTTGCCGATGGCGCCGTGCAAGGCGTAGTAGTGCGAGGCGCCCAACTCGGGTTTGGTCAGCCCGACGATATAGATCAGGTTCCCGGCGGACTTGGCGTCCATCGATACGGCCTTGGCGACGTTGTCCATCACGGCGATGGCGGAGATCAGCAGCGATGGGGGGATAACGATGCTTTGCCCGCCGACGATGTACTCGTTGTTGAGGCTGTCCTTGCCGGAGATGAATGGCGTGCCGTAGACCTTGGCGACATCGTAGCAGGCCTGTGCGGCGCGGACGAGGCCGCCGAGCCTGTCGGGCTTGTTCGTGTTGCCCCAGGAAAAATTGTCCAGCAGCGCCACGCGATCGATGCTGCCGCCGACGGCGACGATCTGGCGGAGGGCTTCGTCGATGGCGGACGCCGCCATGTGATAGGGATCGATGTCGCCGTACTTGGGATTCATGCCGTTGGCGATGATGATACCCTTGGGCGATCCGAGGCGCGGGGCCAGCACGGCGGCGTCGCCGGGGCCGCAGTTCTCCGCGCCCACCAGCGGCTTCAGCACCGAGCTGCCCTGCACTTCGTGGTCGTACTGCCGGATCACCCATTCCTTCGAGCAGACGTTCCACGACGACAGCAGCTTGAGCAGGTCGGCGGTGTAGTCGGCCTTCGGGGGAATGCTCGGCTCCGGGTGCTTCGGCTGCGCCCAGACGGCATCGCGTTCCAGCTTCGGCACGCCGTCGTGCAGGAAATCCATATCGAGATCGGCCACCACCGTCCCGGCGTAGCGAAGCACGAGACGCCGCGTATCGGTGTACTTCCCGATCACGGTGGCCTCCACGTCTTCCGATTCGAACAGCTCCAACAGCCTGTCGACGTTCTCCGGCGGCACGGCAAGCACCATCCGCTCCTGAGCTTCCGAAATCCAGATTTCGGTGTAGGAGATGCCGTGGTACTTGAGGGGGACCTTCTCGATATCGACTTCGGCTCCGAGCTTGGCTCCCATCTCGCCGACGGCCGACGACAGCCCGCCCGCGCCGCAATCGGTGACGCAGGAGTAGAGGCCGAGGTCGCGGGCCTGCAGCAGCACGTCGGTCATCTTCTTCTCGGTGATGGGGTCGCCGATCTGGACGGCCCCGCTGGAGGTCTTCTCGGATTTCTCGTGCAGCTCAACGGACGAGAAGGTGGCGCCGTGGATGCCGTCGCGGCCGGTCTTGCCGCCAACGACGACCACGAGATCGCCGGTGCGGGCGTTCTTGCGGCAGCAGGTCTTCGGGATCAGCCCGATGTTGCCGCAATACACCAGCGGGTTGCCCACGTAGCGTTCGTCGAAGAAGATTGCGCCATTGACGGTGGGGATGCCCATGCGGTTGCCGTAATCGCGGACCCCCGCCACGACGCCCTTGAATATCCGCTTCGGGTGCAGCACGCCGGGGGGCAGCTTCTCGAAAGGATAGTCTGGAGGGCCGAAGCAGAAGATGTCGGTATTTGCGATCGGCTTCGCTCCCAGGCCGGTACCGAGCGGATCGCGGATGACGCCGCCGATTCCGGTGCCCGCCCCGCCGTATGGGTCGAGAGCCGACGGATGATTATGCGTTTCAACCTTGAAGCAGACGTTGTATTCGTCGTCGAACTCGATCACGCCGGCGTTGTCCTCGAACACCGAAACGCACCATGGGCGGGCGAGCTCGCGTGTCACGGCGGCTATGGTCGACTTCAGCAGGTTGTCGATCTTCTTGCCGCCGTGATTGATCATGCCGCGGAAGGTCTTGTGGACGCAATGCTCGGACCACGTCTGGGCAAGCGTCTCGAGCTCGACGTCGGTCGGGTTGCGGCCGAGCTTCCTGAAGTAGTCGCGGATGGTGTGCATCTCGGCGAGGTTGAGCGACAGCACGGCGAGCTTGCTGATCTCGAGGAGCTTGGCGTCGTCGGCCGAGAGGATATCGACCTCGCGGCGCTGGAATCGGTAGTCGGAATCGAGATGCACCTCGGCGAGCATGCCGGTGTCGAAGGTCGCATCTTCGATGACGCCATTGGCGAGGATCTTCTCGGCGATGGTGCGGCCGGTCGCCGGGGGCACGTTGCCGGAGAGGGCATAGGACATTGCGGTGCCGACGGACTCGGCGGAGAGGCCCATGTCGCGAATGCCGCGGGCGGTGCTGTTGGCAACGGGGTCCATGACGCCGGGCTTGCGGCGGACGCGGATGACGGTCGCCCCGGTGCCCGCCTTCAGCAGCGAGTCGTTGATGGCGAACTCCTCGGTCACGGGGTCGCTCAGCAGCTCGCCGGCGATGCGCCGGACGTCCCCCGCCTGCAGGTTGCCGTCGAGCAGATAGATGCGTGCGGTGCGGACGGCGTTGACGGTGCTGATGCCCAGGTCGCGGATGTCGGCCGCGACCGCGTTGCCCAACACGTCGGGGTATCCGTCTCGTGTGGCCACTTCCACTTGCCATCTCATGTCGGTGATTCCTGGTCGTATGCAAGATCAAGCCGGACGGTGCTTGTTCCATGCCCGTCGCGTTTGGGCGGCTTGAGTGAATTTCCGGAGCAGGCCGTCGGCGTCGCCCTTCTCGATGAGTGCCTTGAATGCGCCAAGCTCACCCTGCAAACTGTCGATGGCCGCGGCTATCTCGGTGGAGTTGTCAAGGCAGATGTCGCGCCAAAGCTGCGGATCGCTGGCTGCCACGCGGGTGGTATCGGCGAAGCCGGATGATGCGCAGGCGAGGCTGCCGCGCGATTGGACGTTCACCATGCAAGACGACGCCACGTGAAGCAGATGGCTGGCGAAGGCCACGCGGCGGTCGTGCTCGTCGGGGCTCATCTCGGTGATCCGCGCGCCGACCGCCTGCCACATCTGTGCCACGAGCCGCGTTGCGTCGCGATCGGTGCGAGCGGTTGGCGTGATGATGCACAGCGCGCCGTCGAACAGGTCGCAAATCGCGTTGGCCGCGCCGTGCTTCTCGGATCCAGCCATCGGATGAGAGCCGACGTAGCGGGCACGCCCGCCGAAGATCGCGTCGAGCTGTTCGGTGATCAGCTTCTTGGTGCTGCCGACGTCGGTGATCAGGCAGCCGGATGGAACGCTGGGGGCGATCTCGCGTGCCTTCCGCGGGATCAGCCTCACGGGCGTGGCGAGCACCACGAGGTCGGCATCGCGCACGCCTTCGGCCGCGTCCGTTGTGGTGTCGTCAACGCACCCGAGCTGCATCGCCTGCTGGAGAGTCTCCGTGCGGTAGCCGATGCCTCGTACGCGTTCTGCGGCCCGGCGGTCCTTCAATGCAGCACCGAGCGAGCCGCCGATCAAGCCTACCCCAACGATGGCAACGGTCTTGAAGAGCATGACAGCTATGGGTCCCGAGATGTGCGAAACACAGCAATAGCAGGGGACATTGTGGCTTGGATTCCCACAGATCGAGTTTAACAGAATGGGGCGGGAGAATCAATCTTTTTTCAGACTGGCGCGCGATTTTCCGGAGAGGAAGCAGCCATTCGCGCGTCACGATTCCATGCTGTTCTGCTCGCGAAGCTCGGAGAGCAGTGATTCGAGATAGACGATCTCGGACTGCAGCAGCGATGCGGGGCTTTCCTTCTCGAGCAGGCGCTGCCGCTCGAGCGGAGGGATGGAGAGTGCCGACGCGATGGTCCAGCCGAGGTCGTTGGTCTGCTCCGGCAGTGCGATCACACCCTGGGATTCGCTGCCGCGTTGTGCCGCGATCAGCTTCACGCAGTTGTTGAACAGCCGGCGGACCTGCTCGGCGCAGTCATCCAGTTCTTCCTTGGACATCGTATCGAGGAAGGGATACGGAGCGATGAGGGCCTTGGTATACGGCTCGTCGCAGGTCGTTTCGGCGATGGTGAATCGCTCGGTGCCGGTGACCAGCAGGGTCATCTCGCCGCCATCCTGGGGCTGGTAGTCGATGATCTTGGCAATCGTGCCGACCTGCTGGGATGAGTCGTCGAGCTCCAGGACCATTCCAAGCTCCCCGTGGCTGTCGAGGCAATCGCTCACCAGGCGAACGTGGCTGGCCCGCCGGACGTACAGGGGCAGCAGCATGCCGGGAAACAGCACATTCTCCGATGACATCACTGGCAGAATTCTGGGTGTACTCATGTGCTCGTCCTGTGCTTGGTTCACACGCACGGCCTCTTCCTGCCTTAATAAACGTAAGCTTGGGGCGGTCGGTATCGCCAAATTTTGAGGGAGAAAAATGGGGGAAAAGCCGACAGGAGGACGGGAGGACAGGATGACGGGAGGACGCGGGGACACGAGGATGGGGGAACGAAAGATGCTGAATCGGGCAGAGGTCAGCCGTCCACTGAACGGGTGCAGGCAGGGCAGGCACGGGGGCCTGCCCCTACAGCAGGATCAAGCAGCAAGCCCCAAGCCCCCGGATCTCCAGCCCAAAGCCGCAAGCTCCCGGTCCCCAGCCCAAAGCCCAAAGCCCAAAGCCCAAAGCCCAACAGCCCAACGCCTATTCCTGCGGCGCCAGCTTGTCCATCCCGCCCATGTACGGGCGGAGCACGGCCGGAATCTCGACGGAGCCATCGGCCTGCTGATACGTTTCGAGGAGGGTGGCGACGAGGCGTGCGAGGGCGACGCCGGAGCCGTTGAGCGTGTGGACGAAGCGTGGCTTGCCGCCCTTCTCGCGGAAGCGGATGTTGGCGCGGCGGGCCTGGAAGTCTTCAAAGTTGCTGCAGGAAGACACTTCGAGGTACTTGGCGACGCCGGGCGCCCAGATCTCGATGTCGTAGCACTTGGCCGCCGCGAAGCTGAGGTCGCCGGTGCACAGCTTCATCACGCGGTATTCCAGCCCAAGCGCCTGCAGCACGGCCTCGGCGTTCTCCAACAGCGACTCCAGCTCGGCGTAGGACGTCTCCGGCCGCACGAACTTCACCATCTCGACCTTGTCGAACTGATGCACGCGCAGCAGCCCGCGGGTGTCCTTGCCGTAGGAGCCGGCCTCTCGGCGGAAGCAGGGCGTGTAGGCGGTATAGCAGATCGGGAGGCGCTCGGCGTCCAATACGTCATCCCGATGGACGTTGGTCACGGGTACTTCGGCCGTGGGAATGAGGAACAGGTCGTCCGCCTGGCACAGATACATGTCTTCTTCGAGCTTCGGAAGCTGGCCGGTGCCGGTCATCGAGGTGCGGTTCACCATCAACGGGGGGATGATCTCGGTGTAGCCGTGCTTCGTCGTGTGAAGGTCGAGCATCCATGAGTAGAGGGCGCGTTCGAACCGTGCGCCGACGCCCTTGTAGACGACGAACCCGGTGCCGGTGATCTTGGTGGCGGCTTCGAAGTTGATGATGCCGAGGTCCTTCGCGATCTCCCAGTGAGGCCGGGGCGTGAATGGAAACTGCTTGCGCTCGCCCCACGCCTTCACCTGCACGTTGTCGTTGGAATCCTCGCCAACGGGAACGTCGGGGGCGGTCATGTTGGGGATGCGCATCAGGATGGCCTCGATCTGCGGGGCAAGGTCTGCGAGCCGGGCCTCGTAGTCCTTGATCTTGTCGCCGATCTGACGCATCTCGTCCATCAACGGCTGGACGTTCTCGCCCTTCTTCTTGAGCTGGGGGATGTTCTTCGACACTTCGTTGCGGCGGCTGCGGAGCTGCTCGGATTGCATGAGGACGGAACGGCGGTCTTCGTCGAGCTTGAGGAGGGCATCGACGTCCGCGTGCTCGTGCTTGTTGATGATCGCCCGCTTCACCGCGTCGGGGTTGCGTCGGATGAAATCCATGTCCAGCATTGCTAGTTCCTCACAGCTCTTGTGCCAGGTAGGGGCAGGTCGATGTCTTGGTGCGACCGCAGCGGTCGCCGTTGCCCGCCACCTCGCAATTCCCGGACGGTCGAGGACAGGCAACTCGCGGCGACCGCGGCGGTCGCCGCTCGACCTGCCCCTACTTCATTTCTTCGTCTTATACCATTCAACGGTCTGCTCGAGTCCGGCCCGAAGATCGACGGTCGGCTGGAAATTCAGGATGGTGCGGGCCTTCGCCACGTCGGCGGCGGAATGCTTGACGTCGCCGGGACGGGCCGGCTCGTAGCGCGGCCTGATCCTGGTGCCGATGATCCCGTTCAGCAGGTCGACGAGCTTGTTGACGGAGATCGGGGTTCCGCAGGCGAGGTTGATAACATGGCCGGGGGCGCCGGAGGCGGTGCACGCCAGCATGTTGCCGAGATAGACGTTCTCGACGAAGGTGAAATCGCGGGTTTGCTCGCCGTCGCCGAAGATCGTGGGCGCCTCGCCGCTCAGCAGCGACGTGATGAACTTGGGGATCACCGCGGAGTACTGGCTGGCGGGGTTCTGCCGGGGGCCGAAGACGTTGAAGTACCGCAGCGAAACGCATTCGAGGCCGTAGATCTCGGTGAAGACCTTGCAGTAGTATTCGCCGGCAAGTTTGGCGACGGCGTAGGGCGACAGCGGCCGTGGGGCGAAGTCCTCCTGATTCGGGAGCTTGAGCGTGTCGCCATAGGCCGATGATGATGCGGAATAGACCACGCGCTTGACGCGGGCGTCACGGGCGGCCATCAGCAGGTTGAACGTGCCGTCGATGTTCGCCTCGTGGCAGGAGCGCGGATCTTCGACCGATGCGGGAACCGACGGCCTCGCCGCCAGGTGGAGGACGTAATCTACGTCGCGCACCGCCTCCGCAGCGTAGTCCACGTCGCACAGACTGCCTTGGATGAAGTCGATGCGGTCGCGCAAGGCATCGATGTTTTCGGGGCGGCCGGTCGAATAGTCGTCGATGATCCTGACGGCGTGGCCGGCCTTGAGCAGCCGCTCGGCGATGTTTGACCCGATGAATCCTGCTCCGCCCGTGACGAGATATTGAGCCATTTCGTGCTATCCCACTTCGTTGTATTTGCGTTGCCGGTATTCGACGCCGAGCTCGCCGGCAAGGCGGCGGCAGGCGTCAACGTCCACGCCCGGGAAGTCGAGCGCGGTCACAATGACCTTCGGGACGTGCTTGCTGGCGTCCTTGATGAACTCGATCATCGAGTCGTAGGCCTTCTCGCCGTGCGATGGCCGGCAGATGTCGACGTACTGATCGCGGCGGGCGCTGTTGAGGCTGACGGAAACGACGTCGACGAGGCCGTCCAGCTCGGGAGCAACGCGGCGCCCGCTGATGATGTCGGCTTGGCCGTTGGTGTTGATCCTGATGGATCCGCCGCGGGCCTTGACGGATGCGGCAATCTCCTTGATGGCGTCCAGCCGGAGCATCGGCTCGCCGAAGCCGCAGAACACGATCTCGGCATACTGCGTGGGGTCGCCGATCTCGTCGAGCACCTGCTGAACGGTCGGCTCCGACTCCAGCCGCAGCCAGTGGCCTTTTACTGAAGGGTCGGATTCGCGGCTGCAGAAGACACATCGATTCGTGCAGCGGTTGGTCAGATTCACGTAGAGGCTGTTGCGAATCTTGTAGACGATCGTGGGCCGGCCGGGGCTGTGGCGGCCAATGCCGAACAGCCTGGACGCATTGGCGGTGGTGATCCGGGCGACGTCCTCGAGGGAAAGCTTGTGAATCTCAGCGAGGGTGCGGGCGACGTGGACGACGTTGGCCGGCTCGTTGCGCTTCTTGCGAAGAGGCTGGGGGCCCAGCAGGGGGGAGTCCGTTTCCAGCAGCAGACGGTCGATTGGGATCGCGGTGGCCGTCTGCCGGAGGTCATCGGCCGAGGGGTAGGTGAGCATCCCGGCGAAGGAAATGAAGAAGCCGAGCTCGAGGACGGTTCGTGCGTCGCGCCCGGTGCCGGTGAAGCAGTGAATGACGCCGCGCCAGCGCCTGCCGGGCGATTCCTCGTTGAGGATGCGCACGCAGTCGTCGTAGGCTTCCCTGCAATGGATGATGATCGGGAGGTCGAGCTCGAGTGCGAGGCGGACCTGCCTGCGGAAAACTTCCGCTTGCGCGTCGCGCGGGCTGAAATCGTAATGATAGTCGAGGCCGGTCTCGCCGATGGCGACCGGTTTCCGATCGGACCGCATGCACTCGAGAACGAAGGCGGTGAACGCCTCCCACTGGTCATGGCCAATCTTGCGGGCGTCGTGCGGATGGAGGCCGGGCGCGTAGGAGATGGCCTCGTAGCGCTCGGCGAGTGCCCGCGCACGGCGGCAGCTTTCGAGATCGCTGCCGGGGTTGACGATGCACTCGACTCCGGCGTCGCGCGCGCGGTCCAGCATCTCCTGCCGGTCCTTGTCGAACTCACGTGAATCGATATGTGCGTGGCTGTCTATGAACACGGTGCGGAACGTTCTTCTGGACATTCAGTTGCGAAGGAAGATCGGCTCGGCGAGAACTTCCCATCCCGATAAGCAAAGCGCATACTTCAATTGTATGCCGAAACGGGCTGAAAATCAAGGAGAAGCGGGGGTTCCCGGCGGGTCCGCAACAAGCGTCGGCTCGCCGTCGAGGAAGCCAAGGGAGGCGAGGAATCGATCTGCGGCGCGGAGGGTCTCGATATAGACCTCGATTCGGGCGCGTGCGAGCGGGTGGGATACGCCCTGCACCACGTGGAGCTTGCAGCCGATTTCGGCCGCCTGCATTGCCTGTGCGAGGCGCCGCGTGTCGTAGACGATCTGCATGTCGGACGCGGCTCCGTGAATCAGCAGGGCGGGGGGCTGGCCGGCCTTGATGTGGCGATACGGCCAGATGGCGAGTGCGCGATCATCCGACGTCCGGCCGTATCCTAGCAGCGTGGGCACAGAGCCGCCGGCCTTCTCGGGGACCAGCTCCTTCACGCCCGGCAGCTTGGCCAGCCGCGTGGAATCGATCGTGTCGATGAAGGGATTGACGAGTATCAGGGCGTTGGGGGCGGAGCTGACCGATCGGTCTTCATCGGGGGGATCGAATTCGGCTATGGAAGCGAGGCAGGCGGCGAGATGGGCGCCGGCGGAGTCGCCGAAGACGGCGATGCGCGCGGAGTCGACGCCGAGCCTGGCTGCATTGTTGCGGATGTATCGGACGGCGGACTTGCAGTCGGCAAGGCTGTCGAACACGGTCGGCCCCGCGGGCTTGACGAGGCGGTATTCGGCGCAGAAGGCGACGGCTCCGCGAGCGGCGAAGTAGCGGGCGATCGGGAAGGCAGCCTGCAAGTCGCCGGTGAACCAGTCGCCCCCGTGAAGGATGATGACGGCCGCGCGATGGTGGGACGGCCTGTGGCCGTCCGGCTCGAACATGAACAGCTTCACTTCCTGGGCGTTGACCATCCGATATGAGATGGTCCGCGGTTCGGGACCGGTTTTCAGCTCGCTAATGCGAACCGGATGCGTGCAAGCCATGACGGACACGAGCGTTGCGAGCAGGAGCGGATGTCGGATCATTTTCCCACCTCCAGCGTGGGCTTGCCCTTCAGATATCCAAGCGAAACAAGGAAATCGTCGCCCGCACGGATGGAATCGACTACGACATCCTCGGGGGCGGTGTAGTTGACGAGGACGAAGGCGTGGGCGATGCCGTCGAGGATATGGAGGTCGCAGTAGTTGCCGGACTTCGTGTAGATGTCGGCGAAACGGCGGGCCTGCTCGACGGGCACCGACTTGTCTTCGGTGCCGTGGATGAGGAGCGCGGGTGGCTGCCCGTTGGCGACGTTATGCATGGGAGAGAACGCGGCGGCGCGATCCCGCGGAGTCTTGCCGTAGGTGGCGATGCGGACGGCGCGCTCGGCTCCCACCTTGGCGGGGTCGGGTTCCTCGATGCCGCAGCGGCGCATCGCCCAGTTGTCGGGGAGAACCAGCAGATCTAGCACGGGGTTGTACAGCAGCATCGCGTTCGCCATGGAGCTGATCGAGGTGTCCTCGCCGGGCTCGTCGAATCGGTTGATGGTACCGAGCGCGGCGGCGAGATGCCCGCCGGCGGAATCGCCGACGACTGCGACGCGGTTGGCATCGATGCCGAAGGTCGCGGCATTCGTGCGGATGCAGCGCATGGCCGACTTGCAATCGGCGAGGCAGTCGAACACGCTGGGGCCGCCGTCGCTGCTGATGCGGTAGTTGACGCTGAAGGCGACGGCCCCGCGGGATGCGAAGTAGCGGGCGTGGGGGAAGAACAACTGTGGCGTGCCGCCGCACCAGCCCCCGCCGTGAATGCAGACGACCGCCGCCCGCCTGTCCGCAGCATTATGGCCAGGCGGGTAGAACACGTAGAGCTTGAGGTCTTGGGAATCGGCGGTCTTGTAGATCAGCTCCTGGGGCCGATGGGTTGGATCAGTCAGATCGATCGGATCGGTCAGATCGCTGAGCAGGATGCGATTCGAGCAGCCGCAGACGGCAAGAACGATCAGCGCTGCCACGGGAAGCCGGTAGCAGTTCACGAAAGCCTCCTGATTCTGCGCGGGCTGTGTCCGCACTGCCGCATGATTATAGCGAACGGACAGCGGCGAGTCAAGCGAAGCTTTCCGGGGAATTGCGGAACATGCGGGTCGAAAGCAGCCGATTTCCATCGGGCGCAGTCTGCTGATTTTCCGGTACTTCCCCATTGATTTCCCCATGCGGTACTGCTAAAATCTCCGCTTGAGAAGCGACCGCCCGTGCAGCATGCAGGAGAAACGCAAGAGTGACGCCGAAGGTAGGACTCGTCAGTTTTTCGGATCCCCGATCGGTGAAAGGCCTGGATTCGATCAATCAGGCAAACGTCGCGTGCCAGAATCTGATTCTGGACGTGTTCAGGAAATCGGGGCTGGACGTGGTGGTGCCCCTGCCGGAAACGAGCGTGACGAGCCGGGAGCAGGTGAAGCAGGTTCTTCGCGAGTTTGCGGTGGCGGAAGTGCACGCGGTCGTGCTGGGCTGCTGGAAATGGACGGATCCGATGCTGGCGGTGGAGACGGCCCAGCGGGCGAACGTGCCCGTGTGCCTGGTGTGCACCAGCGATGAGAAGCTGACCGGGATGGGGTGCATGTCGGCGATCGGGGCGTCGCTGTGGGAGATCGATGCGAACGAATATTGCCGCAACCACGCGCGGATCATCGACGACTTCGCGGGCGCGGTGCAGTGGGTGCGGGGCGTGAGCGCGGCCGAGGACATGCGGCGGCGGTCGGTCATGCTGTGGGGCGGAAGCTACTGCCTGAAGATGGAGCACCTTCGCGACGATCCCGCCGCGTTGAAAGGCTACCTGATCGGCGACGTATTGCTGGAGGGGCAGTATCTGCTGATCCGGCGGGCGGAGCAGATCGCGAAGGCACAGCCGGAGCGGATCGAGAAGTTCATCACGTGGCTGCAGGACGGCGGTGCGAGCATCGTGTACGACAAGAAGATGCTGACGGAGCACTCGCTGCGGCGGCAAGTGGCGCTGTATCTTGCGGCGCGGGACAGACTGGCGGAGTTGGAGGGCGAGGACGTGATCGGCGTCTCGGTGCGCTGCCAGCCGGAGCTGTCGGTGGAGTACGGCGTGACGGGCTGCCTGCTGCCGGCGTTCCTGCCGTTCGGGGCGGACAGCGAGGGCCCGCGGACCCCGATCGCGACGACGTGCGAGGGCGACATCAAGGGCCTGCTGACCTCGCTGCTGCTGGAACGGATCCATGGGAGCGCGCCGGCGGGATTCGGCGACATCCGCAACCTGCCGGTCCGCGGCAAGCAGCACTTGCTGATCAGCAACTGCGGGGCGGCGTCGGTGTTCTATGCGGCGAATAGTTTTGACCCGAAACGCGTGCTGCCGGAACTAAGGTTCCGGGGGCAATGCCAGGGCGAATCGGGCGCCGCCGTCGGCTACAGCGGAAAACACGAGAAGATCGCCACCATCTGCCGGATCGTCCGCAAGGCCGGGCACTACTCGATGCAGATGGCAACGGGGAGGATGGTGCGCGTCACCGATCGGGAGGTCAAGCGGCTGAACTGGGGGGACGTCTGGCCCCTGTCGCTGTTCGACATCGAGCTTGACTTGGCGAGATTCGTGGAGAAGATCGGCAGCAATCATTATTCGTTTGTGCCGGGCGACCACACGCAGGCCGTTGAGCACGCGTGCAGGTTGCTCGACATGCAGGTTGAGAGGCTGAGCTGACGCGGATCGTGCCGAGGGGCACAGTTCCGCCAGGGAAGCCGGATAGGGCTGCGTAATGCGTGACAGGATTCGAAATCTGAAAAACCGTCTGGATGGCAAGGTCGAATTCAACGACTGGTTCATCCTGGAGCGGATCAAGATGGAGTCGTATAAGGCGTCGGAAGGCAAGCCGCTGGCGATCCGGCGGGCTCTGATGCTGCGCGATCTGCTGGAGCGGATGCCGATCTCGCTGTATCCCGACGATCTGCTGGCGGGCCTGGAAGACCATATCTTCGCCACGAGCTACAACCTGTTCAAATCGGGCCTGGAGAACTTCGACGGCTATTGCGGCTACAGCGACCTGTACGACGAAGTGGCCGGGAAGTTCCCGAAGGCCGAAATCGAAGCGGTTCGCGATTTCTGGCTGAGGGACGCGTTCGAGCGGGGCATGGCGAAGAATTTCAGCAGGGCCGAGGTCAGTTGCATGAACGAGGGGGTGTGGTTCGTGGAGCCGGTGACGGGCCACGTGATCTATGATGCGCCGACGGTGCTGGAGCGGGGGCTGAAGGGGATTCTGGACGACGTGCGCCGCAAGCTGGCGGATTGCGGTTCCGACGCCGAAAAACGCAGCTTCTATGAGGCGATGGAGATTTCGCTGAACGCGGCGATGGCGTTCGCCGGGCGGTACGCGAAGCTCGCGCAGGAGATGGCGGAGCAGATCGACGATCCGAAGCAACGGGCTGGGCTGCGACAGCTTGCCCAGGTGCTCGAGCGCGTGCCGGCAAACCCCGCGAAGACGTTCCGCGAGGCCGTGCAGGCCTTCTCGCTGGTCTACGTGATCATGCACGTGGAGCAGACGCCCAACCCCTATGCCTTCAGCGTGGGCAGGGTGGACCAGTTTCTGTATCCGTATTACCGCTACAGCATCGACAACAAGGTGATCATGCCGGACGACGCGCTGGAGCTGCTGGAAGCGTTGTGGCTGAAGTTCAACGTGGGCAACAGGGTGTGGGCGGTGTCGCAGAACCTGGTCGTCGGCGGGGTGACGCGGGACGGCAAGGACGCCACCAACGAGCTGACGTATCTGTGCCTTGATGCGACGGAAGACCTGAAGGCACCGCTGCCGACGATCACGGTGAAATGCCACGCGAAGATGCCGGACGAGTTGCTGGAGCGCGCGTGCGAGATTGCGTCGCACGGACGCGGGAATCCGACGCTGATCAACGACGACGTGGTGGTCAAGTCGAAGATGGCTACGGGCGTGAGCCTTGAGGACGCGCGGGATGCGGTGATAGCCGGCTGCCAGGAGTTGCTGGTGCAAGGGGCGGAGAACGCGCGGACGACGGCCGACTGGTTTTCGCTGCCGAAGTGCCTGGAGTTGGCGCTAAACGACGGGAAATCCACCACGTCGGGCAAGCAGCTTGGCCCGGCGACCGGCAGGCCCGAGGGCTTCGAGTCGTTCGACGACGTTGTGCGGGCGTTCTGGGCGCAGGTGGAGTATCATCTGCCCATTTCGACGGAAGCGTCGAACCGGTGCGACCGGCTGCTCGCCGAGCTGCGGCCCGTGCCGTTCATCTCGACCATAATGAAAGACTGCATCGAGCGGGGCCGGGACTTCCGCACGGACGGTGCCCGCTACAATTTCAGCGGGTTCCTGTGCCATGGGGTGGCAAACGTTGCCGATTCGCTGGCCGCCATCAGGAAGCTGGTGTTCGAGAAGCACGAGATCACGATGGGCGAGCTGGCGGAAGCCCTGAGGACGAACTTCGCGAATGAAGAGGCGCTGCGCGTGCGGCTCGTGCAGGGTGCGCCAAAGTACGGGAACGACGACGACAGCGTCGATTCGCTGGCGGCCGAAATCGCCACACGGATGACCGAGCTGGTGGCGAAGCAGAAGAACGCCTGCGGCGGGATGTACCGGTGCGGGTTCAGCACGCCGTCGACGCACGTGCTTTATGGAATGCGGTGCGGGGCGACGCCCGACGGCCGGCACAAGGGCGACACCTTCGCCTACGGCATCGGGCCCATGCAGGGGTACAACAAGTCGGGCCCGACCGCGGTGTTCAAGTCGTGTACGAAGTTCGAGCATTGGCGAGCGACGCACGGGCTGGCGCTGACTGCATCGATGCCGCCTGCGCTGGCGAGGCCGGGCACGATCAAGGCGCTGGTGAAATCCTATTTCGGGATGAACGGCCGGTTCGTGCACTTCAACGTGCAGGACGTGGCGTTGCTGCGTGAGGCGCAGAAACATCCCGAGCAGCATCGCGACGTGATCGTCCGCGTGCACGGCATGAGCGCGTATTTCGTGAACCTCGACCCGCTGATTCAGGAGGACATCATCACGCGAACGGAGCACTGCTTGTGAAGGGTCGTATTTTCGATATCAAGAAGTTCGCGATCCACGATGGGCCGGGAATCAGGACGACGGTGTTCTTCAAGGGCTGCCCGCTGCGATGCAAGTGGTGCCACAACCCGGAGTCGATCGGGTTCGAGCCGGAGCTTGCGTTCTTTCCGCACAAGTGCATCCACTGCGGCCGCTGCATCAAGGCGTGCCCGAATGGGGCTCTCAGTGCGGGCGAGGAGCGCGTGCAGTACGACAAGTCGAAGTGCAAGCTGTGCCGCAAATGCGTCGAGGAATGCCCCGCCGAAGCCATCGTCTGCTACGGCCAGGACATGACCGTCCAGCAGGTGGTCGACGAGGTGATGAAGGACAAGCCGTTCTACGACAACTCGGGCGGCGGTGTGACGGTGTCCGGGGGCGAGCCGCTGGCGCACAGCGAATTCGCGCTGGCGCTGCTCGAGGAATTCCGCCGCCTTGGCGTGCATCGGCTGCTGGATACGACGGGCTTGGCGGCCACTGAAGTATTCCGCAAGATGGTCGATGCAATTGACGATGTTTACTATGACGTCAAGGTGGTGGACGACGCGAAGCACCGGGAGCTGACGGGCGTTTCGAACAGGCTGATCCTTGAGCATCTGCGGTGGCTGGTGACGGCGGGGAAGAACGTGACGCTGCGGGTGCCGCTCGTGCCGGGTCTGAACGATACACCGGCGGACCTGGATGCGTTCGCCACGCTGGTGAAAGAACTGAAGGCGCTTGGCCGGGTGCAGCAGGTTGAGCTGCTGCCGTACCACCGGATCGGGTCCGGGAAATACGCCAGCCTTGGCCGAAGCTATGAGTTGACCGAGGTTGTCCCGCACACCAAGGAGCAACTGCAAGGGATTGTGCGTTACCTCAAGGAGAGAGGTGTCGAAGTTTATTGTAGCACCCTGGGCGACTGATCGCGTGGGCGGCAGGAAAACACCCGAACGGGATATGCAGGAGCCGCAATGAGAAAGGCTGTGTTATTCGACATAGATACGCAAGTGGATTTCATGAAATCCACGGGCAAGCTATACGTACCCGAGGCGCAGGACATCATCCCGCGGGTGACGGACCTGATGGAGTACACCCGGAACATGAACCTGATGGTGGTGTCGACGAAGGATACCCACGCGGCGGACGATCCGGAGTTCGCGCAGTTCCCGCCGCACTGCGTGCGGGGCACGCCCGGGTGGGAAAAGCTGGAAGGCACGGTGATTCCGGATCACGTCGAATTGCCCATCGACTGGTCGGCCGATCTGCCCGATGATATCATAGAGCACCAGCAGATCATAGTTCAGAAGAACACGCTCGATCCGTTCATGAGCTGGATGCTGCACGAGGTGGTCGAGCGGCTGCAGAAACCTCGGTGCCTGGTGTTCGGCGTGGCGACGGACTATTGCGTGAAGTACGTGTGCCTGGGGCTGCTGAAGCGCAAGTGCCGCGTATCGGTGATCCTCAACGCCACCCGGCCGATGCGCGAGGACACCGGCCGCGACGCGATCGAGGAAATGAAGCTGAAGGGCGTGGAGTTCATCACGACCGCCGAAGTGATCAGGGTGGCGGTGTAGGAATGATGAACGATGAACGGAACAAAGGCGGACAGGTACACAGGCTGCAGGGCACAGGGTCGGTGGAACAACGGCGGACGCCGAGCCCGTAAGGTGACTGCGG
>Ga0172363_10001229_pt1 | contig 20510 bp, 17 predicted proteins | sample LakKivs2_kivu2a2_FD_114541 | JGI IMG/M metagenome (GOLD analysis project Ga0172363, IMG submission 114541) | Sediment microbial communities from Lake Kivu, Rwanda - Sediment s2_kivu2a2 | ecosystem: Environmental > Aquatic > Freshwater > Lake > Sediment | place: Rwanda: Western Province, Lake... | reverse complement strand
GCTTCTGGACAAGCAACCTCTTTCTGGAGCAGTTGGGTCATGTTTGAGGAGTTGCCCCTGACACTTGACGAGTGGTGCCTGCCACTATTTGGTTACCGTGGCCTTGCGTAACAGGCTGGCAGCTGTTGTAACGCCGGGATCAGCTGCTTCTTCTCAAAGATATGTTCGGGAACAGTCCCGTAAGGCCCACCTGATGGGATTTGAACCTTTAAGTCAATAATCATATTTTGATATGATGATTTCTAACTGAGCTTTTTGCTGTTCAGCGTTTAAGGCCAACAATGGCCTCAATCTTCTCTCAGATATGATGGGACTTCTTAACAGATCGCCAAGTGAAGAAACGATCTCTATGGCTTCCGGTGCCAGTTTCAAGAGATTCAGTAATTGGGTTACTCTCGCTCTCGAGATGTTAAGGTCGCGTGCTAAAGCAGCAGGAGACGTGTATTCTCCATGTTCCAAAGCTTTCCGCCATTCTTTGGCTAGATAAATAGGATTCCTGTACTGTCGTTTGCCAATCTTGATCAAGTTATGGTTAAATGGAACGACTGGCATCTCAAAGACGGCTCGGAAAGTTCTGTGTACTGACCCATTCGGGGAGCCAATTTGTTTGAATGGCCTATTTCGTCTACATTCTCTGCAACACAGAAGGTCGTCTCTACATCGGTCAAACCTCTGACTTAGAGATTCGCCTACAGCGACATAATGAAGGCAAAGTCTTCTGGACCAAGCGTAGAGGACCTTGGCAACTCATCCACAGTGAGAACTTTACCACACGCTCAGCAGCAATGGCGCAGGAGAGAAGACTTAAAGCCTTAAAGAACAAGAAGGCACTGCTGGATTACATAGCTCAGCGGTAGAGTCCCGACACGTCGGGATTAACCGCTTGGTCGTAGGTTCGAGTCCTACCTGCGGAGCCAGCTTCAAATACGGCCCAGCAAGTAGTTCAATACACAGAACTAATTTGTCTCTCTTCATTTTTTGTGTTCAAAACCTATTAAAGTTCTATTTTTGTTAATAGGCTATTCTCTTTCAAAAAACACCTCACAACTTGTCTGTGACTGCCTGGATCCAACTAATGTCACAAGAGTTGTTAAACAAAAAACCATTCTTTAATAAGGGATATCGTTATTAATTAGGGTTTAGTAACGACACGACTTGTTGAAAAAAGACGTCTTATGCTATAATAGTCGGCTGAGAGACGATAAACATGACAAACAATGTTAGAACACTCGGTAAGGCTGGGAGCGACTTGCTGACGGAAATAACTCGTCGGGGTAAGCAAATTTTTACCTACGAGGATGCTGTCAAAGCTTACGGCAGTAGTAATCGCCGGTTGCGTGAGCTATTATCTACTCTCGTAAAGCGAGGATGGCTTCAGCGTATAGAAAAAGGTAAATATCTCATATTACCGTTCGAAGCCGGGCGAGAACGAGAATGGACTGAACATGAATTTATAATCGCTTCTTATCTCATTAAGCCATATTACATAGGGTTTCGCAGCGCTCTCAACTACTTTGGTTATACGGAGCAGATCAGTCGGACGGTATTTATAGTATCTACCAGTAGAAAGCTGAAATCATCAATGGAGATTTCGGGAGTGACCTACCGCTTCGTCTTTATATCTAAGCGTAAGTTCTTCGGAGCCAAGCAAATATCTGTTGACAGAAGTCAGGTAAACATTTCAGAACCTGAAAAAACCATCGTGGATTGTCTCGACCGGCTGCGATACTGCGGAGGCATATCCGAAGTGGCGAAGGCGCTCTGGTACGGACGTAATGAACTCGATTTTACCAAGATGGCTGAATACTCCCGTAGGAATGGTAACCGAGCGGCCAGCCAGCGGCTGGGGTATCTCATCGAACTGCTAGGCTTTAAGGCTGACAAAGCAGTTGAAATGCTGCTTCAAAGTATGAGCACCAGATATACACCGCTTGATACCTTATCAGAGCCAAAGGGGAAACATATGGAGAGGTGGAAAGTAATCTTAAATATTCCCTACAATGAGCTTTCGCAGTGGAAGGAACAAAGGTGATATCCAAGTCTGAACTACAGAGACTAGCCAACCGTGAAAAGGTGGCCCTCGGTGTACTGGAAAAAGATTACGTTCTCACCGAGGTACTAAAAGCTCTTTCCCGGGAGACATTGCTTAGTGATCTTCTGGTATTCAAAGGCGGAACAGCTTTGCGCAAAATCTATTTTGCTGACTGGCGTTATTCGGAAGATCTGGATTTTACCGCTAAACATGATATGAAAGAAGAGGAATTGCGACAGTCGCTGGATGAGTGGTATTCCCAGGTAGAGCGAACATCCCAGATACGGCTTACCACTAAGATGCTGTACAAACCAAATGGATATGCCCGCATCAGGGCACAGTTCACTGGACCGTTAGCCTATCCCGGTATGATTTTCATGGATTTGAGTTTTGATGAGCCAATATGTCTTGACCCTGAACGGAAGAGGATTCTGGCTGAGCCTTTCTTATCCGAGGGGCAGACAGTGCTTGCATATCTCCTTGAAGAGCTGCTTGCGGAGAAAATAAGGAGTTTGCTTGAGAGGGGCAAGTCCCGTGATTATTATGATGTTTGGAGGCTTCTTAAAGAAAAATCTTCCGAATTAGACTTCAAGCTCCTGGGTAATGTGCTAGTTAGGAAGCTTATGCACAAGCACCTCACTATTACAAGCATTAATGATTTTCTACCCAAAGACACTAATACACTGAAACAGTATTGGGCGAGTGAACTTGAGCAGCAGATTAATCAGCTTCCGTCACTGGATGCAGTCATAGAGGAACTTCGGGATATGCTGAAAAACCATGTAGGCCCATATCTCGGTTATACGAATGATGATTAACGATAGGGATTCTAATGCACTCAAAGACCTTACCTAACCAGTTATCGTTCCCTAGGAGTACAAATGTCTTTCGATGATTCGAGCGAAATCAAACGTCTGAGGCGGGAACTGGAGGAAATAACTGTCGAGCGAGATTATTTGTTACGCGAAAATCGTCGTCTCACTCAGACTTCTCCAGTTAAACAGTCCCCAATCTGGGCAAGAACCGATGAATTGGTTAAAGAAGCTGTTCCTTCAGTAAATGCCATAAAACGATCCGATTCCATTTCGTCGCTCAATAACGAGTCACCTTTAGCAGAAAAGATAAGGCTATTCCGTTCCCTATTTCACGGGCGTGAAGACATCTACGCAATACTCTGGCAAAACAAGACCACTCTTAAATCGGGTTACAGCCCGGTATGTAAAAATGAATGGGCACCTGGCTCGTGTCAGAAGTTCAAAGTCAGATGTAGCGCCTGCCCTAACCGTGAATTAGCGCCGTTAACGGATCAAGTTATCCAGAACCACTTGGAGGGGAAATTCACCGCTGGAGTCTATCCTTTATCAAAAGATGATTCATGCTATTTCTTAGCCATTGACTTTGATAAACAATCATGGGCAGAGGATATCGTCTCTTTCTGTGAAACATGCCAGAGCTTGGGTATTCCAGCGGCTTTGGAGCGATCACGTTCCGGAAATGGAGGGCATGCCTGGATATTCTTTTCGGAGGCGGTTCCAGCCTCATCAGCACGTAATCTTGGTTGCTATTTGGTGACCCGGACTATGACCCGGCGTCATCAACTTGGGATGGATTCTTATGATAGGTTGTTTCCGAATCAGGATACCGTTCCGAAAGGGGGCTTTGGAAATCTTATTGCTCTTCCTTTTCAAAAGGTACCCGGTGAAAAAGGAAATACGTTATTTCTGGATGAAAACTTTAAACCATATCCGGACCAATGGAGTTATTTAGCGTCTATCAAAAGGGTGTCACCTCTTATTCTGGAGAATGCTGTTCGAGATGCTACAAGAACCGGTCAAGTGCTAGGGGTACGCCTTGGACCGACTGAAGATGACGATAGTCCATGGACTATTCCTCCTTCAAAATTGCCTCTTGAGCTTCTTGCTGGTCCTTTCCCTAAGAAGGTCAATCTTGTAGTAAGCAATCTCATTTATGTGGAAACAATCGGATTAACGTCGTCCTTGCTTAACAAAATCAAACGTCTAGCAGCTTTCCAAAATCCGGAATTCTATAAGAAACAGAAACTGCGCTTATCTACCGCGCTAACTCCCCGAATAGTCTGTTGCGCCGAAGAATTCCCCAAGCATCTGGGTATTCCGCTAGGTCTCTTGGATGAATTACACGCATTGCTGGAGAAGGTAGGCATCAAACCGGAAATTGCTGATAAAAGTTTTTCAGGTATGGAACTTAAAGTCGCCTTTCATGGGCAGCTATCACCTGTCCAGGAAGAAGCAGCGTCAAAGATACTCCCGCATAATCGAGGTATATTAGTAGCACCTTCCGGATCGGGTAAGACTGTGGTCGGTATCTCAATAATCGCTTCCAGAGGAGTAAATACTCTGATTTTAGTTAATCGTCGCCCCTTGATGGACCAGTGGCGGAATCAACTCTCTAGTTTTTTGGAGATAGATCCTGCGAAAATAGGCCAAATAGGCGGAGGTAAAAACAAGCGCACTGGTCTTTTGGACGTGGCTATGCTCCAAAGCCTATTTCAAAATAAACAAGTGTCTGACCTTGTGGCCGAATACGGTCAAGTAATAGTAGACGAATGTCATCATCTTCCAGCGTTCACCTTCGAACAAGTGTTGCGCCAGGCAAAAGCCCGTTATGTTCTGGGACTCACAGCAACGCCGTATCGTCGCGATGGCCACCAGCCGATTATCCTCATGCAGTGCGGTCCAGTACGCTACGAGATCCGGCAAAACGAGCTGAATTCTCAAACGGCGTTGCATCACGCTTTGATTTGCCGCAATACAAGCTTCACGCCACCTACGACTGAAAATGAACTGCCTGTCCAGGAAATATATTCAGCGTTGATAGCTGATGAAGCACGAAACAAGCTCATTCTGGATGACATCCTCAAATCTATTGAGGAAGGGTGCTCCCCGATTCTGCTGACCGAGCGACGAGAGCATTTGGAATACTTCTCCAGCCAATTGACCAAGGTTGTGAAGAACGTTATCGTTCTTCGGGGTGGTATGGGCATCAAACAGCGCCGCGCTATTGCGGAGCAATTAGCCTCTATTTCAGAAAGCGAAAAGCGAGTATTGTTAGCCACAGGGCGGTATATCGGTGAAGGTTTTGATGATGCCCGGCTCGATACTCTTTTTCTGGCCTTGCCCGTTTCGTGGAAGGGACCTCTGGTCCAATATGCCGGGCGGCTACACAGGCTTCATGCTGGCAAAACAGATGTCAGCATATATGACTATGTGGACCGAAATGTACCGATGCTGGTAAAAATGTTCCAGAAGAGACTGCGTGGGTATCGAGCTATGGGTTATGAGTTAGATAAATCTGACAATCCGAATAAAAATAGCCTCGAATATGATAAGGCGAAGACTTCAAAGCCATCTCTTTGGGATAGTTTGACCTTGAGCTAATTGTATTTGCTTTTATCCTTATCCTAATAGATACACTCTCTCCACTTTCATCTAGGGTGCTCTTGGCATAGGGACGTACATATGTAATGGAGGTAAATTAAATTATGAGCAAGGACAAGAAAAAGAAGACCAAAGTCTTGAGCGCAAATGTGATCAGTAGCTGTGACGGATACTGGGAATGGCTTGATAGATCAGATATCTCGACAGCACCTTATAAAATAACCGGAAAATATTTGTTTTTCTCCCTGAATAGAGACCTTCTTATTGAAATTGCGATTAATGAATTAGAAAAGGGCGGCTTTCATCATGCTAAGACTCATATGGCAGGTGTGACTCCCCCGTCAGGCGAGTATGTGCTATGCCTTTATTATAAAGATGATAGCCGAAAACATGAATTAGCCGAAAAATATCGAGACAGGAGTGAATTGAAGTATAGATACTGGAAAAGCGAGATTGAAACGCTCGCCGGCAAATACTCAAAAAAGTTTCTTGACCAATTATCGTCGAATGACCGGAAGATATTCTGAGGGAAACGGGAAAAACAATAACACTAATATGACAGCATATTGGTATAATTCTATTTATTCGGATTATCTTGTTCTTGTGAATGCCGGCTTGAAACATTCTAATTTCCTCATTTTCCCCCTTCATGCATGTGAGGGAAATAGGAACCCCTACGGTTTGTTGTGCATTACCTCGGACAGGATAATTTTGGACTGCGCTATCTGCTGTTTGATAGATAAACCCAGTAATGGTCTAAGTTTCCTCTCGGTCACTATGGGAAATTTCATTGGATCGCCTAATGAAGACATCATATTCAATACATCAGGCGACAATCGAAGAAGGTTCATTATTTGAGTTACTCTTGCTCTTGATATTTTTAACGCACGTGCTAAAGCAGCTGGTGAAGCATATTTGTTGTTGTCTAAAGCTTTCCGCCATTCTTTGGCTAGATAAATAGGATTCCGGTACTGTCGCTTGCCAATCTTGATCAAGTTATGGTTAAATGGAACGACTGGCATTTCGAAGACGGCCCGAAAAGTTCTGTGTATTGACCCATTCGGGGAGCCAGTTTCAAATACGGCCCAGCAAGTAGTTCAATACACAGAGCTCTTCGCCAGGGAGAGTCTTTTCAATGACTTTGCTTGGCCTTCTTCAAAGTGAAACGGTTGTTGAGAAGATAGGAGCGTTGCCCCGTTGGCTTGACAAATCATAATTCGCTGTTACAATTTACATAATAACCTGTTCAAAGTTTGCTATTCCCCGACCTGTTCTACTGCTCGGGCATTCCCCAGGCCATGGATGATCAGACTCTATTCAGGTCATAAGTATAAAAAGGAGGTCATCCATGAGCTTTACAGATAAGACTCTAACTTGCTCGGATTGCGGCGCAAGTTTTACCTTCAGCGCTTCCGAGCAGGAATTCTTCGCTTCCAAGGGCTTCACCAATGAACCAGGGCGTTGTTCTGCCTGCCGGGCAGCTAGGAAACAACAACGCAATGGGTATAGCAACGGAGGCGGAAACTACGGCGGCTATCGACAACAGAGAGAGATGTACCCCGCTGTGTGTGCCACGTGTGGCAAGAACACCCAGGTGCCCTTCGAGCCCCGAAACGGGCGACCGGTGTATTGTTCTGACTGCTACTCAAAAACGAAGCGTTAGAGACAAGGGAAGCACCTAGACTACCCTCTGCTAAGTGGTGTGGTGGATAAGGTTAAGGGATATGCGGGCAGTTGGGAATGGTGCCCGGGTCCCCTCTTATCAGATACGCTATTTTCGACACGCAACGTCTTTGTTTTTCACTACTCACCAGTGCTTGACCGAGAAGTGCTTCCAAGCTGTTTTGACGAAGCCTGGCACAGCCACCGCAATGAGTGGCTGCCAATTCCGAAGAGCCAGCCGAGCACGATCCCCTCGATTGTGATAGCAATGTAGGAGGTTTAATATGAGGCAAAATCCGATGCGGATTAAAGAAGATGGCGAGGAGTGTGTTCACCACTGGTTAATTGACGCGAGTAATCTTGGTGTATGCAAAAAGTGCGGAGTAAGCAAGCGATTTCTTAGCTCGTGGGGCGCTGCTCAAATATCTTGGAATACCAAGACAGGCAAGGCGCATCATGTTCCCCCCAGTACCAAGAGTTGACTGGTTTCATTGTCCAGTCAGGTAATACAGCTCTTGCCTCCAGAATATCTAGTTGAAGGGAGGGGACCATGGCACAAGCAAAACTGGGTGATACTGTACGGGTTCACTACACTGGCCGATTAGTTGATGGCACAATATTCAAAACATCTTCGGGCTGTGAACCAATTAAATTCAGGATCGGGAAGTCCCATCTGATGCCTGCTTTTCAGGAGACAGTGGTTGGGATGAAACCAGGCGAATTCAGAACTGTCAGGATTGCGGCTGGTGAGGCATACGGACAACGGCGCGAGCAAATGGTAGTGACAGTCGACCGGAGCAAGTTCCCCGAGAATATAAAACCCTACGTTGGTTTGGAACTTGATATCTGTCAACCTGATCAGAAGGTATACCCTGTGAAAGTGATAGATGTATCAGAACACAGCGTGACGTTGGATGGCAACCATCCGTTAGCGGGGAAAGACCTCACATTTGATATCCAACTTGTCGAAATCGCCTAATAGGACGGGGTACAGCGACTGCTATCGCAAAATCAAACCGAGCAGGCAAGCGAGATTGAATATCAAGACATGTCCAGGGCTGCACTGCCAAACCGCACATGCCTCTAGAGAGTATTGTTTTGTCATTAGAAGTTCAAATATACGACGGTGAATCGCAGGACTCCTTATTGCGTCGCTTCCAAAGAGAAATCCAAACGAGCGGCATCATCCGGGAGATAAGGACGCGCAGTCACTTCATGAACAAGCGGGACACCGCTCGTATGAAGGCTAAAAATAGCGCCCGTAGAAAGCGGAGACAGAATCGCGCAGCATGAGGTTTACGAAAGACATAATTCAATGAAAGGGGTTTCAAAATGAAGATCTTTGTGGGTAACTTGGCTTATGATGTTACCGGAGAGGAACTACGTCAGGAATTCCTCGCTTTTGGCAAGGTCGACTCTGTAAGCGTCATAAACGATAAATCGACCGGACGGCCAAAAGGATTTGCCTTCGTCGAAATGCCTACAGTGTCCGAAGGGCGGGCTGCAATGACCGCTCTCAACGGTAAGATTATAAAAGACCGCGCGCTCACCGTAAACGCGGCAAAAGAGCGTGGGGAAAGAGGCGGAGGCAGCTCATATGGGGACAGAAGAGGCCCCGGCGGATTCGGCGGCGGAAGCCGCAGAAGATACTAAATCAATACGTCACATAAAATCACAGAATAATGAGTAGCTTATCCTATGTCGTAGACATATAAAAAGGATATCTTACCGAGGAGTATTAATGAGTTTCGGAAGTTACAATTTTCACCCGAGCATCATGGCTGGTATACAGGCGCTCGGCTACGTTACACCTACGCCAATCCAGAGTCAAGCTATCCCCCCGATTATGCAAGGTCGCGACCTCATTGGACTGGCCCAAACCGGCACTGGCAAGACCGCAGCTTTCGTGCTGCCGATTCTGCAACATCTGCTGAAAAGCCCCCGGGGTCACGTTGGTGCACTTATAATATCGCCCACACGTGAATTGGCTGAGCAAACATGCGAGACTATAAGTAATTTGGGGAAACAAACCGGATTGCGGAGTACCGCTATTTATGGCGGGGTGAATATAAGAATGCAGACTAGAGAGCTGCGTGATGGTGTTGAAATCATCGTGGCTTGTCCCGGCCGGTTGCTCGACCATCTTTGGCAGAGCACAATAGATTTGTCACATGTAGAAATTCTTGTGATCGATGAGGCGGACCGCATGTTCGACATGGGCTTCCAGCCGGATATTCGCAACATATTGAAGTGCCTGACCAAGCCGCGGCAAACGCTGCTCTTCTCTGCCACTATGCCTGCCGATATACGGCGCCTGGTACTAGAAATTTTGCATAACCCGGTTACCGTCCAGGTCGGCCGTATCATGCCTGCGCCGACTGTATCTCATGCCCTGTATCCGGTTGAGCAACACCTCAAGAGTGCGCTGCTGGTGGAGATCTTGCGTAAAAGCGACACGAAATCTGTACTTGTGTTCACTCGTACCAAGCGCCGCGCCGAGCAGGTCGCACAGCAACTCAACAGAGCAGGCTACCGTGCAGTTTCACTGCAAGGAAACCTGCCCCAAGATCAGCGGCAATATGCGCTTGATGGCTTCCGTAACGGCTCTTACAAAGTGCTGGTGGCAACCGATATTGCCTCTCGGGGCATTGATGTCTTAGGTATCTCGCACATAATAAACTACGATATGCCTGCCGATACGGACGCCTATATTCACCGCATCGGCCGCACAGGACGGGTCGGCCAAACCGGCGCCGCATTCACATTGGTCACTAATAAAGACACGGCCATGGTACGCGCCCTTGATCACCTTTTCCCCTCTCCCCTGCAACGTTGCACCATACAAGGCTTTAACTATAAGGCAGGTGCTGCCCTGAGCGGTGAACTTTCCTCTCCGCACAGAATACAGCGGCCCAGGACACCATTTAAGTCAAAACAAGAGCCCGTAAAACATTTGGCGCCCAGATTAGTAGGATAGAGTTATGTACGTGCTATTGGTGCAGCTCTTAGTCTGCCAACCCGCACACGACTTAGAAGGCTGTTGTTTTGTCATTAAAAGTACAAATATACGACGGTCAGTCAATGGTGGGAAATTGAAGACGCAATGATTATCTAGTGTCCAACCCGCACTTTAACACAAGAACTATCTACTCTGCGGAGCGAAACAGGACGATTTCATGCAGCGCTGTTCCGGTTTCCCTGTCGGTTTTTCCCTGGCGGGTCACATTTATTTCGAAATTGGATTCGAGCCTGAAATAACCCGGCCTCAATCTCAATAAGTACTTTGCGGCGAGCCTTAAAAGCAGACTGAAGTTTTTCAGCATATCCTGGCTCTCCAGTACATTTTTAACGCCGAGGGTTAACTCAAGCTCGTTGGGAACCCTGATGACGAGTTTCCTGGGATAGCTGTGCCCGGCTTTCCTATTGAATTCAAAATTCTCTTTGACGAAGTCGAACTCTCCTGAGCTGAGTATCACGTCTTTCCCCGCCGCCAGCATCAGGACCTTGACGGCGTGGTTGTTCATTTTCTTATTGCACTGGATGAAGGCGTAGGACACGGTATAGTGCGGCGAGTAGACTCGTCCCCACATCCAGTAGTCGATTATTCTGGGGAACTGGAAATCCAGCCAGTTGTGGTCGTGATAGCCGATGCCCTTGACCTGTATCGGATGGCTGCTGTCGGTCACCGTTCCTTCTACAGAAGCCCTGGCGAAGGGGACCACCCAGGCAAAGTAACCCATATTGCCAAATTGAGAAACGCCTGTCCCCGGTTTCCAGCCGTTCACCTCTGCCTTGTATGTGAGATGGCAAGCAAGCTCTTTTTCCTTCACGTAGACCTCGTAGACAGGCAGCTCTCCCGGCGACTGTTTGACCCTCAGATAGTTCTCGCCAATCTTAACATCAGCCCCGTCACGGGAAGCGGCGAAAACTGATTTGCTGTAAGGCACGAATTTCTGGGCCCTGCTGCCATCCGGCCTCAGAATGACGATTTCTACGCCAGCTTTTCCTGCTGCCCCCGGGTTGGGGTTTGCTGCGTAGAAAAAGACAACGACCGTGTGGCCTGATTCCATATGTGCGTCGAAGTACCACCACTCGTACATGCCCTTTTTACGCATGTCGATATGAAGGCCGTCCTCTTCGGGTTTAAGCGGTGTAATTGTAGTATCGCGTCTGCCGGGACCTGTCCAACCTTCTCTGACCAGGGCCTTATCAACCATGGATTCCCCTCTCCTTTACATCGAGTGCCCTGAAATCTGTTACGGCTTGTGATCGCCCTCCGGTTCGGCGTAGAAAAACGGGTCTGAGGCGGTATTGGGGTCTAACGCCTTCTTTATCTTGCTCATATATTTGGGATAGTTGTGGCAGGCGGGCCCGAAGCGCTTGTTCATCCCGCAGCCGAAGGCCGCAATCGGGATTCCCATCGCCTGCTCGATGGCCGCATTGCAGCCATCTTCTATTATCTCTGCGGAAGCTCTCACCGCTTTAGGGTCGCCGGAGGCGTATAAGTAAATACCCTCCAGATACCCGAGATGGGCATTTTCAAATGTGCCGCCACAGCCCAAATCACCGCCGTCGTCGAGAAATATCCCTTTTTCTATGTACTTCTGTTTCGCCTGCGCAATCCACTCCGACTGCGTGACCCCCATATCCCAGGTATCAAACGAACCCAACATGGTAGACATACCTTGAGAGGGACGGAAGGTTGCCTGCGTGTTGACCGCATCGCGCACCAGCAGCCAGAATAGCCTGGAGTCCTGCACCAGCTTCTGCTGTTTTCCGATGGGAACGCTGTGGATAATATCCTGTAAGAAAGGGAAACGGCGCACAATAGCGAGCGGGTCCTTGATATGTTTCAGTAGAGGGCCGGCGATACGCAACATTCCCGGCGTTATTTTGAGGTACATGGGTATTTTTACGCCGCCCGTCTCCTTCATTATCTGTTTCATCGCTGCCATTTTCCACTTGAATTCACCATCTGAGTAAGCCATGACCGAGTTGACCATCACATGATGCATCAGTTTGTGAAAGACGCCGCTTTCCAAGGCAACCTTGAGCTGCTCATTATTCTCGGTCATGCCCAGGGCTGTGAAGAACATGGGCGTACGGAAACAGGCGAATTCAATCTCAGCCTCGCCGAGCTTATAGCCGGCGTCTTTCATGGCCTGGGCCGTGGGGAACGCGTGCACATTCATCGCCATCCGTTCCGGCAGCTTGTCCAGAACGTAGACCGGTGATTTCCCTTGCACTCCCCACTTCGCTGGCCCGTTCCACCTGTACAGCTTAACCGCGCATTTCGTGAAAACTCCGAGTCCCCCGAATGTCCCTTGGAAGCCGCGCATGACGCCTCGCAGCGAAGGCCCGGGACCATCCGCTGTAAACCAGCCTGCGCCAACGCCGCCGCTGCCAAGTGTCAGCACTTCCCCGGTGGGCAACACCCATTCCACGCCCAACAGATTGCGACCGCTGTAGCTGGTGGACGGTCCGCTGGCACCGTAGCCCCATGCTGCTGTGGTGGATGCCAGAATGGAATGATTCGAACCCGAGGAAACGATGTGTACATTCAGTCCGTGCTTGAAAATCTCTGTCTGCAGGTCTATGGCGCGTACGTAGGGCTCGATGATAGCGATCTGGTTCTTAGCGTCAATATCGATGATTTTGTTCATCCGCTTGAGGTCGAGGATTATTACGCGGTCCCTCGAGGCAGCGCACACAGCATGAAATCCTGTCGAGAGCGGTTTAGCCATGAGGTGAGCCGTATTGCAGAAGCGCATTATCTCCTGAACTTGCTGCGTGGTCTCGGGCAGCACAACGGCGACGGGACGGGGGAGCCAAGTCGAACCATCTGTTACCACGGTCTCCGGATTCATATACAGTGAATAGGTATCCATCATGCAGGGAGCGGTGGATACCCAGTCTTTGCCCACTATATCCTGAAGTGCTTTAGTCTCTTTTTCCGTGATCATGCCAGCACCTTCTTTGTCACGCCCGTTTCCGTGAGTAAATCATGTCAAAGTCCCCATTTGCCGTTGTTCAATACCCTGTTGGGGTCAAATATCCCCTTCACCTTTTTCAACACCTCGTAGCTCAGGGGGTTTTGCTGGAATACTACTTCGCCGGCCGACCCATAGGGCCTGCTGAAAAAGGCCCCGGCTTTGGCTAATCTAGTGACTGATTCCTTTTCGAGCTTGCGCATAAGCTCAACGTCGCTTGATATTTCGGGGTTAAACGGGCACATTAGCTCCACATGGCAGGCATGGTTCTGAACCACAGGCTGAATATACAATCCGATAGACTCTTTTTCTATGGCATGATTGCCGGCTAAATCCAGGAAGGTATCGACGAGTCCGGGCGCTCTATCAAGAGTGGTCAGGAAAAACAGGGAAAGGCAGTGTCCTTTCAAATGGTGACGCCAGTCGACGTCGCCGCATGGACGTGTTGCCGTATCCAGCAGGTCCTGTGCTGCAACTTTACCCTGAGACGTGGTCAAGTTCAGTTTATTCTTGCTGGCGATAGATTCGATGTCCTTGCGCTGATATTCGAGCCGTTGCCTAGGCATTCTTTCGAATCCTGCAATGTTCTGCAGACAGACATATCGCGGCAGCGAGCTGCGTATAGCTTCGAAGTCCCCGCCGCCCTGCGCACTCATGAGCATGGCCGCCGCCGTGCGATTGAGAACAAAGGAATACTCCCCCAAGTATTGCCGCTGAACCTCGTAGATAAAGGGAAGCAATTCCAATAGTGAATCGGCACCCAGAAGGAAGGTTTGTTGGATAGTCGGTCTCAACTCTGTGCGCACTGCAATCCATGTAACGATGCCCATAGTACCCTGAGAACCCTGGATAACACGGTGAAAATCGGTCTGAGATGGCCCCAAGGGGGATTTTTGCGCGCCTCCCGCCGCACGCTGCTGCTCAAGGGTTCCGGGGCCGCCTCCGGCGCCGGTGCGGAATAGCTCTGCGTTTCCGAAAATGAACTCTGTGCTCGCTACCGGGTCGCTGATGTCCCACTGTCTATTCGGCCATGAAGTCGGCTCCCGATCCATTACCGATGCGATAATGCTCTTGCCGTTTCGGGGGGAGAGAGGCATAGGTACGGTCATTCCATGTGACTCAAGAGCCTGCAGCAGCTCTCCGTAGGTAACGCCGGGTTCGAGCAGGCAGACCCTGTTTCTCCTGTTGACCCAGGGGATGCGCTTCCATGAAGACAGGTCTATTAGAATATTCTCCTTCGCTGCTGCGAACCCGCCTTTGCAATGCTTGCCTGTGGAGGAGGACACCGTCAGATTCAGACCGGATTTATTAGCAAGTCGCAATAGTTCGTGTAGCTCGTCCACTTTCGCAGGACGAGCTATGTGTGATGGTTTTATGGCCGAGTCTATAAGGGGATTGGATATCTGGAAAGCGGCGATATCCTTGGAATCGCTACTTATGGTGCCCTCAGGTAAAACGGAGCGCAGACGTTCGCCAAGTTCAGAACCGGTAATCAATATTCAACTCACCTTACTTAATATCCGCAGCCTCGTAGACCAGGTCAATGATGTCGATAACCGGAAGCAGAGATTTGCCCGAAGACTGCTGGGATTTGGATAGATTCGCTCTGCAGTGGTGGCATGCGGTGACAAGATATTCAGCCCCAACGTCTACAGCTTCTCCCAGCCGGTCGAGAGCTGCTGAGCGTGCCAAGTCCGGATATGCCAGGGGGACTCCGCCGCCTCCACCGCAGCAATAGGAGTATTCACGAATCCGGTACATCTCGACAAAATCGAGCCCTTTTATAGCACGGAGTATCTGACGCGGCGGCTCGTATACCCCGTTCACACCCCGGTTAATCTCCTTCGGAGGTTCGGTGTAAGTCATGCACCCGTGGGTTACTTTGTACTCTCCGCGCCATGTGAGAGGCGGTTCACTCTGGCGGCCCAGGTAACAGGGATCGTGATATGTCACCTTACGCTTAACCGGCCTGGGCAACTTCAAACGGCCGTTTTTTATCAATTGCGCTAGAAATTCAGTGGCGTGCAGCACATTGGCCTTGGGGGCCCTGGCATACTCAGGATACTTTGAGCGTAGAGCTCCCAGGCAGGAGCCGGACACGGCAACAACTGTTTGGACTTTCATATCGTCAAGCAGGTTTACCACACGGTTTGCTGTTTTTGTGAAAGTATCTCTATGTCCGGTCCAGTAAGCCGGCAGCCCGCAGCTAATTCCACTATCTCGCATAATACCGAAATCCACACCTGCGTGCTTCAGAAGGCGGGCGAACTTGCGGGCGACCTCGGCGGCTCCCGGGTCACTGCATTGCAGACAGCCTGTAAATAGAAGCACCGGCGCCGCTTGGTCCGGCAGTATCTTCAGTCCCAGGTCTTTGGCCCAACTCGAATCCGGATTCTCTATTTTCCCTACCGGATGTCCGTACTCTTCCAGATTCTTAATCATCGACTTATGGGCAGGCGGCGCAAATCCTTCCTCCACAATATGCTCTCTGAGAGCCATGTTCACTGCGTGGCGCTCCGCCTCCATAATGAATTTGCAGGAGACGTCGCAGAGCCCACATGCGGTGCAAGCGAACGTGATATCTGCTAATGTTTGATCGACTTTGATGCGACCATTAACCAGGGAGAGAGCCATGATGTTCTTACCAGACCCGGAGTATCCGTGGAAATGGAATTGGCGGCTGGAGGGACAGCCATCTGAGTACTTAGGATTCAACACTGTGGGCAGAGGCACCATTTTACATAGAGAGCATCTGAAGCACTTCTGCATCTCCGCTTCAAGCTCTTTTAGTCGAGATATAGCCATCGCACCTCTTTATTCTGGATATCTTGAAGACAAAACTGAGGCTGGCTTTCGTGGCAGAATGAACCCTTTAATACAGAGATATCCGATAGTTACGTTGCTCCTGCTTGGTTTCCAGGTTATCATGCGATTTGCGCAATGTCAAATGTCGGAAATCATCCCATTTTCGCTGGCGATTTGCGCAGTTAAAATCTGAGTCTCTTCTTGGCTGCCTTTAGAAGGTCATCTCTGAACTTGGGATGCGCAATCTTAATAAGAGCTAAGGCTCGCTCTTTCTCGCTGAGCGGTGCAAGGTTGGCAATTCCATACTCGGTGACTACATACTGCGCGTAATGCCTGGGCACAGTTACCCTGGCTCCCTCGGTAAGATAAGGAACGATGCGAGATATCGTCCCATTGTGTGCAGTGCTGGGCATTATATTGATCGCCCTTCCCCCTTCAGACCAGTAAGAGCCGATCGTGAAGTCAAGCTGTCCTCCCGTGCCCGAGCGCATCGAATCGCCGAAGGACTCCGAGGCGATGGTTCCCACAAGGTCAATCTCTACGGAGCCGTTTATAGCCACCACGTTTTTCTCCTGGCTCAGCAGGGGGATGGAGTTGGAATACGAAGCACAATAAAACTCGACCATAGGATTGTTGCCCAGGTAGTCGTAAAGCTCCTGGTCTCCGATAGTAAAAGCCATGATCATCTTGTTGGGGTGAGTCGTTTTATACTTGCAGGTGACGACACCTTTTTCCACAAGCAGGTGGGTGCCCTGTGGAGCCATCTCTGTGTGAATGCCCAGGTCTTTCAGTCCACTGTCGACAAGAAGCTTGGATATCTGTCCCGGAACTGCGCCTATCCCCACCTGAATGCAATCTCTGTCTCTGAGCAGGCTCACCACGTTCGCTGCAATCTTTTTGTGTACCTCCAACGGTTCGGGCATGGGAGGCGAAAAGAGCGGCTCGTCTACCTCCACGAACTTCTCGAACCTGCTGACGTGATAATGTGAATTGCCGTAAGTGTGCGGCATCTTCGGGTTAACCTCAGCGACAATCACAGCGCCCTGGTCAATGATGTCCGGTGTGAAGAACAGGTCAAGGCCAAGCGAAACATAACCGTGGTCGTCCGGGGGACTTACCTGACAGAGAATAACCGTCCTCCGGGGGTCAATCTCCTGCCGTCTTTTCTGCCAAACACCCACTGTGGAGCTTTGTATCGGAACGAAAGTCGAAATGCCTTCCTGGTGCTGCCACATAGTGAGCTGGTTATAAAAGCCGCACATCATATCAAAGGTTTTCGTGTACTCAGGTGCAAAAATCTTATATGGGTGAAATACAAGTGCTGATATATATTGAACGTTCTTCAGTTCGTCTTTACGGTCCGCGACTGCATCCATCAACGCCGTCGTGGGCTCACCCAGGCCCAGAGGATTTGCTATCCGGTCGCCCGATTTCACAACTTTCGCCGCCTGTTTGTGGCTGCACAGCTTCGACCTGTATACGTCTCTCCAGCTCATCTTGAAGCTCCTTTCTCAGGAGGTAATTCACATAGAAGGTGCTGACCATGACCATTAAATGCTCGCACCTGCTACATGATTTCCCCCATATCCGACCAGCCAGCAAATGCTAGCTTTTCCACTCATCGTTGAAGAAGCAGTCGACAATTCAGCTTGATACTTCTGCGTTGCGGAAGGCTTTGTTGCGGTCTGCATAGTGGCCGAGCCCTTTGGACATCGCACCGTATGCTCCCCGTATCATAAACCCACCGTGCATAAAAAGGCAAGTGGCTATTCCCGGGCCGGGCCTCGAATTGCTAAGAGTCCGACCTTGATTAACAGCGATGCCTCGGTTAACATATGGACAACACAACAACCGTGTCTTAAATTCAAAGGGATAGATCAGGTAAGGAATGACAAGCGACAAACCCAGCGTATCCGTCAGCAATGACTATCCGCCGTTACACCACATGCTGCGAGACCTTCTCATCTCAGTCGAATTTCAAGAGAAGACGCACTCCATAGTACGGGCACCAGTCGTTCCTCAGATTCTTACTGAGCGAGGCGGTGTGCATGTTGGTGTTGTAGCTACACTCGTTGATGTCCTTGGTGCTACCCTGGCAATTAGAGCGATTTACCCTGACTGGATCGCTACGGCTGGTCTCTCGATATATATGGCCCGCCCGGCTATGTCGGGCACAATCGTTGCATCCGGCACAGTCCTCAGGGCAGGACAGAGCATAAATGTCATCGACGTGGGTATCAGCGAAGAATCAAGTGGCACCGCTCATACCCGTAGACCCATCGGCTCCGCAATTATGACTTTCTCAAGGCTGCCCCGAAGAAAGGATACCATCGAGGTCGAAGCAGACTCGGTGAACGGTGTCACCTTCGGCATCGAGGGGTCCGGGCTATCTCGAGACTATCTGGATGAGGTCGGGCTCCGGATTCTGGATGACAGGGCAGGCACCGTCGAAATCAAAATGACTGATTACGTACGTAACAGCTTCGGTGCGATCCAGGGTGGGATTATAGCCCTTCTCGGTGACATAGCAGGGCAGTGTGCAGCTCGCGCAGCTATAGGCCAACCCTTGATAACAAAGGATTTGACCATACACTACCTGTCTCAGGGAAAAGTCGGCCCATTCCGGACCAGAGCGAGGCTGCTGCGCAGGACCGGTGATACAGCCTTGACCCGCGTTGAGATAGTCGATACAGGAGCCAATGACAGACTCTTAACAGTGGGGATGAACACCGCAACGCTCGACTATAATCCTCTATAGAAAAAGCACAAATGACGGGTCGGATGCAGTGTGTTTCCGGCAATGCGTTTGTAGACAGTATACAGTTGACAGTCAGATGATATGGAGATATTATAGTGTCCTCAAAGACGAGGCCAAAGAGCCATGCTCAGTCGAGATGGTGAACACTTAGAGGCACAGCTTATCCCAGCAACATGTTGTCCTGGATTAAGTGCGTGGGTTTCTTACACTAATTGTGCATGAGGAGGCAAGAATGCGGAGAAGAGTCGCCATAGTCGGATATGCTCAATCCCATCATCAGCATAATATGCAAAAAACCAGAGAGGACATGGTTTTTGAGGTCTGCAAAGAGGCTTTACACAATGCCGGCATTCTCAGAGAGCATGTTGATACCGTGGTCACCGCCTCTACTGATTTTCTGGATGGCAGAACGATTTCGAGCGTTTTTCTGAGCATGGCTGTGGGTGCTTTCATGAAAGATGAGTCAAAGGTGGAAGAAGACGGGGCTTTTGCGCTCTATTATGGTTTGATGAAAATACTCGCCGGCAGCCATGATGTAGCTCTGGTGGAAGCACATACACAGGGCTCGACTATGAATGCTCATCAAGTTAGCTGTTTCACTCTCGACCCCTTATTCGACCGGTCGATTGGCGTGCTCAATGATGTTTCTGCCGCCGCCCTTCAGGCGAGGGCGTACATGAACAGGCACAGCGTGTCGGAGAAGCATCTGGCAATGGTGGCTGTGAAGAACATCACTAACGCTGCCAAGAATCCTTACGCTCACAGAAAGATGCCGGATTTGACTGAGAAAGAGGTAATGAGCTCAAAATTATATTGCGAGCCCATTAGAGAGTTGACGATGTCCCCTATCAGCGATGGTGCGTGCGCTGTAATACTTGCCTCTGAGGAGAAAGCGAAGAAGATCACCGATAAACCCGTGTGGATAGAAGGAGTCGGCACCTGCCAGGACCCCTATCTTCGGGACAGAAATATAGAGAGGCTTGATTCACTCCAAGCGGCTGCCCGAACAGCCTACAAGATGGCAGGTATAAAGAACCCGTTGTCGGAGCTGGATGTCGCTGAGGTCTCCGAGAAATTCGCTCATGAGGAGTTGATGATTTACGAAGCTCTGGGACTGTGCAAAGAGGGCGAGGGGAAGAAGTTGATTGAAAAGGGCACAACACGCAAAGATGGTGATATGCCTGTGAATCCCAGCGGCGGAGCGCTCGGCGCTGACCCCACGTGTGCTACGGGATTGGTCAGGGTGATCGAGGCAGCAAAGCAGATAAAGGCTGAAGCCGGCAGGTATCAGGTGCCTGGCGTTCGCAAGGCTCTGGCCCACGGACAATTCGGTATCTGCGCACAGAAGAACATAGTTTTCGTATTGGGAGGCCAAGGGTCATGAAGAGAAACGTAGCGATAATAGGCTGTGGACAGACCAAACATTCGAGCAGACGAAGAGATGTTAATATCGCTGAGCTGGTGTCGGAAGCAGTCTACAATGCCCTGGAGGATGCCAGGGTCAGTCTGCGCGAGGTAGACGCCTTTGTTGTGGGCAATATGCCGGGATTCGAGGGAATAGCCCAGCCCGAACAATGGCTGGGTGACTGGATCGGGGCCGCCGGGAAACCGGTATTAAGGATTGCCACCGGTGGAACGACCGGGGGGTCGGTGGGACAGGGTGGTTATTACACTGTTGCTTCGGGACTCCATGATGTAGTTGTAGCCGCTGCCTGGGAGAAACACTCGGACAGCAAGGAAGCCGGTGCCACAACGGGACTCACGCATGTTGCACTGGGCAATGTATTTCACGCCAGCGCTTACGGATTGAACCTTAAGAACCTGGTTGCCACCTCAGTGGTAGGAGC
>Ga0172363_10001228_pt1 | contig 20517 bp, 20 predicted proteins | sample LakKivs2_kivu2a2_FD_114541 | JGI IMG/M metagenome (GOLD analysis project Ga0172363, IMG submission 114541) | Sediment microbial communities from Lake Kivu, Rwanda - Sediment s2_kivu2a2 | ecosystem: Environmental > Aquatic > Freshwater > Lake > Sediment | place: Rwanda: Western Province, Lake... | reverse complement strand
TGCTATGTGAACTTAGTAAGCAGCTACATAAAGACATAATATTAGACTGGGCTTAGAAAATCTGGTTTAGTAATACAGGGATATATGGAACTGTGGCACTAAAGTATTTCAACGTAAAACATGGACTTACGACCGGCAGCTTAACCTTTGCTGAAAGTAATGTCACGCTTGGAAATGTAGCAAATCTACATATATCCGGCGGTAGCAGTGGACAGTTCCTAAAGACCAATGGCGCAAGCGTACTGAGTTTTGATGAGCCAGTAAGTAGCCCGGCCCCTATGCCAACAATCGTCTATACAGGCGAGACGCTAACTATCCCAATCGATTATCAGGGCTTATTCGCTTATCCAATCACAGTTGACGGTACCCTCGACATAGACGGCATACTTATCGATGTCAGTTCAAGTGGCCCCGGTGGTACTATCGGACAGATTCAATATAATGACGGTGCTGATTATGGTGGCACTGCAGGTTTCACATTTGATGAGATTACTGGTAATGTCGCAATTCCCGGTAGCTTGAATATTACAGGTGGTTTCGTAAAACTAACAGCATATACAGATGTTGTTTTACGTGCCATCACAGGAGTTATAGGTCAAATTGCTGTTGTAAGCAACAGCAATCCAGGCGGTAGAATGGCATTTTGGGACACAACAAATAATCGTTGGTCATATGTAAGTGACAATTCTGCCGTATAAAATTTATGGGTTTATATACATAAATAAAGATAAATACAACAATATAGTAGAGAGTGTCTACCATATTAGGAGATTTCAGAGATGCTAATTCTTAAACAAAATAGTGCAAATTCAGTACCAACACCCCCAGCTGGTAAAGGTACCATATTCCTTGATGATAGCGACACACTAAGTGTAAAAACTAGTGATGGTAATGTTGAAACATTCCCAACTGTTGCAGCCGCAAATACACAAGTTGTATTCATTGACGGCACATCACTGAGCGGTAACGCCAATTTAACTTATAATAAAAATACTGATACACTTGCACTGTCAGGTTCATTAGCAGCAGGCAATGTAAAGACAAATAATCTCCTATATGCAAACGGAAGCCCTTGGGATTTAGAGCAACCAGGTGGTAGCAACACTCAAATTCAGTTCAATGATGATGAATCATTTGGCGGCAGCGCAGCATTAACATTTGACAAGTCAAGTAACTTAGTAACTGTTGCGGCAAATTTAAACGCTAACAATTTAAATGCAACAACACACATTACATCAGGTAATGTTTGGGCAAATAGTGGTACAGTTGGAACCGCTACACTCTCTGTATCAGGCAACGCCAATGTAGCTAACTTAAATACTAGTGGAAATGCGGTCATCGGGGGAAATCTAACTGTCAATGGTAATGTCACATATGTAAATGTCGATACATTACAAGTCGAAGATCCAGTAATCAGCCTCGGCGGCGGCCCAAACGGTGCCCCATTAACAAGTAACGACGGTAAAGATCGCGGTACATTATTAAATTATTATACCACTAACGCAATCGATGCGTTCATGGGCTGGGATAATAGCAACGGCGAATTTAGTTTTGGTAGCAATGTCACTATCGTTAATGACGTTGTAACATTCAATGCATTAGGTAATGTTCGCGCAAGTACTGTATTAGCAAACGTCAGTGGCGGCACTGGTACATTTAGTGGTAATGTTCAGGCAGCAAACTTTACTATATCAGGCGGTGCATTTTATGGTAATGCTGCTGGATTAACAAATATACCAGGTGCAAACATCACTGGTAATATTAATGGTAACATTTCAAACGCTAACTATGCAGCATTTGCAGGTCAAGTAGTAGATTCAACTCAATCAAATATCACATCAGTTGGCAAACTAACTTCATTGTTAGCAGGTGCTAATTCAGATGCAGCAAACTTTGCTAATGCCACAGTAATTGCCGCGGCAGGTGATAGTGGTGCAACTGATAGTGCAAGAATAGGTTTAGTAGGTGAATCTGTATCAAACGGCGTAGAAGGTATCGGTTTATATGGTATCGGTAAGGTTAATGGTGCCAACAAAGCAACAGGTGTTCAAGGTTATGCATCAGTAACAAATACTAATGACACGGGTGCAGCAGTCGGCGTTCGCGGTTATGCAAATGCTACACACGCCGGTGGCTATAACATAGGTGTTTTAGGCAATGCTAGCGGAAGCGGTTTAGGTAATTATGCTTTCTATGTTCAAGCAGGTAATATCGCAAGTATAGAAACAAATACAGCATGGGATCTATACGACGATAGCGTATCAGCTTTAGCATTCAACTCGGCAGGCAAAGCAAATATTTTAGCTATAAGCACTGATGACGGTAATGAAGGCGTAAGCATGTCCGGTACATTAGCTGTTACTGGTAACATCACAGCAACTGCAGGTATCAAGACTGACAATTATTATTATGCTAACGGCAGCCCAGTTGATTTCCAACAAGCAGGTGGCACTAATACACAAGTTCAGTTCAATGACGGCGACAATTTTGGCGGTAGCGCAGCATTCACATTTGACAAGACAAGCAACGTTGTTACAATGTCAGGCAATCTAAGTGTCGCCAACGTGGCAGCAACAGGTGCTTTAGTAGGCGCTACTGTAACATCAAACGGTACTGCTAATGTAGGTAATCTAAGCACTGCCGGTACTGTCACAGCAACTGGAAACGTAAGCGGTGGTAATCTAACTACTGCTGGTGTAGTTGCAGCGACAGGCAACGTAAGTGGTGGCAATATCACAACAGCAGGTGTTGTAAGTGCAACAGGCAACGTAAGTGGCGGTAACGTAAGCAGTGCCGGTGTATTAAGCGTAACTGGTAACGCAAACGTAGGTAATTTAGGCACAGGTGGTCTGATTATTGCAACCGGCAATGTTACTGGAGGCAACGTCAACACAGCAGGAAAAGTCGTAGCATCAACATTTGAATCAAATGTTGCTGACGGTACTGCTCCATTAGTAGTTCTCTCAACAACTAAAGTCGCAAATCTAAACGCAGATTTATTAGACGGTTACTCAACGGCTACAGCAGCAACAGCAAACACTGTAATAGTTCGTGATGCCGACGGAAGTTTCAGTGCAAATGTTGTAACAGCAAATTTAAGTGGTAATGCTACAACTGCCGGTACAGTAACAACAGCAGCACAACCAAACATCACTTCAGTTGGCACACTCAGCGCACTAAGCGTAACTGGTAACGTAAGCACTGGCAATATTAGTGGTACATTACTAACCGGTACACTAACTACTAACGCACAGCCAAATGTCACATCAGTTGGTACACTAACTGGTTTATCAGTAGATGGTTCAAATATCACACTAGCGAATGGCGTATTTACAGGCAATGGTAGTGGCTTATCTGCACTAGCAGGTGGTAACGTAACTGGTCAAGTAGCAAACGCATTAGTAGCAGGTACAGTATATACTGCTGCTCAACCTAATATCACTAGTGTTGGTACACTAAGTTCATTAGCAGTAACAGGCAACGCTTCAGCCGGTAACATATCAACTGGCGGTGTACTAAGCGTAACAGGTAATGCCAATGTAGGTAACATTGGTGCAACTAACGGTGTATTCACTAATGTAAGCGGCAACGGCTCAGCACTGTCATCAATCACTGGTGCGAACGTAACTGGTCAAGTAGCAAATGCGCTTGTTGCAGGTACTGTTTACACAAATGCGCAACCAAATATCACAAGCGTTGGTACACTAACAAGCGTAGCAGTGACAGGTAATGCAACAGCAGGTAATGTATACGCAAATACTGGTACTATTGGTGCAAGTTTACTAACTGGCACATTGACAACAGCAGCACAACCAAATGTCACTTCAGTAGGCACACTAAGTTCACTATCAGTAACAGGTAATGTTGCAGCTGGTAACTTGACAACTGTTGGTATATTGAGCGTAACTGGTACAGGTACAAGCATCATTGCTGGCAACCTCGACATGACCAGCAACAATATCATCAACCTCGCTGAACCAGTCAACGCAAGTGACGCAGCAACTAAGGCATATGTTGATAGCGTTGCTGAAGGTCTACATACACACGATAGTTGTAACGCTGCTACAACAGGCACATTAGCAACTATATCAGGTGGTACTGTAACTTATAACAACGGTACAGCAGGTGTCGGTGCAACATTGACAACAACAGGATCATATACAACTATTGACGGTGTAACTCTTGCTGACAATATGCGTATCCTTGTAAAGAACGAAGCAAACGCAGCACATAACGGTATCTATGTAAGATCAAGTTCAACTGTTCTAACAAGAGCAACTGACTTTGATACACCAGCAGAGATGGCTGGTGGTGACTTTACATTCGTCACAGCAGGTACATTATACGACAACACAGGTTGGGTAATGACCGATCCAGTCACTACAGTAGGTACAACCGATGTCAACTGGGTACAATTCTCAGGTGCTGGTACATTTACTGCTGGTAGCGGTCTAACACTAACTGGTACACAGTTCAGTGTGAACGTAGCGCAACCAGGTATCACAAGTCTTGGTACACTAACTGGATTAGCAGTAAATGGAAACATCACCGCTGCTAATATCACAGCAAACACAGGTGTGTTTACTGGTAATGGTAGCGGACTAAGTGCAATTGCAGGTGCAAATGTAACTGGTCAGGTAGGTAACGCACTGGTAGCCGGTACTGTATACACAGCAGCACAGCCAAATATTACATCAGTCGGTACACTAACATCATTAGGTGTAAATGGCACTGTGACAGCAGTAGCATTTACTGCAAATACTGGTGTGTTTACTGGTAATGGCAGCGGTCTAAGTGCGATTGCTGGTGCAAATGTGACAGGTACTGTCTCAAGTGCAACAACTGCCGGCACTGTAACAACAGCAGCACAACCAAACATCACTAGTGTTGGTACATTGACTGGATTGACACTAGCAGCAAACGCTGATATCACAATGTCCGGTACAGGATCAAACATCAATGGTGTTGCTCTTGTAAGTGCAACATTGTTTGAAGGTAGCGGCGCTAACCTAACAAATATAAATGCAAGTAACGTATCAAGCGGTACACTTGCTCAGGCAAGACTTGCAAATGCTACATTGACACTTGGTAATACTACATTGACATTAGGTGCGACTACTACTACAGTGGCAGGTCTAACTAGTGTCACATCAACAACATTTGTTGGCGCATTGACTGGTGCAGCAACAACTGCAGGTACTGTAACAACAGCAGCACAACCAAATATCACTAGCACAGGTACATTGACTGGACTTGGTGTAAACGGCAACATCACAGCAGCCAACATCACAGCAAATACAGGGGTATTCACTGGTAATGGTAGTGGTCTATCTGCTCTAAACGCAAGCAATATCTCAAGTGGTACACTAGCACAAGCAAGACTTGCAAATGCAAGCGTCACATTAGGTAGCACTGCATTGACTCTTGGTTCAACTGTGACTACTGTTGCAGGATTAACTAGCGTAACATCAACCTCATTTGTAGGTGCATTGACTGGTGCTGCAACAACTGCAGGCACAGTCACTACTGCGGCACAACCTAATATCACAAGTGTTGGTACACTAACGGGACTAACGGTAAGTTCTACAATTTCAGGTTCTGTAAGCGGTACGGCTGCTACCGTGACAACAGCAGCACAGCCAAATATTACAAGTGTTGGTACACTAACATCATTAGGTTCAAGTGGTAATATTACTGCTCCAAATTTCATAGCAAATACTGGCTTCTTTATGAGTTCAGTAAATGCTGCTGTTTCAGCAGCAGGTACTGTACAAGGCAATGCTACAGCATTGACAAGACAAGTCAATGTTACAAGCACAGTAGCAAGTGGTGCAGGCGTTGTTCTTCCAACTGCTGTAGCAGGTATGCGTATTACTTTAATCAATACTGCTGCTAATGCATGTCTTGTATATCCAGCAAGCGGAGGTCAAATCAATGCATTAGGTACTAACGCTTCATACTCATTACCAGCCGGCGGTAGATTAGACTATCAAGCAGTCTCAGCCACTCAGTGGTATACATTGAACGCAACTTACGGCTAATAACTAAACTAGTCACGATGTATTTTGTAAGATAAGTACATCGTGACGAATGTTTTTATACTAGATTACGAATCAAGATTACGTAGTTGGAGCCGTCTCAGAGATGAATTAATACAATCATCCCTTCAAACTATCTGCATAGAAGTTGATAAATTTTGGCAGCGCGTTCCAACAAATAACCATTATCTACACCCAGACTTCATAAAAGAATGGCCAGATCCTTGGCAACTATTATTTGATAATAACTATTGCAATTATAGCCGCGCATTGGGTATGATCTATACATTATTATTATTGGGTATCACTAAACTTGAATTAGTTACAGCAATAGACGATAATAGTAACGAAGTGGTATTAGTATTAGTGGATAACGCAAAATATGTGCTGAATTACTGGCCAGACACGGTAGTAAATAATCACATTGAGTCTTTCAAGATAACTAGAACACTAGATATTAGTCCGCTTTATTCTAAGATAGGTTGAAAATGAAATTAGACGTAGTAAAACGATCTGGCGACAGAGAGCCACTAGCCGTTGAAAAATGGCAAAATCAAGTAGCAAAAGTATGTACCGGCATTGCTGATGTAAGTCAGTCAATGATAGAAATCAAAGCACAACCACATTTCTATGATGGTATCACCACACGTACAATTGATGAGATCACATTACGTGCAATCGTAGATTTGATTGACATTGAACATAACCCAGATATTGGTCATACCAATTATCAATATGTAGCAGGCAAGCAACGTGTGTCAATGCTACGCAAAGACGTTTATGGGAATTATCAGCCACCACACATTTATTCAATCGTAAAGAAGAACGTTGAGTTGGGTCTTTATACCAAAGATTTGCTTGAATGGTATAGCGAAGATGATTGGAACAAGATGGAAGAAATGCTTGACCACGAAAAGGACGAGCAATATAGTTACGCAGCCATTGAACAATTGATTGAAAAATATTTGGTACGCAATCGTGCCACAAAGGAAATTTATGAAACTCCGCAAATTAGATACATGGTCGCCGCTGCGACTGTATTCCATAATGAAGAAAAAGGTCAAAGACTACGATACATCAAGGAATATTACAATTGCGCCAGTGACGGATTATTTACTTTGGCTACTCCTGTATTGGCTGGTCTTGGCACACCTACTAAGCAATTTAGTAGTTGCGTTCTTATTCGCAGCGATGACGATCTTGATAGTATTTTTGCTAGCGGAGAGATGATGGCAAAGTATGCTAGCAAACGTGCTGGCATAGGTCTTGAGATCGGTAGATTGCGCCCACTAGGTAGCCCTATTCGCGGCGGCGAAGTGATGCATACTGGTATGGTACCATTCCTAAAGAAGTGGTATGGCGATCTACGCAGTTGCAGTCAGGGTGGCATACGTAACGCAAGTGCTACGATCTTCTATCCAATATGGCACTATCAGTTTGATGATTTGATCGTATTGAAGAATAACCAAGGAACTGATGAAACTAGAGTGCGTCATATGGACTATGGCGTAGTACTGAGTGCATTCTTCTGGAAAAGGTTCAAAAACCGTGAAAATATAACGTTTTTTGACCCCAACGAAGTTCCTGATTTATACGAGGCTTTCTATACAAATACTCAGAAGTTTGAAGAACTTTACGTCAAATATGAAAAACGTAAGGATTTACGCAAAAAGACCATGAATGCAGAAGATGTATTCAAGGGCGGCATATTGAAAGAAAGAACGGATACTGGACGAATCTACCTTGTATTCATTGATAACGTGATGAACCAGGGTCCGTTTGATCCCGAATATCATACGATCTATCAAAGCAATCTATGTTGCGAAATCTTACTACCAACTAAGCCCTTCAAAAGACTAGATGATGATCAGGGTCGTATCGCATTATGTACATTGGGCAGTATCAACTGGGGTGCTTTCCGTAACCCAGAAGATATGCGTAGAGCCTGTCGCATACTACAGCGTAGTCTCTGTAACATACTTGACTATCAGGACTTCTTATCAATACAAAGCAAGTTGAGTAACGATGAGATACAACCACTGGGTATTGGTGTAACAAATTTAGCATACTGGCACGCCAAGCGTGGATTGAAGTACGGTGAGAAAGATAGTTTGCAAGAAGTAAAAAGTTGGATGGAGCATCAAGCATATTATCTAACTGAAGCAACAGTTGAACTTGCTAAAGAACGTGGCAAGTGTGTTGATAGCGACAAGACACGTTATGGTCAAGGTAAATTCCCTTGGGAGTTACGTGCTAAAGGTGTCAATCAACTTGCAAACTTCAAACCTGAACTTGACTGGGAACCACTCAGAAATGAGATGAAACAATATGGTGTTAGAAATGCTACATTGATGGCAATCGCCCCTGTAGAAAGTTCAAGCGTAGTGATCAACAGTACGAACGGCATTGAGTTGCCTATGTCATTGATTAGTGTTAAAGAAAGCAAGGCGGGTAGTTTCACGCAAGTCGTGCCAGAATACCATAGACTAAAAAATAAATATGAACTCATGTGGGAACAAACTGATTGTCTTGGTTATATCAAGACAGCCGCAGTGTTAGCCGCATATGTTGATCAAAGTATTAGCACTAACACGTTCTATAATCCAGCACACTTTCCAGAACGCAAAGTGCCAACAACACTGATCGCAAAGAATTTGATGTTAGCGCATCAATATGGACTAAAGACATTTTATTATAGCCTAATCAATAAGGCTGGCGCAAAAGTAGTTGAAGAACAAAAACAAGAAGAAACACAAGTTTGTGACCTTACTAATATAGATGATTGTGAGAGTTGCAAACTATGAGCAAAGAACAATACAACCTAAAAACAAAAACAGATTATCTCAATCGCAAGATGTTTCTTGACCCTAGTGGTCCTGTAACCATACAAAGATTTGAAGAAGTAAAATATAACAAGGTGCAGAAACTAGAACAAACTGCACGTGGCTTTTTCTGGGTGCCAGAAGAAGTAAGTCTAACAAAAGATGCTAACGATTTCAAAGACGCAAGTGATGCTGTCAAGCATATCTTTACTAGCAACCTATTGCGCCAGACAGCATTAGATAGTTTGCAAGGTCGCGGCCCTAGTCAGATATTCACCCCGGTTGTAAGTTTGCCTGAGTTAGAAGCGTTGCTTTACAACTGGACATTTTTTGAAACAAACATTCACAGCAGAAGTTATAGTCATATCATACGCAACATTTATAATGTTCCTAAAAAAATCTTTAATACGATTCACGATATTAAAGAAATCGTTAATATGGCGAGTAGCGTGGGCAAGTACTATGATGACTTACATTTGATCAACTGCCGCAAAGAAGCAGGTGAGAAAATAAAAGAAGCGGATCACATTAAAGCAATTTGGTTAGCACTTAATGCCAGTTATGCACTAGAAGCATTTAGATTCATGGTGTCATTTGCTACATCATTAGCAATGGTTGAAAATAAAATGTTTATCGGTAATGGCAACATCATCAGCTTGATATTACAAGATGAACTACTACATAAAGAATGGACTGCTTGGTTGATCAATCAAGTTGTCAAGGAAGATCCACGTTTCGCAAAAGCAAAAGAACAATGTGAATCTGAAGTTTATGCTATGTATATGGACGTTATCCGCGAAGAAAAAGAATGGGCAGACTATCTATTCAGCAAGGGTAGCGTGATCGGACTGAACGCAAACATATTAAAAGACTTTGTTGATTATACTGCTAATACTGCACTGAAAGAAATTGGAATCAAGTATAATCAACCAGCACCTAAGATTACTCCTATCCCGTGGTTTAATAAGCATAGCGATACTAGCAAAAAGCAGACAGCACTACAAGAAAATGAAAGTACTAATTATGTCATCGGTGTCATGAGTGATAAATTAGATTACGACGATTTACCATCATTATAAGGAGAGTTAGATGAAAGCAGTTATTTGGAGCAAGCCAGACTGTCCATATTGTACTATGGCAGAAAAGTTACTTATGCAAAAGGGTTATGATATTGAAGAACGTAAGATTGGTTTTGGTTATAACCGTGAGCAACTTTTTGAGGCAGTTCCTAATGCTAAATCTGTACCACAAATTTTTGTAGATGGTGAGTATATTGGTGGTTATGATAATCTAAAAAAATATTTTGAGGCAAAATAAAATGGAAATAAAGATAGATGAGATTTACACATTCAAATTAAACAGCGGAGAAGAATTAGTAGGTAAAGTGTTGGGAGTAGATATGCCCATAGTAATGTTACAAGATCCAGTAAGTATAGGTCCAAATGGTCAGGGATCATTGGGATTGATACCTAGTATGTTCACCGTAAATCCACGTAGTCAGGTTAGACTAAATACAGAAAACGTCACTTTAATTGCTGAAACTGATGAGAGTGTCAAATCAAAATACATTGAAGCGACGACTGGTCTTAAGGTACCAGACAAAAAGGTCATATTAGGATAATGTCTAAAAAAATAAGTCGTAAAGATGATACAAATACAACGGGCGGCAAAATTGTAAGGGGTGCAAAAACTGTTTTTGCAGAAAATAAACCTGTAGGTTTGCATAAAAGCGACATAACACCTCACGATCCTAGATCAAAAAGTCCTCATAAAAAGGCAAAAACTACAGAAGGTAGCCCGACTGTATTTGCCGAAAATTGTCCAGTATTGCGTGTAGGATCTGGTAATACATGCGGACATAAAATAAAAACAGGCGCAGGCACTGTTTTCGTACCATGAGTGATACCGGTAAGCAAAGTCCATTAGGAGTTAATACTGCTAGTACCTTGCTTATCAACCAGGGTCTGCAAATTAATCCTAACTTTACGAATTATGTAGGTAAAAGCAAAGATAACGCTAACTACACTCCAGGTAAGATCGTAAATGAAACTTGCTTAAAATGGCTTACTGCTGCAATTACTGATGCTTATAATAGGGGAGAGCCTAGCAATCCTGCTCCGCTCAATAGTACTGTTTCTATAGAAACATATAACAACATGCTTGCTATAGGTCAAAGCCGCATACCTGCTTTAGGTAACAGCAAGCCTCCTACATATATTGTCAATGACCCATCTGGTGTATGGACAGATATAGCAGCAAGTAGATATCCAGGTGCATTACCTGGTCCGGCTACTTCGGGATATGGTATTTCTGGACTTACCGGGTCAGCACAGAGCGCTACATGGTATCCATATACCGGAGATCCTTTAGAAAACCCTAATACCGAAATCACAAAATTTGGTTGGATACGTTGTCTGGCACTACAAGCGTGGAATGAATTTAATTTTAATGGTAAAGAGCCTAACCCAGCCGATCCTTTCTATGAGCCTGCATATAAAGATTACGTTAGTAGTTTCATGACTTGTGATAGTTTTATAAAATTATCAAACGAAGCAATTTACAGTCTAAGAAACGGTATAGAATTCTTAGACGGCACATACAGTAACATGAATGATCTCATAAGTGCCGATATAACAGGAGTGAGTTTATCTACTCAAGCTTTTGGACAAGATTTAATTAATTTAGGAAAAGTTTTTGATCTGACTCAAATACCGAGATTTGGATTACCTTCTTCATTATTAAAAATTATTCAAAAAAATAGTGCTATGACTCCTAATTTAAATTTAGCGTTATTAGGATCAGGGCTAACAGTCGAAGAGATTGAAACATTATCAGAAATTAACGATACCCCGATCAATGTAGAGCAGGAACAAAAAATCTATGGTAGTTTTTTATTAATATCAGGCGAAAGTTTAATCGAAATAGTAGTTCCTCTAAACTGTAGAACTAAAGGACTTCAAACATTAGCGGATTTGTTGAACGTTAAAAAAATGTTTCCTTTAAGTTATCCTACACTAACTGTACCTGTTTATAATGTTTCACCAGGACCTACTAATAGTAAAACTTACTATCTATTGTTTGTCGATAATGATTTGAATCCGCAGTTATTAAATCCAAAAATTAAAGAAATCGTTGGTCCACCAGTAGTACCGCAACCTCCTCCTATTATAGAACCTCCAGTAGTTCCACCTATTATTGAAACTATAGAAACTATAGTAGAGGAAAATCCTACGATTCCTGTACAAGAAATTATTCAAGTATATATTCCGGTGCAACCGTCACCGGTAGAAGAAATTATACAAATTATTCCACCGCCAGAACAAAATCCACCCATACCACCATTACCTAAACCAGGGGGCGGTGGAGGTTGCGTAGCACTAGAATCATTTGTGCCATTGGTAGAAAAAGAACAGAAACACAATGGCAGAGAAATTACAAAGGCGTGGATGCTAGAATCTGGTATCAAGATTAGTCTTGGCACTGATAGTTTAGAAATTGTAGATGGTAGAGTTATCAAAACGCTCAACGATTATCAGCCATGTGTGCGCATCAGCACAGCAGATGGTATCACATTAGTATGTTCAACTACCGCGCCTATACTTACTAAAGACAGTGGATTTATTCCTGCAACAGAAGTATACGGCAAGCGCGTGGCAGTCATGCGTAATGGACGTACATGGTATGATGAAGTTGTTGGATTAGAAGATGTTGGCATGAAGTTCGTGCGTGTTATTGATGCAGGTAATAATAGTTTCTGGGCCGGTGAGCGTCCGGGATCATTTATACTACATCACAACGTACCTATTAAAGATGCATTAAATTTTGATAAGAAATAATTATGGCAGATGATATTAATTTTCAAATTCCAGCTATAGGATATGGTGCTTATTTAGAAAATATATTGCCTGAAGATCAGGCAGTATTAGCAGGAGCCTTTAGCACCTCCATGCAACAAATAAAAAATATCACTAATTTAGATAGTCAAGTTTTTGGACAGGTTGTATTCAGCATTGAAACTAATCAGGGACTACCATTAACCAATGGTACAAATGTTCCAGTCAATGATTTTTTAACTAGCCAAGCACTTATAAAAGTTGCTTTAGGAACAGGGTTATATGGGACATACACTACTTCTGATTTTATGGGAGCAATGACTGGTTTGCCCTATCCTGTAGAACAAATATATGATGGTATAAAGCAATTACAAACAAATAACCTAATACAAATATATCAAAATTTATATCTAGCAGTTAAATGGGAACAAGCATTAGTTGAAGTCCAGTGTTCTGATGACGGTTTTGGTAACTATACTCCTATCGGATTGACTTTAACAAATCAAGGGGGAGGATATGGTAGAGAAGGAGCTACCGCCCCAGTTATCACATTATCAAATGGTGGAACAGGAACATGTATCATAGGCACGGACCCCGACGATCTAGCTACATATGGAAAAGTAATATCAGTAACTTTAATCTCCCCGGGTTCAACATCACCTTCATGTCCTACAGCAATAGTTACTATTCCTCCTGATAACGGTACAGGTGGATGGCCGGGCATGAATTCTGTAATACAAACATATGTGGATGCCGCAGACAATGAAATAGAGAATAATATATTTGAAGGTACTACAGATCAATATGAAACTGCTAAACTTTTGAATGCTAACTGGAATATAACAGGTACCGCAGTTAAAATTGAGCAACGCAGTAGGTACATCGCTATGGAACCAGTACCTATACCATACGATCCCTTCTATAGTCAGTACCCTACATCTCTATATGTATTTGCTGATAATATACCAGATTTAGCGCTTGATACTAAACCACACGGCGCCGCTCAAAGTTTAGAAAATATAGCAGATTTATGTACGCCCGGCGGTCAAAGTTTAATAGCGATGATGAGAGAATCAAGAAATAAAGAAAGATTAAATGAATTAGGAATAGAACAAGATAACAATATTCCTGATACTATGAGTGACGAACAAATGCAAATATTAATAGCTAATGGTACATTACCAGGAGCAGAAGAAGGAATCGAAAGTCCAAGCGGAGAAACATATACAATCCCTGCGTGGCCCACAACTAATGAATGTGACGGCACGCCAGTAGCTCCGGATTCTAATAATTATTATGATCCAAATTCTGGAGACCTGAAAGGAACTAACAACAAAAAACCTGGAACGATATTGCCTATATTAAACAATGATGATATAAATTTTGGCCCTAACGACGATGGTACTGGTCCACCCATTCATAACGAAGACGGCGGAATAGATCCAACCGATATTATAACGTTGATAATAGTTAATACCGAAGTCCCTATAGGAGATCCTACAACTACCGGAATAGGAACACCGGAATTTAATATCCCAGAAGGACCGTTGGACCCCGAAAATCCCAACGAAAATCCATTTATCAACTTACAGCCTTTTGTGCCCGTACTTCCACCCAATTTAAACACGGGATTTACAGGAACTACGCTATTGCCCTCATCACCTAATATTTCAGACGCAATTGATAGCGTCATAGATTGTAACTGTGATTGCTGGATAAATTAATTACCCAAAATAGTTGTCTTAATTCATATTCTAAGATATGATAACTACTTAATGTATTACCTGAAGTTAGCCAACTAACGTAGGAGAAACAATATGGAAAAATCGTTGAGAGGATTTAATCTGCTCATTGGGCTTGTCATCATTGTGTTATTGACCAACTTTGTCATACTCAAGAAAGTAGATGATCTACAAAAACGTGAGATTGATCCGGACTATATGAATGCTGAGGAAGTAGAAAAAAGTCTTGATTGTTTAGCACTGAATGTTTATCGTGAAGCAGGTCATGAACCATTCGAGGGCAAAGTTGCTGTAGCACAAGTCACATTGAATCGTGTCAATAGCAACAAGTTCCCTAGAGATGTCTGTGGTGTTGTATATCAGAAATCACGATTTACTGAACGTGTAGTTTGCCAATTTAGTTGGTATTGTGACAGTAAGCATAGAAATCGTCCTGTGAATGAAGAAGCCTATGCTGAAAGTTACCGTGTTGCTAAAATGGTATTTCTAGAAAATTTCAAATTAGAGAGCATTGAGAATGCATTGTATTATCATGCGGACTATGTGAATCCAAATTGGAAGTTGAAGCGTATTACTAAGATTGGCACTCATATTTTCTACGAGGGATAAAATGAATATTTCTTATAAAGTTGTTAAGGATATGATTTCACAGTTTTTTATTAAATTGTGGTCAGAGTTCAAAGCAAGTATTCGTCAGGTAAGTATCGACGGTATTGGTTGGACTGGTCTTATCGCACTACACGCAGTCACTATTCCAAGTTTGTTTGGATTGATGACTGGATTGACAGATAATACACCACCAATCGATATGGTCATTATACTTTGGGCTGCTATGGCATTGTTTTATATCAAAGCAATACTTGAGCGTAATGTAGTAAGCCTCATCATTATTGGTCTTGGCTTCATCATGCAAAGTATTTTAATGGCTCTTGTTTTCTTTAAATAAGATGTGACTGAAGAAAACCCGTTTAAAAATAATAGTGCTAAAGGACAAGAGAGTTTTGACATAACAGTTGGAAACTCTCTTGTTTCCTTTTTCAATCGCAATGTAAGTAATTACCCTACAGAAGTAGGTGCACCTAAATTTGATTTAGTTCCTGTAACTAAACAAAAGGACATCATGATCAATGTGGCTAGGTTACATGCTAGCCAAGAATATGATCGTATTATGGAACTAGTTGGAGTGCTACAAAAGCAAGCACAACAAATACAAAGACGATTGCAATTAACTGACATGGTGCATGGTGCTGAATATAAGTTTCAATTATATCATAATCAATGCTATTGGTTAGTATGGGATCATAGTAAGAATTTATCCAGACTTACTCCTTTAGGACCAAATGATTGGACTACAGGCATACCTAAAGATTATGAAAATATTTGCAGAGTAAAATGGTTAGGTGATTATACTTGGATCGAGGTCAATGAGGACGGTAGTACTGGGGTGCAAACACTATGATTAGTAAAAGTGATCAACGCCATACCTTTCAACTTGAAAGATATCTTGAACGCTGTAAAGAGAAGGGCGAAACACCCAATCAGGATTATGTAGAAATGTATAAAAATATCCGCGAGTCTGAAAAATATAAATTCGATAACCCAGAAACAAGAATCAATAATTTAGAATATGATCTAGTGACTACTGATTGGATACTTGAAAAAGCACGTAATAGTGAAACATATAGCCAGAATCTTTACGCAGCAATGTGTAACAATGAGTTTGTGAAGAACGATGTATGGCCTAGATTGAAAGATGAGCGTTATAGTTGCAGTTGGCGCTATGCTGGCGGCATCATCGCTGATATGCTACAAGAAGGTGATTATATAGACTGGTATTGTAGTGGTATCGGTAGTGATAAAAATGGATACGTGGGGGAAGGTCATGTTACTGACGAGATCCGTGAAGATTTATTAAGATTGGGTTGGATCGTTATTGATGACGACAGCATGGACTAAATATAGTTGAGGTCCAGTAAGATGTTTAAGATGAAAAGATTAAACGCAGGAAAAAATTTAATAAATTACATATTAAAACAAGCAAATCAAAACCATAAAATTTTAAGCGATAAAAATAAAACCTCAGATAATAAGCAACCAAAAAAATAATTTTACTGGACTTCTATGAATAATACTATACAATCTCCCTGTATTGCTGTCTGTCGCGTTAAACAAGGTATCTGTATCGGATGCTTTAGGACAACAAAAGAAATCACAGAATGGTGGGATGCGGATCTCACTAGAAAACAAGAAATAGTTAAAAATGCCGAACAGAGAAAACAAGATTTTGAAGCAGCATAATTGTAAAAGTTGTCACGTTGCCACCACAGCAAGACCTAGTAAATTAAAAATAATCTTTACTATTTTACCCATATTAATAATAATATGGGCAACCTTAGATCAATTTTTCATATAAATAATTGTTTTGGCACAAGGAATGTGCTACTATATACTTTCATTACCTGTAGGAGTTTATAATGAAAACAGTTGGATATAAGTTAAGTTCATTCGCAGTTACTGGCGTAAAGCCAGGTAAGTTGACCCCAGACGATGCTTTTGAAACAATCACAGAAAAGAGTTTTGAAGGCAAGTGGAAGGTAATCGTATATTACCCAAAAGATTTCACATTCGTCTGTCCAACAGAAATCGTAGCATACGATAAGTTGAATAAGGACTTTGCTGATCGTGACGCGGTATTATTGGTCGGCTCAACAGACAATGAATTCTGTAAGTTAGCGTGGCGCAGTGCCCACGACGATTTGAAGAAAACTTCAAGTTGGATGTTTGCCGATACACAACGCAATCCCAGTGATGATTGGGACAACCGCGGTAACAGTCTTGTTGATCAACTTGGCGTATTCTATGCACCAGCCGGAGCAGCATTACGCGCAACCTTCATCGTTGATCCAGAAAACGTTATTCAGCACGTTACTGTAAACAATTTGAATGTTGGTCGTAGCCCAGAAGAAACATTGCGTGTATTAGACGCTTGCCAGACAGGCGAATTATGCCCATGCAATCGTAGTATTGGCGGTGAGACACTGTAAATTATAATATGTTCACTATAAAATCACCGTTACAATATTTTCCTATGAAAGTAGGAGACTATGATTTATCTTATGACAAAAAAAATAACCAATATTTGTTATTTGAAAAAGGTTATTCTTGGATGGGATACGATCAGAATTCGTATTGGCAATCCACTGAATTTTATATTGAACTATGTAAAGCAACGGGAGTTTGTATTACTACTGGACTGGGTTTAGGAATATTACAAACTCATCTTTGTTTGAAAGAAGATGTCACGAAGGTAATTGTTTATGAAAAGTCGTTGGACGTCATAGAAATTTTTTATCGACTTATTGAATACAACAAATTTGATATTTCCAAAATTGAAATCAGAAATGAAAATGCTGATACTATTACCGGACAAATGTGTGATTGTTTATACCCCGATCATTTTTCTACAGAACCAGAAAATTATATTATAAACATAGTAAAAAATCTATCATATAATAATCAGGCAAATCTAGTTTGGTATTGGCCTGCAGGACATCATTTTATAAAATTTATTTTAAAAAATAATTTAAGTATTACACCTGAAAGTTATGAATTATGGAAAAATTATACTAATATCAAAAATTTGCCCGAAAATTTTGAAAAAAATATTTTTAGTTATTTTATAGAATTATATGATATCTATAAAAGTAGTAGAACAGGCATGTTTAGAGATCAAATTGTTTCAATAGAGCAACGAAATAAACTTTTGAGCTACAGTAAAAAAATCAAAAAAAATATAAATTTGTAAGGAGCAAAATAATGAATTGGATAGAATATGTAAAAAATAGCATCCCTGATCACAGTAAAGATATCAAGTTAAATCTTGATAGTGTGATCAATCGTAGCCCACTGAGTGTAGAAGACACACATGCTTGCGCACTAGTAGCAGCATTAGCAGCCGGGAATGGCGAACTAGCATACGCTATTTTGACAAGCGGTGAGTTGGAAAATTTTACTGCCGAAACGGAAGCAGCTAAAACGGCTGCTAGCCTTATGGGCATGAATAATATATGGTATCCATTTGTAGAAATGTGTAATGATCCTGAACTAAAGGGATTGCCAGCAGGACTACGCATGAATGCTTATGCTACCCATGGTGGAGTCAGTAAGAAGAAGTTTGAATTGTACGCACTAGTTGCTAGCATAATCGGTAAGTGTCATTTTTGTGTAAAGAATCATTATGATGTATTACGCAAGGAAGGCATGACGGTACAAGAACTTCATCATGCAGGTAAGATCGCGGCAGTGATCAATGCAATAGGAAAAATCGCAGCTCCTATCTAAGACCTATTAGCATATATCTATCATAACCCCAGTCATTATATTGTAAAGTTTTTGACTTAGCTTCATAAATTCTATGCATAGGATACTTTGATTTAAAAGTATTTAAGTTAGGATTGGGGTTTTTTATATCCCAAACAGGATCATCAGATATTACATTGCTAGTTTGTATGCACGTTAATGTCCATGGTTTAATATTGTTGAACCAGTTATTTGTATCCATATGTTCCGGGCTGCAGTTTATAACTACATCGTAACCCATACAGTCAAATAAATTTGCATCAGCAGTGACATTGCTAATCATAACATTGGGCTGTATCATAAAACCTTCACAGATTTTATCAGCAATGGCCTTACAATCATAATTTAAATCTATACTTGTGATATGTCCTATTTTACCTCTATTACGAGACGCTAAAAGAAATCCTAATGTATTATACCATCCGCCTAGTATTAAAACTTTAGCATTTTTAGGTATATATTTTTCCAATCTTTCACAAAGCCATAATTTGCTTTGTATTTGTCCATGACTGAATGAGCTTAAATCCATACGATTATTTAATGAGTTTTATTAAATCGTATAAATATTGCGTGGGCATAATGCTCACATTTTCATTTAACCTAGGAGAAACAAATGAAGAATGTAATCGTAGCCGGCGTTGCCGCTCTTGCTCTAGTTGGATGTGGTGCTAAGGAAGAAGTTGCTGCCCCAGAAGCAGCACCAGCAGTTGAAGCTGCTGCACCTGTTGAAGGTGAAGTAGTAGAGTCAGCCCCAGCAGAAACTGGTGGTGTTCCAGCAGATGCAGCTCTAGCAGCAGAAGCAGCCCCAGCAGAAGCAGCCAAGTAATAGGACTAAATAAAGTCATGTTCAGTAACTTACATATATGGCAATCAAGATTTACCAGTAAAATGGGTAATCGCCTATGCGCCTATATTCCAGCAGAAGATACAGGAGCAAAAGCATAACCGGAGTGTAAGTAGTTGATACATAAAGACTTATTACCCCGGGCATAAAAAACCCGGGGTTTTTGTTTATAGACTATTGACTTTAGATTAGATTAGTATATAATGCTTAGATAGTGTGTGAAGGGGAACGAGGCTCCGCGAGGCACTATAAATAATTCGCATACGGGCGGACTGTGGGATGGAGCTACTCTTGTGTAGCGAAAAATCACAGGTTAGGGCTTAACCCTAACATAGCAAAGGAAACTTTGCTATTCTGAAAACACATACAAGAAAAAAGCCCTTTACCTGCAACGTAAGGAACAGGCACGTGTGTGTTTTTAGAATAGTAAATAAAGTGCGCCCCGGTAGCTCAGTTGGTAGAGCAATCGCCTAGTAAGCGATAGGTCGGGGGTTCGAATCCCTTTTGGGGCACCACTTATTCTGCTGGTAAGACATATTGAATAGGATATGTCACGATAGATCGCGGTGTGCGGGGCGACTATCACTTTATGCTCCCATCATCTAGCTGGCCCAGGATACCGCCCTTTCACGGCGAAAACACCGGTTCGAATCCGGTTGGGAGTACCAATTTATTTGCCGGATTAGTATAATGGTAGTACTGCGGCCTCCAAATCCGCCTGCGGGAGTTCGATTCTCTCATCCGGTGCCATTTAAATGGCCCGTTAGATCAGTTGGTTAGATCGCATGCCTGTCACGCATGAGGCCACCGGTTCAAGTCCGGTACGGGTCGCCATACAATTTGGGTCTATCGTATAATGGCATATTATATCTGGCTCTT
>Ga0172363_10001226_pt1 | contig 20519 bp, 35 predicted proteins | sample LakKivs2_kivu2a2_FD_114541 | JGI IMG/M metagenome (GOLD analysis project Ga0172363, IMG submission 114541) | Sediment microbial communities from Lake Kivu, Rwanda - Sediment s2_kivu2a2 | ecosystem: Environmental > Aquatic > Freshwater > Lake > Sediment | place: Rwanda: Western Province, Lake... | reverse complement strand
CTCTTTTAAATTGAGCTGGAATATCATCTCCTAAATCAAATTCATCATCAGTGTCCGAAATTACATCGTCATCGAAGTCATCATCTTCTTCTCCGGGAGCTTTCATATAATCAGGCTCAAATCTAGAAGCATCAGGATCGTAATCTAATCTAGAGGTATCAGTTCTTTTTGGAAGCTTGAAAGGTTGCATATGATCCTCTTCTACAGTACTGATAGTAGGTCCGGTAGCCTGAAGAGGAGCTGGGTTTAAGCCTTCTCTGAAAGCTTTGACGTGATAAGGCTGAGTGTCGTAGTTATTATCATCAAATGCTTGATTGATAGCTATGCGAGCATCTGCTGTACTCAAGCCATCTACGGTTGTCAAGTGATACAGTATATAATTATCCTCAATTCCTTTGTCTATCATATCTTTTGCTACTCGTACAGCGTGGTCAAGATCCCTATCATCTATATCCACCTGGTAAAGGGAGTCTTTTTTACCTGTGATTGGATTCATCGTACCGAGCTTTTTAACACTAGCTACTTTCTGAAATCTATCTTTATCCGCTCCTGGAAGAGGTGTTTTAAATAGTTCTTTAATATCAATAGTAGAATCTTTTGCACCTTCTCCTTCTTGTTTATTTCTAAATAATCCATCGATTACAGCTTCTGCTACATGACTGCTTACATCATACTCTCCGACTAAAACATCATAGATAGACTCAGCATCCATCCCCCTATCCTTCATCCTTCCAGCAATATTATCAATATGAGTACGTTCAGCTTCTCCTGGGTGATCCATTCCTTCTCTAAAAGACCAAGCTTCTGGGTATTGAGTTGATGCTGGCGTACCGGCAGGTGGTTGATCTGCGTATCCATATTCTTTTACAGAAGGATCATCGTAATTAGAAGTATCGGTGATCTCTTTTCCGTCTACTTTAGCCTTATCGCCTTTTTTAGTTTTAGCAAGAGCTGCAGTAAAGGCGTTCCCTTCTTCTACAGCTTCTTTTAAGACTCCCTTTGGTGAATTAGCTTGAAATCGAGACATCAAGTCTTTATAATCTTCATGAGATATATAGCTCATCGTAAAGTATTTATAATAAATAGTTCAAAACCTACCATAAATCTTCAGGAGGTCTTCCAACCAAATTACGACGCCACCAGCGTTTAAACTTATTAGAATCAGGTAGATCTTCTACAACATTACACTCAAGGTAGTAAATCGCTCCCATTGCTACTAGAAAGAAGAGCGATAACATTGCTAGGATAAACATGTCAAAGAGATTTATTAACTAAATATTGATTTCCACCAAGGCTTCTTAACGGGAACGGCTTCTCTAGTTTTCATTGTCAGTAGATGATTAAAGACTCCGTTCATCTTGCCGAAAACTATAGCCCGATCCTTTTCTGAGAGCTTATCTATTGACACCCTAATGTGAACAGGAGCCATGATTGAAGTCTCTCCTTTTTCAATCTTAATAGCAGTATCTACTACTATATAATCCTTGCCGTTATGGGTGCTGTTTCGGATCATCATATATAAATATCCGAGTTAGATTTCTTCGTCTATATGATCCTTACCTTTTTCTGTGAGACTGTAAACAAGCTCACCATCCTCTCTAACACCCACCTGAACCATATCTTTATCGACAAGTCCGTTTAAGATATCAGATGCATACCTTAGTCCGGCATTTTCAAATAGCTGTCTAAATTCCTCATCGTCGAATATGTATGTTTCTCGCTCTCCGATAATATACTCTTGCCAAGTCTTATCAGCATGAGTCATTATTTCATCGCTCCAATACTGTAGAAGTTTCGAATCCATTCTCATATCTTCTGAGAGACTTAGCTCTCCTTCGAAGATAGTATTGATTATAATGCGAGCATAGTCTTGACCGCTCTGTATATTATCCTGATACATAGTATTAAGTTTATCGCCAAAAAATTTGTACTAAAATTATACATAGTCCAAGAAAGAGACACAAGAGAGTCTTGGTATTCAACGGCTCCTTGAATAGGAAATAAGACATAAGAGTGAATACAACTACCCCTATCCCAAATCCTATTAGTCTTGAAGGCCAGATAGCTCCATCGTAGGCTAAAACAAAGCTTTTGACGGACTGCATGAACATAAGTGAGATGGGGATACCCATAAGTGCACCAAACCATACGTTATTCTTCAACCATTCATACCTCATTTGTCCTTGAAGCTGAAGGAAGGTAGTAATTTGTGCAATCACTCCCCATATAATTCCTTTAACTACTAATCCCACCATCCTTCTACGTATTTGTCTAGTACTTTAAATAATAATTGACGTGCTTTCCTCTGCTTGTTATAGGCAGCGTCTATCTTTTCTTTAGTTAGATGGTCGTCATCGGCTAAGACGTTCATATACTCTTCGTTCTGCACCTTCTCGATTAGTCTGACACAGAGCATCATTCTGTCGGCATCGTACTTTGAATTGACATGATAACCATACTTACGGGTATGCTCAGCAGTAAAGATCAACTTGTGCTTCAATACCTCGAAGATAAAATAATGGTCCCACTGTTCGTCATTCCAAATTATAGGGAACCAGCGAAGCAGATTTTTAATACGTCGTATGATTCTTTTTATGCGCCACATATTACGAAGCTCCTCTTGTTACAAGAAGCTTTTGCATGTGCTCGGCTGTCTCTTTGTTTCTAACTACAGTGACTTGGTAATCGACTTTACCTGCTCCTGCTACAAACCCTACATACTTAAATGCATCTGAATGATCAACGCACGTGTCGGTGTAGCCTAATTTAACTCTTCTCTCATGGATCGGTTTGTTGCAAACCTTGCAGTACTTCATAATCTTTATTGGGGTTAGTAAATGTAACTTAATCTTCTTTAACAAACTTACTCTTCTTAACTTTTTTTTCTTTTTCTTTGAAATCAAATTCTTCGACAAGGATAGGACCGTTGGGGAATTTTTTTAAATCAAAATGCCACCGTGAAGCTAATTTTTTGGTCTTTGTATCGTAATCGTATTGGAAATATTCTCGAACAAACTTAACTGAGTCCATACTTCGACATTAACAGATCTATCCTTTCTTTATTAAAATCAGATACGTTAATCTGACTCTCTATGAATATAAGATCTTTTTTTATGTCTTCCAACTTTTTATCAGAAGAATTTTTTTTCTGATCCCAAAAGTCGAACTCTTCGCTAACTCTTTTATGTAGTAGCTTTACCCTGTAGGGGTAGTTGTTGCGGTTGGCTACCTCTTTTAGTTTCTGAAATTTGTCGAGATTATTTACGTAACTATTTGCAAGACGAGTTAAACCCAGATGCTTGGTTAATTTACTCACCTTTCTTTTTTTTATTAGCCTCTCTGATTAATTTACGCAAGGTAAAGAGAGATACTACTATTGCTAAGATTAAAGATGTTGCTTGCAGGTATGGCATGCTCTCCATTATAAAGCTTGACAGATGGAGTCCCCAAGCGCTTGCTGTTAGTGCTTCCGGTGCAGCGTTTTTCATTTTTAATTTTGAATGCTGATTTTTTGAATTAGTACCGCTTTCCAATTTATAGCACATTTAGCTAGAAATGATAATTTCTTACTTACTTTACCGCTCTCTATTAATTCTATCATGAGATCAGTCCAAGCTCTTCTACTATCTATATAGAGAAGCTTATGAGTGCCTTCGGGAATATACCTTTCGGCTAGATCTTCAAGAGTTTCATATAGAGTTTGCTGTAACATTGCGGTAATAAATAGAATATATACTATCTAACCCATTCAGCAATACCTAAAGCAAACGCCTCAACAGGGGTCGTATCAGGATTTTCTTTCATATACTTAAGCGCCCAGTAGATAATCTCTACTTCTAGCCCTAGTTCTATTGCACAATCAAGCATTTGATCGATTGCTTCTAACTGTTCTCTATCTGTATTCATATTCTAGAAATATATTCGTCTCCCTCTTTATAATCGTCTCCAGCCTCTAAACCCAGCTCTTTGAAGTGTTGTAAAAAGTTTTCATCTACCTCCCAATCTATCTCTCCTTTCTTTAATTGAGTGGCATTAGCGTCTTCAAGCCTTTGTATTTGCTTCTCTGAAAAGAGATTGCCTACATATAAGAAGTAGCAGTTGTAGCAAAGCATCTCTAAATTATCTACCTTCCAGTTATTTTTATTTCCATCTTTGAAACTTAGTATAAGAGGTTGTTTATAATCTACAACTCTCTTCTCATGATGTCCGCAGTTATAACATTCCATTCTTAGAATGCCTTCGTATATCAATCTCCCTTTAAGCTTCTGTTGATTTATAGCTCTATAACTTTCACTTGACATTATCTCATTAATCTTCTCAATTGAGATATCATGCCTCCAGCTTACTCTCTTAATTCCTTTTCCGGAATTATTTATATGAAGGTCGTAAAGAGTTTTTCCACTCTCTTGATCAATATAAAGACGGGCATACTTCCTATAGGTTTCGATAGAAACGTTTAAGTACCTAGCAGCCTGAAAGTTGGACTGCGTATGCTTCATAGCATTCCTAATAACGGCCTCAGAAAGGTCTCTAGTCGGTCTCCCTTTCTTATTCTTTGACATCGGGATTGATTAAGATTAATAGGTTCCAAAGATCATCTGCGGTCTCTAAATGCACCTCCTTGCCGTCTGAATCGATCAGCGGATTAATTTCTCCGTCTGGGGTTAGCCTTTCATACAAGTAGTAGTCTACAAGCTCTGCTCCATCCTTATTAAAATGTAGTAGCAATAGAGCATCTATAACATCCAAAAAGGCTTCATCGTATTTAGTGAGATCTAAATTGAGCTCAGCATACATTAGGTTCTGTCTATTGATAATCTGCTCAATAGAATTCACAACCATTATAAAAAGTTCTTTCTTCTTCTCTACCTGAGTCTTTTTTTTTCTCCTAACAAGACTCTTGATATTAAGTATCTGATTAACTGCTGTCTGTATTTCGCTAAGATCAATCTCCATCGACTTTTTTCTTTTCTTTTTTGTTTATAGTACGGACAGGCTTTTTTATTTGATCAATCAGAAGTTTTATCGGAATACATTCTTCAAACCTCTCGTCTTCTAGCATGAAGTTTATACACTGTTCAAGAGCCGGAATCCAGTACTGCTTAGGAATATCGATATACATTCCTGATCCATTCACTTCAAAAAGAGTTGCAAAAGTTTTCTTATGTCGGTAAGCCTCTTCGATTGCAATGACCGTCTCCCTCTTAATTAAATTGAGAAGCGCTTCATTAGTTATTAAGTCTGAAGCCTTAACCTCTTCGATAGGTTCGAATAATGCTCGTGGTATTTTTCTAGTAGCCAAAACCGTTTCAATTTTAATTATTTTTTTAATCCTGCCATTCTCTTCATCCACTCCTTAATAGGCTCTTCTTCTGCTGGAGGTAATTCTTGAGCTGGCATCTCTTGTGCTGGCTCCTCTGCAGGAGGCTCTTCAACTGGCGCTTGTTCGTCATCTCCGGCGCCCCCTTTAAATACATTCTTTATAATACTGTTTGCAAGAGAAGGAAGAGGAAGTAAAAATCCGATTACATTCTTGTATGGATTCTCAACGTCATAGACAATTTGCATATTAGCAGCTCCAAACTTTTTTTGAAGCTCAGTACCGATCTCATTTGCCATTTGCTGAAGCTGACGAGGATCTTGAGGTACATCCTTCATCACAAATTGAAGCTTAACTCCTTTCTTTGTCTTGTTTATGTTAACATCGAATCGAAGAGTCAGATGATGACCTGCAATCTCTACAGGAAACTCTGGAATCATAGCCGGCAAGGCTTCTTTTAGTGTTGCTTTCATAATAATAAATAGTTCACTCCCAAGCCAAAATTTTAAAACGCTCTGAAGGAAGTCCGAAGTAGTCTGTCTTCCATTTTGATTGCTGAAAGAATTCTAAATCAATCCATTCATTCTTTCTTCTCAACATATTCTGTGCCGCTAAATCCCAATCTACTTTAGTTATTTTACTTTCAACTATAGCTTTCATCTTTAATATTTCCTCTAATTCATACCCGTCATATTCAAAATGAAGGAGTTCCATTGAGTTTCCAGCCTTATCTACATAATCAACGCTAAGATCGATACCCCACTTTCCTTTGTAATTTACAAGCTTATTTAAAAGATGATTAGTTTGTGCAAATCTTTTGAGCTGTTCTAAAGCTTCTCCTTCATACCCTTTTCTTTCAAACAAGAATGCGTGGTTCAAATGAGGACCTGTAGTATTATTTTTATCCTCTATCCATATTTTCCTGATAGACTTCTCGTCTCTATGAAAGACATACAGTTGGCTATTTACAAGAGAGTATTGTTGCTCAAGAGGAGTTAGCCTGTATCCGTTCTGATCAAATAACTCTAAAGATTGGTAGGCTGTAAAAGCCTCCATGTTAGTAGCAGGTTTGTTCCAATTCTTATTTGCATAGAATTGCGCGTCGGTAATCGTCATAACAAAGTTCTGATATCAATTATATTATCTAAAGCGTGAGCGGCTTCCTTGTAGCTATCTTTTGATTCCTCGTTGGCGTCGTTTGTGAACTGCCAATTGAAGTATAGCTTATCTACAGGTCTGAAGCCATAAAAGGTATGTACCTGCTTTTGAGTCTTTACTACTTCGGCACCATTCCAGTTCTGACCTATAAAAATAAAGCCAGACTCAATATTCTTAATGATATTCGACTCTCCTAGAGTAGTCCATCTATTCTCTAACCAATCTAATCGTTCAATCAGGCGTTGGTAAATAGCGTTAGCTTGACCCCATCTAATAGATCCAAGAAAGATTACTACGTTAGCTTCTAAAAGAGGTGTGACTACCTTCCAAAGTTCATCATCTGGATTATTATAGGATGCCCAGCATCTCAAATGACCGGAAGGATTCTTTTCTTTATCTTGAAGCTTTGATCCTCTTACACCACAACTATTTCCGTCTTTACTTGATACGTTTCCTTCGCACTCATAAATTTTTAGTTTGGAAGCATCTACTATCGTACACTTATGGGCACCTAGCGATCTTTGAATTACTTGAGCAATGCGAGTTGATTTAGGAATATCTCCTTGTTGAAGCTCGTGCTTAATCCATCTGTTAGAAGTAGTTATGAGTAGTATTTTATCCTTTAGCTCAAGGTATTTAACCGCTTTCTCTAATTGCTTTTTGAACTTAGTATCCGGTACTATCTTCTCCTCTTCTAGTAATATTGAAAGGCTCTGCATACAAATAAATAGTTAGAGAAGCTGATTCGTATAATAAGGATCGCTGTTGGTAATCAATTTGTCTTGATAGTTTGTGAGAGCTCTTATCTTGATCTTAAAGATATCTACTTCAAACTCTCCTACCTCTCCTGACTGGGCTAAGATTTGAGATAGCTGTTGAATAATAGTATAAGACTCTGCTGTAAACCTTTTCATATCAAACTCTACTATGATATCGTTCTCTAGTGGAGCATTCCAAGGTTTAACTCTCTTCCACATATCGAACATAGTCTTCTTCTGCTCTTCTTCAATCCACTTAGCATAACTAGCATCTGAAGAGATAACCGAACACCAGGGCTCTAATGCTGCTAGACCTTGTACAATACAGTTAGACACTTTAAATGCAATATCATACCTAGGTGGTACGATTGGTAACATCAACTCGTCGTGAAGAACATTACATCCCCATTTCCTCCACCACTCTTTGAACTTAACAGCACGAAGAGCTTTATACTCCTCGGAATCTTTTGGCTTATACCAAATGGTTCCATCCGGTAGAGGTATCTCGGCTTCTATCTCTAATCCATCTTTAAACCTACTACCTCTACAAGTCATATGATAAACGAATGCATCTCTAGATTGAATTAGCTTATAGCCGGCCATGAACATTCTATTGAAGATATCTGAATCTTCTAACTCCATTGGAGCAAATAAATCATCATGACCTTCTATAGCTTGAAAATCTTCTTTGTACATACACCAAGGAGCAAAGATACCGTTGGATATTTCTTCTTGGTTTGAGATTTCTGCTTCAGCAACAAACTCTTCAAAAGCCTTTTTGTTAAACTCTTCAGGCTCTAGGCCAAAACTTCTAACATACTTTTCAGGTCCTGGAGGATGTAGAGGAGGTTCTACTCTCGTAGCACAAATTACTTTCTTTCTCTCTAGATGCTTGAGCAGGTTAGGTACGTAGTTCTGGCTTACTACCATGTCAGCATGTAAGATACTGAATACTTCTGTCTTAGATATCTCTACTCCTTTATCGTAAAGGATAGTGTGCCCTACTCTCTCTGGTCCTTCATTCCTATACTTTACAAAATGATCTCCTTCTAGAGATTGAATCCATTCCCAAGTACCGTCTGTAGATGCATCATCTAATAGAACAATATCATGGTTAGTGTCGTAGCAATCTAGAATACTATTAACGGCTTGCTGTAAATACTTTAAATTATTTCTCGAAGGAATTACAAAACTTATTCTCATACTACTTTAATTGCTCCTATTTGATAGGAAGAAAATAACGGCTGATAACAATCAGAATATAAGGTAAAAAATAAACGAATACCAACTTCAGGTGAACAATTATCGTGAGGCTTCTTAGGATCTTTCCATCCAAAGTCATCAAAGATAATCAAGCCGCCTTTCTTTAGCATCTTGTGAGCAAAGTATCCGTCTACGAATGTATCATCAGACTGATGTGAAGCATCTACATAAACGAAATCATATTGCTTACCCTGTTCTACTAGCTTTGGTAGCTCGTGCTGAGAATATCCTTTGTGTAGGTTAAATGAAACCTTATCTTTAAAGAAGGAAATATTATGCTCAAAGTTTGTTTGAATAAAACTCTTATCGCCTTCTAGTCTACTAACCGTTCCAACCATACCGCTTTCGGTTATTGATCCTCCAAAGGTATCTACTACATCGTAATCAACTCCTTCACCTAAAGCATTCTCACAGAGCCATACCGTAGCTCTACCTTCGTAACATCCTATCTCCAACACTGACTTGATAGGAATTTTATAATGGTTTTTAAATACCTCCTCCCAAACCGGGATTGCTATATCAAACCACTCCTCTGTAAACCTATACTTAGAATCAAATTTCATATGTTTATTTTAAAAGATGCATCCAATAATCAATCATTTCGTCCATCATACTCTCAAATGTATACTCAGGCTTCCATCCTAAAGCTCTGATTCGACTAGAATCTCCTTTCAAGTAAGGGAGCTCTTCTGGACGCAAGAACTTTTGATTCTGTATTACATACTCCTGATAGTCTAGATCTAAAGATTCAAATACATATTTACACATTTCTCTAACAGATCTCGTCTCTCCTGTAGCTACAACCCAATCTCCCGGTTGATCTTGTTGCAGTATAAGATGCATAGCACGTACATAGTCCTTTGAATGTCCCCAGTCTCTATATGCATCTAGGTTACCTAATACGAGTTCTTTTGCTAGACCTAGCTTAATCTCTACAGCTGTCTTAACTACTTTGTTAGTTACAAAGTTAGAACCTCTACGAGGTGATTCGTGATTAAATAGAATACCGTTTGAAGCATGGAGCTTGTAAGCGTTCCTATAGTTACGGACGATGTTATAGCCAAACACTTTAGTACATCCGTAAGGAGATACAGGAGTCATCGGAGTAGTCTCTCTTTGAAATCCATCTGCATCTACAGATGAACCGAACATCTCTGATGAGCTAGCTTGATAAAACTTAGCTCCTGGACAAGATCTACGATAGGCTTCTAACACGTTTAGCACTCCTAATGCGTTTGTTTGAGCTGTAAATTGAGGTATGTCGTAACTAATACGTACATGACTTTGTGCTGCAATATTATAGAGTTCGTCGGGTTGTATTTGATCTAGCTGCCTTTCTATGCTAGACTGATCTAGAAGATCTCCGTAAGCAACATTAATCTGATCTCTTACTGCTTCGATTCTACTCTGTTGATGTTCAGGTACAGAGTTTCTTCTGATAATGCCATGCACTTCGTATCCTTGTGATACTAAATACTCAGCAAGATAAGATCCATCCTGCCCTCCAATTCCTGTTATAAATGCTTTCTTCATATGTTGTTTTTAAATATACTCATTTGAGTTAGATCTGGCCAATCTTCTACCGTCCACTGTCTCGGTTGACTCAATACAGCAGCCGGTAGTTTATCTAATCCTAATTGAGCAGTCTCCGGTGTCATATAGTAATGATATCCTATTGAGCTTATGTCCTGCTCTCTCCATGGTACGCTAGGTACCCTACCGTCATAAGACATTTTTTTTAACTCTACTGCATCATAAAGATTATCACAAAGCAATACACCCCCTCTACCCAAAGATAAGTGTTTTTGATATTGAAAACTTATCCCCATAAAAGTATTTGGAATATAACTTTTAGGCTTCCAAAGTACAGCTGCATCGATAACTGTACTTGTCAAGTAGTAATAGTCAACCCAATTCTCATCCTTCCAAAATCTATCGATCTTAAGCTTGTTAGCTAAGAAAGGAATAGAGAGGTAGGTACGTTTAGGTACTGTTATTAGTTTGGCTTCTGTAAGACGTAATGCTAACTCTACACCATGTGTACAGCTATCAACTGCAATAGCATATGGAGCTCCAAAGAACTCGGCTATCTTATTTTCAAAAAAAGTTACAGTATTAAAGTTCATATAGCATATTTGAGTTAATTAAATTTAACCATTCTTTTCTATTAGATACTAGATTACTATAAGTTAAATTTAATCCACCTAAAGAGATTTTTTCTTGCTCTCCTTTTTGAATTACCCCTACTCCGTAATCTGTATCTAAGACAAACATTGATAGATCTTCTCTTTCTGATCTTAGCTTTACCCAGGCCTTCCAGCAATCGCCTGTCCATGCTCCATTTGTCTGGATTGGAACCATCTGCATTAACTCTTCAGTAGGATTCATATCATGACAAATGATATACCCTCCTGGATTTAAAACAGCTAGACTGTTTATAATATCCCTCTCTACTTGATCGGCTACGTGTAGTCCGTCGATAAAGATAACATCAAAGGTCTCTGTATTTTCCTTAAAGAAAGCATCAGAAGTTAAAGCAATAATGCCTTGACCAAGAGGGACAGGATCAACTGCTACTTTATTTTCACATACGATACTGTTGTAGTTACCTTGCGGTTCTCTTACTCCAATTTCTAAGTAAGACTTAGCATCTATCTTCTTGATAAGATAATTTATTATATCTGTTCTTGTCATACTAAATAATTTACTTTAAAAGGTACCCCCCTAAAAAAATTAACTGCATTGCTCATTCCCGAATAAGACCCAACGAAGTACGGACACTTAGATAAGAGTCTAGTCTGTATTAAACTCTCCTCTCCTACCCTCTTTCTATGATTAGGGTCACCGTTTGGAGAAAACAGCCACCAAGGGCTATGTTTATCGGCTAGTTCCTCTTCTGTTTGATTTGTACTACGAAAGAAGTTTTCTAAATATTGAGTTTGCGGAAAGGCATTTAATACGCTTTCGACAATCCTTCCATCATCACTTACTAGGAAAATATTGTTTATACCTGGATTCTGATTGAGGCAGTATTTGATTATCTCTGGCCAAGCTTGAGCTGGTGCTTTTGGATACTCTAAATGATTTACTAGCATCTCTGTACCTCTGGCTAAAATACCTAGCGTTGCTTTACCCTCAATATGCCTTTCATATAGCATCGCCTCTTCATCTAATATATGCGGCTGTATCTTACAGAAGTCCTTTGCTATCTGTCTAAAGATGGGGACGTTAGGATGTCCTGGGAATTCTCTTGGATCATGTGTTATCCCGTTCCTATCTAACCCTACCTCTTCAATAGGTGCTCCTTCTTGTCTTTGTTGAACGAACCACCACTCCCAAGGATTAATAGATGTATCAGTTACTAAATTGTTTTTAAAATCACAAGTAGGATTAAACCAAGTATTAGTTGAATCCACATAAGGTATTAAATTTTTTATCGCACATAGCCCTATAGTAGATAATACACTAAAGTAATTAGAAAAGAATCCACCGCTATCAGATGGATTAGAAAATGATATACGTCCGTAGCTACTCGGCATAGCCTAGTTTTTTAGCACTTTCAATAATTTTACTTCCGTCTATCTTTTTTACTAGTACGGCAGGATTACCTTTATAAACTCCCCACTCTTCCGTATCACCTACCAGCAAGCTTCCGGCTGCAAGTAGCACTCCTTTTCTTAGTGTAGAACCAGGAAGTACTATAGAGTTCGTTCCTATATTAGAGAACTCTTCCATAACTACAGGCTTAATAATTTGTTTACCTTTTAATTCTGACGGTATCATTGCACCAAATAGACCGCTGTCGTCAAACCTGTCTGAACCGCATACGATTCTGGCTCCGGCCATTACGTTATTGAATCCTTTCAATATAAAGAGTCCGGTCTTACCTCCTATACAAGTTACATAGGGACTAATGTGAACATAGCTACCTATCTCAATTTGTGTAGTACAGTAGAAGCCCTTATCAATAGCAGTATGATCTCCTATCTTATTAAGATACTTTATCTCTACGTCTTTGTGAAAATAATTATCCATTATAGTAATCGGAGTGATGAGTTTTTAGTAGGGTAGGTACATCGATAGGTTTGAAATCAGGATCCATGAGAGGAAGTATCTTATTCCATTCGTGGTAAGCTGTATTTCTTCCCCACAAAGCTCTATTACCTCTTTCAAATATACTTTCTAATTCCTTATCAGATAACTTTTTAATCTTATCTACAAGTTCTTCTGCCGAAGTAAATCCAATATACTCATCTTCGTTGTAGTAAGTCTCTAATTCAGGAGCAGGCTCTGATAAGAGAATACAGTGAGCAGGAATCTCAATCACTCTACCTTTTAGCTCTCTTCTATCTCCTGTTGCGTTCATGCTCAAGTTCAAGCTAAACCTAGATTGAGATAGAATATACTTAACCTGTCCGTAGGTGGCCGATTGAGGTATAACATCTACAGAGGTTAACTGTGATAGACGTTGTAAAAACTGGCCCCTATTTCCATGCATTCCTCCGTAGAAGGAAATGTTTCTCTCTTTCGTACGAGGGGCAATACACATCATATTAGGATTGAATCCCCATCTCATTTTTAAGAAGCCATTCTCCGGTAATCCGTCTCTTAGACACCATTCTTTAGTTCCTTCAAAGTTTATTATACCGTCTACAAAGGGAATCCAAAGCTTAACGTGATTGTCATAAAAGCGATGCATATCGCTCTGAAGTAAATAGACCTTGGTTATATCTCTGAATCTTGCAAACTCAGTATGAATAGTTCTGAAGTAGTTTACTAGAATAAGCATGAAAGGTTTTTCTTTTACAACCTCTTGATAGAGGGTATCAGGATTATAGCTAGCATAATCAATATAGCTAACATCGTAGCTCATATTATCTAATATGCCATACCAGTAGATAATAGCTGCGCTATGATCATCTAGTCTATCATGTTTATGGTCTAATAGTATAAAGACCTTTTTCATATGAACGTTTTATCTAAAGCTTGCCCTTCGTAAGGTCCCGTCTTGTACTCATAAACCAAAGTGTTATCTTCTAGGATTAGATAGTTATGACCTCCTTGAAGTGTAAAGCTAGCATCACCGGGTTCAAGAATACGCTCGGCAATAATAGTATCATCTAAATCGTAAAAAATACATTTTACTTTACCTTGAATTACTATCCAGCTCTCTTGTGCAATTACATTTCTAGTTCTTTCTTTCCAAATATGTCTATGAGGCTTGAAAGTCTTACCCTTTTCCATATTGAGGATAGAGCATTGAATAAAATTCTCTTCAGAAACTACATCCTGTCTTCCGGAAGTTATATTTTCTTTTCGAACGATCATATGAAGTAATACTTCAGGATCATGCTTACTATATATTTTTTCCATTTATCTGTTCGTGTATTAAAGTTTTAAATTTAGTCGTTGACCATCCATGACTTCTATCTAAGAATACGGTTTGTATATTTAAATCTGTTCCTGTGAATTTCTTACCCTTATAATCTTCTCCTAGAAATCTTACGTCAGGATCAACTTCCTCTAAAAGCTTATAAAGATCGTTCTCGTCTTTATAGGTGTATACTTCATCAACATAAAGAAGGCTCTTTAACATATCAGTACGCTCCTGAACTGTTAATATAGGTTTTAGCTTACCATTTACCTCTGGTGTTTCGTGAAGCCCTACTATGAGGTAATCACAGTACTCTCTTGCTTCTTTAAACATGTATATGTAACCTGGATGCATTACATCAAATGCTCCTGCTATAAATCCTGTCATCATACGATTGCGTGTAAGAATGAATGATGAGCCATTTCAACTACTCCATAACTTTTACTATCTACCCAGTACTTAAGTTTGATATTAGGATAGTCTAAACTATTGACTGTATTGTTCTTTTTAAACCCAGTAAGAAGTACGAGAGGTATTTCGTATAAGTTACATCTATTTGCTGCATTAACTATGTTAACGCTATTGCCTGAAGATGAGATCAGTATTGCTAGTTGCTTCTTAGCCGGATCAACACAGTAGTCTACAAATTGAGAGTACATCTCTGCACTTCCGTAATCGTTGACTGTCATACTAAGTAAATCAGCAGCATTAGGTACAAAGCATTTCTTTTTTAAGAACTTAATATAGTCTACGGCCATATGAGAAGCGATAGCATTACTACCTCCGTTACCTATCAAGAAAATTTCATCTACGCTATCAACAATCCTAGCTAAAGACTCTACTTGCTGTTCGCTAATCTTACCTAATACTTTAGTTAGTTCCTTCAGATTCATCGTCTAGTTTTTCTAGAATTGATTTTAAAGTATCGATAACATATACTTGCTGTTCTGTTGTAATCTCTGCAAAGAAAGGTAACCACAGACCTCTTTGATGATACTTTAAAGTTGTAACTAAAGGTTCGTTGTAGAACCTTCCTTTAAATACAGGCTCAAGATGTATAGCTTGAATATCCCATTTACATCCTATTCCTTCTTTGCGGAGCAGATCTACAACTCTATCTCTATCAAAACGAGGTTCAAGTAGTATGTGGTAATTCTGCCAGTTATACTTTGTACAATAATCAGGCGCTTCGTTTAAAACCTTTGCAAACCCTTCTAGCCTGCTTCTTACAAGAAAATTATAATTCCTTCCTGCAACATCCCTTAGGGATACTTCTTCGTCAAATACCTTTAGCTGAGCTAGTCCTACAGCGGCTGTAATATCTGAGATCTTATAATTAGAAGCTATTAAACCGAAACTCTCTTTTAGTAAAAACTTAGCTCTATCTCTCTCAAGAGGTGATACAGTAGTACCAAATGCTCTATAAGATTTAAACCAATCGGCTTCTTCTTTAGTTCTAACAGTAATAAAACCTCCTTCACCTGTTGTTAAACATTTACGGGCTTGTAAACTAAACGTGCAGATATTTTTAGAATTACCTAACCTCTTTCCCTTATACTCTGACCCAAAACCGCAAGCCGTATCTTCAATAATAGGTATGTTATGCTTCTCGGCTAATTCGTTGATAGCGTCTAAATCGCAAGGTACTCCCATCTGATGAACAATAACAATAGCTTTAGTTCTTTCAGTAACACACCTTTCAATAGTCTCCACAGTAGGTACTCCGTATTCATTTACATCGCACCATACCGGTGTAGCACCGGCAGTAATAGGAGCAAAGCCTGTAGCTACCCACGACCAAGAAGGAACGATAACCTGATCTCTCTCTTCAAATCGTTCGCCGTCGTTTAAATAAATTAAAGCCATTTCTATAGCTACCGTTCCGTTGGCGACAGCTACAGCAGGACCACTTTGCAAGTACTCCTGTAACGCTTCTTCAAACTTAGCGATAGTAGGCCCTCCGCTTATCCATCTAGTATCTAACACCCTACCTATCTCTTCTAAGATAAGATCTTTGTTTAGATAAGGTCTTCCTAAAGGTATTTGTTGTGGCATACTTTTATTTTAATATAATTAATTCTTAATCGGTTACCAACATTTTTAGTAACTCTCCTAAATCTCTTTGTATCTGGGTTCTAGGTTCTTGCTTAATAAAATCTTCAAACTCTAATTCCAGAGTAGATCTCTTCTCTTCTGGAGTGATATCGTTAAGAGGGTATTCTTTTAATTCCCATCCTTTGTTTCCGTATTTGTCTACTCCTCTTATCTTAGAGTAATGTGAGCGGGTAAAGAATAGTTTATCTCCTTCCCAAATAATAGATCCTTCGCTACCTACTATAACAATCTTTCTCTCCTTCATTGGATAGATCCAGCTAGAGAAGAAAGTAGCTTCGTGTTTATTACTTTGATTATAGACCTCTATCGTAGCAGTAGATGGTTTAATTTCCTCTCCTAATTGCTTTTCGGCATTCACAACCGCGTAGAGTTCTTTTGAACGATATCCAAAAAGATCTTGGAAAATGTAGAGGTCGTGAATCATATAATCCTCTATAATAGAAACGTCTGTCCTAATACGAGGTCCCATTGATGCTCGCCAGAAGTGGCTGTAGAGTATTTCTCCAAGCATCTTTTCTTTTAACATGCTTTTGATTCTCTTATAATGAGCAGTAGATAGAAATAAGAAACCTGGAAAGCAATCGTAATAGAGCTCTCTAGGTTCATTAAGAAGTCCGCAAGGCTTCTCTACTAGTATGTTCTCACCGCCTATCTTAGCTTTAAAATACTTTGTGTAGACTTTATGATATTCAGCCTGTACGGCTATGATAGCATGTGAATATTCCAGACCGGCTATATCAAAGGATGCTAGATCGTTGTATCGATTTTCTACCTCAATTATAGGCTTAGGGTCTATAACTGCAACTACCTCAACGTTTGGAAGTTTCTTTAAGGTGTTATACCAATTCTTACCCCAATAACCACATCCTACCAGAACTACTTTACTCATCGTATAAATTTATTTTTAGATTAATTAGCGGTAAGATATAATTCTTTTCAGAGACAATTAACAAGTACCCTCCATTACCGGCGCCGATCAGCCTACAAGCAGTTACACTTTGACTCTTGTTAATTATAGCTTCCAATTCCTTAATCTCTTTTGACATTATATTAGATGATGTAGTTTTTTTTACCTCCCAAACAGATTGGATTAAATAACATACCCTACTATAATCTTCTTTAGCCAGAGCATCTACCATTAAATCTGTCAAAGGAGTAATTTTATGTACCTCATCGAAATCGATAGTAGATAATATACTTGTTGAGTTTCTAGTACCTCCAACTGGTACGAGATTGAAATTATAATAGTTAAAAAAATCAGAAGGTATCTGTACGATGCTACTTAGTCCAGTAGGTATAAAAGATATTTTCTTAAAGCCTGGGAAAAGACACCCGTAGATGTCCTGGTATCCGGTTAATGGATTAAATTCACGCTCTAACCTTATTGCAAGACTTCCTATTTCCTCTCTATTCATTTCCTTTCCTAGAAACTCTAAACACGCTTTAATAAGCGCAATAAGGTAGGAAGAGGAAGAGGCAAGTCCGGAGCCTGTAGAGGGAATATCGGCAGTAAAAACAATCTCAACCGGCGGCATATTGAAGTAAGTCAATACTTCCCTTGCTATATCATTTTGAATCTCTTTTGCTTTAAGTACGTTCTCTACTTTAGAGTATACTACCTTGTAGTACCTACTTGATGATTTCTTTAAGATGATATAAGTGAATAGATCAGGAGTAAAAGATATCACTTCTCCTACCCCGTATCTGTCTAGGTAACCTTGAAGGTCTGTAGATCCTCCAGCAAGAGATATTCTTAGAGGACATTTAGTTACTATGATCATTTAAGTCTTCTACTTTATAAGTTAAAGTTATTTTTTTATTATTCAAAATGAAATAAGCAGGAAACTTATCATTATCGCAAACTCTAATTTCATCCCATAATTCTTTCAAAGACTTATCAACACTTAACTCAGAATCCTTAGCCGTTCTTTTTTTATTATAGCTAGTTGACCCTGTCTGCTCTCTTAACACAATTACCCCTTGCTGTAGTTCTTCAAGCATTACTTTGAAAGCTTTTTGAATACCTACTCTTCTTTTTATTTCTAACTGCTCATAAACATCTGAAGGAAGTACTGGCATGTTAATTTGAGTTACAATATAACCTTTATCGATTTTTGTATTTGCTTTAAACAAGCTTACAGTTAGGTTAGGTCTCTTATTTGATACGGCCCACTGTATAGGTGCAGAACCTCTCCCTTCGGGTAGAGGGGATTCGTGAAAGCAGTACACGCCGTATGTACTCTTGTTTAGAGATTCTTCTGGTAGGATATAATGTACTCCTGATAAGAAAACGAGATCTAAGCTAGAGTCTATTTGTTGATAATCAACTAGTACACTGTAATTATCTACTTTAAACTCTTTTAGAACTTTTTCGAGCAAATCATGTCTGAAGCCAAGAAGCCCTATTTTCAAATCACAAAAAGGTTTTTCAACTTTTATTATCATTCTTCGCTTGCATTTAAAAGGTTAATCCACTCAAACGTCTCTTTCACTCCCCCATGTAGATCGTACTGCGGCTCCCAGCCTAAGCCTTTTAGTCTACTAACAGAACCTACTCTCTTCTTTTCTATGTCAGTTCTATTCTCAGGCTTAGTCTCTACCTCCAACTTTATATTTAAAGTCTCCGAGATAGTTTTGATAAGATCGGTAATAGTAACTCCTTCTTCTGTTGATACGTTGTATACTTCGTTATCCCATACCTCAGTTACTTTCAAGATAGCACTAACAACGTCTTTAACATACACTAAATCTAAGACCTTCTCATCAGGGTTACCGAAGACTGTTACTCTTCTTTCTCCTCTGTTAATAGCATTCAACCAGTTAAAGATGATTTCTGTATATGCTCCTTCGCAATCCATCCTTACTCCGTATACAGAAAAGAATCTACAGATAGAATACTTCAAGCCGTGAGTCTTTGCAAAAGACCTCATAAGGCTCTCTGTGTAGTACTTTGCCGCTCCATACAAAGTATGTGGTTCACAAGGATCAAACTCCTCTATTGGAAAACGTTTCGGATTATTATACACCGAAGCAGTAGACGAAAAGAATAGTTTCAATCCATGCTTAGCACAATGATTGACTACATTGAATCCTCCGTCAGCGAGAAACTTATGTCCTTCTTCTGGATCTTTAGCACAGCGATTAATTCTAGTAGCTGCTAAATGATAGACAACATCGGCTTCTAGAGCTGCAAAGTTAAATTCGGAAATGTCTGCCTCAATAAAAATAAATTTGTCTTTAGGTAGATGTACTATATTCCTAAGACTTTCGGTACGAACTAAGTTATCAATGAGATAGATCTTATCGTACTTATCGGCAATAGCTTCTGCAAGGTGAGATGCTACAAAGCCTGCCCCGCCTGTAATGATTACGTTAGACACTCTTGGTACTTTTTTAAAATTAAGTTATTCCAATTCGGAGTTTCTTTTTCAGCTAAAGGTTTAGTACCGAGACTGTATTCTGAAATACGGTATAGCCAGAGAGGTCTAGGATCGTAACTAACGCCTAGTCCGTTAAATAAAACTCTGGCCCAGTACTCGAAATCACAAGAGCCTTTAAAGTTCTCTAAATCAGGTAATCCTATAATATCGTGAATTTCTTTCTTATATACAACTCCAGGAGCTGGTATATAATTATTAGCTCTCGTTAACGTATCGCCCTGTCTTCCAAACCACATATCAAATACAGCTCTTGGATTAGTATAGTTCATTTCCTGAATAGGCCCTAGAGTCTGACCCTGTAAAGTTAGATTAGGGTTGACTTTAAATCCATTTGCATAAGCTAAGTGAATATTTGGATTCTGAAGTCTATCGTATAGAGATTGATAAAATAAAGAAGTATATACATCGTCCTGTCCTATGTTGTGAATCAGATTTCCATTAACGTAAGGAAGAGCTCCAACCCATCCGCCGCTGCACATCTTCATTCCGTAGTTGTAGTCGGAGTAGATATACTCTACTTTACCCTCTATCAGACCTTCTACGTCTTGTTTTATTAAAGGATCTCCGTTATCATTGAATACTACATACTGGTAGTCGAGACCCGAATCCTCCAAGGCTTTCACGTTTAGAGAAAGAGATTCTCGTACATGTTCGTTTCGAGCGTAGGTATTATGAATAATAGTTATCTTCATTTCCAGTCCAGAGTATTAAGGGCTTTATCGTCAATAAACAAATCGTAGGAAGGCTTCCCTAGCTTTACTTCATGGCACTTAGCTCCCCATTCTTTTATTTGCTGCTTAGTTAGTTCTGTCCAGTCTAGTCCGGATCCGGAGCCTCTAGCTGTCCAGTAGATGATAGTATGTCCTTTATCATAGAGTTTGTTGGCCTTATCAATATTTTCTTGGATAGGTACTGCATTAGCGTAATCCTTGTCAGGTGAACGGCAGATAGTCTCGTCTATATCGATTATGATTATCATTTTGCTGGATTTCCTTTAACTGTTTTACCTGCCGGTACATCTTTTGTTACAACCGCACCTGCACCAATAACTGCTCCATCTCCGATAGTCACCGGAAGGATAGTTGCATTAG
>Ga0172363_10001223_pt1 | contig 20530 bp, 22 predicted proteins | sample LakKivs2_kivu2a2_FD_114541 | JGI IMG/M metagenome (GOLD analysis project Ga0172363, IMG submission 114541) | Sediment microbial communities from Lake Kivu, Rwanda - Sediment s2_kivu2a2 | ecosystem: Environmental > Aquatic > Freshwater > Lake > Sediment | place: Rwanda: Western Province, Lake... | reverse complement strand
TTTACAATTTAAAATAATGGAACGATTTCTAAATGGCAATTTTTATAACCCTACTAAAGGAAATTTAAAACTCAATGAGGTCATTGATGAGATTTTAAATTATATTTCTGAGAAACCAGAGAAGTTTTATGATATTATTGTTGGTTGCGATTCGTCTTCTGGCGAAACGCCCGATTTCCCAGTGGCAGTTGTTATTTTAAGAGTAGGTGAGGGAGGAAGATTTTTTCTTAAGAAAATCGGCTATAAAAACCGAAAATTTTTCAATTGGAAAGAGAGAATTTTAGAAGAAGTTTTGTTATCTTGCCAATTAGCTTTATATTTAAGAGAAAATTTTGAGAAAGAAATTCAAAGTTTAAATAATCATAATCTGCGCTATCAATTTCGTTATATCCATGCTGACGTTGGAGAAAACGGTAGTACCCGAGACATGATTAAAGAAGTAATTGGATTAATTAGGGGTAATGGTTTTGAACCAAAAATTAAACCAGAATCTTTTGTTGCCTCAACAGTAGCTGATCGTTACACATAAAATGACCTCTTTTGAGCTTCGCAAAGAGTTTTTGAATTTCTTTAAGAAAAAAGGGCACCAGAGTGTGCCTTCTTCTTCGTTAATTCCAACTGACCCATCAGTACTTTTTACAACTGCCGGAATGCAACAATTTAAACCCTATTATTTAGGAGAAAAATCTCCCTATGGTAATAAAGTTGCTTCCTGTCAGAAATGCTTCAGGACCTCTGATATTGAAGAAGTAGGGGATGGGAGTCATCTCACATTTCTTGAAATGCTTGGAAATTTTAGTTTCGGTGATTATTTTAAAGAAGAAGCCATCGAGCTCGCTTATGAGCTCTTAAATTCAAAATTAAAAATTAAAAATGAAAAATTAACCGTGACGGTTTTTGGCGGAGACAGCGAAGTCTCCCGAGACGAAGAGTCAGTTAGAATTTGGAATAAACTCGGTTTTTCAAAAGAAAGGGGCAATTTGCGATTTGCCGGTAGGGAAGATAACTTTTGGGGGCCAACAGGCGAAGAGGGACCTTGTGGTCCAACAGCTGAGATTCATTTTAAAAAAATTGAACTTTGGAATTTGGTTTTCAACGAATACTATCAAGATAAAAGCGAAAAATTAACTCCTTTGGAACAAAAAGGAGTAGATACTGGGATGGGTTTAGAGAGATTAGCGATGGTGGTTCAGGGCAAAAATTCAGTTTATGAAACTGATTTGTTTTTGCCAATTATCAATGAAATTCCAGAAGAAAATGAAAAAGCCAGAAGAATTATCGCTGACCATATAAAAAGTTCAGTTTTTTTAATTTCTGAAGGCATTTTTCCTTCGAATGTGGAAAGGGGTTATGTTTTAAGAAGAATTTTAAGAAGAGGAATTCGATACAGTAAATTACTTGAACTACCAGAAAATTTCTTAATTTCTTTAGCTAAAAAAGTAATCGAAATTTACAAGGATGTATATCCAGAAATAAAATCAAAAGAAGCTGATATTTTAACGGTCATCCAAAATGAGGAAGAAAAATTTGAAAAAACGCTACAAGAAGGCTTATCGCAGTTTGATAAACTGCTAAAATCAAAAATCAAAAATGCCCTAGTCCGACCCGCGGACGGGTCTAGGAAAAAATCAAAAATTGTCGAAGGGCAAGAAGCCTTCGACCTTTATCAAAGTTACGGGTTTCCATTAGAGCTGACCGAGGAATTAGCTAAAGAAAAGAGTTTTCAGGTTGATACAGAGGGTTTTCTATCAGCTCAGAAAAAACACCAGGAGATTTCCCGGGCTGGAGTAGAAAAAAAATTCGGAGGAGTGGGAAAAGAAGCAACTTATGAATCAGCAAAATTACACACAGCCACTCATTTATTACACGCTGCCTTAAGGAAAATTTTAGGAGCGAATGTAAAACAAATGGGTTCAGATATTACCCCCCAGAGATTACGTTTTGATTTTTCTCATCCTCAAAAGATAACCAAGGAAGAGCTGAAAAAAGTTGAAGATTTGGTTAATCAAAAAATAAAAGAGGACTTGGTAGTAAAAAAGGAAGAGATGAGCTATGAGGAAGCAATAAAATCGGGAGCCCTGGCTTTTTTTAAAGAAAAATATCCTCCAATTGTCACTGTTTATTCAATAAATGATTTTTCTAAAGAGATATGTGCTGGTCCCCACGTCAATAGAATTTCAGAATTAGGACATTTTAAAATTGTCAAAGAGGAATCTTCAGGTGCAGGAGTGCGAAGAATTCGGTCTATTTTAAAATAAAGGTAAGCCGAATTCTTCTTACCCCTTCGCTGTCGCTCGGGAATTAGAAGAATTAGAGCTATTTTAGAATAAATGTTAAAATCAAAATATGGGAAAAAGAGTAGTCGACATATCACCAAGAAGACCAGAGAAAAAAGAACGGGACATTGAAGAATTACCTGAGAAAAAGAAAGCCCCGACTTTTGGATTCAAGCCCCAAGAATTAAAAATTTCCTTATCAAAAATCCAGGCAAAATCAGGGTTAATTTTAACTCTTTTGGTATTAATCATAGCTGGAATTTTCGCCTATTTTGATTTATCCCAAGCCGAAATTGAAATATGGCCCGAGCAGGATTCATTAACTTTCAAAACAAAAGTAACTACCGATAAAGCAGTTGAGAAAGCTAATTTTTCAACTAATCTTTTACCTGGCAAAATAATCGTCGCAGAAAAAACCGTTTCTGAAGAATTTCCATCCTCTGGAAAAACCGTAAAGGAGGCGAAAGCGGGAGGGGTAATTCGAGTTTACAATGCTTACTCTACTGAACCGAGAGTTTTGATACCATCTAGGTTTGTTTCGCAGGAAGGAAAAGTATTTTGGTCTTTAGAAAAAATAACAATCCCCGGGGCAAGATTCGAGAAAGGGAAGCTCGCGGAACCTGGTTTTATAGATAATGTTAGAGTGGAAGCCGACAAAGCTGGCGAAGATTACAATATAGGTCCTTCCACCTTTTCACTTCCCGGCTTAGTTGGACATCCAAGTTATACTCTTACTTATGCCAAATCTTTTGAACCAATGGAGGGAGGATTAAAAAAGGAAGTTCCACAGGTTACACCTCAAGATTTGGAAAATGCGAAAAATGCCTTATCCGAAAAGGCGAAAAAAGATTGCGAAGGTTTATTAAAAGAAAAGATTCCGCCCGAATATGATTTTTTAGAAACGGCTGGAAAAACAGAAATTTTGGAAACATCTTCCTTAGCCAAATCAGGAGCTGAATTAGAAAAATTTAATTTTGAAGTCAAAGCTCAGTCACTTGCCTTAGTATTTAAAAACGAAGACCTGGAAAATTTTGTCAAAGAATTCATTCTTTCCCAAGTGCCCAAAGAAAAAAAGATTTATTTACCTAGTTTAAAAATCAACTACTCTTCCGAAAGCATTAATCTAGATTCTGGTCAAATGAACCTTTCTCTTCAAATAACAGCTAAAATCTATTCAGAGATTGATGAAACCTCTCTAAAGAAGGCATTAATAGGAAAGTCATCAAGTGAGGCTCAAATTTTTTTAGAAAATTATCCCCAGATTACGAAAATTCAGTTGAAGCTTTGGCCTTTTTGGGTCAAAAAGATTCCAGAAAATATGGAAAAGATTAAGATTAAAATGAGGGTTGACTAAAATGATAAAATTTGTTAACGTTAAGATTATTGTAGGCGAAGAGAACCCTGTTCTCTTCTTAACCTTCTCCCCCTGTGGGGGCTTGGTAGATGATTAAAAAGACGTCTCGAAAAACCGGAATTGTTATTGAAGCCCTGCCTAGTACTAATTTTCGAGTAAAATTAGACGACGGAAATGAAGTCCTTTGCCACCTTGCTGGAAGATTAAGAATGTATAGAATTAAGATTTTGCCTGGCGACCGGGTAACAGTAGAAATGAGTCCCTACGATGAAAAAAGAGGGAGAGTAGTCTATAGAGGAAGGTAACATGAACCCCGTTAGAAGTCTTTGGCAGAAAAAATTATAAAATTTTTTCTGCTCTGTGATAACGGGGGTATAATTAAAAATAAAGGTCTGTTTGAAATTAGCCATTTGCTATATAATGGCAGACTTCTAAGGGGTGAAAGTAAGACCATCGGTAAAAAAAATCTGTAAACACTGTAAAATCGTCCGAAGAAAAGGGCGAGTTTATGTAATTTGCAAGAATCCAAAACACAAACAAAGACAAGGGTAAGCGGAGCAAAACCCCGCCCTCTATGCTAAATGTTAAATTCTATTGGCTTAGAGGGCGGGGTGCTCACTAAGTTCGCACATGCCACGTATTGCCGGGATAAATATCCCCGAAAACAAACAAATAGAAATTGCTCTGACCTACATATATGGAATAGGTCGTTCTTTGGCGAGGCGCATTTTAACCGAGGCCAGCATTGATTTTTCCAAACGAGCTTCGCAGTTAACCCAAGATGAAATCTCCCGACTGAAAGAAATTATTGAGAAAGAATATAAAATTGAAGGAGAACTAAAAAGAGAAATTATAACTAATATTAAAAGGTTAAAAGATATAGGTTCATGGCGAGGATTGCGTCACATCAAAGGACTCCCAGTTAGAGGACAAAGAACTAGAACCAATACCCGAACTGTCAGAGGTAATGTTAGAAGAACAGTTGGTTCAGGCCGAAAACCACCACCTGCTCCAACATAATAATACCATGGGGAAGAAACACATTATTGCTAAAACTGAAGAAGAGATACTAAAAGAAGGAGAAAGAATAGAGGCAAAGGTTCAAAAAGAAGTTAAAGCCCAAGTACCTCAAAAAGTTATTTCCAAAGAGGGCCGAATTTATATTTTTTCTTCTTATAATAATACAATCATTACCTTAACTGATTCCCAGGGGAATGTTTTGCATTGGGCATCAGCCGGCAGCATCGGTTTTAAAGGAACAAAAAAAGCTACCCCATTCGCGGCCTCAAAGGTGGCCGAAACTACAGCCACAGCTGCTAGAAAATTAGGAATTGAAAAATTAGCAATTTTAGTCAAAGGGATAGGTTCGGGGCGAGAATCGGCAATTAGATCCCTAGCCGCTCGAGGTTTAGAGATTGTTTCTATTAAAGATATAACACCGATTCCTCATAATGGTTGTCGTCCACCAAAAGTTAGAAGAGTGTAATAAAGTGAAAAATGCAAAATGTAAAATTTGTCGTCGACTCGGTGTAAAGCTTTTTTTAAGAGGAGAGCGTTGCTTATCCCCCAAATGTCCAATGGTCAAAAGACCTTACCCACCCGGCCCAAAAAGAAAAAGAAGGCGTGGTTCTTTTTCAGAATATGGTAAAGAATTAGGAGAAAAACAAAAATTGAAGAATTGGTATAATTTAGGAGAGCGAGAATTTAAAAATTATGTCAAAAAAGTATTAGATAAGAGAGGGAAAGTCGAAGATGCAACTAGTTTATTAATTGAAAATCTGGAGAAACGGCTAGATAATGTAGTACTTAGATTAGGTTTTGCTAAGTCGAGGTCTCAGGCAAAACAATTAGTTTCCCATAGTCATTTTTTAGTTAATGGAAGGGCGGTTGATACACCTTCTTTTCCTTGCAAAAAAGGAGATATCATTTCTCTGAAGAAGCAAAAAGCTAAAAAAGTTATTTTTCAAAATCTTAAAAATTTGTTAAAAAAATATAAAACTCCTAGTTGGCTGGAATTAGATAGCGAAAAATTAGAAGGAAAAGTTATTGGAAAGCCAAGTTTAGAAGAAGTTGCACCGCCAGTGGAGATATCAACTATATTCGAGTACTACTCGCGTTAAAAATCCCAATTCCCAAATCCCAATGCCCAATCAAATCCTAATGTTCAAATTCCCAAAATAATTGGTCATTGGTCATTGGGGCTTGGTCATTTCTAATAATATGATACCCTTACCACTTCAACCAAAAGTCATTAAAAAAGAAAAACAAAAAGCCACTTTTGAAATTGAGGCCTTGTATTCAGGTTATGGAGTTACAATTGGAAATTCGCTGAGACGAGTTTTACTTTCTTCTTTAGAGGGAGCAGCCGTAACCCAGATGAAAATTAAAGGAGTTTCTCATGAGTTTTCAACTATTCCGGGAGTTCTTGAGGACATTATTACTATTATGCTGAATTTGAAACAAATGCGATTCCGGGTTTTCAGTGATGAACCCCAAAAAGCAACCCTAAAGGCTAAGGGCGAAAAAGAAGTGAAAGCTTCCGATTTTGAGTTTCCTAGTCAGGTCGAGTTAATAAACAAAGATTGCCATATTGCTACTTTAACTCAAAAAGGCGCAGACTTGGAGATGGAAATCCAAATTGAAAAAGGAATAGGGTATTCCCCTCGGGAAGCCAGAAAAAAGGAAAAATTAGCAATAGGGCAAATCCCGATAGATGCTATTTTTACTCCCATAAAACGAGTTTCTTTTAAAGTCGAAAATATGAGAGTAGGTGAGAGGACCGATTTCGATAAACTTTTTTTAGAAATTGAAACCGACGGCACCATCACTCCAGAAGCAGCTTTTTCCCAGACCTCAGAGATTTTAGTCAAACATTTTAGTCTATTTTCCGAAACTTTTAGGAAAGAAGAAAAAGCTTTACCTGCCGAGGCGCCTATCGAAAAGAAAAAAGTTAGAAAAATCAAAGAACATGCGAAAAAGGCAAAAGGGAAGAAAACTAAGTAGAAAGAGTGGTCAGAGAAGGGCGCTTTTGAAAATTATTTCCAGCGCCCTTTTAATGAAAGAAAAAATTCAAACTACTTTAGCCAAAGCTAAAGAAGTTCAGAGTTTTACTGAAAAGCAGATTAGTTTAGCTAAAGTTGGTGATTTAAATTCCCGGAGATTATTAGCTAAACTTTTTTCTTCTGAAATTGTAAAAAAATTAGTTGAAGTTCTCGCCCCAAGATACAAAGAGAGAGAGGGGGGGTATACCAGAATTATTAAATTGGGGCCGAGAAAATCAGATGGAGCAAAGATGGTCATCATCGAACTTGTAAAATGACCAATGACCAATTATTTTGGGAATTTGAACATTAGGATTTGATTGGGCATTGGGATTTGAACATTAGGATTTTAATTAAAATCATGGAACGTAAAACTCATACAATCGATGCCACTGATAAGGTTTTGGGCAGATTGGCAAGCCAAATTGCCATACTTTTGCGAGGAAAACACAAACCTAATTTTGTACCTTATCTTGATATGGGCGATTTTGTGATTGTAAAGAATATAAAAAAGTTAAAGGTTACCGGAAAGAAAATGGAACAAAAAATATATTTCCGGCACTCAGAATATCTGGGGGGAGCAAAAGAAACACCTTTAAAAATTCTTTTTAAAGAAAATCCTGCCGAAGTTCTCAGAAAAGCAGTTTTCGGAATGTTGCCGAAAAATAAATTAAGGGGAAAAACGATAAAAAGATTAAAAATTGAATAAAGTATATGATAAAAGCTAAAACTAAAAAAACCGAGAAAAAAGGAAAAGTAAAAAAAGAAGTAATCCTGAAAAAAATAAAAAAGGTAAAAGTTGTAAAACCAGAAGTAAAGCCAGAAGTAAAACCTAAGCCAGAGAAATATTTTGAGGCAGATGGAAGAAGAAAAACAGCCGTGGCGAGAGTTCAGCTTTTTACTCAAGGAGAAAAAACATTTTTAATTAATCGAAAACCAATCGAGGTCTATTTTCCGGCTGCCGAACTTCAACAAATTGTTAAATCCCCCCTCGAAATCATGAAATGCCTTGATAAATTTAGAGTTTCAGTTATTGTCAGGGGTGGAGGTTTACATGCTCAAGCTGAAGCAATGAGACATGGCATAACTAGAGCCCTTGTTTTATTTAACCCCGATTTTAGAAAGAGATTAAAAAAGGCAGGATTCTTAACTCGTGATTCCAGGATGCGAGAACGGAAAAAGTTTGGCTTAAAAAGAGCCCGGCGAGCGCCCCAGTGGCAAAAGAGATAAACCGCGTATTTTCGCAAAAAGAAAATGCTAAAAGAACTTATTGATAAATTTTATTTGGACAGGCAAAAAGACAAAGAGCAAACCCATTTTTATATTACTGATGCGGGGAAGTGCCAGAGGGCAGTATTTTTTAAATTCAAAAAAGCACCCAGAGAAGAGATGGAAGCGAGAGTCTTGCGGATGTTTGATCACGGAGATTACATTCATCAGCTTATTATGCGCTCCCTAGTAGCCATAAGAGATGTAAGGGTTATAACTGCAGAAGTAAATATTGCTCCTCAAGAAATAATTTCAGGAAGAGCGGATGCTATAATTAGTGACGGTAAAGATTTATATGTCCTTGACATTAAAAGTATGAATAGTATGGTTTTTAAGAATTTAGAAAAAGCAAAAGACGAAAATATCAACCAACTCCAGCTTTATTTATACTTTTTTAAAATTCAGAAAGGTATTCTACTTTACGTTAATAAAGATACTCAAGAACTAAAGGAGTTTTTAGTTGAATACAATCCAACTATTGCTAAAAATCTTTTAAAAGACCTTAAAAATCTTAAAGCAAAGATTGATTCCAATATCATTCCGGCACGAAACCAAGGTTATCCAGATGACTGGCAATGCCAGTACTGCGCCTTTAGAGAAATTTGCGGTATGTCAAATGGGGGAGAAGTGAATTGGAATGATTTTAAGAAAAAAATAGAGTCGCAAGGTTAAGGTTAGAACAGTTTTTCTGAGACGAACAAATTCCCTTCACTTAAAAGATATAATTTTTTGTTAGCTTGATCCCAAAATATTTTAGGATTGTTGAAATCAACGAGGTCTATAATATTAATTCTATCCCTATCATCAATTTCAGCGATTTTGACACGGTTTCCCGAATTAAATATTAAATAGTCGGGATTTAACCAAAAACAATCTCCGATTTTTTCAGAAAGCCGTAGCAAAAATAATTTTTCACCGGCTTTTTTTGTTGGCTGGTCATATTTCTCTTTCAAAAACAAAGTCCAGATTTCTGAGTCTGATAAATAAACCAATTTTTTATTATCGGGAGAGATTTTTAGAGCATTTATTCCTTCAAAGAATTTTTCAAAAGATTTTGACTCAGGAGAAAATAAATACAAAGTGTCATTCTCTCGAAGAAAAACAAAATCAGAAAAAACGTAAATTTCATATTCTGTTTCTTCTTTCACTGGAAAAGGTTTTTCATTGATTTTCAATCTCGGCCCGAAAGATGAATCGGTTTTAAAGAGAAAGCCGAGGTTATCCAAATAATAAATATCTCCATTAATTTTTTTGTAGATGATAATATTTTCTATGGGTATGTTTTCAGTTGGTATTTTTTCATTTAATACTGGTGGTAATTTATCTAATTTCAAAGCAAATGTTTTTTCTTGTTCTTTCATTCCGACATCTAAATAAATTTCTTTTGAATCTTCAGAAAATGTTAAACCCATTAAATCAGCCCCTTTTTGATAAACATCTGTTTCTTCGATTAGATGACTTTTAATATTTTTCTCCGCATCATAAAGTTTTAAAGCCCAGCCTTTCTCGCTCGATTCCTTTAAAATTATTTTCTTCCCGTCAGGTGAAAACCAAAAATCTTCCACCCCTTTTGTTAAAAGATTAAAGTTTAGATTTTTTGGGAATAGAACAATATTTTTTGCTTCAACAACTTCTTTTTCTCTAATTTCTAAATTCTTTTCCCAGAGATAGAATCCCTCTTTTTTTACTTCTATTGTATATTTTTTGGGTAACAAATTTTCAATAAAAGCTGAGCCAAAGAAAAAATCGGTTTTTTTGGTTAACTTGCCATCTACATAAATTTCTGCTTGTTTTGGTTCAACTTTCAAGAATAATCCGCCGGTTTGAGTAATTTTTTTTGAATCAATGTCAAAACGATAACCCTGAGAATAAAAAATAGCCGCCGGCGCAATTCCTAGAAATAAAAACAAAGAAATTAAAAATAAAATAGTTCTAGTCTTTTTTGTCATATCTTATTTATTTTACAAAGAAATTGACAAAAGGAAAAGAATTGATTAAGATTAAATATTTTGAGCTATTTTACAATAGAAAATTAGTTGAGAATACTTCGAAGGGGGTGAAAGTAGTGTTGAGATAAGAACACGAGCATTAGTTATTGGCGCTTAGTCGTTGGCTGAGCGCAATTTATTTTGCTAAAATAATTAATATGCCAATTTTCCCAAAAATCGAAAAAATTACCCGGGATGCGACAATATCGCATTTCTTTTTAATGTTCGGTTATAAACTCTTTTCTCTTTATTTTCCTTTGTTTTTAGTTTCACGTAATTTCTCTCTGCCCCAGGTTGGCTACACTTATTTATTAATCTATTTACCAATCGCAATTTTTGCGCCATTTGTCGGTTTTCTTTCTCATAAAATAAATCCAGCAATTTTAGCAAGCTTAGGAATTTTTGGTTATTCTCTTTATGCCTTGGGAATGATTTTTATTAGAAACCCAGCTATGTTTTATTTTTGGCAAGTTTTATTAGGAATTTCTGCTGCCCTGTTTTTTGTTTCCTCAAGAGCAATTCTGATGGCTTCTCCTTTGGAAAGTTATGATCGAGCTTTTGGTTGGTTTTATACTGCTCCTTTTTATGCCGATGCTTTTGCTCCAGTAGTAGGAGCACTAATAATCTGGAAATTTAATTTCGTCGGAGTTTTTATCTTTAGTTTAGTCTTGCAATTTTTTACGGCTATTTTTTTCACGAGGCGATTGGGTAAATCTTCTATCCGCCCCCTTGGTAGACATTTTAACTTCCAAAGGTTTAGCCAAAGTTATCAAAAAATTTTCCAGAGCTTTAGCAAAAGAAATGTTCTTTTTCCAATCCTAATTTCTTTTTCTGTTTTACTCCTAGCTGGTCTTTACTCCGCCTTTTTTATTTTGTTTTTGAAAAATTCTCTAAGTTGGTCAAAAAATCTAATTTTATTTTATACTTCACTCTCCTCATTTTTATTTTTACCTCTATCCATTTTTCTAATTAGACACCTTGAAAAAATAAAAAGTGAAAAAAATATTTTTCAGGGAGGAATGATCGCAGGTTTTTTTTCAATTTTATTTGGTGCTTTTTTCCCATTTTTAAATTTTTTAACTGTTTTATTATTTGATACCGGTAGATCAGCAGCATCCTTGGTTTGTAACTCGGGAAGATCAGGATTGGTTTCCCACGAATTAAAAGAAACCCCGGAAGAAGCTGGCGCAGTAGATACAATTTTTTCTCCTTTGGGGGTAGCTTTAGGGGCTTTAATTTCTGGTTTAATTATCGGATTTCTAGGCTATCAATTATTATTTATTTTAGGCGGCGTTTTCATAATTTTAGTTAGTCTTATTTGTAAAAGGGTTGCCAAAATTTAAATTTTAAGTTATATTAAAAATAATATGAAAATTGGCATCGATTTAGGAACCTGTAATTCGGTCGTTTTTGTCCCTAAAAAGGGGGTAGTTTTGCAAGAGCCATCAGTAGTGGCAGTTTCTTTGGCTGAGAATCAAATTTTAGCTGTTGGAGAGGCGGCTAAGGAAATGATTGGTCGAACTCCGGATACGATTAGGGTTTATCGGCCCATGAAGGATGGAGTGATTGCCGATTTTCGAGTTACCCAAGCCATGCTTAAATACTTTATTGATAGGGTTTCTGGTCATTTTCGATTTTTAAAACCGGAATTAATGATTGGAGTGCCAGCCGGCATTACCTCAACTGAAAGAAGGGCAGTCATTGAGGCCGGAATGAATGCCGGAGCAAAAGCTGTTTTCGTAGCAAAGGGACCCATTTTAGCCGCTATTGGTGCAGGCATCCCAATTAATTCTTGTTCTGGAAACATGGTTGTTGATATTGGTGGCGGTACTTCAGAGGTAGCAGTAATTTCTTTAGGTGGAATAGTTTGCTGCCATTCTCGAAGACTGGCTGGCGATAAAATAGATACAGCTATCTCTGATTATATTAAGAGAAAATATAATTTAGCCATTGGCGAGCAAACTGCTGAAGAGATAAAAATAAAAATTGGAACGGCTTTACCAGAAAAGGAAGAAAAGAAAATAGAAATTAGAGGTCGAGATTTAATTTTGGGATTACCAAGAAATATTAAAATTTCCTCTAATGAAATAAGTCAGGCAATTTCCGATACTTTAATTGAAATTATTCAGGTAATTAAGGCAGTTTTAAGAGACACTCCGCCTGAATTGTCAGCTGATGTGATGGATAAGGGCATGGTTTTAACCGGTGGCGGTTCCCTTTTAAGAAACCTTCCCGAATTAATTGCCGAATCCACAGGTGTCCCTTGTACTCTATCTGAAGAACCTCTACTTTGCTTAGCCAAAGGAACTGGAATAGTTTTAGAAAACCTGGATATTTATAAGAAAAGCATAATGAGCAAAAAATGATTATTGGGCATCAAAAACAGTGGAATTATTTAAAAAAAATTGCGAAATCTGAAAGAATTCCTCATGCTTTATTATTTTCTGGGGGAGAACATTTGGGAAAAAAAACCATAGCTTTAGAATTCATCAGACTACTTTTTGGCAGAGATTTCAAATCTTTAAAAGGGCACCCCGATTTTATCTTAATTACGCCTACTGAGAGTGAGATTCAAATTGCTCAAATTCGTGAACTTATCTGGAAACTATCATTAAAACCTTCTTTAGCTCCGATTAAGGCAGCAATTATCGACCAGGCTCATTTGATGAATCAAGAGGCCCAAAATTGTTTTTTAAAAACCTTAGAAGAGCCAAGGGGTAACACTATTTTAATTTTAATTACTGAATACCCAGAGATGTTATTTCCAACTATTCTTTCTCGGTGTCAAATTATTAAATTTTATCCAATAAAGAAAGAAGAAATTGAAAATTATTTTAAAAATCAGGGCGTCAAGGAGGGAAAAATTAAAGAGATTTTAGAAATTTCAAATAATAAACCAGGAGAAGCACTAGATTTTTTAATGGAACCTCAAAAGTTAGAGGAAAGAATCCAAAGAAAAAAAGAGTTAGTGAAGATTTTAAAATCCGACCTCTCCTTTCGCTTCCAATATGCTAAAGAAATATCCAAAGAATCTAATTTAAAAGAAATTTTGAATATCTGGTTATCTTGCTTTAGAGAAAACTTACTCACCAATTTGAATTCAAAACAACCCGAAATATTGAAAAAATTAAAAAATATTCTTCAAAAAATTCAAAGTACTATTTTTTTAATTTCAACTACCAATGTTAATCCTAGATTAGCTCTGGAAATATTAATGCTAGAGATATAATGGATACTTACAAAGATTTAATTAATAAAATTAAACCCGAATTAGATAAGGTCATTAACTTTTTAGACAGAGAATTGCAAAAAATTAGGGCGGGAAGAGCCACACCCGCTTTGGTTGAAGATGTGATAGTGGAGTGCTTCGGTCAAAAATATCCCTTGAAACAATTGGCTGCAATATCTACACCCGAACCAAAGCAAATTTTAATTCAACCCTGGGACAAATCCTATACTGAAGCCATTACCAAAGCTTTAGAAACTACAGGTACTGGAGCCAATCCTATTGTTGATAAAGATTTAATCAGAATTAATTTACCACCTCTAAGTGAAGAATTTAGAAAAGATTTACTTCATTTAATCTCCGAAAAACAAGAAGAGGCAAGAATTACAGTCAGAAGATGGCGGGAAGGGGCCTGGGATGAAATTCAGGAAAGATTTAGAGAAGGAGAAATCAGGGAAGATGATAAATTTCGGGCGAAAGACGAGCTCCAGGAATTAGTTGATGAATATAATGAAAAAATTGAAGAAATAGGGGAGAGAAAGAAAAAAGAAATCGAACTATAACCTTTTTAAAAAAATAAATTAAAACGAATGCCATCAACGATCTTAAATATAATAATTGTCATTTTTAGCTTAATTTTTTTAGTTATTTTGCACGAATTCGGTCATTTTATTACAGCCAAATGTTTTTTAGTAAAAGTTGATGAATTTGGGGTAGGTTTTCCGCCCAGGATATTCGGCAAAAAAATCGGCGATACTATTTATTCTCTGAATCTTTTGCCTTTAGGTGCTTTTGTAAAAATGCCTGGTGAGATCGGTGAGTCCGATGATGAGGCGAGTTTTTCAAAAAAGCCTTGCTGGAAAAGGGCAATAATTGTTTTTGCCGGCGTACTTTCTTTTTGGATAATAGCGGCGATTATTTTTAGCGTTCTTTTTGCGGTAGGCGCGCCGACCTCTATTTCCGACGATGATGCCGCCAGGAATCCAAAGGTACAGATTAGCGAGGTCGCAGCCGGCTCCCCGGCTGCTCTGGATAGGTTAAGAATAGGAGACAATGTAATTGCAATCGGGGCTTCAGCAGCGGGTTTAATGTCGATTGATAAAATAGACGAATTGCAAAGTTTTATTAATACCCATAGAGGTGAAGAAATAATTTTAAATATACAGAGGGGAAAGGAAATTTTCAATGTTTCTGTGACCCCTCGACCGAATCCTCCGCCAAATGAGGGGTCTCTCGGAGTGAGTTTGAACAGAATAGATGTTCAGACATATCCTTGGTGGCAGGCGCCGTGGTGGGGAATTCAAACCACTATCAGCTTAACAAAATCAATAGTTTTGGGATACATAAACATCATAGTAAATATTTTGCATAAGCAGCCGGCCGGAGTACATCTTTCGGGTCCTGTCGGAATAGTTAAAATTGGCATTAATATCATAAATCTGGGATGGAATTATTTTCTGATTTTTATGGGTAATATTGCAGTTTATATAGCGATATTTAATATTCTGCCAATCCCTGCTTTGGACGGGGGCAAACTGGTGTTTTTGGGCATAGAAGCTATAAAGAAAAAACCAATAAGCCAGAAAATTGAAGGAACCATTACGAATGTTTTTTTTGGAATTCTGATTTTATTGATGATTTTTGTAACGATAAATGATGTAATAAGTAAATAAAAGCATTATAATTTATTTATTTTAAAATGCGGCAGTCGCAACTTTTTTGTAAAACTAAAAAAGAGGCACCAAAAGAAGCTGAAACTATCTCCCACGAACTATTGGCTCGAGCCGATTTTATTGAGCAAACAATTAGCGGTGTTTATCGATTTTTGCCTTTAGGTTTTAAGGTTTTTAAAAAAATTGAAAGAATTATAAGAGAAGAAATGGTAAATCTTGGTGCTCAAGAATTATATTTACCAACTCTTCAAAATAAACAACTTTGGTTAAAAACCAATCGTTGGCAAACCATTGATCCTCCTTTATTCAAACTAAAAGATCGCCATCAAAAAGAAATGGCTTTGGGCTCCACTCATGAGGAGGAAATTACTGATATTGTTAGAAAAAGAATTAAATCTTATCAGGATTTACCATTTTATCTCTTTCAGATTCAAGATAAGTTTCGCAATGAAATGCGGTCCAGTGGTGGTCTTTTAAGAACGAGGGAATTTGTAATGAAAGATTTATACAGTTTTCATACCGATGAAAAAGACCTGATAGAATTTTACCACAAAGTAAGAAAAAGTTATTTTAAAATCTTTAAAAGGTGTGGTTTGAAAACAATTTGTGTTGAGGCAAGCTCTGGCACTATTGGTGGAGAGCTTTCCGAAGAATTTATGATTTTAAGTGAAGCTGGCGAAGATAGGGTTTTGATTTGTCAAAAATGTGATTTTTCAGCGAATGTCGAGAAAATCGGAAATCAAAAATTGTGTCCTAAATGCAAAGGAAATTTAGTTAAAAAAAATTCCATTGAAGTTGGCCATATTTTTAATTTAGGAACAAAATATAGTAAGGCAATGGGAGCTAATTATCAAGATAAAGACGGAAAAGAAAGACCAATCGTAATGGGATGCTACGGAATTGGATTACCTCGTTTACTTTCAACAATTGTCGAAGTTTATCACGATGAGAAAGGAATTATTTGGCCAAAAGAAGTTGCTCCATTTCAGGTTCATTTAATTCAAATACCGAGCCCCGCATACAGTGGGGCGAAGATGAAGAAGAGGACGGAGTTCTCTTCGCCTGAAAATATTCCTAAAGTCAAAAAAGCAGCAGAAAAATTGTATCGAGATTTATTAAAACAAGGAATTGAGGTATTATATGACGATAGAGAAGATAAATCGGTTGGTGAAAAATTTGCCGACGCAGATTTAATAGGAATACCAACAAGAATCGTGGTCAGTGAAAGAACACTAGAAAAAAATTGTATCGAGATAAAGAAAAGGAATGAGACAAAAACAAAATTAACCAAGATGAGCCAAATTAGAAAATATGTTGGATAAAATTTTGAAAATATTTTCAGAAGATATTGCCATTGATTTAGGGACTGCTAATTCCGAAGTTTATGTTCGGGGACGAGGAATTGTTATCCAAGAACCTTCGGTCGTAGCCATTAATCAAAAAACTGGTCAAATTTTAGCGATTGGTCTTGAAGCAAAGAAAATGGTCGGCCGAACCCCCTCTCACATTGTCGCTACTCGACCCCTAAGAGCAGGTGTGATTTCTGATTTTGAGGTAACAGAACAAATGCTCAGATACTTCATCGAGAAAGCTCATAAAAGAAGATTTGTCATTAATCCTCGGCCAAGAGTAATCATTGGTATTCCTTGCGGAGTGACAGAAGTAGAGAAAAAAGCAGTAATTGATGCCGGGAAATCAGCCGGCGCCAGGGAAGTTTTTTTAATAGAAGAGCCGATGGCTGCGGCTATCGGAGCCCGACTTCCGGTTCAGGAAGCCGGAGGAAATTTTGTTGTTGATATTGGTGGTGGAACCGCCGAGGTGGCAATAATTTCTTTAGGAGGAATAGTTTTGGCAAAAAGTTTGAGAATAGCTGGGGATCGACTCAATGAAGACATAATTCAATTTGCCCAAGAAGAATACAAACTTTTAATTGGAGAGAGAACAGCCGAAGCGATTAAAATTGGCATAGGTAGTGTTTACCCGTTAAAAGAAAGAAGACAATTGCCTATGCGAGGAAGGAATTTAGTGACCGGGCTCCCGGAAGAAATTTTGGTTTCCGACGAAGATATTAGAAAGGCAATGGAAAAATCAGTGAGACAAATTATTACCGAGATTAAAGTAGCTATTGAGGAAACCCCACCTGAATTATTAGCTGATATAATGACAAATGGAATTTATCTTTCAGGGGGCGGGTCGCTTTTGCGGGGATTAGATACCTTGATTCAAAAGGAAACTAAAATTCCTACTAAACTTATTGAAGACCCAATGACAGCCGTTGTTAGAGGTGCAGGGATGGTTTTGGAAAATTTAGATGAATTGGAAGAAGTGTTGATAGAAACGGAGGAACTAGAGCCCCCAAAGTGATAATCAAATATATGATTTCAAAGGAAGAAGTGAAACACATTGCTAAACTCGCCCGGCTTGGCTTAACTGAAAAAGAAGTAGAGAAGTTCCAAAAGGAGCTTTCTTCGATTTTGGATTACATTGAAAAATTAAAAGAAGTTGATATTTCAGGGATGGAGCCGACTAGCCATTCGATAAAAGTTGAAAATGTGATAAGAGAAGACCAGGTAAATGAAAAATTAAAAATGAAAAATGCAAAATTAATGGATTTGGCGCCGGAGACGAAAAATGGATATTTAAAAACAAAATCAATACTTTAAAAATGGCACTAACTGACTTAACAATTACTCAAACTCATGAAGGCCTAATGAAAAAAGAATTTTCAGCTCTGGAGCTTTGCAAATCATATTTAGATAAAATTAAAGAAAGGGACTCCAATCCACCCACCACCCGTCAAGGTAAAAACATAAATACAAAGATTTCTGCCTTTCTGACTATTACTGAAGATTTTGCACTTTTACAGGCAAAAAAAATTGACGATATGATTTTAGAAAAAAGAGAAACTCCGATTTTAGCTGGAATTCCCCTAGCGGTGAAAGACATTATTTTAGTTGAGGGGATAAGATGTACTGCTGGTTCAAAAATTTTAGAAAACTATATTGCTCCTTACGATGCAACAGTAATTAAAAAACTAAAAGGAGAGGCCGCGGTAATTTTAGGAAAAACTAATCTGGACGAATTTGCGATGGGAAGTTCGACAGAAAATTCAGCTTTTTTCACAACCAAAAATCCTTATGATTTAAAAAGAGTTCCCGGAGGTTCTTCCGGAGGATCGGCAGCAGCAGTAGCGGCTAATTTGTGTGTTTTTAGCTTAGGCTCTGATACCGGAGGTTCAGTTAGACAACCTGCTTCTTTTTGTGGGGTTGTTGGTTTGAAGCCTACTTATGGAGCAGTTTCAAGATATGGATTGATTGCTTATGCTTCTTCGCTTGACCAAATTGGGCCAATAACAAAAACTGTGGAGGACGCCAAAATTGTGTTCGATGTCATTAAAGGTAAAGATGAAATGGATTCGACTAGTGTGGAAGCAAAATTAAAAATTAAAAATGACGCTACGCTAAAATTAAAAATTAACGAATTACGAATTGGTGTTCCGAAAGAGTATTTTATTAAGGGAATAGATGAAAAAGTAGAAAAGGTGATTAAGGAGGCGATAAAGAAATACGAAGAGATAGGAGTAAAAATAGAAGAAGTTAGTTTACCTCATACTGAATATGCGTTGCCATGCTATTATATAATTGCGCCTTCAGAAGCCAATGCTAATTTAGCGAGGTATGATGGAATTAAATACGGATTTTCTGAAAGCCAAAAGTCAAAAGCCAAAAGCCAAAATTTATTGGACGTATATCTACTGAGCCGGGAGGAAGGGTTTGGGGCAGAGGTAAGGAGAAGGATTATGTTAGGGACTTATGCTTTATCATCTGGTTATTATGAAGCTTATTATTTAAGAGCTCAGAAGGTAAGGACTTTAATAAAAGAAGATTTTGATAAGGCCTTTGAAAAAGTTGACGCTATTTTTACTCCCGTTTCACCAACGCCAGCTTTCAAACTGGGAGAGAAAATTGAAGACCCATTAACTATGTATCTTTCTGATATTTTTACCGTTTCGGTTAATTTAGCCGGACTTCCAGCTCTCTCAATTCCTGTTGGTAAGGTTGGAAATTTACCAGTCGGTCTTCAAATAATCGGAAAACCATTCGAAGAAGATAAAATTTTAGAAATTGGAAAAATTTATGTCGGAAATTAAAACAATAATTTCTTTCATTTTAAATCCAACTTTTGCTGGTTGGTTTCTGGTTTTGAAAATTATTTTCATGATTGTTGGTTTAATTTTTTTCGGTTTTATCATCTTTGCTTTAATCCACACCTCTTGGTTAAAAAGAGTAATAATCTGGGATTTACAAGAGTTTTTTTCTTTTAGACCATTTGGAGTGAAAAAAGTTGGTAAAGACTGGGAGGAGATAAAAGCGAAACTGAAAGCCGAATTGGAATCAGAATGGAAATTAGCCGTAATCGAGGCCGATAAAATGTTAGATGACACCTTAAATAGAATGGGTTTTGGGGGAGTTAGTTTAGGGGAAAGACTGGAGAAATTGACCACTGCCACTTTATCAAATATTGAAGAAGTGAGAATCGCTCACAAAATCCGTAACAACATTGTTCACGACCCCACTTATAGATTAAGTTTGGAAGAGACAAAAAAAACCATTTTAATTTACGAAAAAGCCTTAACCGATTTACAAGCGCTTTAAAAAATGCTAAAATACTACCGCGGGGTGGACCAGTAGTAGGTCGGGAGTCCCATAAGCTCCAGGCCCCCGTGCAATTCGGGGCCCCGCAACAAACTCGACGAAGATTTTTTAAAAATCTTCGTATAGAGCCGGCGTAGCTCAGTGGTAGAGCAATTGCATCATAAGCAAGAGGTTACAGGTTCGAATCCCGTCGCCGGCATAAAAATCATAATGGTCGCGTGGTGTAGCCCGGCAAACATGTCTCCCTGTCACGGAGAAGATCACGGGTTCAAATCCCGTCGCGACCGCAAAAGGAAGGGAAGCCCTTCTTTTTGAATAAAGGGAGGGCGTAGCACCTTTCCAATAAAATAATAAGAGGAGGTGATGTAATTGCAGTTAAAAATCTTTTACGCAATAGAAAGGAAGTGATAAAATAGCAGGCCCATCTTTAATTGAAAAAACAACAACGAAAGGAGGTAAGCGTGAAAATCGGTGATCTTCCGAGTGGATTGTACTCCATTACTCTCTTACTCAACAACGGCGAGAAAATAAGGGTGAGAGGGAAAGTAGTCGAGAAAAAAGGTATCAGGAATTTCGTTGCTCACAGTTCTCCTAAAAGCTCCTATGGCTCAGGCACTAGGGTACTCTGGAAGAGAAGGGAGAGGAGGAAAAGGAGAGAAGGAAAAGGTGACAACAACTGAATAGGTGTCGTAATGCCCTTCGACAGGGCAAATACCGAAAAGAGGAAAGGAAATGACATTCATAGAGATGCTCAAGAATCGTTGGCAGAAAGTCAACAGCATGGTTTGCGTGGGGCTAGACAGCGACTATTTCCAGATTCCCGAAGGATGCAAAACGGGAGATGTCTATGAGACAATGAAAGGTTTTAATTTCAGCATTGTCTCAATGACCCGCGATTTTGTCTGTGCTTATAAACCGAACAGCGCCTTTTATGAGGACCAATGGTTCCCGGGATTACAAGTCCTACAGGAAACAATTAGCATTATTCGTACGCTGGATCCCACCATTCCGGTTATTTTAGATGCAAAACGCACGGATATTGGCAATA
>Ga0172363_10001220_pt1 | contig 20571 bp, 17 predicted proteins | sample LakKivs2_kivu2a2_FD_114541 | JGI IMG/M metagenome (GOLD analysis project Ga0172363, IMG submission 114541) | Sediment microbial communities from Lake Kivu, Rwanda - Sediment s2_kivu2a2 | ecosystem: Environmental > Aquatic > Freshwater > Lake > Sediment | place: Rwanda: Western Province, Lake... | reverse complement strand
GATCTCTCGCTCCATGGCTGGAAAAGCATTTCTTGCGGCATTTAAGAGGCTTCGTTCCACGCAGCGATCTTCCGGATCCAGGCCACGAAGGGGTTCCATCCGCCGGAACAAAGGACCGCCAAAGCATATCTGGTTATACGGCAAGCAGTTATGATAACCTGACCAGTCCGTCTGGCTATTACCTGAGATTGGGAAGTAGCCTCAGCCCCTCACCCGTGCTCACCTGCAGGCATCACATGCGCCTGCGCCAGCAGATGCTTTTCGATCCTTGCTTTCCAGGTTGATTTCGCTACAATACGTTTGCATGCAAGCAAGGGAGGGGTACGATGTTCGCTCGTTACCTTCTACCCTCTGTTCTTCTCGCCTCGATGGCCTTGGCCCAGTCCTCATGGCTGGAGTTCAATGCAGGCTCTTCGGAGAACAGTTCTCCACTTGTTCAGTTCAACGGCACATGGGACAGCTTCCTGACTTTCGATATAGAGCTGCGCGGGCTCCTCGCGGAGACAGTCACGGTGGATTCACAGGACTACCTGAGGTTCTCGAGATCACCCGGCACCGTCCCTGCCGACAGCGTTGGCTATCCCGAGCTTCCCGTAGTGAGGCGTATGGTGTGGCTGCCCGACGACTCCGACATCACTCTGGAGTATTCCTCCAACTGCTGCGAGGGGATCGTGTGCCTGCCGGTCTATCCGGCCCCGCTGGATAGCCTGGTCCAGGACAGCACCTGTACGCCCTACATCGGTGAGTACTTCAGGCTGGATTCCACTGCATACGCTTCGGAGGAGTGGTATCCGGAGGTGCAGGCCGAGCTTGTCGGCGAATTCAGGCTCCGTGACCTTCGGGTCGGCATAGTCGATGTCTATCCTGTGCAGTACCTGGCCTCCGAGGACAGCCTGCGAGTGTGGAGCGACATCGAGATCGCGCTGAGCTACGACACCACCGCTTCCTGGCCGACCTGCGACCTGGGATGCTACGAGGGGCTGATCGGGGACAGGCTTCTGGGGTACACGCCTGAGCCTCCGCCGTGGGCACCTGTCCCGGGGAGGGTATCCCGGCCGAGAGACCTCGAGTCTGGCCCGGGCTTCGTGCCTGACTACGTCATTCTCGTCGCCTCCGGGCTGGATGGCTGGTGGGTGGATACCCTCGCTCATCACAGGGCTGACCTGGACGGATTCGATGTTGCCATAGCCAGGACGGACAGTGTTCTGAGCCAGTTCGGAGGGAATGAGCAAGCGATCACCCCTGACATCATCCGGGACTTCACAGAGGCCATGTGGGACTGGGGATCGGCAGAGACGAAGAGGCCGTCCTACCTGCTGCTGATCGGGGACCACGAGGATCCCCTGTACGCAAGCGAAGCCTGGTTCCTGCCCACAGAAGTGAAGCTGGTCGGCACGTGGCCGGAGCAAGGCTCTGACGGCTGGTTCGCTGGATTCGACGATCCACGGGAGCAGTACGGTGTCTTCCCGGACATGATCATCGGGCGAATCCCGGCAAGGACGACCAGCCAGCTGAAGGATGTGATCGATCTGGTAATCGAGTTCGAGAGCGAAGTGACGTCTTGGCCGCCTCCATCCAGCCTCGCATGGCGGAGGAACCTGTGCATGCTAGAAGGCTTCAATCCACCTTGGGAGACTGAAGCCTGGGGCGAGAAGATGTCGTCGTGGCTGGGATACTCACTGGACTTCGCGGCCTGCGGGGATGGGGATCCTTCCACGAGCGGCGACGGGAGCACCATGTCAAGCGGGCAATGGTGCGATACTTGCCAATCCTTCATGGAGAACGGAGCACAGATCCTGCGATACAACGGCCACGGAGCGGTTCACTTCTTCGAGTGTGCAATGGACGGTCCCGAGGGCATGCCTGATTCGACCTTCGATACTGCTGACGCCTGGGCTCTCTGTGATGGCAACGAGAGCCATGGATGGCCCTTTATGCTGCTTGGCGGGTGCAGCATGGGCACGTTCAACTGGACGGACAGCCTCCAGTATCATCGCTGCTATCCATCCTGGATGTACTTCGATCCTGACGGGAACGACTACGATTTTGGTGTTCAGTCCTTGGGAGAAGCGCTCCTGCTGAACACTGATGGGGGAGCCATCGGGGTCTATGGACATAGCTGGGCTGCCTATTTTGGAGGCGCTTTCCTTCCTTCCTGTCAGCTTGCTGCCGAGGATGCGCTCGAGAGGGGCTGCACCCGCACGGGCGATGCTGTGGCTGCAGCAAGGATGGAGCTTTCCTCGCAGTTCTGGGGAGCATCGGGCTGGGGGGATGACCTGGCAGGTTCGAACCTGCTTGGCGACCCGGCGGTCGACATAGGCGACCGTGTGAAGTTCCGGGACAGGTGCGACCTGATAGTTTCCCCGGGCGATATCGACATGAGCAGGTACCCGACGATCCCCGTCGGGCCGTCCTCGCAGGTTACCATGCTGCACGCAGTGGTTCGCAACGCCGGTGCAGAGTCTTCCGGGAGTTTCTCGGCCACGATGACTGTCGAATACGGCAACTACGACACGACGCTGACTAGGACATGTGCCGGCCTGGAGCCTGGGGAGGAGACCACTCTCTCGTTCGGCTGGAGGGCCGGGAGCGTGAGCTTCCCGGCAACTCTGACCCTCCACGTGACGGCGGATCCCCAGGGGCGCTGTCCGGACAGCTGGACTGCGAACAACGATGCTACCTGCCAGGTAGAAGTCATCGATTGTTACCCCAACGAGGAGGGCTGGCCGATCCGGGTGCCGGGGTCCGTGGCATCTCCTCCGGCCCTGGGGGACATAGACGGCGACGGCGAGCTGGAGATAGTCGTGCAGGTCGGACAGCACTGGCTGGTCTGCGCGGAGCCGGAGGGTGAGGTCAGGTGGGTGGCGGGGCCGTACGAGCTTTCTGTCGGAAGCGGCGGCTCGATCGAGAGCTGTTGCGTTCCCGCACTCGGAAGCGTTTACGGTGATGAAGCCCCCGAGGTCGTGATCTACACCCCAGACGAGCTGCTCGTCCTAGACGGGGGTGACGGGGACCTGCTCTACTCCAGGGCTCATGGTTGCGGAGCGGCTCTCCCGTGGGGAGGGCATCCCAGGACGGCCGTGCTGACCGATCTCGTCAGCGAGCAGGGGCAGCTGTACCGGCGGGACGAGATCGCCTATGTGCTGAGGGATACGCTCTACGTGCTCCGTGTGCAGGGGGACAGCCTTGCGGCGCTGGACCGCGAGTACTTGCCTGGAGCGGTCACGGAGGGCTCTACCGACATCCAGTCGTGGATATGCGCCCGCGACCTGAACGGGCAGTATCCTGCGGAGCTGATCGTCACCTGCAGCACCTGCGAGATCCTGGGCACGAACAAACAGAGCCGCATCCACCTCTACAGCTACACCTCGGGCAGCATCTATGCGAGCAAGACATTCGGCAGCGAGTTCTACAGAGCGATCCCTGCGGTCGGGTCGCTTGCCGGCTCCAGTCTGAAGATAGCCCTCCCGAGAGGCCGCGCGACGTCGGGCTTCTATCCGGCATACATCCTGGACGCCGACAGCCTCCAGAATACACCCATCAACTGCGCTTCGAGCGACACGACGAGCGAATGGGTGCTCTCCTGCATGATCGCAGACTGGTGGACTTCCTCGGGCACGGACCGGATCGCAGCGCCATCTGCCAACCGTGCCTTCTCCTGGCTGCCCAACGGCAACAAGAACTGGTTCAGCCCGATCGAGCAGTCTCTCGACAGACCGCCGTTTGCAGCGCTGGGCAATCTCGATGCGGAGGGATATTCCGACATCATCTTCGCGAGCAGGTCCGGCCTCGTGCGTGCCTCGAATGGGACCGGAGCAAGCCTGACCGGCTTGGGCTTCCCCTATGTCCTCCCTTCGGACATCTACGGCGGATTCGCGGTTGCCGACATCGACAACGACGAGAAGGTCGAGGTCGTTTTCGGCACGGCCGACAACTACCTGCACGTCTGGGAGCTCGGTGGATGCGACGAGGGATATGCTCCCTGGCCGCAGTGCCAGCATGACGAGGCGAGGACGGGGGCTCTAGAGTGATCCCGGCGCTGGTCGTGTCCTGCCTGATATCGGTGACACACGCCCCGGGCTGGAGCGACCCCGTGATCAGTGATCAGATCCCCAATAACGATGTCCAACGGAAGGATCTGATTGCACTTGATGGCAGTTCCGTGCATCAGAGCTGGGACGGCTACGAAGGCATCTACCATCCCTTCACAAACAGAGTCGGCAGAAACATCGTCACAGTTGACGGGGTCTTTATCCTGCCTGACACGCTCGTCTCCCGGGACGTCTGGTCTGGCTATCCCAGCATGACGATGGTAGGTGGCCAGATAGCCTACTTCTGGCGCGAGTACGACGAACACATCTGGTATGCGCTGACGGATCAGAACGGCGACCTCACCCTCCCACCTACCCAGTTCAGCTCTCTTGGGTGCGTATGGTCCGAGATCTCAGCATCGAGCGACAGCCTCGGGAGGATACATCTGACCTGGGACGCACCCGGGGGCATCTACTACTCCGTGTTCTATCCCGGAGGCCCGGAGGTCTTCAGGGATACGATCCCGGAGAGCGCGGAGAACTCGCTGGTGCTTGTCGATCACGACCGTGTGCACATCCTGGTGCTGGGCTTCGCCGGTGGGAGCACACAGCTCCCCAGATACCTCGAGTATGACCTCGACGGCAACATGATCATCGCACCGTTCGAGTTCGCGGATCCTGCTGCGGAGCCTGAGCACCGCTGGAGCATGACGACTGATGCCGAGGGAAATGCCTGCATTCTCTACAGGGAGGCGATCTCGAGTGTAGGGGAATACCTGAAGCTCTACCGGATCGAGAGAGACACAGGCTCGCTTCTCGTTGATGGAGAGGTCATCTATACCGAACCCTCGGGCAGAATGACCAACTGGCCGACCCTCCTGAGGACCAGCGGGGGCAGCTCCTTGTATGCATTGTGGATCGAGGGAGCTCCTCCGGACGGCTTCAACAGATACGTGAAGTTCTGCGTTCTGGACCTGAACGGCGACTACATCGAGGCACCGTACATAGCATATGACTACACGGACGAGACACCGGAGGACCTCTACTACTTCAGGGCATGCTCGAACGATGCCGGGGATGTCTTCGCGAACTGGACGGAGTATGATCCGATTATCGACGGAGCCTGGATCCGCCTGGGCTGGTTCGACCACAACTGGCTGGGGATCGGAGATGACAGCACTTCGACGGCGGGACCGTCGCTTCTCCTCAGTTCCTCATGCAATCCATTCTCATCCTCAGTGACCATCATCTGCGAGGGCGAGGCCCTGCCGGGCCAGCTGATGGTCTACGACATCACGGGGCGCCTGATCCGGAGCCTATCTGACCGTGAGGGCTCGTCATTCCTGTGGGATGGGCGGGATGCCTCTGGCGCTGAAGTCCCCACTGGCACCTACATCATCCAGGGGGCTGTGGACGGGCGGGCTACCTCCATCAAGGTGGTCAGGCTCTAGCCTCCCGTCCGGTCTAGTACGCTGCTTCCATTCCTGCATGGCTACCTAGGGCTCGACGGGGAGAGGATCCCCGGCTCCACCGGCCAAAACGGCCTGCAGGGCTGGCTGTTACGAGACTCTGCTCCACGCAGCGATCTTCCTGAGCCAGGCCACGAAGGGGTTCCATCCGTCGGCACAAAGGACCGCCAAAGCATATCTGGTTATACCGCAATAGATTACACTAACAGAACCAAGCTGGCAGGCTATTGCCTGGAAGCGGGAAGTAGCTTAGGAGGCTACCTGATCTCGAGCAGATACACCACGGGATAGAGCTCAGGATCCTGAGGTACAGCCAGAGTACCCTCCGGCAAGATCTCGAAACGCCAGTTGCTCGCATCTTCTCTGCCGGGAAGAGAAGCGGTGAAAAGATGTTCTCCTGATGCATTGAAGACGTCGATTACTGGCGAGAGCTCAGTTCCGTTCTGTACCCAGAGATTCCCCAGGCTGTCGATGCCCAGGCTCCTGATCATCGGGCGGTCGGGTAGCGGCTCCCAGTCCACCTGCATCGTCTGTGTAGTCCGCTCGAAGAATGATGCTATGAAGGCCCTTTCCTCTTCGATCTCGGCCATAGTCTTGGGAACCTCTGGATAAGAAAGCCTCAGGGTATCCAGGAGGACTCCGTCATCTCTGTAGACGAGGATATCCGCCCTCCTCTGTGGCTCCGGAGCCACATAGACCAGACCATTGCCGGCAGCGAACAGCATCGGGAACAGGTCCGCTCTGACCAGATCCATAGCGAAATCCTCGGGATCCAGCTCGAACTCCCGGGTGAAGTAGGTAGCCGTGATGGTGGCAGGATCCGAACCGGGCCAGCGTGCTATGGACTTGGAAATGATGAACTGCCTATCCTGAGACAGGAGTTCGCTCCGGATGCTGACAAGATCTGTGGGACCGTACGAAACCATCTGCATCGGCGATGAGGCTCCAGGTTGTACCAGTCCCAGATAGGCGCCATCCGCCGACAGAGTCAGCCAGCCGCTCTCGTCTCTGATGCAGATGGTGCCATCGCCGAGGACGTCCATGAACGCCGGGGCAAGCATCTCGCCGGGTCCGCTTCCATGACGCCCGATCTGGCTGATGAAATCGCCATCGGGGGAGTAGACCTTGATACAGCATTCGATTCTATCGAGCACCAGGATCTCTCGAGTCGGAGAGAAATCGACATCCGCGATGTCGCCGAATGAGTACTCGCCAGTTCCATACTCGGCACCTATCGAATCGACGACAACAAGGATTCGCATGGAATCAGATAACGTAGTGCTGGATTGATGCGGGGCATCGCCGCCCGCTCTGCAGGAAAGCCCCACCAGGATGAGAGGCGATGCCAATAGAAGCATGGCGACTCGGAATGATCCTCTATTACTCGTAGTGCGTCCACATCCGGAGGACCTTGACGGTCTTCTCGTCATCGAGGACCTGGTAGACCAGCCGGTGCTGGATGTTGATCCTTCGTGAGATGGCACCCTTGAGATCACCCAGGAGACGCTCGAACGGGGGAGGGGACGCATAAGGATCCTTCTCGAGCAGTTCCAGCAGGGCCTCCACCTTGTCGCGGAGCCCCGCAGCCTGGATCTTCCTGGCGTCCTTCCTGGCCTGCGTGGTGTAGACCAGGCGCCAGGTCACCAGCCGGGCTTTTCGCTGCACTTCCCGACCGGTGTCTTCATACCCTCGGCGATGCTCTCGCGCATGCCGGGGATCGAGAGCAGGAACAGGGTCTCCTGAATTGCGCGCCAGTCCTCTTCGGACAGAAGTACAGCGTTGCTTCTCTTCCCCGTTATCAGGATCGGTTCGTGAGTCTCAGCAGCCTCGTCGATCAGGCGATACAGCCGGGCCCTGGCATCGGTAGCGCTCAGCGCGGACATGGCTCTCCCTTCCGTCGACGATATCGTACGCAATGCCGTACGTGGAGTCAATGCCTGCCCTTTGCCACCGGTGCTCCATTCCCTCATGGCTACCTGAGTCTCGACCGGCAGAGGATCCTCGGCCCTATCGGCTGCAAACACGTTGCCAGGCAGCACTTCACGAAACCTTGCTCCACGCCGCGATCTTCACGAGCTGGGCGATGAGGGTGTTCCATCCAGAAAGGACGTGGCCCGCCAAAGCATATCGTGTTATACTACGATAAGATATACTAACTGGGTCAAGCCGGCAGGCCATTGCCTTGAGCCGGGAAGTAGCTTCTGGGGCTCGACTGTGGCAGCTCTATCAACCTTGTTCAGTCAGCCCTTCAGCGCATTTCGCTTCCGGCGATCATCTCCCTGAATGCCTCCACCCTCACCCTGATCTGCTCCTCGTCCTGCTCGCCGTAGTCGGTTACGACCTTCAACGTAAGGATGCCTTCTTCTTGGCATCGCAAGTAGTTTCTTCGAGAGGGTATTCTTTATGTGTCTTGTACGGACAGGTTCCGCTGAAGGCCATGCCGAAGGTGGACCTGACCAGGGGCAGATGTCTCGAGGGAACACTCTGTCGGCGTAGTCGACAGGCCAGCCGGAGCCTCCGCACAGAGGGATGGGAAGGACGCCGGCGGCCGGCGCGATCCCATCGGGGACTTAGATGCAGAAAGTGCCAACGGATTTCCCGCCAGCCCTGCGGTACTCGACGATCTCTGCAACCCGTAAGCCATGGCTGGCATGAAGGGCTTCGTCGAAGAGCGCCATCGAGACCGGACGGCTCTTCTGCCAAAGGTGGGTATGAGAGAAAATCTTGTCGATGCTGGCGAGTAGCTGGTCGTGCAGCTCGAGGTTCATTCCGAGGTCAGACCAGAGCTGCCTGTGACACTCAGTCGGTGCGGACATCAAGTCCTCTCTTTCCGGTAGAACCGGCGCAACGGAGCCTGTCTTCCTGGCTGCACACCCTCCGTCCAGATTGCATGCTTCTTTCCCGAAAGGCACAGGAGGCTGGTGCCGTCTCCGGCTAGAGGCGGCACCAGCCAGGACGACCTCTCAGTTCAGGACGATGGCCGAGCGCATGCAGGGGTTGCCGACCTCAGGAACTAGCTTGACGAAGTACACTCCTGCCTCTTCGACCGGGACGCTGACTGACTGTGAACCACAAGCCTGGACACAAGCGACTACTCTGCCGGAGATGTCGAATACCTGCATGACTCCGGCAAGATCATCGGGCATCGATGTCGAGATAGAAACCATGCCCGAAGAAGGGCTCTCCACAGACAGATAGTCGCTACCTGACGGGCTTCCCGGGTCCTGCTCAATTCCAGTGGGCAGGTCCAGGAACTTCGCATAGTTTGCGTTCATCACTTCCTTGTTCGGCGCAGCCGCGTATTCCTGTACGAAGGTGACCAGATAGAGGTTGTCGTAGTTCCATGATGGATTCAGCGTATACGGCGTGCTCACGTAAACCGTGTCCGGGTAAGGCTCGGCGAATTCCACGATCGGGCTTGGGATTCCGAACAGATTGTCCCTGAACGCTTGCTCGAATACCGAGCTGGCCCAATAGCCGGCACCCGGTACATTGTCCTCCACCAGGATGGCGAATACCCTCAAGGTCGCCGCAGCCCCAAGATCCTGCTCAGCAATGAGCCTTATGCTGACGTTGCCTGTGGCAGGATCAACATCCGGGTTTCGGGCGACAGAAATGGCGAGGTAGCAGGGGACGGCGGCTCGGGTGTTATACGCCGCTTCGATGCCGGGATACCCGTTGATGATGCCATCCACCTTGACCGTCGGGACACCGGTCACGTTGTAGAAGCTCCATCTAGACTGCTGCTCAGTAGGGTTGGCCAAGTAGATCGGATCAGATGCAGAGGGCCAGTTGGTATGAACCCGGCAGACAGAGATATCCCCGGCAGCCAGGTGCGGGTTGATGAAGGCGTTCAAAGTCGGCTCGAAGCTCCAGCATGGCCCGCACCCGCAGTTCGTGAAGTCCTCTACAAGAACCACTCGATCGGCGCAGAACCCACAGGAAGCCATCGCAAGGAGAACCAAGGCTACGTATCTCATCTGTCACTCCTTTCCGGAGTCCTCGTTGGGGAGGTGCCCTGCGCCGTTCGAGCACAGGCGTGTCCCCGTTCTCGAGAGAAAGCGACTGCATAGTGGAATTGCCGGGTTACCGAGAGATTCGGCCTTGAAGACCTAGATGGGGTTTCGGCCGGCACCGCCGGCGCGACGGCATGCTCAAGTGGCATGAGTCCACCGTCGCGTCATGGATCCCCTATCCCTCCATGTGCGAGCACAAACGACTGCGGATTTGCGCTGCCAAGGATGATTCCGATAGGGGAAAGGCCCGGGATACCGGGCCTCTTCTATCGGGCTTGGCTCCCGCCTGCACCCGGCAGGCGGATAGAAGAGGCTGTTCATGCCTTGATGAACAGGAGTCTCATCCTATCACCTCCGAGGGAAGGGGAAGGCACCCGATTCTTGGGGCGAAACTACGCGCCCTCCTGTTCCGGGTCAAGCGGGGAGTGGTCCAGCCCCTTCCATTCCCGCATGGCTACCCAGGGCTCGATCAGGAGAGGATCCCCGGCGCGCTCGGCGCGCGGCGCCCCCGCCCGAGAAAGGCGATCCCATCCCTCGCCATCTTCGCGAGTCCGGCAAAGACGATGAAGATCTCCAGCCTGCCCAGGAACATCCCAGCCGTCAGCGTCCACAACACACCCTTGGGCACAACTGCCGAGGTGAGGCCGATCGTTGCGCCTACGGTACCGAGCGCTGAGGCGAATTCGAACAGGGAGTCCCGCAGATCGAAGCCCTGAGCCATGATGATCATCGCCCCCAGGAAGAACAGCGAGATGTAGAAGAAGACGAAGGTCCCTATCTGCCTGAGCCTGTCGTCGCTGATGTCGACCTCTCTCCCCATCTCGAGAAGCGCCCTTCGCTGGACAGACCTTGATGGCATCAGAACTCTCTTGAGATCCCATGTTACCGACTTCCAGAGGGCGTATATCCGGAACTGCTTCATGCCCCCGGCGGTGGAGCATGTGCCTCCACCGATGAGCATGAGCACTATCAGCACGAACACGCCGAATCCATTCCATCCCGAGTAGCTCACGGTGGAGAAGCCGGTCGTAGTCAGCGCCGTGACCGTCTCGAAGACAGCCACTCGGACCGCCTTGCCCAGAGTGGGATAGATGCCGGCACAGGTAAGGAGAAGCAGGAAAGTGGCGCAGAGAGGCATGAGCAATGCCATCAGCCTCACCTCTCCACTCATCCACGTGCCCCTGAGATCAGCCCGGACCAGAGCCCATGCCGTCACGAAGTTCAGATTGCCGAGGATCATCAGAGCGATCGCAACGGCTTCTATGGCAGGCGAGTCGAAGTACCCTATGCTGGCTCCGTGTGTGGAGAAGCCCCCCGTGGAGATCGCGGTGAATGTATGGATCACCGAGTCGAACAAGCTCATCCCTGCGATTCTGAAAGCCGCTGTCCCGACGACTGCGTAGCCGAAGTACAGGGCGAGGACCATGCGAGCAGACTGCTTCACGTGGGGGACGAGCAACTCCCGCCCCTCGGCAGCCGTGACGGACGAACCCATGGGACCCGTCATGGCGGAGAGGAGGATCACTGCGAGGCCGGCCCCGCCTGCCAGCTGCATGATGGCACGCCAGAGATGAACGACGTGGCTTGCCGATTCGACGTCGACGACTGTCAGGCCCGTCGTGGTCCAGCCGCTCACGCTTTCGAAGACAGCCTGCGTGAAGTCGAGCCCTGCGGCCGTCATCAGGGGAACGGCCGAAGCCACGCAGACCAGCAGCCAGCTCGCGACGACTGCCACACTGCCCTCCGTCAGAGTCAGAGTCAGCACATCCCGGCTCCTGAGAAGCCTCCATGCGAGGAAACCCGCCAGGGCCATGGACAGCCCGGGGATGAGGAACGCAGGAGCCTGGTTGACTTCCCGGGGCCAGAACGCCAGCGCCGCCAGGGGCGTCAGCAGGAGGATCCCTCCCAGGAAGCAGACGAATCCCACACAAGCCAGGATGGCCCTGTACCTGGTACTTAGATATCGCCTGTCGAGCATCGTCAGGCCTTGGCTGTGTCCGCGCCTGACAACTTCTCGAGCGCCTGTCCGTAGGAAGCCGCCGTTGCAAGGACGACCGCCCTGTCGCCAGGCATCAGAAAGGTCGAGCCGGACGGGATGATCGCCTTGTCGGTCCTCAGCACGGCCGCGACGAGACTGCCGCTCGGCATGCGAAGCGAGTGGAGCGGGACCCCAACGCATGGCCAATCCGGCTGGATCCGCAACTCGGTCAGCTGTATCCTGCCGTCGGCCAAGGCTCCGATACCGGTTATCTCCTCCAGGTCTGCCATCTGCTGGATGAGGGAGGCGATGGCGGCATTGGACGAGAAGCACCTTATCCCGAGCTTCTCGAAGACACGTTCGTTCCCGGGTTTGTTGATTATCGACAGCGAGTTCCTCACACCGAACTCCGATGCCGCTATCTGGCAGATTGCGAGATTCGTGCTGTCCCTCTGCGTTGCCGCGAGAACGGCGTCAGCGTCTCGAATGCCGGCATCGTCGAGCACTTCGGGAGATGACGGGTCACCGCATACGACCAGTGCTCTCGTGCTCCTGGACAGGAATTCGCACTCCGCCCTGTCGTCGTGGACAGCGATTACCGTCCATCCCTTCGACATGAAGGAAACGCAGAGCGGCTGCAGAGAAGCCGAAGCCCCGGCTAGAAGGACCTTCATTCCCCGGCCCCCCTGCCGGATCCCTTTGATATGAGAGAGAGCATCAGATCCGCAGCCGTGGAAGTCGGGCAGACGGTCTCGGCTCCCAGACGACGGAAGACCTCTTCCCTTGCGGGATCGTGCACCCGGATGAGCGCCCGCGGAACCTCGAAGACGAATCTGGCCGACTGAGCGAAGAACAGGTTCACGTTGTCGTCATCAGTTGCTCCGATCGCCAGTTGTGCATTGCCGAGCTTCGCCTGCTGCAGGGTCGCGACATCTCCCGCGTCACCCTCCACACGGAAACCCCCGAACTCGGGTGAGAGCATCTCCAGAGCCTCACGCCTCGCGTCCATCACCACGACCTCGTTGCCGCCGCGGCTGAGATCCTCGGCCAGACGGCGACCGAGGTCGCCGCATCCAGCGATGACCACGTACATCGTCCTACTCCATCATGTGTGAGAGCCTTGTTCTCGACCGAGGCGATCAGGTCCTCTCGAAATTCGCTCTGGCCGGCGCGTATGTCGGGTCCATGTCCAGGGCCGCTCTGTAGAACTTCATGGCCTGCGTCTTCTCGCCGCGGATCTCGAGGAGCGATCCCAGGAGGTTGTAGGCTTCGGGGCGCGATGCTCCCAGGGCGATGGCCTTGGAGGCATAGTCTTCGGCCAGGTCGAACTCCCTATTCGTGATCGACCTCTTTGCGAGGCTGAGGAGGCTTTCGTAGTCCGAAGCGCCATCGTCCAGATCGCCTCTCGTGAGGACCTCTCCGATGACGGCGTGGATCTCCTCCAGCGCAAAGGGCTTCTGGATGAAGTCGGCCGCACCCAGCCTCATCGCTGCAACCGCTGAGTTCACAGTGCCGTGGGCGGAGATGATCACAACGGAAGGAGGTCTGCTCTGAGACCTGATCCGGCGGAGGACCTCAAGGCCGCCGATCCCGGGTAGCTTCAGGTCGAGCATGACTATGGAGAAGTGTCCCGATCCAGACTTCTCGATGCCGTCCTCGCCAGTGGCCGCCGTCTCTACCTCGAGACCCATGTCCTCCAGGGCGCGGCGCAGCGTGACCCGTATCGCCCTCTCATCGTCCACGATCAGCGCTCTGACACTGCCCATGCTATCCTCCATCCACCTGTGACGGCACAGGCAGCGTGAACACGAAGGTCGTTCCCTCGCCCGGCTCGGATTCGACCCATATGGTCCCGCCCGACGCCCTGATCACTTCCCTGCAGATCGCGAGGCCCAGGCCCGATCCCCCAGCCTTTCCGTCCGCGTCCAGCTGGACGAACTTCTGGAAGATCCGGGTCTGGTGATCAGCGGGTATCCCCGGGCCGTTGTCGGCAACGGAGACCTGGACGCTGCCGCCGATGCGCCTTGCACCAAGTGATATCCTGCCGGTGCCCTCCGGCACGTATCGCATCGCGTTCGACACCAGATTGGAGAGGACCCAGGCTATCTTGTTCGGATCCGCCTTGACCTCGAGGTCGTCCCCCGGCAGTTCCGCAGATAGCCTTATCTTCTTCTGCGAGAACTGCCCCTCGAAGATCCTTTCGACCCTGTCGAAGAGAAGCCTGACGGGAACCGATTCCACCTCGAGGTCTATCCTGCCCGCCTCGATCCTGGAGAGGTCCAGCAGATCGTTGACCAGAGACTTCAGCCTGTGCACCTCGTCGTGCGCAGCCTCCAGGAGCTCCCTGTCCCTGGGGCTCATGGCATCGGAACAGTGGTCGACGAGCAGGTCGACACTCATGCCTATGCTCGTGATCGGCGTGCGGAGCTCGTGGGCCGCCGCCATGACGAACTCGCTCTTTACCCTGTCCAGTTCATGGGTGCGCGTCACATCCCGCAGGACGATCACGCAGCCAGGCAGTGAGGTGCCGGAATGCTCGAGCGGTATGGCGGAGAAGAGCAAGTGGATCCGTGAGTTCCCGCGCTCGATCTCGAGGGTGCGGTCCTCTTCCGGGGAGTTCGAGGGATCTGCGCCACCTGAGACGGATCGGGCTTCGGAAGTCAGCTTCTCGCTGTGAATGACCTCCGACAGGTGGGGCTTCCTGGACGGTCCGGTCCAGCTCATCCCAAGGAGTGCAGCTGCGGCGGGGTTCATATCGAGGACCCTGAGCTCGGGATCCACGAGCACAATCCCATCGTCGATCCCGTTGAGGATCGCTTCGGTCTTCGATTTCTCCGAGAGCAGCCGGTCGACGTGAAGGGAATCGAACTTCTTCAGCTGCTCTGCCATCGAGTTGAATTCCCTTGCGAGGATTCCGAGCTCGTCGCTCCCTCTCTCCGGCACCCTGATCGTGTAGTCACCTGCTGCAAGCCTGCGGGCGGCAGGGATGGTGAGATACAGCGGGCGGAGTATCCTCCCGGACAGCAGGATGCTGAAGAGGATCCCGACCGCCAGCCCGAGCCCGCCCACGACGAGGGTCGACTGCGAGCCTCTCGCAGCCATATCCGCAGCCCGCTGGCTGGCGGAATACATCGCGGCCTGGTTGATCCCCAGCAGTGCTGCCAGGGCTGAGTCGACTCCGGCAGCGACAGGCACCACTGATCTTCTGAACACGGCTGCCCTGTCGGAGTCTGCAGATGACGAACCGGCGAGTGTTGCCGCCTCGAGGTAGGCATCGTAGCTCGTGGCTATGGCGGAGACAAGGGAGTCCTCACCTTCGACCGTGACATTGTCCCTTGCCTTCCCGAGCCAGTAGAGGAAGTCCGCCTCGGCTGAACCGAATTCCGCCGGCAGGACGGAGATGGATGCGGAGTCCGTCAAGAGGGCTTCGCTCTGCCGTTGAAGCGCATCCCGCATCATCCACGATGCGTCTATGCTCCTGTAGTTCTGCCTCAGGATGCTGTCAGTCGCCTTGCCCAGGGAAGCCAATCGTACGGTGGCCCAGACCATCACGAGCGCCATGAGGGCGAAGGCCACGCCATATCCGAACAGCATCTTCCTTCGAAGGGTCACGGGGAACCTCCTGCCTCTGCGAATACTGAAGCAGGAAATCTGCCAATCTAGGAAGCGATTAGTTCACAAGAGATTAGGGACTGGACAAAAACGCGGGATCGCTGCATTTCGAAACGGTGACGGAGGGATTCAATGCATCCTGAAATGCCCGCCTAGATCCCGTACACCTTCCGTCGCCGCCAGAGCGTGGTCTCGTCTATCCCGAGAACCCTGGCCGCCTCTGTCAGCGAGTCGGTGGATGCCAGGACGCGACGGATGTGTTCCTCCTCTATGCTCGAGATGGGAAGATGATCTCCCAGACGCAGCTCGCGCGGAGGGGAAGCAAGGCTTCCCGGGAGGGACTCCATGCCCACGACATCGCCGGCAGAAAGTATCACTGCCCGCTCGACCGCGTTCCTGAGCTCCCGCAGATTCCCAGGCCATCCGTACTTCTGCAGAGCTTCGAGCGCTTCCGGCGTGAACCCGGCCATGGTCCTGTGGTCGATCCTGCAGAAGTGCCGGAGCATCGTCTCCGCCAGCGGGGCAATGTCTTCCCGACGCTCCAGCAGGGAGGGGATCCGGATCTCGATGACGTTCAGGCGGTAGTAGAGGTCCTGTCTGAAAGAGCCGTCGCGCACGGAGACCTCCAGATTCGCGTTGGAGGCGGAGATCATCCTGATGTCAGCCCTGCGGGTGCGCGGATCACCCACTCTTTCGTACTCCTTCTCCTGCAGGAAGCGCAGGAGCTTCGGCTGGAGCAGGAGGGGCAGGTCGCCGACTTCATCCAGGAAGAGGGTCCCCCCTTCGGTGGCGGCGATTCTTCCCGGGTTCTCCCGGATGGCGCCTGTGAAAGCTCCCCTCGCGTGCCCGAACAGCTCGCTCTCGAGAAGCTCGGGAGGAATGGAGGGGCAGGACACGGCCGTGAAGGGCCGGGAGGCTCTGGGACTCTAATGATGGATGGCCCGCGCCAGAACCGACTTGCCGGTGCCGCTCTCGCCCCTGAGGAGAACCGCGGCATCCGAAGCGGCAACCTGGGCTGCTGTCTCGAGGCATTTGCGCATGACTGCGCTGGAGGTGACAAAGGAAACTTCCGGAGCCCATCTGGCGAGCTCCTCGGACAGGTCGCGGACTCTTCCTTCTAGGCTTCGCAGCTCCGAGGCCCTGCGTATGGCCAGCCTCACCTGGCTTGGCTCGAACGGCTTCGGGATGTAGTCGGCCGCGCCGAGCTTCATGGCCTTCACGGCGGTTTCCACAGATGCATAGGCGGTGATGACGATGATCTTCATCCAGGGGGATTCGCAGAGGAGGACCGGTATCAGGTCGAGACCGCTCGCAGAGCCGAGCCTCACGTCTACGAATGCGGCGTCGAAGGCTCTTCGGGACGCCTCCAGGGCAGCATCCGCGGCGCTGCTCACCGAGATGACCTTATGGCCATCCTCTTCCAGGCAGTAGGACAGGGTCTTCCGTATGCCCGGCTCGTCGTCGACAACTAGCACTAGGAGTCCGGAAGCGTCAGAAGAGGCGGCAGTTTTCTCCATGCCGGGATATTAAGAACCTGGCTCGAATGGGCAACCTCTCACCATGCGAGGCAACGAGAGGGCTGAGAGTTCTGGACTTCGGAACGGCTCATGCCCGAGGCCCGCCTTCACTCGTTCGGCGGATGCGCACTATCATCCTGTCCAGCTCCTGCAGGAACCTCGATCGGTCCCTGGGCGAGAAGGGTCTCGGCCCGCCGGTGATCATTCCCTGTTCCCTGAGATCGTGCAGGAGATCCCGTGTGGAGAGGACGTCTCCGATATTGTCCTCCGTGAACGGACGTCCTGTGTTGCCCAGCACGAGAGCCCCCTTCTTCAGGCATCTCCAGGCAAGGGGGATATCCCCGGTGATCACGATGTCGTCGCGATCGACCTGGTCGGCAATCCAGTCGTCGACCAGATCCGCGCCCTTGTCGACGGCTACGAGCTTCAGCCAGCTCGATTCCGGTGCGTTCATCCACGAGTTCGACACAAGGATGACTCTCAGGCCGTATCTCCGCGCTACCCTGTAGATCTCTTGCTTCACCGGGCATGCGTCCGCGTCGACATAGACATCAAGCATCTGCGAATCTCCCCGTCCACCTCGACAAGATCCCGTTCCCGGACCGCCTCGAGCCGCCCCCGGGACATTGCGCTTTCGCTTGATGCAGCAGCCGCTCGAACGGGACCCGAACCCGGCCACTTGCAGCGAGTACGCTTCCGGAGGATCCCGAAGGTCTTCTCCGCTTCGAGGACCTGGCACACGAATCCATGCTGGATCTTGATCCTGAGGGGCATCGTGCAGACGAGGTCGCCGAGGAGGCGCCCGAACGGGGGAGGCCGGCTCCCCTGACTGCCGGGTTCTCTCCAGACCCGACCGGTCTCCGCAGATGTGTCAGGTGGTCCTCGCGGCGGCTGCGGTCAGCCACGAAACGATCTCGGGCATCCGGGGGATCCTGCCCGAGCACTTCACCTCGCCGTCGATCACCAGGGCCGGAGTCATCATCACTCCGAATTTCACTATCTCGTCGATCCTCTCGACCTTAACGAGCGATGCGGCAACGCCCGAGACATCGATGGCCTTCCGGGCCTCCTCGCAGAGCTCCCTGCACCTGGCGCAGCCCGTTCCCAGCACTGTCACTTCCATACCCGACTTCCTAGAGCAAGAGATTGAACACGTAGCCGACCGACAGTATTCCCATGGCGACGACTCCCGCGAAGGCCACGACGAGAGGAGTCTTCAGGACTTTCCGGAGGATTATCATCTCGGGCAGCGAAAGACCGATCACCGACATCATGAAGGCCAGCACGGTACCGAGGGCGGCTCCCTTCCCCAGCAGTGCCTGCACGATGGGGATGATGCCGGCGGCGTTTGAGTACATGGGGATGCCGATGAGCACAGCCAAAGGCACGGACCACCATGCGCCCCTGCCCATTATCGAGGCCATGAAGTCCTGCGGGACGTACCCGTGGATTCCGGCGCCGACCGCGATGCCGGCCAGAACGTATGGCCACACCCTTCCCACGATGTCCTTGACCGCGTCGCGGCCCAGACGTGCGCGAGCGGCCCAGCTCGGAGGCTCTACCGTCCCGTCCGGAGCCGTCGGAGTCGTGGTGTGACGGACCCAGTCCTCGACCCAGCGCTCCAGGCGCAGATGGCCGATGACCCAGCCTGCGGCCATGGCAACGATCAGGCCGGTTCCCATGTAGAGTGCGGCCACCCTCCAGCCGAAGAGGCCGAAGAGCAGGACGAGCGCGACCTCGTTCACCATGGGCGCCGAGATGAGGAACGAGAATGTCACCCCCAGAGGGACCCCCGTTGTGACGAAGCCTATGAAGAGAGGCACCGCGGAGCATGAGCAGAACGGGGTGACGACACCGAGAAGCGCGCCGAGGACGTTCCCGGTCGTCTCACGCCTTCCGGCCAGGAGTCGCCGCGTGCGTTCGGGTGTGAAGAACGTGCGCACGATGCCGACGCCGAAGACGACTACTGCCAGCAGCATGAGCACCTTTGGCGCCTCATAGATGAAGAACTGGACTGCCGCCGCGAGCCGGCTTCCGTCCGCCATCGACAAGAAGCTGTACGCCAGCCAGTTGGAGAATGGCTCCAAGCTCCGATACAGGATCCACCACGATGCTGCGGCAGTGAGCGCCAGAAGCACGCGCCCCACCGCTCTCATTCCCAAGGGGTATTGCCTGCCGCAGTCTGCGGCCTTCCGGGCACGTGGCGCAAGCCTGCTCGTCAGACGGCAGTCCACCTCCGGACCGCCTGCAACAGCTCCGGGGAGTCTATCGGGCCAACTCATCGGAACGACTTCCTCCAGGGGCGATCTGAGAGGGAGGCGAGCAGAAATCACCGCGCCTCTTCGCCTCCAGCCGCTCGTGCAGCTTGGCGAGCATCGAAGCGGCATCAGGCCTCCCGGCCAGTTCCGCCCTGAGCAGTTCCAGATGCTCTCGCGCCATCCCATCCTGGGCAAGACGGAGGGTGTAGTACGACCAGAGCCCCTCCCTCCGGTCGGAGACCAGGTTCGCGTGCCTGAGAGTGGAGAGGTGCCGCGAAGTCTTCGACTGGGTCGTTCCCAGCACCGCCATGATGTCGCAGACGCACAGCTCGCTTTGATTGAACAGGAGCCACAGCATCCCGAGCCGCGTCTCATCGGCAAGTACCTTGAAGAACCGGGCTGTGTCTCTCATGGATGCCTCCTGATTGCTATATTCATATAGCCGGATATACGAATGAAGTCAAGACGCCGTCAGCCATCTTGATGTCCGCAGCGGCAGGTGGATGGTCCCTTGCAGCGCAGGATCCATGGCGATCGCCATCATGTGTCGGGCGGGCTGCGCACGGCTCCCGCAGAGGGCTGACAGACACTGGATGCTTCAGGGGATCAGGCGGACCGGAGGCGGGTCAGTGGAATTCCAGCTTGATCCCGAGGTAGGAGGTCCGGCCGACCAGGTGCTCACGCGATGTGGTGACAGCCCAGGCCCAGGCTCCATAGGGCTCTGCGTCGAAGCCCGGGGATCCCCGCCCGATTCTGATCCTGAGGCCCGCCTTCACGCCGGCCGAGAAGGCGCTGACATGGTCGGCCCCGACATTCCCGATGGGCCACTGAACACCGTAACCGGCGTAGACCCCCGTGAAGAGCCCGCGGTCGCAGCGGAAGAGGTTGCGCCTCAACTCGACACCAGCCTCGAGTCCGGCTCCGGGGCCGTCGTCCTCACCTGGGATGACATTGTAGACCAAGGAGGGTCCGCCGTAGAAGATCAGGCCGGTGGCAGCCCCCTGCCCGCTTCCTGAGAGCGCCAACTCTGATTGCCAGACCAGTTCGATCGTCTGGAGAAGAGTCACCGTGCCGTCCAGCCATCCTCCGGAGGACGGCGTCGGATCGGCCCATGCCGGAGCGCTTGCCGCGGCAGCGACCATCGTCGCCATCAGGACTACGCGTCTCGTGTGGCCTACGCCTCCGCCCGGGCGGCGGCCCATCCCGGCCGCCTGCTCCTGCAGGAACATGTCGGCCCGTGCTGCATCATGCCAGCTAGACAGGGCGCCTGCCTGCTCGCCAGCAGGGCTTTGCGCCCGGATCACCAGGATGCGGCGAATCCGCGGACGCCCGACAGGGCCATGGAGCCCAGCCTTCGACAAGCTCCTTGCCGACAATTCCTTCCCGAATTTGCGGATTTTTGTAGCTGACCCCCAGCGTCTCCAAGGTGGAGACGCGGCGCGTCGCCAGATCTTTCGCCCCGCGAAAGATCGAGAGACCCCATAAGCTGCGCTTGCGCAGCGGCGATAGCGACAGATCGTTGCGAAGCAACGATCGAGAGCGTCTCCAAGCAGACACCGAGAGCGTCTCCTGCGAAGCAGCGAGAGACAGTCCGCCCAGGCCTGCCCCCAGCCGGTATCCCCGCCTTCACCAAGTCTGTTGCTGATCATCCGCTTCCCGAATTTGCGGATTTTTGCAGCTGACCCCCCAG